>Ga0255782_10001078_pt1 | contig 24092 bp, 19 predicted proteins | sample 101ome_26_FD_179980 | JGI IMG/M metagenome (GOLD analysis project Ga0255782, IMG submission 179980) | Coastal salt marsh microbial communities from the Groves Creek Marsh, Skidaway Island, Georgia - 101408AT metaG (version 2) | ecosystem: Environmental > Aquatic > Marine > Intertidal zone >...
AGTTAATCGCTGCCATACCAGAGCCAACGGCCAATGCTGCAACTCCTCCTTCCATGGCGGCGAGTCGCTGTTCAAGCACATCGTTGGTCGGATTCATAATCCGCGTATAAATGTTTCCGGGCACTGCTAGGTTGAACAGATCCGCTCCGTGTTGGGCATCATCAAACTCATAGGCGACTGTCTGGAAAATAGGCACCGCAACTGACTTGGTTGTCGCGTCGGTTTCATAGCCTCCGTGAATGGCAATCGTATCTTTTTTCATCACTTCCTCTCTTGGAATAAGGTCTTACGCGTTGAATGGCGTGTGTTAACCGGGTCTCACTTCTGACGAGCGCCTGTACCGATCATTCAGACCGGAAAGCCACTGAAGAAGCGGCTCATCAATCTGTGACATGGATACTTTTCGAACGGCCAAAGCAAAAAACCCGATCCAGCAGCGCTAAATCGGGTTTGAAAACTCTTCCGTTTTAGCTGGTATTTGTATAGCACCCCGCAATCTGGATCAAATCGGTGCAGTCGGATGATCCATTAAAACCGGACAACAAGTCAAGCCACGCAAAACAATCGGCCTGCAAAAAGGATCCGCCCCGGGCCAATCTCCCGACCCGGAGATTGAGGCTGCATAACGCTGAGTGGCTGACAAACCGCCGGGCTTAGCTGCTGAGCGATTTAACCGCGCTCACCAGAGCATCGAGATCGCCCAGAGTGGTGTACACGTTAGGCGTGATCCGGACCCCTTGGACACCGGGTCGGTTAATTGCCGCAGTGTAGATACCATGCTCCGCCATCAGCCGGTCCGCCAGCTCAGAGGGACCCATGGAGACAATGCCCACGTTTCCGATACCGCCATGACGGCTCATGTCAGCGGGCGTGTTGACGACAATTCCGGGAAGATTTCTGAGCTGACTCGTCCAGTAATGCTGCAAATACTGCAGTCGGGCCGCTTTGCGCTCAAGGCCGAGGGTATTCTGGTATTCGATGGCATTCAGAATAGCCAGATCAGTATGCACCGGGTGCGTTCCAATGTGATTCAATCTGCGCATGTCATTCGGCTCAAGATCACGCTCGGCAAAAAGGGGCCAGATCTGATCAATTTTTTCCTTTTTCACATACAGCATACCGGACCCGAGTGGCGCACTCAGCCACTTATGCAGACTGGTGCCATAGTAATCACAATCGAGGTCAGACATCTGGAAAGGCACATGAGAATAGGCGTGGGCACCATCTACCATCACCTCGACTCCGCGCGCATGAGCCATATCGACGATCTTTCGCACAGGCAACACCTGACCGGTAATATTGATCATGTGGGAGACCATAAGCAGACGGGTTTTGTCGGTAATTGCTGACGCGTAGAGCTGAACAAGCTCATCGTCATCGCGCGGGTGATTAGGCACCGACACCCGCCTGTTAACGATGCCATAGCGGCGTTCCATTAATTCGAAGTGGTTGAGCATAGCGCCATAGTCCTGCTCGGCCATAACCGCTTCGTCGCCAGCCTGCCAGTCGATGCCGCCAATTACCAGATCCAGTGATTCAGTGGTATTGCGCGTGATAGCCACTTCTTCAGCACTGCAGCCAACAATAGCGGCCACCGCGTCGGCCACTTTCTTCTTATTCTCGAATTGCACAGTGCGCATGTAGTAGGAGCCTTCATAATTGACCGCTCGCATGTGGTCTATCAGGTCCTCCAAAGTCTGCTCCGGAAGAAAGCAGTAGTATCCGTTTTCCAGATTGATGTAATCCGGCTTGATCCGGTAGTCATCCCGCACTTTCTGCCAGAACCCCTCATCCGCCGCGAGGGCAGCGGCCGGGACATGCTCTACTGCGGCCACTGCCTGTTGAAGTCGCATGAATCCGCCAGAAAGCGCGGCACTCATTACGCCCACGTTTTTAATAAACGACCGTTTGTTCACACTGCACCCCCTGACTCATACTGTCTGACCTATCAATTGCCCCCGGCTGACATCGCACTTCCCGATAAACGAAAAGCCCCTGCGTGACTGACAACTACTCTCCGCCCGCACTCGAGATTATTCAATCCGTCATTCCAGACTAAAGGGATTTAGGGCTGAGCGCAAAGGCAATTTCGGGGGGCTTTGTGTGGCGGGACGCGCTCAGCCCGGCGCAATTTGTAACCGATTGCCGGTACGTATAAGCTAGCTGCAAAGACGCTCGAGGGCACCAAACCGAGGGTGACGCGCGCCAGGCAGGCAATCTGCCAACACGCAAAAAACAAAGACACAACAAGGAATTACTATGCAAGCTCTGATGATGCAGTCCCAGCTCATGATCTCATCTATCCTGACCCACGCGGAAAAGAATTTTCCTGATGTTGAGATGGTTTCAGTTACAGTCGACAACCCGCGCCATCGACAGAACTACAAAACCTTCGCCAAACGCTGTCGCCAGCTCGCTAAGGTGCTCGCTTCTCTCGGCGCAGAATTTGGCGATCGGATTGGCACGCTCGCCTGGAACGACTATCGCCACATGGAGCTCTATTACGGCATTTCCGGAAGCGGCATGGTATGCCACACCATTAATCCAAAGCTGTTTCCTGAGCAGGTTGCTTACATCATCAATCATGCAGAAGACAAAATCCTCTTCGCAGATGTCCTGGTCATGCCGCTGCTGGAAGCGCTGAAGGCACATCTGGGGAAGGTAGAAGCCATCGTGGTGATGACTGACTCAGCCCATATGCCTGAGTCCACCCTGCCCAATGTCCTGTGCTATGAAGAACTGCTCGCCGGGCAATCAGATGATTTTGACTGGCCTGAATTCGACGAGAACACAGCCAGCGGGATGTGTTACACCTCAGGAACAACCGGCAACCCGAAAGGCGTTGTCTACAGCCATCGTTCAACACTCCTTCATGCTCTAGCAGGTTCCTTGCCTGATGTGACTGGCGCATCAAACATGGAAACCAGCCTGCCCGTCGTGCCCATGTTTCACGTTAACGCCTGGGGGGCTCCCTATGCCGCATTAATGGTCGGCATGAAGCTTGTCCTGCCCGGACCCAAGATGGCCGATGGTGAAGCACTCACGGACTTAATGAACAGCGAACAGGTGACTTTCAGCTCAGGTGTCCCGACCATATGGCTGGCTCTACTGGATTATCTGGAAAGCAACAATCTGAAAGTGCCGAGCCTCACCAGAGTAAGCGTGGGAGGCGCAGCATGCCCCCGGATCATTGTCGAACGCTTTCGACGTCAGCATGACTGCACTGTCGTGCAAGGTTGGGGAATGACTGAAACGAGTCCGCTCGGCACAATTTTCAGCCTGAAGAAAGGTATGGAGGATTACAGCGAAGAGCAGCTGACAGAAATGCAGCTTTTGCAAGGTCGTGGAGTATTCGGAATTGAGATGTGCATTTTTGATCACAGCGGCCGGGAACTTCCCTGGGATGGGGAAGCGTCCGGCGCACTGAAAGTCCGAGGCCCCTGGGTGGCCAAAGGCTACTACGGGCTCTCCGATATTCCTGGTGACGAGGGATGCCCCGTTGATGAGAACGGCTGGTTCGATACCGGTGATGTTGCCAGCATCAGTGCGGACGGTTTCCTGAAAATCACCGACAGAACCAAGGATGTGATTAAGTCCGGAGGCGAATGGATCAGCTCGATTGAGATCGAGAATGCGGCTGTGAATCACGAAGATATTGCGGAAGCCGCCGTCATTGGCCGTTATCATCCGAAGTGGACGGAACGACCCTTGCTGATCTGCGTCTTACAGGAAGGGAAGTCTCTGAGCAGTGAGGAAGTGCTCGAGTTTCTGAAAGACAAACTGCACAAGATGGCCATACCAGATGCTGTCGAATTTATCGATGAACTGCCCCATACGGCCACTGGCAAAATCAACAAGCTGGGCCTGAGGCAGACTTTTGAAAATTATGAGTTTCCGTCTGCCTGAACAATCGAGGAAGCGATGACCACTGCATCGGAAGGTTCAAGGACGGACGAAAGAAAAGGGTAAATAACGCGGCCGAACGGTCGCTATAAAATTTGAGCGGGAATCCCGTTACCGGAATTCCCGCTGCAGGATCATCAGTGGAGTATCAGTATCTGAGCGGTGAGGCAAAAGGTACTGGTATTCTGCTTCCAACCCTCCCCAAAGCCCCTGTGACGCCACCGCGATTCAAGTGATTTCTCACTCGCTGCCGCTGCGTTATTGCGTCTCAGTCGTCGCCACCTGCGCGTTGACGCAGGTCTCACTGTGACTCCGGGTGCCGCTGGGAAATAAATCCCAGGTTTATAGTCCTTGGCAAGACTCGCTCAAGTTTGTTAGCTAGACAAAATCTCTTGCGTTTTTGAGGCTATGGACAAGCACTCGCGTCGACCTTCCATCAACCTACAAGGGCTCCGGGCCAGTGATGTGCGGCTCGCGAGGTTCCGAATCAAAACATCCAACGCCATTAGCCGTTGCATCCCTCAATTCTTTCCCCGTTTGCTTTCAGTCGCTTCGGGCATGCCCGCCACGACAGTGCATTCAGTGGAGTTTCCGGCTCGCAGGTTGCGCCGAGCAGTTGATGAGCGACTCTAGGCGGTAACGAGACCGACCAGAAAAGTCGCGACAACTTGTTTCTGATTATACATAAACAACAATCCAGGCCAATATCATGCCAGTATTTTTTCCAAAAAATTGAACCTTCTGGCGCAAAATACCATTTTTGAACGACCGTTTTTTCAACATTTTATCAACACTGCGCGCAGAGTCAGTGACACAGTTACAATTTGCCTGTTTTTTAAACACTGCTTAGTTGCACTTCTTGTCCGCTTCTCCTTTGTCTCCGCCGCCTCCCTGACTCTTCCTGACTCCCATTTCTCCTATTCCTCCCATTCCTCCGATTCTCGATATCCCCGATTTCTCCCTCTCAGGCCTCTCGCGGTGCTTTTGCCTCAGCATGACCCAATGTACCACTGAGCCATGCGCCGCTCTGCGGAGACAGTCAACAAATTACCGTGCAGACTACCCCGAATAAAGATCACCGATATCGCTGAGACCAGTTCCGTAGAGGTTGGCACGAGCAGACATTGGACACAGTGTCGTGCAGGCGTCTTCAGCGCTTTATGAATCACTCTTCGATTCGATGCAGTGGACCTGAGGAACATAGATATATCCCTCACTGGCTGTGCCAAAAACTTTGCTGTCATAGCCTGCCTGATACAGACCGGCAATGGTCAAACACACAATAGCATCGAGGACATCTTCGTTATGCTTCAGCGCACCTCCCCGCAGTTCGGAAATTCTGCTCTGACTGAAGTGGGCGCGGAATTGCTCTGGGATCTGCAACGCAAGCACCGGTGAGGATTCGAGGCTCAGCAGCATGTTCGCCAGGCGGATCTGTCCGTCGCGTTTCTGAGCAACGCCTCCTTTCTTGTAAAGATGCCGCTCTTTAAGCCGGAAAATTTCGATCAGCGCGGGATGCGGATAGCACTCAAGTTGCCAGCGCCCTGCCCTGTCGCCGAGATGCCTGAAGCCTTGAGACTGCAGCCAGTTTCCGAGAGCCACCCCATCTGAATCAGGATAACGCGACAGATTAGTGGCGTGACAGCCAGCCTTGCGTCCACCGTATTCCCGCGTAAGCTGATTTTCACAGGACCGCCGGCCCGTCGCATTGGTGACCACCGTGGGCCCGTCAACCGTCACACCATGCAGCTGCCTGATTGCCGACAGTCCGGAGACAATCTGTTCTACACCATAAAGCTCCGTCAGCAGTGCTTGCAGGACCAATGTGTGCCCGCTCAGACTGCCCACTGCAATCGCGGTGGGATTGCGCGTACTCACCCAAGCGAGATCAATACCGGCAAGAATCGTTGGCAAGCGGATTATGCCCCTGCGTTGAACGGCACCCTGAGCATGCGCATACAGAGCCTAATTCTGATTGAAGATATCGAGTGGCAGAATCGCAGTGACGCCCACATTCGGCGCATCAACCAGCTGCGCAATTCGCAGGTCAACGGCGACGCTGGCGATGATATAGGCCTGCTGCCGGTTATAGCCATAAGTATTAACGATATAGTCAACGATTCCGGACACTGCATTGCGTGCAGCAAGATTGATGTCATTAGAAAGATTCGCGAGCCCGGCTGTCACATCCGACTGAAGATACTGCATGTCGGGTGGAACCTCGCCTTCATTCTTGACGGGGATTCCGGTGACGGCATAAAAGCGACGCGAAGGAATGTCCAGCAGTGTGGAGGGACCCTCATAGTGCGGACCCAGAGACAAATCGGGACCGTCCTTGAGAAGCTCTGTGCTCACCCAGACATCAGCAGACATTTCGATTGCGGTACCGGACACTTCCCCATCACCTTGCGCATAGTGCAGGTCACCAATCGCCAGACCGCAGCCATCCACGAAACAGGGAAGATAGACCGAAACACCCGCCTGCAAATAGCGTATATCCATGTTGCCGCCATGCTCTCTGGGCGGAATCGTTCGCAGGCAGGCTTCCGCCGCAGCGCCCCCGGGTCCGCACAGTGCCTCAGGGTCTGCGTAGTCAGTCAGTGGCAGTGATACCTTGCCGCCGACTTCGGCCAGAGCCTGCTCCCGCTCCAGCATGCGGCGGTGCTCGCTGCGACCCGGCAGGGTGGTGACGATGCCCGGAAAACTGGCGTTGGGGATTCGCACCCCGGGGATGTCGTCTGTTTCAGCATAGTCCCCATTCAGTCGCCAGATTACCTGGCTCTGCCCATCAATGAGGTCAGGAACAAACCCTGAGCTGCCGCCTGTCGACCAGGCGTAGGGTCCCGGCTCGATCCGCAAAATGGTCACCTTGAGGACATCTCCGGCACTCGCCCCGCTGATATCCACCGGCCCGGTGATCGGGTGTACCCGGCCAAAATCGCTGCTGAAACGTTCAGGCTCACGGGTTTGTTGCACAGAGGCTCCGAGCGCATCCCGGGCATCCCGGGTGTGGAATAAAATCGTCTGACCCGGCTCGGCGCTCACCACCATTGGAATATCCGGATGCAATCTGTTGACGCAGCCGGGGTCCTCGATGCAGTCGTCGCCGGTTCCCCCCACCACGACAACGCTGTCGTCTGCCGCATGCACCGCTGACGCTGCCAGCCATAATGAGACAACAAGCAGTTCCAGATTACGGTAGGCTGGCGTCAATAACTTGATCATGGCGTTTCCCCTGCTGTCTACGCTTCGAAGGTCTCTGCTGAAGACAGTGCTTTCAGCAGGTGACGCGTAAGCGCTTGAATTACAACCCGTAGTCGGCTGAGAGAGTAGAGTAGCGGCTCCCCCCTGACAGGGCAAATCCGTAAGTCCAGCCCCTGCCCGGTGCCGTACTAGGAGACATGGCAAAAACGAGCACAGCGCAGGCTGAATCTGCGGCGACCCGAGTCGCCGCAGAGCCGAACGCATTGGCGTTATTCCACCCCTGCACACAGGCATGGTTTACCGAAGCTTTTGCCAACCCCACCCGGGTGCAGTCAGAAAGCTGGCCGTTTTTGCGCAGGGGCGAAAGCTCCCTCATGCTTGCACCGACGGGTTCAGGCAAAACGCTCGCGGCTTTTCTCGCTGCCCTTGATGGACTGCTCTTCGGAGAGAAAAAATCTGAGCCGGGCGTCAAGGTCATCTATATCTCTCCACTGAAAGCGCTGGGAGTTGATGTCGATCGAAATTTAAGAGCCCCGCTGGCAGGAATCTCTGCCGTTGCTGCCAGAGAAGGTACAGCCCACCACACTGTCACTGTCGCGATCCGCTCAGGGGACACGGAGTCACGCGAGCGCGCTCGCATGCTGAAAGAGCCTCCTGACGTGCTGATCACAACACCGGAGTCGCTCTATCTGATGCTCACCTCACGTGCACGTGACATTCTGCAGGGCGTAGAGACAATCATCCTCGATGAAATCCACACCATGGTGCCCACCAAGCGTGGCACACACCTGTTCCTCTCTCTGGAGCGCCTCGAACAACTGCGCCGCCAGCAACTACCCGGCATCAGGCCGATGCAGAGAATTGGTCTGTCAGCGACGCAGCGACCGCTTGAGGAAGTTGCGCGGCTCATGGGTGGGTTTGAACACAAGAAAAACAGCCCGTCGCAACCGCGGACGGTGCAGATCATTGACGCCTCAGAAAAGCGCCCTTTTGAACTGACGATTTGTATGCCCCTGGGCGATCAGGTCGATCAGCCCGCCGATGAGTTCAATGTCGTCGGCAACGCCGCCACGTCTCCGGTTCCTGCATCAATCTGGCCTGCCATTTATCCGCGCCTTGTGGCCCTGATCGGTGACCACCGGTCCACCATGATTTTTGTTAACAGCCGTCGTCTCGCTGAACGGCTCGCCGCCAGTATCAATGAAACGGCGGAGCAGGATCTGGCGCGGGCACACCACGGTTCGATGTCCAAAGATACCCGCTCAGAAGTGGAAGACAGACTGAAGCGAGGGGATCTGCGCGCGATTGTTGCAACGTCTTCCATGGAGCTTGGCATCGACATGGGCGCGGTAGATCTGGTCATTCAGGTGGAAGCGCCACCCTCAATTTCCTCAGGGCTCCAACGCATCGGCCGCGCCGGACATAGCGTGGGGGCGGTTTCGAAAGGCATCGTTTTCCCCAAATATCGAGGCGATCTGCTTTCGGCGGCAGCCGCTGCGCGGCAGATGCTGAACGGACAGGTTGAAAGCTCGGCCTATCTGCGAAATCCGCTGGATGTTCTGGCACAGCAAATTGTCGCCATGGTGGCCATGGATGAGTGGGATGTTGAGGCGCTGTATCAGACACTGCGCTGCGCTGCGCCGTTTGCCGAACTGCCGAGAGCGTCTTTTGAAGAAGTGCTGAATTTACTTTCCGGGCGCTACCCCAGCGATGATTTTTCCGGTCTTAAAGCCCGCATTACCTGGGACCGGATAAACAATCGCCTGACTCCCAGACGCGGCGCACAGCGAACTGCCATCCTCAATGCAGGCACGATTCCGGACCGCGGGCTCTACGGGGTATTTCTGCTTGGCGGCGGCGACACCAAAAGCCGCGTCGGGGAACTGGACGAAGAAATGGTCTTCGAGCTGCAGATTGGTGAAGTATTCCGGCTCGGCGCCTCAATGTGGCGCACACTGGAAATTACCAAAGACCAGGTCCTGGTCGAGCCGGCACCGGGAGAACAGGGCAAGATGCCATTTTGGCGCGGCGACGGAGTCGGTCGACCGCTTGAATTTGGCAGGGCAATCGGCGCGCTGACCCGGATACTCTCGCGAGCCTCGAGAGCGGATGCACAAAAGCTGCTGACCCGTGATCATGCTCTCGAAGCCGAGGCAGCCGACATCCTCTATGATTACGTCGCTGGTCAGTTCGAAGCAGCCGGTGACGTCCCCTCTGATGAATGTATCATTGTTGAGAATTTTATCGATGAAGTGGGCGATTGGCGCGTTGTCCTGCAGTCGCCGTTCGGCGCTCGGGTTCATGCTCCGTGGGCGATGACGGTCGCCGCACAACTTCGCCAGCGTTTTTCCGAAATTGACGTGGTCTGGTGTGATGACGGCATCGTCTTTCGGGTACCCGAATCCGACTCTCCTCCGGAGGCCGAGTGGTTTATTCCTGATCCAGAGTCACTCGAGGAAGACGTGGTCCGCGCGCTCTGCGACACGTCTCTGTTCGCGGCTCGCTTTCGGGAAAACGCAGCCCGAGCCCTGTTGCTACCCCGACGCTTTCCCGGTCAGCGCACGCCTTTGTGGTTGCAGCGCAGAAAGTCAGCAGATTTGATGCAGGCGGCCAGCCAGTACCCCAGATTCCCGATGATTCTGGAAACCTACCGGGAATGCCTGCGGGACGTTTTTGATATCGACGGACTGAATCAGCTGCTCGAGGACATACGCAGTCGCCGGATCAGAGTACACCCCGTGAACAGCGATTCTGCATCGCCTTTTGCGCAAACCGTGCTGTTCGATTTCACCGCCAGTTTTATCTACGACGCTGATGCTCCGCTTGCCGAGCGTCGCGCACAGGTCCTCTCTCTGGACCACGCCCAACTCAAGGAACTGCTGGGCAGCGCCGACTATCGCGAACTCCTCGATCCGGAAGCCATCGCCGCCATCACACTCAAGCGTCAGCTACTGGAGCATCCGTATGTGAAAGATCCGGATGATATCCATGACCTGCTGCTTGCGCTCGGGGATCTGAGCGTCGCCGACATCTTGGACCGTACCGAGTCAAGCCGGCAGGCCACCCTTCAGTCAATGCTCAGCGACCTGACCAGAGCGCGGCGGATCATCGAAATCAGGGTGGCCGGAAATCCCCGTTTTATTGCTGCGGAGGATGCAGCCCGCTATCGGGATGCCCTCGGTACAGTCCTGCCCATGGGGCTGCCCGCAGCTCTGCTCGAACCTTGCCAGTCTCCTCTGCAAGACCTGATTTCCCGCTATATCCGGACCCACGGACCTTTTGAACCGGCTGAGATTGCCAAGCATTTCGGTCTCGGCATCGATGTCCTGCGCAAGGCCCTGAACGAACTCTCTGCCACAGGGCGAGTCCTGGAGGGAGGATTTACACCGGGCAGCACGCGCCGCGAATGGATTGATCACGATGTACTCAAGCAAATCAAGCGGCGCTCGCTGGCAGGATGGCGACAGCAAATTGAAGCAGTAGATCACAATAAGTTCGCTTCATTTATCGCGGACTGGCAATTTATTACCAAACCGAGGCGTGGACTGGACGCGCTCTATGACACCATCGAGCAACTGCAGGGGGCGCCACTGCCAGCTTCAGTTCTGGAGACCGAAATCCTGCCGGCGCGCATCACCGGATATCGGGTGGGACAGATTGATGAGCTGTTCGTCTCAGGAGAACTGCTGTGGCGGGGGATCGAACCCGTTGGCAGCAGCGATGGGCGGATTGCCATCTACCTCGCCGAAAATTATCCCCTGCTGGCCCCTGAGCCAAACCCCATTGACAGCGAACTGGCCCAGCGTATTCATGAGTTTATAGGCTCGCGGGGTGCGCCATTCTTTGACGATATCGTCGAAGCTGTCGGGGGCTTTCAGAACGACGTGCTTGAGGCGCTGTGGGAACTGGTGTGGAGCGGCAATGCGGGGAACGACAGCTTCGCGCCGCTGCGTGCACGTCTGGGGGTGAAAGACAGAAAACCCAGAACCCGACGGGCGCAACAGCGAATGAGACCGCGAAGAGGCTCGCGCCTTCCTGGCAGCGAAGGGCGATGGACCCTGTTTGACCGGGTCGGCTGGGAGCAACCTTCAGCGACAGAAGCAAGAACCGCTCAGGTCCAGCAACTGCTCGAACGCTATGGTGTCATGGTGAAGGAAGCACTGACAAAGGAAGGGGTCACCGGTGGATTCTCCGGCATCTATCCGGTGCTCAAAGCGATGGAAGAAGCCGGCCGGATTCGACGGGGTTACTTTGTGGAAGGTCTCGGTGCCAGTCAGTTTGCAGTCCCCGGCGCTGAAGATCGCCTGCGCAATACTGCCGAATCGACTGACCCTGTCTTATTGTCTGCAACAGACCCCGCCAATCCCTATGGCGCACTTTTACCCTGGCCGCCCGCAGCTGACGGCAGCAAGCGCTGCGCCAGAGTCGCCGGGTCTCGCGTCCTGTTGCTGAACGGCGATCTGATTGCCTACATTGCCAAAACGGGCGACCAGATCACCACATTTCTGCCGCCGGACGAGCCAACGCGAAGCAGCGGCATCAAGGCGTTGATTGCGGGTCTTAAGCTGGCGGCTCGAGGACGCAAACTGGTCTACCTCGCCTCGATTGACGGCAAGCCGCGCGCTGAAGAGTCCATTCATGCTGCTCTGCTGAGCGAAGGATTCCAGCACGGGCATCGCGGCTATTCCTGCCGGAGCATTGAGGCTACCCAGAACCATGCCTGAAGGAGATACGCTTCATCGGGTGGCGCAGCAGATCACCGAACAGCTTTGCGGGAAACGCATAGAAGCGTCCAGAGGCAGACCCGAATTAACCAAGGCTCAGGAGCTGGCAGGCTGCATTCTGCAGACCGCTGAAGCCAGAGGAAAGCATCTGCTGCTGGGTCTGGATAACGGCCTCACTGTTCATTCGCACCTGGGCATGACCGGCTCCTGGCACATATACCCCCGCGGAGAGCGCTGGCGAAAACCCGCTTACCGTGCCGCGCTCGCCATGCGCTTTCTCAGCCATGATCTGATTTGCTTCAGCCCGAAACTCATTGAGGTAGAAAGCAGCATCCGGATTCGGGGCCGTGCACTGCTGACCCGGCTGGGCCCTGACTTACTGGCAGACGCATTTGACGAGGACGCGGCCATCGCCAGATTGCGCATGCATGACCATCTGCCACTCGGAGAGGCGCTGATGAATCAGCAGCTCGTGGCCGGTATCGGTAATGTCTATAAATCGGAAATCCTGTTCATGAATCGGCTCAACCCCTTTGAACCGCTGTCGACGCTGGATGACGAAACACTGCGAGTGTGCCTGCGCAGTGCCAGACACTACATGAGACGAAACCTTGAAGGCCTGCGTCGCAAGTTTCGGGGGTCGACTCTTGGGGACAGGCTCTGGGTTTATCGGCGTCGGGGAATGCCCTGCCTTGAATGCTCAGGCCCTATTGTGATGCAGCGACAGGGAGAAACGGCGCGCTCGACCTATTATTGCCCTGTCTGTCAGGGAACCGACCGATGACAGCTGAATTAGTCTGGTTCAAGCGCGATCTGCGCGTCACCGATCACTCACCGCTTCTCGCCGCTGCAAAACGCGGAAAAGTCATCTGCCTCTATATCTATGAGCCAGACCTTATCAGCGCTGACGACTTCTCAAAGCGACATCTGCTCTTCATTAACGACTCCCTGACTGAGCTCGATCGCGATTTGCGCAGGCTTGGCAGTCGATTACTGATCCGGCGCGGAGACGCCGTCGACGTTATCAGCGGCCTCCAGGCCGAAACAGGCTTTCACTGCATTCGTGCGCATCAGGAAACCACCAACGCCCTCAGCTACCAGCGCGACCGGGCTGTCAAAAAATGGGCCCGGTCAGCGGGGATAGATTTCATTGAGTACCGCCAGCAGGGTGTCGTCCGGGCAATGACCAGCAGAGACGGCTGGGCCAGACAATGGCAGGGATTCGTGACTTCGCCTCTGGTCAGCCGTCCCGGGCACATCGTCGACGGCGCAACCGGACTCACCGGGCTTGGCATGCAGTCTCCGCAAAGCTTTGCGCTGAAGGACGATGGACTGCTCAGCAGACAAACCGGTGGGGAGAGTGAGGCGAGCAAGCTACTCAACAGTTTTTTGTCAGACCGGTCACGGGACTATCTGCAGGGCCTTTCCTCACCCTTGACCGCCTGGGACAGCTGCAGCCGGCTGAGTCCTTACCTGACTTACGGCAATATTTCACTTCGCACAGTGTATCAGCGTGTCTCCCAGCGCAAACGTGAGCTCCAGCGTCAGCGCGGCCAGCGGGACCCCTGGAGCCAATCACTGTCGAATTACGTTGAGCGCCTCGCCTGGCACTGCCATTTTATGCAGAAACTGGAAGACGAACCGGCGATCGAATTCGACAACATGAACCCTGCGTTTAACGGCCTGAGAGAAGACGAGTTCAACCCCGCCTACTTCGAGGCATGGGCGGCGGGTCGGACAGGCTATCCACTGATCGATGCCTGTATGCGCGCGCTTCAGCAGACGGGCTGGATCAACTTCCGCATGCGGGCGATGTTGATTTCGTTTGCCTCCTATCATTTGTGGTTACACTGGCGGCAGCCGGCCCTGCATCTGGCGCGGCTGTTCACGGACTATGAGCCCGGCATCCATTATTCACAAATTCAAATGCAGGCTGGCACAACAGGCATCTCTGCACTGCGGATTTATTCCCCCATCAAGCAGGTGCTCGATCAGGACCCGAAGGGACTGTTCATCCGTCAGTGGGTGCCCGAACTGACGAATGTCCCGGATGGCTTTATCGCCGAGCCGCATCGTATGCCGGCACTGGTCCAGCAGCAGTCAGGCTGCATCATTGACCGCGATTATCCCGCCCCGATTGTCGATCATTTGTCAGCCTATCGTGCCGCACAAAAACGCATGCGAACGGCGAATCTGGCGGCAAAGACCAGCGGCGCGAGCAACCGCGTATTCCAGCGCCATGGATCGCGCAGAAATCAGAGCCGAAGGCTGATCTGACATCTCCTTCCGCTTGCCGATCGGGCAGTTGCTCCGACTTTTGTGATAGATTCCCGTCTGACTATCCTCGCCAGACTCAGGGGGCGAAAGAAAAATCATGACTGCTGCTTACCAATCGATGACCGTGCTGCTCGTAAGCGCGGCGCTGCTGTTCCACAACATGCCGACTTTCGGCCAGGACTTCGCCAGCCCCGAGGACGAGTTTGACTCCATATTTACACCCCTGCCGCAGGTGGAGGGCTCGCTGTGCGCCCGCTATCACAACTGGAACCGGGAAACCGTTTCCCCTCTGTCTCAGGATCAGCTGCTTCTGTTTCGGAACGCCTACGCGGCCGTCTCCCTGGCAGATGATGACTGGCTGAGAACCCTCGTTACAGACAGCAATAATTATCTGGATATGTACGCGTTCGTCTCTAATATCCGTCAGCTCGCGCAGAATGACATGGGGGTGAAATACCTGTTTCAGGAACCGTTCGATGACGAACAAGAGCAACACCGAAGACTGGCCAGCAACTTATCGAGCGAGCCAGATGCGATTGTCGGCATTTTCTGGTGCCAGCCCATGGGAGAGAATTCGGCACCCCGGTTCACCGGCGGCTACGCATACCTCAAAGGGCACGACGGAGACTGGAAGTTCCAGACCCGATAACGCAGCAACATCCTGTTACTAGAAAGGCCTGATAATCATCCTTTTTGTCGGAGGTGAAGTGGTCGGGAGCACAGGTTGCCCCCGTTCAGCCTGAATGTGATGCAGTGCTGCAACGCATCAAAACGGAGCGAATCAGGTAAGAACTCCCGCGGCAACCAGACCCTGCGCTATGGCGACGATAACCGGCAGCGCGATGATCGTGCGCAGCACAAACAACGTCACCAGATTGATAAAATTCAGCGGAATTCGGGTCTTCAGAATCAGTACGCCAACCTCTGACATATAAATCAGTTGCGTGATAGCCACTGAGATGATCACGAAACGGGTCAGTTCGCTTTCAATACCCTGAGCAATGACTCCCGGCAGAAACATCTCGACAAACCCCACCAGCAGGGCTGGTGCCGCTGCTCCGGCATCAGGGATCTGCAACCAGGACAATAGCGCCGCGAGAGGATAGGAAAGCACTTCGAACACCGGGGTGTATTCAGCTACGATCAGTCCGAAGGTCGCGATCGCGATCAGCGGCGGCATCAGCCCGAACCAGATGTCGAACAGGTTATACATGCCGCTCTGTAGGTAGGCGCGCGGACGGGGCGCGTTATCTGCCCGCTCCAGTGCTGCCAGAAACCCTCTCGTCAGGGATCCGGCAGACTCTTCGCCGGATAACCTATCACGCTCAGAGCGCTGCTTGCCTGCTTCCGAATATTGATCCGGAATTTTTGAGAGTGGTGGAATTCGAGGCATCACGATCGCCGTGATCAAACCTGCACAGCAAACCGTGAGATAGAACGGCACGAACACATGACCAAGCTGGACGAACTCAGCAATGACAACGCAGAACGGCAGAGACACCACAGAAAAATTGGTCGCAATAGTCGCCGCCTCTCGCTGACTGTAAAAGCCCTTTTCGTACTGCTGGGAAGTAATCAGGACGCCTACTGTGGCTGCCGTCATCCAGGAGGCGATCGCATCGACGCAAGACCTGCCCGGCAAGCGGAACAGCCGGCGGAATAGAGGAGAAAGCGCGATTCCAACCAGCTCCATCAAGCCGAAATCAGTTAGCAGCGGCAGCAAAAAGGCCGCAAACAAAAAAATCGTCACGATCGCGGTCAGCAAGTCGTAAACCACGATATGCCCTGTCGTCTCCGACCAGACTGATTCAGGACCCACCTGCCAGATGATCATGCCGCCGAAAATCGCACCGATCACTCTAAGGGCCAGCCACAGCGGAGTTACGGTAAACAATTGTTCAAGCCGCGAGTGACGGGAATTCTCTTGCCTGACCAACGAGTAATAGACCGAGAGCAATGCGGAGATAAACACCAGCGCAAAGCCGATATAAGGCAGACTGTCGCCAAGCCTGCTCTCCAGCACATCGGAAAGCACCGACATCGGAATCGTCCAGCTTCCCTGATAGCGAACCGGAAACAGAAAAAAGAAAACCCCCAGAATCGAAGGCAGGGCAAAGCGCAGTAGTCTGAGCGCTCCCATCAGACACGTTTGGCTGGGGTTGACCCCTTACGCTGACTGAAAGATTCGGCGAGCAGACACAGTATCTCGAACATCATGGAAGCCCCCACCAGCGCGGTATTACCGGTTTGATCAAACGGCGGCGCCACTTCAACCACATCACCACCTATCAGATTTAATCCGCGTAGTCCGCGCAGCAAACGCAGAGCCTCGACGGTGGTGAGGCCTCCAACCTCCGGTGTTCCGGTGCCTGGCGTGAACACTGGATCAATACCGTCCACATCGAAGGTAATGTAGGTCGGAGCATCACCAACGACCTTGCGCGCCTCGGCAATTACGGCTTCAACGCCGAGGTCGGTAAATTCATCCATCTCTACAACCCGCATGCCCGAGTCATAGGAGTAATTCAGCCCGTCGAGGTTGTTCTGGCCGCCGCGAATACCTATCTGAATGGTTTTGGTCGGATCTATAATCCCTTCATCGGTTGCGAGCCGAAAAGGTGCGCCATGGTGAAATTTCGATCCATAGAATTCTGCCCAGGTATCGGTATGCGCATCGACATGGATTAAAGCGAAGGGCTCGTCTTTTTTCAGTCCCTTCAGAATCGGGTAGGTAATGGAATGATCGCCACCGGCAGAAAGCGGAATCACGCCCTGAGCACCCACCGACGTGTAAAAAGCTTCAATTTCCTTGATCGCTTCATCCAGATTAAACAGGTTATCGATAGGCACGTCGCCAACGTCGGCAATCTTCGCCAGATCATAGGGGTTGATTCGCGTCGACATGTTAAATGAACGCATCAGTGAGGACTGATTACGTATCTCGCGCGGACCGTGCCGCGCGCCTGCGCGGTTCGTCACACCGAGATCACAGGGAACACCGATAAGCGCGATATCAGTCTCTGCCAGGTTCGCAATGGGGGCCCGCATAAAAGTCGGGATTTCGGTGAAGCGTGGTCTCAGTCTCGGGGCATCAGGGTCTGCCTCGGACTCGGGGGCGTAGTTATTTGATTCAGACATAGGACAGGCGTCTTCACTTAAGGTTTCTGTCGGAACCCGGGTCAGGGACCTCGGCTCTGACGGAAGAAGCTACACTATTTTGCCGCCAATCCCAAAATTGAATTCTGCCGCTAGGAACCCTGGCATCCGGGGCACCAGTAAAGCCTTCTGCCGGACAGCAGGTCTTTTCTGATGATGTCGCCACACTCATAGCAGCTCAGGCGCTGTCGGCCGAATACCGCGTGACGAAACGCGCCACGCTTCAGTCCCTGTTTTTTCAGACGAGCCACCCGGCGGGGAGGATTCGTGATGCCCGCTGTCTGATAGGCCCTCTGACTGATCTTCAGGGTACTGCGACCCAGATCATTGAGCTGTTTCACACTCAGATCAAGGGGCCTAGCATCCGGGAGAACCTTCGCATCGAACAGAATTTCGCTGCGCAGGTAGTTGCCAATGCCCGCGAGGAAGTCCTGAGCCAGGTAGAGAGAGGCCAGAGTCCGTCGATGAAAGCGTTCACTGCGCAGTCGCTGAGAGATTTCTTTCCAGGTCAGCTTGGGACTCAGAATGTCCGGGCCTATCTTTGCCAGAAAGGGATGGAGTTCAAGCTCAAACTGATCCCAGATACTGATGTCACTGGCACTGTATAGCAGCGCGCTGTGTGTGCGCGTATGCAGCGCAAGGCGCAAACTCCGATTTGTTTTAGGAAAAGCATCCCGCTTGACGACGTACCAGCGTCCATACAGCTGATTGTGCGAATAGATCGTGAGTTCGTTATCGAAGTGGGTCAGCAGGGCCTTGCCGCGGGTTTCAATTTCACGCACCTCGGCGCCCTGAAAATCACGCTCCCTGCCCTTCAGGCGGTCCAGACCAAAATGGATATCGACAATTTGCCGGCCTTCAAGAACTCGGGCAATTTTGTCGGCAGCGCGCCTAATTTCAGGTCCTTCAGGCATGGGAGGATGGTCACATGAGCAGATGGATTACTTGGGTCGTGTAGGAGTTACGCAACAGCGCCCAAACAGATCAATCCGATCAGGCAATTTTCCCAGCTTCGGCGGCAACCACATCCGCCAGTTCCCGCGCTAACTGCGCAACGAGATCAGCGTCTTCGCCCTCGACCATCACCCGCAGCACCGGCTCGGTGCCTGAGGGGCGCAACAGAACACGCCCTCTGCCCTGCAGTTTGTCTTCAACGCCAGACACGGCGTCACGAACGCTCTGGCTGGCAGACACATCGGGATCCTGACCCAGCCTGACGTTAATCATGGTTTGTGGAAACTTCTGCATTGCACCGCGTAATTCCCTCAGTGGCTTACCGGTCAGGACAACAGCGGTGAGCACCTGCAGAGCTGACACGATACCATCCCCGGTCGTCGTAATATCGTGACAAATGATATGTCCGGATGATTCACCGCCCAGCTGCCATCCGCGCTGCTGCATTTCCTGCAGAACAAACCGGTCACCAACTGCCGTGCGCGCGAAAGGAACTGCTCGTTCTGCAAGCGCCAGTTCCATACCGAGGTTGCTCATTTTGGTTCCTACAACACCACCGAATTCAATGTTCCGGCGTCGGCGCTCGCAGGCAATTACGAACAGCATCTCATCGCCATCAACGACATTGCCCTGATGATCCACCATAATGCTCCGGTCACCGTCGCCGTCCAGTGCAACACCGAGGTCAGCGCCCACCTCTAGAACTTTTTCTTTGAGCGCAGCTGGCGAGGTGGAGCCGATCTTATCGTTGATGTTCAATCCGTTCGGATCCGTTCCGATACTGACGACATCGGCCCCCAGCTCAGAGAGCACGGCGGGTGCGATATCGTAAGTCGCGCCGTTGGCGCAATCCACAACCACCTTCAGACCCGAAAGTGTCAACCGTGAGCCAACGGTGCTTTTACAGAACTCGATATAGCGGCCTCTGGCATCGTCAATTCTGCTGGCCTTACCCAGAGATTTCGGTGCAACCGTCGTCAGCGCCTTGCTGAGTTCGGCTTCAATAGCCAGTTCGACCTCATCGGGCAGCTTCGTGCCATTGCCAGAAAAAAATTTGATTCCGTTGTCTTCAAAGGAATTGTGCGACGCGCTGATCACGATCCCTGCCTGAGCACGCAGAGTGCGGGTCAGATAAGCAATCGCGGGTGTTGGCATCGGGCCAGTAAGATTGATATCCACCCCTGCTGCCGTCAGGCCTGCTTCCAGCGCTGCCTCAAACATGTAACCGGAGATACGCGTGTCTTTGCCAATCAATATTTTGCTGCGGTGACCGCCTTGCATGAACACCTTACCGGCTGCCCATCCCAGTTTAAGCATAAAATCAGGGGTAATGGGCGCCTGGCCAACCTTACCGCGGATACCGTCCGTGCCGAAGTAGCGTTTCTGTGCTGCCATAGTTGCTGTTGTCATTTTTTGATGCAGGAGCGAATAGTAAGGAATCTGGACTCAGAGTGCGAGCACTAGCCTGCACCTGTTGCTGCGCTGATTGTGGGCGCGCGGAATCTGGGAGATAATTCTACTCCTCACTTACTGCGAGCAGGTCAGGCCCGTGTGCGGAATTGTCGGCGCAATTGCTGAACGGAATGTCACCGAGATCCTCCTGGAAGGACTGAAAAGACTGGAATATCGCGGCTACGATTCAGCGGGCATCGCGCTGCTTGCCCCCGATCGAAAAACCCTCAAAGTCCACAAGACCGCCGGAAAGGTAAATAAACTGGCAGAGCGGGTCCAGGGGAAAGCGCTTAGGGGTCACGTCGGCATCGCCCACACGCGCTGGGCAACTCACGGCAAACCCACGAATGCCAATGCGCACCCTCACAGCTCAGGCGGGCAAATTGCCATTGTTCACAACGGCATCATCGAGAATTTCGAAAAGCTTCGGGAGAAGTTGAGCAAATCCGGCTATCAGTTCGCCACGCAGACTGACAGCGAAGTCATCGCGCATCTGATCCATCTTGAACGCAAGGGAAACAAGGTCTCTCTGTTTGCTGCGACCCAAAAAGCCATCAGGCGCCTCGAAGGCGCTTACGGCATTTGTGTTGCCGATGCGGCCACACCGAATGAATTAATCGTCGCGAGATCAGGCAGTCCGCTGGTGATCGGTGTCGGAATTGGGGAAAACTTTGTTGCCTCCGACCCACACGCGCTGGGCCAGGTGACCGATCAGTTCGTCTACCTGGAAGAAGGGGACATAGCCCGAATTACCCGTGAAAGTTACGAAATCTGGCACGACGGTAAGCAGATCAAGCGCAAAATCAGCACAGTGGCGGGCCGCAGCAGTGATGGCGATAAGGGTCTCTACAAGCACTTCATGCTGAAAGAAATATATGAGCAACCGGCTGTCATCCGCGACACGCTGGACGGCAGGATCTCGAAAAACAAAGTCCTCGAGAATGCATTCGGCGTCAAGGCCCCGGCGATTTTTGACAAGGTCAAACACGTTCAGTTTGTCGCCTGCGGCACTTCCTATCATGCCTGCCATGTCGCCAAATACTGGCTTGAGTCCATTGCCCGCATGGAGTGCTCAGTGGATATTGCCAGCGACTATCGCTATCGGGACATCATCGTGCCGGACGGCTCCTTGCTGGTCACCGTTTCTCAATCCGGAGAAACCGCAGACTCCCTGGCCGCGCTTCGCTACGCCAAAACACTCCCCTACACTGCCTATCTGGCTATTTGCAACGTTGCCACCAGTTCACTGGTGCGTGAATCAGATTTTTCTCTACTGACGATGGCCGGGCAAGAAGTCGGCGTCGCCTCAACCAAAGCGTTTACAGCACAGCTCGCCGTATTGCTGATCCTGACCATTGCTCTGGGACGCCGGAATGGCCTGACACCGCGCAAAGAGGCAGCTCTGGTCAGAGAGCTCAACCGTTTACCGGATCTGATCGAAAGCACGCTGAGCCTCAACAAAGACATTCGCAAGATGTCTCGACAATTCGCCGACAAGCATCACAGCCTGTTTCTTGGCAGAGGAATCCAGTACCCTATTGCCAAAGAGGGCGCGCTGAAACTGAAGGAAATCTCCTACATCCACGCTGAGGCCTATCCGTCAGGTGAGCTTAAGCATGGACCGCTGGCGCTGGTCGACGAAAACATGCCGGTCATCGCAGTAGCGCCCAATGATGACCTGCTTGAAAAACTGCGCGCCAACCTCGCAGAAGTCAGCGCCCGAGGCGGAAAGCTGTACGTCTTTTCTGACGAGAGCGTGAACTATCAGGGTGACAAGAACTGTAAGGTCATCCACGTCCCGGCCTCGCCTGATGTTCTTGATCCGATTGTATTCACCATTCCGCTGCAGCTCCTTTCTTATCACGTTGCCATCGTCAAAGGCACTGATGTGGACCAGCCTCGCAATTTAGCCAAATCGGTTACAGTAGAGTAATTTATACAAAATATCAGAATTCATTAGGAACAGACCTCGCATCTGTGAGTAATTTCATCACGTGACATAGCATAAGCACAGCACGCTTAGTCAGCAGGCTCTGAGGAGGAATCAAATGCGAGACAGATACATCATCGTCGATGACGTCTATACTGATCCAGACGGATTGGTGCAGGCTGCTCTGGAATCAATTAAAAAAGCAGAACTACCCCGAGGCAACTATGCCGGGGTAATGACAGAAACCACGTTTTTGGGTGAAGGCCATCGCCAGTTATTCCAGGGCCTGACTATGGAGCCCTCCATGAATTCATCTACCAACGCAAACGGCAAAATCAGATTCACCTTACCTGAAGATCCATTCAAATTTCACATTCACTACGATGTGGATATACACACAAAGTGGGCCGGCGTAGTCTACTTGTCCAAAAATCATCCTCAAGGTATCGAAGGCACGAGTTTTTGGAAGCACAAGCGTACTGGGCTAGAAATCGCGCCGAACACGATTGAAGGGTTCGCGAAATATGGCTGGAAGGATTTTAGTGACATGAGGAAGTTTCTTGAGGATGAAGGGATAGATGAGTCACTTTGGGAAAAGACTTTTACAGTTCCGTATAAATATAACCGTCTTGTATTGTTCAGACCCTGGATGCTGCACTCCCCCGGTCCCGCTTTTGGTCACTCCTTAGAGTCGTCTCGGATTATTCAGACATTGTTCCTAGGCAACTAATTTATCTAAGGCTAAGAACATCTAAACTGTAAAAATGTGTCTTTAACTTGTTGGGATGAGGTATATGCTAACTAAATCCGGATTCGTAGCCTTGTTCATGTATTTTACGAAGATCCGCTTTAAGTTCAACCAGATGCCGCGAAGCTGTCAATTGAATCTACTTAGGCAAAAAGACAAGCATAGCTACGACGGCTTCGGTATTGGGTATTCTATACAGAATATCTCAGATATCCTGACAACGAGTAACGATTATGAATAAAGGACTTCTCTGGTTTGCTTATTTCTTAATCTGGACAACGCCCGTTCAACTCTTTTTTTGTGCCTGGATTTATTCTTACGTGCTCTCTGCTGACTACAATCTGCTGTCTTTCTCGACCTCAAATTTTATGGACCTTACCTTTCTGAGAATCGTAAAGGCGTGGATGTATTCTTGGTTCTGGAACAGCTTTCTGGATTTTGTATGGAGCCTTCCGGCCGCTATCATGATCACGCTCAAACTGTTGGTGAATGCCGCGTTGGGAGTTTGGCTGTTACCTGTCGCAAAAAGGCTAAATGGCCTGTAGGCGGATGAACCCTGCGCAGGCTCAAGCAGCGTTCAGCCGGAAAAATCTCTGGTCACACTAAAAATTGAGCAGTTTCGATGCTTTCATCAGACATCTCGCTGATGCATCGGGCTGACCAACGTACGAAAACGCCAATTTCTGCTCAGGTAAAAACTCATGGAAAAAACCACCATCACTGTCGGAAGGATCCTGCTCGGGCTGTATTTTCTTATCCCGGGGCTGACAAAAATCCCGGAGTACGACGCCATGATTGAATACATGACTGTGCACAATGTTCCCTTGGTTAACCTGCTGCTCCCCGTAACGATCGTCTTACAGGTGGGCTTGGGGTCTATATTGATTATAGGCTATCGAATTAAGGAAGCCGCCATGCTGCTTGCCTGGCTTACCCTGCTAATCAACTTCGGCATGCACGATTTCTGGAATGAATATCCCAACGCAGATACTGCCCATGAAACGCAGAACTTCGTTAAAAATCTGGGTATATTCGCCGGCCTGCTGGTATTAAGCGCAGCGTCCAAAGTCGCGCAGTGGCGCTTGATCAAGTAAGCTGATGGTGTGTCAAACAATTCGGATCCGAGCAATATGAGTAATAAGGTGGTGCTTCCGCAGTCGGTCATGTGGACTGCCGCCGCACTGGTGGTTGCGATCAGCCAGGAAAGCAGTTCACGCTTTTCATGCTGATTATCCTTGCAACGACTGCCCTGCTTTATCTGAATAAACAGGTACGGCTAGACAATCAGAGACAGTAAGCGCTGCTGTCTCCAGTGTTCGGCCAATGATATACATAAGCGGCGCCCAAGAGCCCGATAAACCCCATACGCCCACCGAAGACTGAGGCGCCGAACACGCGCAAGTTCCGCATTTCTCAGGAGAGCTTACTCGTGACGCGCTTTACCGAAAAAAATCAGGAAGCAATCCTGCAGATTGTTGAGCCCATTATGGACAACTGTCTGGACGGTTCCAATACCGGAAATCATGCAAAACACGTCAGAGATTTCACGGACAGATTGAAGGCAATCGTGACCCCTGAAAACCTCGCCTCGCAGTTGGAATACAGGCCTCATGGCGTTTTTACCCGGCGAGAATTTGTCTGTTTATTCAGACGCCGGGAGTCGATTGGCGTGGTCTGGCGTCAGTTCGTTTCATCCACAGACGATGAGCTGGTCAATCACGCCATTTTCGTGGAGAGGGACGGG
>Ga0255782_10001085_pt1 | contig 23939 bp, 22 predicted proteins | sample 101ome_26_FD_179980 | JGI IMG/M metagenome (GOLD analysis project Ga0255782, IMG submission 179980) | Coastal salt marsh microbial communities from the Groves Creek Marsh, Skidaway Island, Georgia - 101408AT metaG (version 2) | ecosystem: Environmental > Aquatic > Marine > Intertidal zone >...
CGTTTCCTTTAGCTAAGTTTAGTTTTTATTATAAAATAGGGCCTACGGGCCCTATTTTTTTGACTTTTTTTGGTTGACTTTTTTTTATACGATGCTATTATATAAACATAACGAAGACGACGGTCCTCGTTAGATAGTGCAAGGAAATGCTGTTGAGTAGAGGCAGTAACTTGGCTAGTAGCTGTAGTGGCAGCGCATGAGCATGGAGACATGAAGATGCGTATTTCGAAAGTAACTGTTCGATGCTAGGCTTCGCTTTATAGACAGGATCTACAAAGGCGATTGCTGGTAATCCTTAGTCCAGCCTATCATATTTTAAAGTCGATGATAACTCTCTTGTTCGAGCAACGTGTCACCGAAGCTTTGATTGAAAGGTATACTAGACTAGTATACCTTTCCTCTTATGTTGATAAATACTATTGTCATAGAGAGAACCTCTAGATGAGGACTTATGCAGTACCCACTGCGTAGACCTAGAACGTCAACAAGGAGAAAACAATGGGACGTCCACTTAACAAAAGATTTTTCGGAGAACCTACAGCAGCAGGTAACGAAATCAAAGTAAACTTTCACGACGGTAGTAGTGTCGTTGAAGGTCATATTGTAAAACAAAGAGGCAGCAAAAAGTTTGTAGTTGCTCCTATTGGAGCAAGCGATACTGAATATACATGTACTTTAGTATGGGACGATGTGCCGGCAAACTTATCAGCTGGCGAAATGTCCATTTCATTTAAAATGGATGATGCTGAGACATATTTAGCAAGAAAAATTGCTGGCCGTAAAGCAACTTTAGTAGCACCGGCAGGTTCAGCAGGATCAAATGCTTACGACGGGCAGTCAGTAGCATGGAACTTTAGCACATCTGTTGTAGACGGTGCAGCACAAGTTGAGGAAGCTGGTGACGATGACGATAACACCTTAACAACTGGTGATGATACCGACTTTGTAGAAACTGCTTAAAGGTAGCTGAATAAAAAGTGCTAAGGCAATACCTTTCGGTGCTGTCTTAGCACAAATTTATAAATCTACATTTTTTATTAAAGTATAAGGAAAGTAAATGTCAAAAGTAGTACGGGTTGTAAACGATGATTATAAAATCATAGTTGATAGTGATGCAAATGGCTCTATTACTCTCGACACGTCTGGAGATAGCGGAGTTATACAGGGCACTACTATAGTAAAAGGAAATTTACAAGTACTTGGAACTACTACTACTGTAGAATCAACTGACGTTACGATAACAGATAATACTATCATATTAAATAATGGCGAAAGTGGCGCCGGAGTAACCTTAGGAACAGCTGGTGTTCAAATAGATAGAGGCACATCCGGATCAGTAAGTATACTATTCGACGAAAACTCTGCATATTACTTTAGCGGTGTGTCTAGCACTGGTGCTTTTACTTTTGTTGACAATAGTGGAAACTTTGTTCCTTTATCATTATCTAGTATTAATTCAGATAGTGCATTATATATTACAACGCCAAACAGTGTAATAGACGTGTCTGGTGAATCGAATTACGAAGAAAATGTTTATACATATACGGGCGGTGTAATTGTAGATCCTGGCGGCTCAACAGCTCAATCAGAAACTTATATTTTGAATGACGATGCTTTGACAAATGCAAAAGCTGTAAACGATATTATAACTTTTAGATTATCAGGATCGTCATCTTCAGGTATAAGTGATGCTGACACTAGTGTAACTGCATCAGATTTTGATACTAACGCTGTTGAAAGTAAAGTTGTCTTTACAGTTGATGGTACAGTAATAGGAAATATTTTTAGCAACAGATCAGAATTATATAATATAAAAATTCAAGATAATCAAATTACAACACTAAATGACGATAGTACAAATCAAGATTTAGTATTAAGTGCAAGTGGTGCCGGAAGCGTGCGTATAGATGATGCACTTATAATCACTTCATTTCCGTTTCAAGCAGAAGATGCAACATTGCCTAATGCTGCACCGCCTATTGAGGGTGTAAAGTTATACAGTGATTCTGAATCTGCCGGTGGCACTGGATTATATTATATAAACGAATCTAGCACTAACGACGAATTGATAAGTAAAAACAAAGCATTGTTATATTCAATGTTATTTTAAGGATTAAGAAATGGCAATTGCAAATGCAACATTAGCAGCAGGATCAACAGATATATTAACAGTGCCAGCAAGCACTAAGTATGCAGTGTTAAACATAGTTGTATGTAATAATTCTGGGTCTGCACAAACTTTTGATTTACATTTTAGACCAGCAGGTGAAGCAATAGATAACGAAAATCGAGTTGCTAACACTATAACTGTAGATGCAGCTGACACTTTTGTTTGGGATATGAGCCGAATAATTTTAGAAGAAACTGACGTGGTATCTTTTAACAATTCTAGTACTAGCTTGTCTGCAACAATTAGTTACATGGTGGCATAATGAGATTTTTAAAACGTCAAACTACAAATCAAGATGCGGTAGAAGGCAAAGGTATAATTTACGATGTAAATGGCCAAATAGTCTTAGATAGCACAGATATGATGCTTGTTCCTAAAGGTACTACAGCAGATGCTACTACTAGTTATACAGAAGGTCACATAAGATATAACACTGATACAAATGAATTTGAATGTTATCAAAACGGATCTTTACGCAAGATGCGTTTTAAAGAACCTACTACAATTGTACAACAAAATTTTGGTAACGGAGATGCAGTAATAACATTGTTTGGACCTTTAGATAGTGGTGATACAGATTATCAAGCACCATTAGCAGCTCAAAATGTTCTAGTGTTTGCAGATAATGTAATACAGCTTACCCCTACAAATTATACTATGGTTCAAAACCCAACAAGTGTAGGCACTGGTCAGGAAGTAACTGCTGGTGCATTTGTAGTAAGTACTGAATATATAATAACTGCAACTGGTACAACAGATTTTACACTAATTGGCGCAGCTGATAGCAATCTCGGCACAGTTTTTACTGCCACCGGAGCAGGAACAGGCACCGGAACTGCTAGGCCTACGGGTTACTATTTACTTTTTAGTTCACCACCGCCGGCATTGCCAGTAGTAGCAATTCATAATTTTGACAAATAAGAGGTAATTATGTCGTTCGGTATGCAATCAACAGAAGGTAACGTATTTGTTTTGAACATATTGCATAATATAAAAGAAAGTGGACTAACAGACAGAGATGCTGTAAAACAACTGTTTGACCATTTAGATCATTTAAGTGATAGTAGTTTTTTTAGAGAATCTAACGATCAAAAAGTTAAAACATTAGCTGTACAATGGTTAGAAGAAAATAATATTGTAAAATCTAAAATTTTAGATTATATAGACGTTTAATGTAAAATTGTAAATATAGTTTCTATTTTATTTTTTATTATTTTACTACGCAGCGTCTTGATAACACCTTGGTGTAAAGGTTGCGGCCAATCATTGTAACTTGCCCAAGCATATCCAGAATGTTCATTATTTAATTTTGGTATAAATTCATTTTCAACTGTGCATAGGTAGGTGAAATAGTTAAATTTTTTATCTTTGCTTTTAAATGTTTCTAATGGAAATGTTTTTAATATTTCTATAGATCCTATTTCTTCTTGTATTTCACGATAAAGTGCCTTGCCAGGCGACTCTAGAAATTCATTTGTACCACCAACTAATCCCCATACATTAGAATTTTTACTTTGTTTTCTAAATAAAAATAAAAATCTTTGTGTAGCTATTGAATAGATGAGTGCACCACTGCATTTAATATTACTCATACACTATATATAATTAATTGTAGTCTAATCGCCATGTTCCTGGAGGATAAATACCGTCAAAAGATTTAAACCATTCACCGGAATCAGGATCAAATTTATACTGAATTTGTGTATTGAGATTTGTTGTATAAATCAATGTGCTGTCTAATGATGCAGTTGTAGAATCAAATACTACAACCCATTCAGTTCCTGACCACTCTATTATATCACCAGCGGCTGCATTAAGTGTATCATCTCCGCTACTGCTTTTCCACGCATCGGGTCCGTCTTCGCTAGCAGTTGCTTTAATGGGTTCAAGTATTAAAATTCGTGGATTTTCTGATAATTTAGGTAACGGATTAAATGTTAGCGGATTTACTACATAATCAACATTACCCCTAACACCATTAGGTCCTTCTAGTAAAGTATCACTAGGAGCGCTATCTGTATCAAAATTAACATCTAAGAATCTTGGATCTGTAGAACTTAAACTAACAGTACCTGAGATTTCATAGCCGGTGTCTGCCCTCCGTAATTTAATTGTAGTAACATAATCTTTAAATTGGAAAGGTAGTGCATTAATATAAGACTCCCATTCTGCGTCTTCTAATCCGTTACTTCTATATAACTGTGCTGTGTTATCAAAAATTATCACCGACGAGTCTTGATAATTTGTACCAAAAGATAAATCTGCATTTCCTACTTTACTTATTTCAGGATCTGTTTCTGTTATAATATTCCCATTGCCGTCTGATTTTAAAATTTCTCGGGATTCGTAAGACAAATTATCTATATCATTATACTGATTTATTTCGGGTCTAGTCATTCCTGCAGCTATAGTACCGGTATCATCTGCAAATATACTTGTAATAATATTTGTGATAACTCCTAAACGTTTTACTTTAGCCGGAGGATTTATGTAAATTGGAGCTTCTAAACTTAAGGTAGCTATGTCTATAGCATCATCTGTGCCTTGTGGTACACTTTTGCTAGACCAATTTATATTTGTTAATGTAACAGTTGTTAAGCTAGTCCAATCTACATAATTATCAGTTGTTTGTATTTCTAAACTAGGATTAAAAAGTACTAAAAGTTGCTCTAATATTTGTAATTTTTGATCAGTATTACTACTCCAAATGTCAACATTGAAACTTAAAGTGTAAGGTGTAGGCATTAATCTTTCAACTGTGTAATTTTTTCCTTCAGCTTCTAAGTATTCGTTGCCAGCACTGTCATATCTACGCTCTCTAATATGTAATTTGTTTATGTATGAACTATCGCTTCGTCTTGTATTATCTATAGCTAAACTTGTAATATAAACTGCCATTTGAGGTACAGTAGGAAGTGTTGCTTCGCTATTCCCTGCAATTAGATTTGCTACCTGACGAGATAAATTACCATATTTTACTGGTATTTGTTTTAGATCCCCGTCGCCGTTTTTCCAGTAAAAATTACTCATCATTCTAGTAATTTGTAAAACATATCGTCTTATTTGATTGTCATAAAAATGCTGCATAGTGTTTTACCTATTCATCTGCTTTAGGTCGTAATGCTTGACTTAAGCTTTGACGTTCTTCAACAACTTCGCCAGCGATAGTATCAGAGTTAGTATTGTTAATAAACGATGTTTTTTGTGTATCTCTAGTGTTTGTATTTGATAGTGTAAGTCGTACATTGTCTTCCATTACAGTCCACCGATCTGTTGTAAATCTAAAAAGTCTGTTAGGGTAGTAATCAGATCTCAAAAAATAGTCACCGTCTTCAGCATTTGTAGGAAAATATATGCCAGTCCCAAACGGTGTTCCATTCGGCGGTAAACCGTCACCTAGTAAGTATCCTTTATATCCTGACTTCACGGGTTTGCGCATCTCGTCTAATATTCCGTCACTATCGGTATCAATTAACTCTACATTGCCCAACTCATCTGTTTGTATTGTAAAAAAATGTGCTGTATCATAGCCGCTTAACAAAGAATTTAACTCTGCTTCTGCAACTATAGCATTATTAATATGTACTTCGGTATCATATGTAGTAGAAGTATCACCTACCGTTGTGCCATCTTCATTTTCTAAATCTAATATGTCTTTATATTCTTGACTATCGGATATTTTTTTCAATTTTAATCTATACAAATGTGGATACCAAGTTTGTGTATATCCTTGTGATGGCCTGCTTACATCTTCGACAACATAGTATCTTTTAAGAGCAAAATTTGAATCATTAAGAGCATATTCATCACGCATTGCAGGTAATTCTATTACATCTCCTGCAATAATTTTTCTATTAATAGTTTTTACTGTATTCCTAATGTGAACAGTTACAAACAGTGTATCATTTTGTAAAAATAATCCAAACTGTGTTAGATCAAAATCTAAATCTGCTGTGTTATATGCACATCTAATAGTATAAACATCTTTTTCGTATCGTCTGTCTCTATTTTCTAAAAACAGTAGATCTTGTATTGACGTAGAAGTTAAATTAGTTTCTCCGGCAGCAACTTGTTCGTCTGTTAGGTCTGTGCCTAACAGTTTGTGCAGGTGCATATCGGTTCCGCCTACGCTAAACATTTCATAGATTTGTTTATCTAAAAATTCGTAATCAGGACCTTTTTCAGGTTTATATAAACTAAGTCTCGGCATACTGTATTTAGTAACATAAATACAACGGAGAAACCACATGGCAACTACTACAAGACAAGAAATTTTTGATTATGTGCATACCTTCTTAGGCGGGGGTATGATTGATGTCGAACTAGATCCTATTCACTACGAAACTGCATTAGATAAAGCATTTAATAGATATAGACAAAGGTCAGACAATAGTGTAGAAGAAGCTTACTTCTTTATGCCCACAGTTGAAGATCAAAATGAGTATACCTTGCCAAAAGAAATTATAGAAGTACGCCAAATTTTTAGACGAAGCATAGGGTCGAGAACAGGTGGCGGCGATGGCGGCACTTTATTTGAACCGTTTAATTTAGCGTATACAAACACTTATCTAATGAGTGGCTCCAATTTAGGTGGTTTAGCAACATATAATTTTTTTACACAGTATCAAGAATTAGTCGGACGCATGTTTGGTAGTTTTATAGAATTTAAATGGAATTCAACTACGAAAAAAATAACACTTTTACAAAGGCCCCGCACGCAAGAAAATTTATTATTAATGTGTTATAATTACAGACCGGATGAAGAAATTTTAGCTGATTACTTAGCAAATCAATGGATAAAAGATTATACAGTTGCTAGTTGTAAATATATGCTAGGCGAAGCTAGAGAAAAATTTGCTACTATTGCTGGCCCGCAAGGCGGTACAAGTTTAAACGGTAGTCAGCTAAAGTCCGAAGCTACTGCTGAAATGGAAAAATTAGAGAAAGAAGTTTCTACTGCTGGTGCAGGCGGTGTAGGTTATACATTTACTATAGGTTAATTTAGTTGACTTTTTATATATTTTATATTATATTTAAAGAATGAAATTACTTGTAATCGGTCACGGTAGACACGGCAAAGATACAGTTTGTGACATTTTAAAAATAAATTACGGCTTTAATTTTATTAGTAGCAGTGAATTTTGTGCAAAACTTTTTATTTACGATAAGTTAAAAGAAAAATACAATTATAATAATTATGAACAGTGCTACATTGATAGGCATAACCATCGAGCAGAATGGTATGATTTAATCAGTAATTATAACGAAGATAATGCAGCAAAGTTAGGCACAGAAATTTTTAAAGAATACGATATCTACTGTGGTTTAAGAAATCATAAAGAATTTATAGCAATGAAAGATCAAAAAGTTTTTGATTATGCTCTATGGGTAGACAGATCTAAAATTTTGCCAAAGGAAGAAAACAATAGTATGACTTTAGATATATCCATGGCAGATTACGTCATAGATAATAATAAAGACATAATTTATCTTCGTGAGCAAATTAATGCAGTAATGAACTATATCCTATAAATGACCTTTAATAGCAGCATTTTTTTCTCTTAACTGATAAATATACTTATAACCCATTCAGGAGAGAAAAACATGGCAGGATTAGTATCACCCGGCGTTCAGGTCCAAGTAATAGACGAAAGTTTTTACACCCCAGCTGAACCTGGTACCATTCCAATGATATTTGTTGCTAGTCGCGAAAACAAAGCAAATGCGTCAGCGACTGGTATAGCACAGGGAACAATTTCAGCAAATGCAGGTAAACCTTATTTGATAAGTTCTCAAAGAGAATTAGCTGATTTTTTCGGAGATCCAATTTTCGAAAAAGATGAAAACAATAATATGCTTCACGGTAGTGAACTAAATGAGTACGGTTTGCAAGCTGCATATTCATACTTAGGTATAAGTAACAGAGCATATATTGTTAGAGCTGGCATTGACCTAGATGAATTACAACCAACCGAAGAAGCACCTGATGCTTATCCACCAGCTGGCACTGGATGGTTAGATTTAGCAGATACAGAATGGGGTATTCAAGTATGGGACGGTAGTGATAAAAATGTTGAAGGCGGCCAAACTTTTTCTAACAAAATTCCTCTTACAATTTATAAAACCAAAGATGTAGCTGACTATGATGCTAGCGATTTTACTCCAAAAGGATCAGTAGGAGCTATCGGTTCTTATGCAGTTGTAACATTAACTGATATAGCACGTTATTGGTTTAAAAATACAAGCGGTACATGGGTAGAAATTGGTACTCCGGCTTGGACTGCTAGCTGGCCAACTATAAAGTCTACAATAGCAGCACCAACGCTTACTGGCAATGCAGGAACAATTATTATTAACGGTACTGCAATTGCAGTTCAAAATAGTGATTCTGTTACTACTATTGCTACAAATATAAATTTAGCTGCTATTACTGGACTTACTGCTTCAGCAGTAGACGGTTTTTTAGAAATTTATTCTGATGGTTCTAGCTCGGGTGCAGACGACAGCACTTTAGGTGGTCCTATTGTATTAGCAGGCGACGGTGCAGACGGTGTAACAAAACTTGGACAGCTTGGGTTAGAAGCAGGAACATATTATCCGCCGAGCGTGCAAGTATCAAGACATGTTACAGTTCCAGAATGGAAAACTACTGATACTTACTCACGCCCAACTGGAAGTGTGTGGCTTAAAACATCTAAGCCTAATAAAGGCATGAATGTTGCTTTAAAAACTTGGAATAGTAGCACTTTGCTATGGGACGAAAAAGATGCACTAGCATATCAAAATAACGCTGAAGCATTAAAGGCACTAGACCCAACAGGCGGCGGTATAAATATTACCGCTGGTGTAACATATACTAAGGTTAATGTTGATAACAATACTCCGCCGCTTGTTAACTTTAGAATTTATGAAAGAGTTGGCACTGGTGCAACTTCTATAACAACAGAAGCTATAACTGCTAGTAGCCCAGGAGCAGCAACTTGGTCATTTACTATGTCCGCAACTGAAGAAAATAAAGATGTATTTTCAACTCCTGTTACAGTAAGTGTTACAACAGTAGCAAGCCAAGTTACAAGTGCTGATGCTATTGCAGAAGCAATAAACAGTGCTAATGTGCCTAATGTAAGTGCTGAAGTTACTGATTTATACCAAATTAAAATTAGTCATGCCCTAGGCGGTGACATAAAGTTTGTTGACACTGACGGAGTGTTAACTACTATTGGATTCTTGCCATATAGTGCTACTAATAGTGTAAGTATGCCGTTCCTACAATATGTAGACGGCACAAACAATCTTACTTCGCCAGCGCAATATCAAGCTACTTTATGGCGTCCGATTACATATACAGCAAGTACAACTGCACCATTTGCTATTGCAGAACAAGGTCAGCTTTGGTACAGCAATGTAATTGACGAAGTTGATTTAATGTATCATGATGGATCAACTTGGAGAGGTTATAGAAATATATTCCCTAACACAGACCCTAATGGTCCACAAGTTAGATTTTCGATGCCTGAAACACAGTCAGACGGCACTTCGCCTTTGGTAAGTGGTGATATTTGGATTAGTACTGCTGATTTAGATAATTACCCGTTAATTTATGTGTATGATTCGACTATACTAGGCACTATAGAACAAAAGTGGGGTTCGCCAAGGGATATAACTGACCAAAGCACTGAAGATGGTGTATTATTTGACGATGCAAGATACGGCACAGACGGAGGGTCCACACTCGGTGGTGTAGAAAGAGCACCTAGCGGTACTATTGCAGCACTACTTAACAGTGATTATCTAGATCCCGATGCACCTGATCCAACACTTTATCCAAAAGGTATGCTACTTTGGAATTTACGCAGAAGCGGATTTAATGTAAGAAGATTTGAAAGAAATTATATTAATCTAAACGGCGATAATGAGAGATATCAAGACGAAGATATGTCGGATTACTATCCGCATCGTTGGGTAACGCATAGTGCAAATAAAGAAAACGGAGCCGGCAATTTTGGTCGTTTTGCACAAAGAAAAGTCATTGTAACAGCTCTACAAGCTGCAATAAACAACAATGAAGATATAAGAGACGAAGAAGTATACGACTTTAACTTGTTAGCAACACCTGGGTATTCTGAACTTAACAATGAAATGATTAGTTTTAACTTCGACCGAAACTTAACCGCATTTATTGTTGCCGATACTCCACTTAGACTATCAAGTGACACCCCTTCTTTACAAGCGTATGCACTCAATACTGCAAATTCACCACAAGATGACGAATTTGGTTTATTAAGTAGAGATGAGTATATGGGAGTATTTTACCCAGCAGGATTTACAAGCGATAATTTCGGTAATGATATTGTAGTACCTTCCAGTCACATGATGCTAAGAACAATGAGTTTAAATGACCAAGTTGCGTTTCCTTGGTTTGCTCCTGCAGGCACAAGACGCGGCGGTATAACAAATGCAAGTTCTACTGGTTTTATAAACAACGAAGGCGAATTTGTTCCGATAACGTTGAATAACGGACAAAGAGATACTCTTTATGAGAATAATATAAATCCTATTACGTTTATTAGTGGCAGCGGATTAGTAGCGTTTGGTCAAAAAACTAGAGCACGTAATGCAAGTGCACTTGATAGAATTAATGTTGCTAGACTTATAATTTATATGAGAAAGCAATTAAAGAAACTTGCAAAGCCTTACTTATTTGAGCCTAATGATAAAATTACAAGAGATGAAATTAAAGCATCAGCTGAAAGTTTGTTATTAGAACTAGTAGGTAATAGAGCATTATATGACTTCTTAGTTGTGTGTGACGAAACAAACAATACTCCAGCAAGAATAGACCGTAATGAGCTTTATCTTGATATTGCAATCGAACCGGTAAAAGCAGTTGAATTTATATACATTCCATTGCGTATTAAAAATACCGGTGAGATTGGTAATCTATAAAAAGGCTAAATATAATTAACAACGAGGAGCATATAATATGGCAGTAGGTACACTAAGCAAAATGACGGTGCCGCTTTCGAACAATCAAAGCGCTAATAACCAAGCGCTTTTGATGCCAAAGTTACAATATCGGTTTAGAATTTTGTTTGTAAATTTTGGAGTAAGTACGCCTACTACAGAATTAACTAAGCAGGTAATTGATGTTACACGACCAACTGTAAACTTTGACGAAATAGAACTACATTCATATAATAGTAGAGTATATTTGGCCGGTAAGCATCAATGGCAAAATATTAGCATTAATTTAAGAGAAGATGTTAATAACAACGTGCAGTTGTTAGTTGGTGAGCAATTACAAAAGCAATTTGATTTTTATGAGCAAGCTAGTGCTGTGTCAGGAATTGACTATAAGTTCCAAACACATATAGAAATCTTAGACGGCGGCAATGGTATTCACGAGCCTGTTGTGTTAGAAACATTTGAACTTGTGGGTTGTTATCTAGCAAGTGCAAATTATAATCAGCTTAACTATGCAACATCAGATGCTATGACTGTAAGTTTAGACGTTAGATACGACAATGCAATACAAACTCCGCAAGGAGCTGGCATTGGAGCTGCTATAGATAGAACTTCAGGTACACTTACAACTGGTGCCGGTGTTTAAAATTAATTAAAAATTTTATAAACTAAGGGGAGTTTTACTCCCCTTTTTTAATGGATAAATATATTATGCCATATAAATTTACACCATATTTACACACAAATCAAAGTTACTACGGTCCTAAGGGAAATTTGTCATCTTGGGAACATGCAAATAGATTGTTTGTTGATAATAATATGGAATTTGCTCCTAAAGTTGCTTTTCTATATCATGTAAGTTTTGTAATTAACCCAGCAGCTAGAAGTTTACTTCCGTCTACTTTTGCAACTAGTGGTTTAGGTGTAAATGAAATAGGTTTACTAGCAAAGACTGCAACGTTACCTAAGTTTCAGCCTCAAGTAGAAACTTTGAATAGATATAATCAAAAGAAGAATATTCAAACAAAAATTGTTTATGACCCTGTAACTATACAATTACACGACGATAAGAAAAGCCTAACAAGTTCTCTATTACAAGCTTACTATAAATACTATTTTGTTGACGGCAACTATAGTGCAAGACCATCTGGTTATAACCCTAATAATACATACAGCAGCGGATTAAGTAGGTACGGTTTAGATGCTAGAATTCCACAAAAACACTTTTTCAAAGAAATACACATTAGTCAACTATCTAGAGGAGTTTATAATAGATATACTTTAGTAAATCCTATTTTAAGCAAATTTGATCACGATGACTTAGACTATAGTGACGGTAACAAAGCGTTAGCTAATACTATTACTATACAGTACGAAGCAGTGTTTACTTCTGCAGGTAAAGTTACAGAAGGATCGCCGGATAGTTTTGGTGAAATAAGATATGATAAAAAGCCAAGTAGCTTAAATACTAATCTATTGCAGACTGATTATGATAACTTAGAATCAGGAAATACATTTGATATTGAAGATGAGAGATATAAAAATAGAACTACAGAAAATAATTTTTTAAATAAGCTAACGCAAGATCATATGAGAAACGTATTTGATAATAGATCGTACGAAGGATATAGACGAAATAATTTTTCCACAACCCAGCCTTTGAAAAATAAATTAGCTAACATAAGCGGAATTCAAAATTTACTTTTTGCAAAAACATCAAATAATTTTTTAGATAACGAAGCAAAACTTAAAAGTAAAACAAATCAAGTAGTAAATAATTCAATTTCTAGATTACAACAAAACCCTGCTTTACTTGAAAGTGCAAGAAAAGTGCTATATAGAAAAGAATTTCAATCTAACGGTAATGCAGGTAGTATTTCTGAAGCAGATGCTGAATATGAATTGAGAAAAAATGATAAAAATTTTATAAGCAATTTAGATAATAAGTTAGGACTTTAAAGATGAAAGTTACAAGTAGTTTACCTGCAACTAATAACAATTCAAATGATAAAAAAGTAAATGAATTTTTTGATTCGTATTTTTCAAAAAAATTATCATTTCCGTCATCGGAAGTAATGGCAATTAGAGGTTTTTTTGAAAAAAGAGGATTTGCAAAAACAGCAGCCGAAGCCGTTAGTTTAGTCCTGTTACAACAAGCAAAGATTGATAATGTTAAAGTTTTTGAATTGTTAGATACAATGAAAAACTTTTCAACAAATCAATTATCTGAATTAGTAGTAGAAATTTTTAATCACAATAGATTGCCTACAAGCACATTGGCTATAAAAAATGAAAATGTATTCTCAAGCATTGAAGATAGAAATATAAAGTTATAATGGCAAACAAGTGGGCAAAAGGAAAATTTATTCCTAAAAATCCAAAAAAATTTATGGGCACAAAAGCTCCTACTTATAGAAGTAGCTGGGAATTTGTTTTTATGAAATTCTGTGACGAAAACCCACATATAACAGAATGGGCTAGTGAGCCTATGCGTATTCCCTACTTGAATCCTGTTAAACAATGTAAAACTACTTATGTTCCAGATTTTTTAATTTCGTATAAAGATAAAACAGGAATAAAAAAAGTACAATTAATAGAAATAAAACCAAAAAAACAAATATTAGGCGAAGCTAAAACGCAACGCGATAAAGTTCAAGCTGTAATTAATGAAGCAAAATGGCGAGCAGCAAAAATGTTTTGTGATCAAAAAGGCATTGAATTTAAAGTGATAACTGAAGATGATATATTTCATCAAGGTGCACGAAAAAAATAATTAGTCAATATTAGAAAGTAAGCCTTAGTACACTACACAAATAAATAGTAGTATATAATAGGATATACTATGACCAAAAAATTAGAAGAGCTTTTTGACCTTCCTGAAAACAAAGAATTCATAGAAGAAGAAAATGATAAGCTTTCAAAAGAAAATCAAGATGAACAATACAAGCGCCGACTTACAAGAGTAGAAGAAGTTGAAGAAATGACATCTACAGTAGATAAAATATCATCCTCATTGCCACGAGTAAGCGGCTTAGGAGCAAAATCAGATCAAGAGTTAGATGACATTGCAGATAAGGCTGTACAAAGTTATAACGACCTTATGGATCTTGGTATGAATGCTGAACTTAGATACAGTGGCAGAATTTTCGAAGTTGCTGGGTCTATGCTGAAAACAGGACTAGATGCAAAAGTAGCAAAAATGGATAAAAAAATTAAAATGATAGATTTGCAACTTAAAAAACAAAAATTAGATCAGTCATCAGGAGAACCTGCTGATACTGTAAATGGCGATGACTTAGTAATTGATAGAAATTCTCTACTTGATTCAATACGTAAAATGGATAAATAGATTTATAGGAGTTTATGATGAGAGCTTTTTCTGATTTTTTGACAGAGTCAACCAAAACTTACAAATTTTTTATAAGAGTAGCAGGCGAAGCACCTGATACCTTAAAAGATGATTTAGAAACTAGTTTAGATAAATTTAAATTGATTAATTTATCTGCAGGCAAAACATCGCCGATACAGTCTAAACCACTTGATTTCCCTCAACTTAAAAACTGCGAAGTAACACACTTTGAAGCAGAAGTACAATATCCAACTACACCACATGTACTAGAAAGATATCTAGTAGACTGCTGTGGTGTAAGTCATAGCCATCTTATTGTTAGAGCCGAAGGTGACCCTATTGAAGAACAACAACCAGATGACATAAACGACGATGCGCCATACGAAGCTATTTTAACTCAAGAAGACATGGCTGGCGAAAGTGCACAAGAGTCTGTAGGTTCTAATAGAGTTATGGAACTTCTTAAAGAATTAGAAAAAGCTAGAGAAGAACGTGATCACGAACCCACTGAAGGCGTAGCAATAGGTTCTTCAGAAGATATAAAACAAACAGAAAATGCTAAAGCTGTGGTCGGGGGATAAAATGAGAAAATATAGAAGTATTCTTAAAGAAGATCCAAATGTAAATATTACAGGCAACATGGTAACGCCTTTTCAAGATTGGCTCAATGCTAATGTCGAAACGCATCGTGAACACTACAGAACATGGAAATCGAAACAAGAAGATGATGGGGATAAAATCGGCCCTAAAGCTTTCACTGGTCCTGAAATGATCACAAAATACTTTTCTGAAAATACAGACAGGTATGAAGAATTTATGAATTGGTACGGAAAAAATAAAAATAAATTCATAAACAAATATAAAGCTAATCTTAAGTTTTTGCCAGACCGATCTAAAAAAGATCCTAACAACCAAAATTATTTCTTTTTGAATTACTTTACTGGAAGTAATGAAGAAATTAAAAAAACATACGATGACTGGTATAACAAAAATTACAACAATACAGACCGCGTACCATCTAATGCAGAAGTAATACATAATTTTTTAAAACAAAATCCAGAATTTGTCGATCAGTATGTAAACATTACTCAAAAAGTTAACAGTTTATCGCCTGTTATGAAAAAATGGATTAATAATAATTTAGGAAATTCTGAAGTTAAAGCTTTTTTAGCATGGCTAACAAATGTAGATCCTTCGTCTATTACAGAGAGCATAATTTTTGAAAATAATGAAGCACACAAAGAAGATCCAGTTTATAAAGCATTTCTAGCATCTCAAGGTGGTACTAACAGCGACAATAAGCCTATAGAAGTAACAAAACTACAACGACAAAAAATTCTAAGGGATATTTTATCCGATCCAGAAATTAAAAATGCGTATAATAAATTCTTAGCTGAACCTAAAACTACAACAGAAAGTAGATTTTTTTCTAAAAGAAAATTAAATGAACAGATTTTTACACCCCAGTTTAATAAATTTGCTAGAACTTTAGTAAAAACATCTCCAGCTTTAGCACAACAACTACAACAAGCAGCAGTACGAGCAGTACAAAATGTGTTTGGTCCTGAAGCAGATGCAGCTACACTTGTTAATCAAGAATTTCAAGGTCTAGAGGACCCATTTGGAACACCGAATCAATCAACAGTTGATGCTGCAACTGGCAATAATACCAATTTTGCTGCAACTACTAATAACAAAGACGGTACTCCAAATGATGATATTCCCGATCCTTCCGCCGATCCAGAAGATGGTCCGTTTGGAACACTTGATCAGTCAACAGTAGATATTGCAACAGGCAATGATACCAATTTTGCTGCAACTGCTAATGACAAAGACAGTACTCCAAATGATACCGATACAGAGCCAACTACACCTGATAAACCCGGTGTTATTGGCAGAGTAGGAAATTTTGTCAGCGGCGTAGCTTCGGATGCACAAGATGTAGCTGGGAACGCTGCTAATGCTGTAGGTAACCTAGCTGGAGACGCTGCTAATGCTGTGAGCAATGTCCTAAATAGACAACCTAAACCACAAGCAACACAAGGACAAGCCGGAACGCCAGATCCAGAAAATGATGTTCTCCCTAACGAACCAGGTGGTCAAACACAACCCGAAGTCCCCGCAGCTCAAAGTCAAGCAGGGGCAGATACACCATACGGAGATGAGTTTGACACTAAGACATCAAATGCAGCAGCACAAACAGCACAACCAGCAGCACAACCAGCTAAACCAGCAGCACAACCAGCAGCACAACCAGCAGCACAACCAGCAGCACAACCAGCTAAACCAGCAGCACAACCAGCTAAACCAGCAGCACAACCAGCAGCACAAACAGCTAAACCAGCAGCACAACCAAAATACTATCCTGGTGTAACAGAACCTGATTACAATAAAAGTCTGCGTATTGCTCAAACAACTTTAAAGCGATCGCAAGGCAAATTGTCACAAGGTAATCCAAGCAATCTAGATAAAATGCAAGCACAAGCAGATGTGCAAAGACAAAATCAACTTATTAAAATGTATCAGAATCATTTGTTAGCAAAGCCTCGTACAGCAAAAGGCAAACTGATTCATCATCGTAACATGCTAAACAGATCAGCAGTAGCAGCAGGACAAGCCGGCGATCAAGCAGCAAGGCAAAAATTTAAACAAGAAGCCGCAAAAATTGATGCTCAAATAAGAAACATGAAAGAATCAAAACTTATAGACTTACAAAGTTACATAAATAAGTTATAGGAGATAACAATGTCTAATATAGATATGAAATCATTAATAGAAAAAATGGATGATATTGATGATTTGTTTAGAGACAAGCCTAAGGCTTCGAGTTGCAGTATGTGCGGCGGAGATCATGATCTTGACGAAGAATGTAATATAGAAGAAGATTATGATAACGCTCCAGGAGAACAGTATGCTGATTTTGATGATGTGGCTACAAAATCTGGAAATGACTTGCTAAAAAGTAAATCATCTTCTCCGGCTGCTGCAGGCGGCGATAATCCTTTACCATTACGCAAAAAGTTCAAATCAATTGACGAGTCTAGAGAAGAAATAGAATCAAGAATTAGGGCAGAATTAACAGCACTATATAAACTATAGTATGAATAAAATACTAGACGGTAACTTAACTAAAAAAGCCCACCAACAGGAAAAATATACACAGCAGCAAGTAGCTCATTTAATGAAATGCATTGATCCTGATTTAGGTTACTTGTATTTTGCAAGAAATTTTGCTCATATTCAACATCCAGTAAAAGGCAAATTACTGTTTGAACCTTATGAATACCAACTACGGTTGATGGATAGTTATCATAATCATCGATTTAATATAAACATGATGCCACGACAGACAGGCAAAACTACCTGTGCTGCAATATATCTTGCTTGGTATGCAATGTTCCATCCAGATCAAACGATTCTTATTGCAGCGCATAAGTATACCGGTGCACAAGAAATCATGCAGCGTATACGCTATGTATACGAATTGTGTCCTGATTACATACGTGCCGGCGTCACAAGTTATAACAAAGGATCAATTGAATTTGAAAACGGTAGTAGAATTATAAGTCAAACAACCACAGGAACCACAGGACGTGGTATGGCAATTTCACTACTATACTGCGACGAGTTTGCATTCGTACAACCAAATATTGCAGATGAATTTTGGACATCAATATCTCCAACACTTGCAACAGGTGGTCGTGCAATTATTACATCAACACCAAATTCAGATGAAGACACTTTTGCTCAAATTTGGAAACAGGCTGAGCAAAAGTACGACGAGTACGGTAACGAAACTGATGTAGGCATAAACGGATTCCACAGTTTTTTAGCGTCATGGGAAGAACATCCTGACAGAGACGATGCTTGGATGACTGCTGAAGTTGGTCGCATAGGTGAAGAACGTTTTCGTAGAGAGTACGGTTGTGAATTTTTAATCTTCGACGAAACTTTATTAGATAGTATTTGGTTAGCAAATGCTCAAACTAACGATCCTATTATGAATATGGGCCAAGTACGTTGGTTTTCTAAATTAGACAAGGCTGCTACATATGCAGTTGCACTTGATCCTAGTATGGGAACTGGTGGTGATTTTGCAGCAATACAAGTATTTGAACTGCCTTCATACAAGCAAGTAGCAGAATGGAGGCATAACACAACTGCTATACCAAAGCAAATACAAATACTTAAAGATATTTGTTCTTACATTTACAATGAATGCGGAGCTACAAATTTATACTGGAGTGTGGAAAACAACGGCATCGGTGAAGCAGCACTACTAGTCATAAACGACTTCGGTGAAGAAAATATTCCTGGCTACTTTGTATCAGAACCTATACGAAAGGGACATGTTAGAAAGTTTAGGAAAGGCTTTAACACAACCCATGGTAGTAAAATTGGTGCATGTACTAGACTTAAAACAATGCTAGAAAACGGAAAAATGAATATAAGTAGCAGTGCTTTATTGAGCGAGCTCAAAGGTTATATAGCAAGCGGAAACAGTTTTAAAGCAAAACCAGGCGAAACTGACGATTTAATTAGTAGTGTACTACTTGTTATTAGAATGATGAGTGTACTTCGCGATTGGGATCCTAGAGTTTACGATAGTTTTACTACCATAGAAGATAATGATGATTACGAACCACCTATGCCTATTTTTGTAAGTCGTAGTTTCTGATAAATATTGTATATTCAGATACGGAATTCTTCATGAAACTTTTTGAAAAGTACAAAACTAAAATTAATAATATAACACAAAAATACAATTCTATATTATTTGAACAATCTAACAAGACTATAGAAATGACTTTTCCTGCTTTTACTAAAGAGTCTATAACAGTACCACTAGATAACGTCGGCACTGACGGCGGATATAAAATATCTGGCGGTAAAGATTCGAGATTGTTTCAAATAAATTATTACGGAAAATTAAAGTTTCGTACCATGACTCCTTCGGGACCTCTTGAGAAAAATAAACACTTTAAGTTTGAAGTACAAATTACTGACCCGACTGGTACTAAGCACGATATAATAGTCAAAGTGCCGAACGAAAAAACACCAATTAGTAACCAACCTGATGCTTCTAATAAACTTACAATTGCCTATTTGCAAGCTAAGGAAGGGCTAGCAACCGCAGGTGCACAAAGACACAGTATCTACTTTAGATTGCAAGATTTGATTGATATATTTAAAGCGCTTAAAGTAGATAATAGAGTTAGTAATGCTAGAATAGACACTAAATGGTTTGACAATGTTCGAGGTGAATATGTACCTGCAGGGTATGACACCAACGTTGGATGGAATGACAGCAATAGACAAACAATTACTGTTGAACAATTAAAGACAATTACCGATTGGATGACTGTGTCTTGGGACGAACATGTAAATCCTAGTATTGTTAATAATAGGTATCCTGCTAATGACGTAAACAACATAGGTTATTCTAAAGGTCAACTTTTCAATTTAGGTAATAGGATTCAAAAATTATCTAGTGAAAAAATTACACAAACTGCAAAACCAGTACCAGCTGCTAATCCTTCATTCCGTGGAGTAACACTAGATGAATTAGAACAAGCCTTGGCTTTAATTGACGAGAAAAGTTATGCAAAAAACGTAGACATAAAAAATGCTAGTAACACAGCGGGAACTGCCGACATAAATTATATTGATTGGTATGATGTGCCTCTTCCTGGCGAGGCACTAACCAAAATACTTGCAAAGCGAGATTCTAGCTCTGCACGCACCGTCTCTGAAATTCAAGCAGTACAAATAATAGAAGATTTTTTCAAGTATGCGTTGAGTGTACAAGACAGATACGAACAATTAGAAAATGGTTTACAAAAAACGGTAAATGATTTAAAAAAGAAATATAAATTAGTAGAAGAATATCATAGTATAAGACCAGACGTGTCTAGTAAAGAAGCAATAGATAGAAAAAATCAAATTGGCATCCAAATTAAAAAGGTTTTTGGGACAGACGCTGATTATTTAATGTCGCAAGATGTTTTTATGAATTTAAGAACATATCAAATTCAAGATATGATGTGGATAAGTGGTTTTGATGATAACTTAAAATCTCCGCCTTATAAAGAATTAGAAACATATATTAAAAAAGTATACATCCCAAATGTTCAAAAATTACAACCAACATATAGAAAAATATGGTTCATTTATCCGCAACTTAGAGATATATATAACCAAATTTTGCCTAACCGTGCTAACCAAGACGAAGTTTTAGCAGAATTAGAGCGTCGACGTAAACTACTAGATACGCAAGCAAGACAAAATATATTTAATTTACAAAATAAAGAAATTTCACGGCAAGTTGCTAAAAAAGTAGCAAATAGAATAGCAGCTGAACAAGAAACTGCAATACGTAATGAAATACGTTTAGCAGCAAAAGAAGCTGTTGCAAGACAAAAGGCCGGTGAAGAAGAACTAGCTAATAGGAATTTTATTAGATCTGAAGCAGCACGTATTGTTAGAGAAAAAAGATTAGCTGCTGAACAAGAAGCTGCTATACGTAATAAAATACGTCAAGCGGCAGCTAACGCTGGTGCAGCAGCAAAAGGAGCACGTGATCAAGACCTATATGGACCAGATGATGATGCTCCGCTAAGTCAATCAGAGCTTGGTGCTAGAGATCAAGACCTATATGGATCAGATGATGACAAACCACTAAGTCAAGCAGAGCGTGGCGCTAGAGAACAAGATCTATACGGGCCAGCCGATGATTTAGATTTAAGCAAAGCTGAACTTAGTGCTAGAGAAGAACTTGATGTTAGAAATGCAATACGTGATGCAGCTGATGCTGCTGCGGAACGTAGCGCAGCCGGTGAAGAAGAACTAGCTAATAGGAATTTTATTAGATCTGAAGCAGCACGTATTGTTAGAGAAAAAAGATTAGCTGCTGAACAAGAAGCTGCTATAAGGAATGCAATTAGAGACATTGCAGCCGCTACCGCGGCCTCTAAAAAAGCAGAACGTGACCAGGACTTCTTTGGGCCTGACGATGATGCACCATTAAGTCCCGAAGACGAAGCAGAAAGAGAAGAACTAGCCAATAGGCAAGAAATAAGACAAAAAGCGCAAAACAAAGCCGAAGCTCGTCAAAAAGAACTTGCTTCAACAAGTGAGCTTGCAAATAGAAACTATATAAGACAAAAAGCTAGAGATGCAGCAGCTGAAAAGCTAAGAAAGCAAAATCAACTCACCGCAGCTATTCAGGATCAACTTATGTTTAACATGAGAGACGAAGACATAAAGTGGGATCAAATTCGTAAAAAATCAAAAGCTATAACTAAAACATTAATTAATAGAATTAATAATGCAATAAATCGTGTAGATGAAATATCTATTGCAGAAATATCATACATAAGACAAAATCTTGATATTATGTTCATGGGTAAGAATTTCAAAGGTAAAAAACATATAGATACAATTTTAGATGACCCCGAAGCAATAAATGAAATTGATAAAATGGCTGACGGGTTTCAAACTTTACTTACATCAAGATTAGATGTACTTAACAAAGATGTAGACGAAGCAGTAGAACTTTATAATCAGCAATTAGAAAAAGCAAGAGAAAATACAAGAACTGTGGATACAGCTATCGTAACAACATTATTATCTCAATCATTCAGATTTGATCTTCTTGCACTTAAAGACATGTATCCCTACGTATTTACAAAAATCGGAAAGACATTTAGTCTTGACATTATAGATGTTCAAGATAAAATAGATAAATTCGAGCAGTCTTTACCTATTTTAAAAGCTGCACTCGGTAATAAACTCAATGATCCCTTTTACAAGTTAAACGAAAAAGTTGAAATGTCTATAATACAGTTGCAAGCAAAATCAACTGATGCTGATATAGATGAATATGTTGATGTTTTAGAAGAATTAGATAGACTAGACGAGTTAGTTATTGATTCCGATATGCAAATTATTTATGATACACGTTTAAATGAGTTTGAACTTACAGTCGATACTAGAGTAATTTTTGAAATTAGAAAAAATCAAAGTGTAATTAGAGATATGATGGTAGATGTAAACAATGCTGTATTATATAATAAACCTTACACTATGGAATTATTTAAGCCTTGGCAAGGAATTTTTGATAAATGGAAAGCTATTGGTGAGATATACGACACACTAGGACTAGAGCCGTCTGACGAATATAAAGAACACAGCACCCGTATATCTGACCTAATAAGTTACATGCCATTAGATACTTTACCTTTTCCAGGTAGATCTAAATTAGATAAAATACAACGTGATTATTATGAATTAGTATGGAACTGGAAACAAGGACAACGTCTTGGCGATGGGCCTAATAGAGGCAGTGCTGCAAGTGCACAAGACGAAATAGAAAAAAGAAAACAATTTGAGTTAACTAGAAAAGATAGTAACGGATTCCCAGTGTATGATTCTGAAGGAAACTTTTTAGAATTTGAGAAAGGATACTATGATTTTGACGGCTCTTTCATCACAGATCCTAATTCAACAGGGCCTAGTCCACGAGAAGATTATATAAGATTATTAGCAAGATCTAGCCCTGCAGAAAAAATAAGAGATCTGCTTGTACAAAGAAGACAATATCATATGGACAAAGCTAAACAGTATTTGTCTAATCCTAAAGCGGATCCTTATATTGCAAGAATTTTAGAAGGTATGCAAGAAGGAAGCCGCCAAAGCAGGGGCTGGAACGATAATGAAATAGAACAAGCATCGAGGTATACTGAAAGATATTTAAAATCTTTGTATCAAAAATATGTTACTGATAAAGATTACAAAGAAAAAATAAAACAGGCTCGGCGACAAGGTATACGACAAAACTGGGCTGAATACAAGCCTAACTACGGATTTGGAGAAAATTAATGATAGATGAAAAAAATTTAAACAACGTAGCTAGTCAATGTTTTAACAAAATTAGAGGTAGATTTCCAAATGTAACTTGTGGAGACCAGGACGGAAATATAACTAACAAACCTGATGAAGCAAGGTATTTTGATTTTGAATATTCAGCAAAAGGTAGTGCAATAGGAAAAATATCATGTTCGATTGAACCTGATTCTATTGTATTAATTTATAATGATAATTTAGTTGGCGATCAAGATGACTCAATTCGGGAAGATTGGTATAACTTTCTAAAAGGTATGCGTAAATTTGCAAGAGCAAGAATGTTAGGATTTGATGTACGTAATATTAGTAAGGACAGCAATTCAAAGCGTGATTACAAATTCTTAGCTGCTAACAGACAAGTTGAGTCTATTAATTTAAAAAATTACATAGAAAATTTATAAAATTTAGTTGACAAACTAAATAGTATTGTGTAGTATAAGAAATATGCTTTATTACACATTTAGGCATAACATATATTTAAAGGCAATGAAAGGCAAATTAATATGACATCACTAGCTGAAATACGAGCAAAACTTCAACAACAAGAGAATA
>Ga0255782_10001090_pt1 | contig 23890 bp, 36 predicted proteins | sample 101ome_26_FD_179980 | JGI IMG/M metagenome (GOLD analysis project Ga0255782, IMG submission 179980) | Coastal salt marsh microbial communities from the Groves Creek Marsh, Skidaway Island, Georgia - 101408AT metaG (version 2) | ecosystem: Environmental > Aquatic > Marine > Intertidal zone >...
TTTTTCTTCAGAAATGTCTTTAGTTTCAAAATTTAAAAAAGCTTCCCAGCTATCAAAACCCATTTTTTTTGCTAATTCATCTCTATCATCATAATTATCTGACATAAAAATTACTTAATTATTGAGTTTAAAAGTCTTTTTTTTGAACAAAAAGTGTTCCAGACAAACACTATTATCTTCCATGATTGCAAGACTCCATTTTTCATGAGGATAAGCAGGGGGCGTCAAACGGATAGTTTCATTTAGTGTAGTATATTTGAGCATTTTAAAAAAAGGCAAAGTTTATAAACCAATTATTGAAGGCTAAATTATGACATTAAACCCACCTCTTAAGAAGGAACAGCTTGGAGCTATAAACGCTACATTAGCAACGGCTCCAAAAGTTCAAAAACAACTTAAAGAAAAATTTGGATATGGAGAAAATATGTTCTTTGATTTAGACTTAATAGAATATAGAATTCATAATTCTTGTAAAGATATTGCCCAGGATTTAAATGTAGTATCTCTTTATGGTGTAAAGGATAGAACTGCTGAAGACGCAGTAGGTAGCGCTTTTAGAGGTTATGATAGTGAAGAATTTTTACCAGAATATCAGTTTGAAGGATTGTTTGGAGAACAATTGAATGATCTAATTCAAGAGAGTAGACGTAGCATAAATATTCGGAAATCTATTCTTGCACAAGGTAAACGTCTTTGGAGTCTAGATGAATTAGTAAGTTTACATGAAATTCGTGAAGAGTCAGTTGGTAAAGGTTATAGAAAAAATCAACCATGTTGGAATTATATTACTGAAAAATTTAATGAAAGACATGGAACAGACCTTACTAAAAGAAAATTAGAATGTGCATATTCATATAATAAACATCTTTTTTCTGAAGAAGAATAAATTCAGCCAAGGACATGATTTTGAAGAGTATGTAAAAAATATAAAAATATATATATGAATGGCCCATATATTTTTATGGCAGATAATGAAGAAGCTATTAAAAAAATGATTTTATCAATTGCTCAACAAAGAATTCCAGAAGCACTGGAAGATCCCGATTGGAAAAAACGAGTAAGAAACGCAGCAAATGATATAATTCAGTATACTGGGCAATAAAAATTAAAAAAATAAATCTAATTTTAATTGAACATATTTAGATCTAGATATGTATTTTAAATAACGATATTTCCAGTCATAAGGATTAATTCTAGGATAATAAACTTGTTTTTGCTCAGGTCTAACTGAATAATATTTATTATATTTATATTCTAGATATTTCATCAATATTTAAGATATTATTAATAAAAAATTTCGTTAGTATTTGTCTTATATTCATTAATCAACAAGATAATTATTTATAAAAATAATTTAAGAAAGATTATATGAATTTAGAACAAATTATTGATATTCCAAATTGGAAATTATCTGTTGCAAAAACACAATTTGAAGCTGCAAATATTAACAATGTTTCAAAAATAAACTTTGAATTAAAAAATTTAGATGATTTTCTAAAAGAAACAACCACATTAAGAGACGAACAAGGAAAACTATATCACAGAAGAGGTCGCCAAGGTTCTAGAAAAAGATTAAAGAATTTAGAAAGAGATTTTTTTTACGTAAATAATAAAATATTCATACCAACTATACTTGAACCATTTACAGAAAATTTGATAAAATATTCAAAAGTTCCTGAATATACATTAGAATTAGACTTAATGGACGATAGAAATATAGTAAATATTTCAAAAATGTTAGATACAAAAAATCCAGAATTTAATGAAGTATATGCAAAAATAAAAAAGCCAGGATTAGTTACATCAGAAACAAAATTATTAGATACAACAAATAAACACTGGAATATGTCTAATAACAAATATGATTGGTTTAATATAATGTATCTATATAATTTTGATGATCAGTTAAAATATATGCTTCAAAATAATTTTTCTAAAGATACAATAAAGCGTTCTAAAAGTATATAAAGAATTAATTAAAATATAAATATGGTATATGAAAACTTGTTTCAATATACGCCAATTCAGCATGATTTAATTGCTCAAACACTTACACTTACATATACAATTATGATTGCAGCTCTTCTTTATTTTGCATTTAGTCTAAAAACAAATGCTCCAAAATATCGTACATCAGGAATTCTTTCGATAGTTGTTATGACATCTGCATTTATTATATTATTTTACCAATCACAAAGCTGGCAAAATGCTTTTACCTTTAATGCAGAAATAGGAAAATATGTTTTAGATTCCGGAGCAGATTTATTCTCAAATGGATATAGATATCTTAATTGGTTAATTGATGTACCTATGTTATTATTTCAAATATTATTCATTGTAAATTTATCTCAAAAAGAATTTATCACAAAAAGAAATTGGTTTTTCATTTCAGGTGCAGCAATGATATTACTAGGTTATGTTGGTCAATTTTATGAAACAACTAATGTCAACATGTTTATTACACTTGGATTAATTTCAACTGTATTTTTCATTCATATTTTATATTTAATTTATGGAATAATTAAAGGAGCAATTAAAGATTTATCAAAGCCGGCTGGAAAAATTATGGCAGGAATTTGGATATTATTTTTATTCTCTTGGACACTTTATCCAATCGCATACGCAATGCCAGTATTAGGTTATGGAGAATGGGGAGTAGTTGCAAGACAAATGATTTTTTCAGTAGCAGATGTATTGTCTAAAGTAATTTATGGAATTTTACTTATGAGAGTTGGACAATTAAGAAGTAAAGAAGACGGATATAAATATAATTAATTACAAGTTTCTCCTCTGCAACATTCATCAATATTATAACCGCATTTTTTACATTGTCCGTGACCATGTACCCAAATTAAATCTGAATCATTGCCACAAAAACCACATTTCATAATAAGTATATTAAATAGTTTTATAAATAAATTTTTGAAAAAGAAATATGGAAAATTACAAGAAAATACATGAAACAGCTATTGAATTGTCATCATATTTATCCAGATACGATTCAATTGAATCATTAAATGAAGTATATTTAATTAATGGAAGATTTAGTTTTGATACATTATTTGATGATGCAGAAATAAGCATAAAAGAATTTGATAGAAAAACTCTTGATTCAATTATCGGATTGTCTTTAGATAAAGCAGGATTTTACGAATTATTGTAGGTTTTCTAAATAATATTTTAGAAAAATTAAAAATAAATAAGAAACAAAAAGAATACCAAAAATCCAGTCTGCCATAATTCTTCTTGATATCATACCTCTATGATCATGACCTTCATGCGTTTTATGACTTGGAATATTCATACTAAATTAACAAATCTTTATATAAATAAGTTTAGATATATTTTATGAATTATGATTCAACATCTGGAAAAATAAATATTAATGAAATCGAAAGACTTCTGCTATATTTTTATCCAAAAGATAATACTCCTGGATGTACAAGTCAAGCAGTAATGTATTCTTCAAACCTGGATTATTTTAATAAAAAAGGAATTAAAATAATCGGAGTAAGTAAAGATAATTTAACATCTCATGAAAAATTTATAGAAAAACATGATTTGAAAATTGATTTGATATCTGATGAAAATTTAGAATTAAATAAAAAATTTGATGTTTGGAAATTAAAAAAATTCATGGGAAGAGAGTATATGGGAACAGACAGATCAACATTTTATTTAGAAAATGGTAAAATAATTATGCAATGGAATTCTATAAAATTAAAAGATCACTTAAATGAATTAAAAGATTTCTTTGATAAGCACATTAGTTAGCTTTAAAAACCACATATTATAGCCAATATATGTCAATTAGCTATGAAAAATTAGAGAAAAAAGATAGTGAAATATATTCATTCTTAGATAATAATATAGCAAAATGGTTTAAAAATAAATATAAAAAATTCTCTCCACCTCAAAAATTAGCAATTCATAATATTCATAATAAAAAAAATACAATTGTATCTGCACCTACTGGTTCAGGTAAAACTATGAGTGGATTTTTATCCATATTAAATGAATTAACAATTCTATCTAATCAAGAAAAATTATTAGATTCTGTTTATTGTATATATGTTTCTCCATTAAAAGCACTTAACAATGATGTAAACAGAAATCTAATTGAACCTCTTTCCGAAATACAAGATGTTGTTGGTAAAGAACTTGGAATAAGAACTGCAGTAAGAACAGGCGACACTACACCTTATGAAAGACAAAAAATGCTAAAAAAAGCACCTCATATTTTAATTACAACACCCGAATCGCTTGCTTTAATGATTACTTCACCAAAATTTTCTGAAAAATTAAAAACTGTTAAATGGATGATAATTGACGAAATACATTCAATTGCACAAAATAAACGAGGAGTACATTTATCTCTTTCAATGGAAAGATTGACAAGATTGGCAGGAGAATATACTCGAATCGGTTTATCTGCTACAGTTTCACCTATTGAAGAAGTGGGAAAATATTTAGTTGGATATAAAAACGGAAAATTAAGAGAATGTAAAATAGTAGATTGTTCATTTGCAAAACAACTAGATTTGAAAGTATTAAGTCCTGTAAAAAATATAATGCAAACAACTCAAAAAGACTTGAATAAAAGTTTTTACAAATTACTAGAAGATCAAATTGATAAACATAAAACTACATTAATTTTTACAAATACAAGAAGTGGTACTGAAAGAATTGTTCATAAATTGAGAGGAAAGTATGGCGATAAAATTGAAGCACATCACTCAGCAATTTCTAAAGATGAAAGAATAAAAACCGAAGAATCATTAAAAAATGGACAACTTAAAGTTGTGGTATGTTCAACATCATTGGAGCTAGGTATTGATATCGGTTCTATAGATTTAGTTTTAATGGTTGGATCTCCTAAATCTGTTGCGAGAGCGCTACAAAGAGTTGGAAGATCGGGACACCAATTACATTCTAAAATTAAAGGAAGATTTATTGTTTCAGATAGAGATGATTTAGTAGAATGTTCTGTAATGCTAAAGAATGCAAAAGACGGAAATATAGATCGAGTTGATATTCCAACAAATTGTTTAGACGTATTGGCTCAACATATTTACGGTGAAGCAATATTTGAAAAACAAGATATTACAAAACTTTTCAAATTATTCAAACAAAGTTATTGCTACCAAAGATTAACTAAAAAACAATACAATGAATTACTATCTTATCTTGCAGGAGAATATTCTAGTTTAGAAGACAGATACATTTATGCTAAAATTTGGGTTGACCGAGAAGAAAATATGTTAGGAAAAAGAGGAAGACTTGCAAGAGTTATTTATGCAACTAATATTGGTACAATACCGGATGAGTCTTACATTAGAGTAAAAATCGGAAATCAAACGATAGGAAGTCTTGATGAAGGATTTTTAGAAAAACTAAAGAAAGGAGATATATTTGTATTAGGCGGAAAAACATATAGATATAATTTTGCCAGAGGAATGACTGTACAAGTAACACCGATGCCCGGAAGAGTTCCAACTGTTCCAAGTTGGTTTTCAGAATCTTTACCATTAAGTTTTGATTTAGCAATGGACATTCAAAAATTCAGAAAATATATGTCTGATATGTTTGAAAATAAATATTCTAAAAAAGAAATTATAAGATACATAAACGACTATTTGTATGTAGATAGTTTTGCAGCAAACTCAATTTATGAATATTTTAGAGAGCAATTTGTTTATTCAGAAATTCCACATTCTAAAAAAATACTTGTTGAATTTTACAAAGGATATGGCGGAAAAAAATATACTGTATTTCATACACTATATGGAAGAAGAGTTAATGATGCATTATCTCGTGCAATTGCATACGATTTAACTAAACGAACAAGAAAAGGAGTTTCTGTTTCAATTAATGACAATGGATTTTATATAACTGCAGACACAGATAAAATTCAAGCTATTCAAAGTTTAATGAATTTAACTCCAGAAGTTATTGAAAGTCATTTAAGAAATTCTCTTGAAAATTCCGAAGTTCTAAAAAGAAGATTTAGACATTGTGCAGGAAGATCTTTAATGATTTTAAGAAGCTATAGAGGAAGAAGAAAGTCAGCAGGTAGACAACAAATTGGAGCAATGATATTAATTAATGCAGTAAGAGCAATATCTGAAGATTTTCCAGTTCTTAAGGAAGCAAGAAGAGAAGTTATGGAAGATTTGATGGATATTGAAAATGCAAAAAATGTTGTTGGAGATATTCAAAAAGGAAAAATCAAAGTAAAAAATATAAGTACAGATATTCCAACGCCATTTGCAATGAACCTTATAACTCGAGGATACATGGACATAGTTAAATTCGAAGATAAAAGAGAATTTATACGAAGAATGCATGAAGCATTAATAAAAAGAATAGGAAAATGAAAATAAATAATAAAGTAAGTTTTGAAGATTTCTTTGTTTATTTAAAAAAATCTAAAACATTGATTATTTCCGACTTACAACTTGGATATGAAGGCGATCTTATACAAAGCGGTATTTTTGTACCTGCTAATAATTATGATAACTTGATTAAAAGAATAGAAAAAACAATTAAAAAAATTAAACCTAAAAAAATAATTATTAACGGAGATTTAAAGCACGAATTTGGAAGAATATCCAGACACGAATGGAGAGAGGTTCGAGGAATGCTTGAATTTCTAAAATCTAAATGTGAAACAATTATTGTAAAAGGAAATCATGATAATTTTATAGGACCTTTAGCAAAAAAACAAGATATAGAGGTTGCCGATTACAAAATTATTGACGATTATTTAATTTGTCATGGAGATAAAGTATTGGATGTTAAAGAAAAATATTCGGGTATTATAATCGGACATGAACATCCCGCAATATCGATTTCTGACGGAAGTTTTTCAGAGAAATATAAGTGTTTTTTAGTTGGAAAATTTAAGAATAAAGAACTAATTGTGCAACCTTCTTCATTTTTATTAAATTTAGGTACGGATATTACTAAATATTCTACACATTCTCCATTTATTGATAATATACAAGATTTTGAAGTATATGTTTTATCTGACAAGATTTTTGATTTTGGTAAATTCAAAGACATTAATCAAATTAATAAATAATAAGATATATCTATTCTATGGATCTTACAAAAAAGAAATGTGTGCCTTGCGAAGGTGGAGAACCAAAAATTTCCTATAAAGACGCATTAATTTTAAGCAAAGCAATACCTAAATGGAAAATAGTAAATAAGCATCATTTGATTAGAGAATTTAAATTTAAAGATTTTAAAGATGCATTAAAATTTGTTAATGAAGTTGGAAAAATTGCAGAATCTGAAGGTCATCACCCGGACATAGTTTTGAAGTGGGGCTATGTTAAAATTAAATTATTCACTCATGCAATAAGAGGATTACATCAAAATGATTTTATTATTGCTTCAAAAATTGACAAGATTTAAATTATTTTGTTAAAAAAACATATTGCTATGATTAAAATGAATATGTTAAGACAGCACATAATAGATTCTATTTCAGTTAGACCAATGACATTAGATAATGTAATAGATTATCAAAAAGAAAATACTAACGGATGGTATATCCCAAATGGCAATCAATTTCAATATGTTGCAAAACATCATTTTGATGTCCAATTGGTGGAAGATAGAGGACAAATTAATAAAAACGTATACGGATTAAGATCAAGAATTATAGAAAACTGGGATAATGAAGATTACTTATCAAATGAACAAAAAAACAATATTATAGATAGGTCTAATATTTATTCAAATAATCCTGAAATAATTACAAAAAATTTTGAAAGAACATTCTTAGAACAAATTATAAATTTAGAAAATAGATTAAATATTGAAGAAGAATAATTATTTATTCTTCTTATGAGGGTAATCATTCAAGCTTTGAAAATCACCTTGATAGTATAAAGAAACTAATTCTTTAAAGTATCGTGAATCTCTTAAATTATCAATCATGAATATCATTGTAATTTATTTATTATATATTTCATCGACTCAAAAAATGAATACATAAACTATATATATTGTTTCAAATTTATATTTACTGTTTCATAAATTTACGCTCAAAATTAAGCTCATTTTTCAATCTTGAAACAGAATTTTCATTAAGAATTATCGGAAGTTTAGATTTTCTTAGAATTCCTTCTAAAAAACACAAATTAAGATAGTTATCTCTCTTATATTTTTTTGCATATTTTTGTATAATTACATCTCTGGAATCTTTATAAGTACAATTTAATGATTCTCTAAAGTGAATAATATCTGCGGGCGTTATTAATTTTAGATTATCTAACTTATTATTATTTTTATTTCTATCTTTGTGATATACTAAGCACTCAGAGAATTTAAATTCAGAATTATCATAAATTTTCTTATAAATGGTTCTGTGTACAAGTTTTCGAGTATATTTGTAACGAATGTAACCGTTTTTGTCAGTATATGTTTTCATATAAAAATTATTTTATAATAATATTAAAATTTGACCTATGAATAATATATCCGAAATTATAAAGAAATATTTACAATTAAGTTATGATTATTATTCAAGTTCAAACAAGGAGAAAATAGTCTTAGGTACAGTTGAATTTTTTGATGGTACAAATATAACGTTAGATCTAGAAAATAATCCAAGACTTAATGTATCAGATATAGTTTCAATTAATAAGAAAGACTTAGTTGTAGATCATTATAAAGACGGAAAGTATCATTTCAAAATAATAGATAACATCGATTTAACTCCCGGAACGAAGGTGGAAGTTACAATAAACAATAGTTTGCTATTTCTAATTGAAAATTTAATTGAAAATATAAATTCATTAAATGAAGATAAAATTAATTTAATTAATAATATATACAATTCAACTATTGAATCGGAATTCAATAATGAAGAATATAAAATTATAAACAATAATTTTACAAAAAGCCAAAATATATTTTTACAAAAAGCCAAAGAAATTATAGAAAAAAAAGAAAAAGGTTTTTTGGTAGTAGAAGGTCCGGGCGGTACTGGAAAAACAGAATGTATCGCAGAAATATGTAATAGTTACAAAGATACAAACATGAAAATACTAATTACTGGAACAACTAATGTAAGTATAGATAATATTGTTAAAAAATTAGACACTGAATCTGTTTTAAGAATTGGAAATGAAATATCAATCAGTGATGAAAGTGTTAAAAAATTCTCAATAAAAAATAAAACAAAAAATAATGATTTGAAATCAGTTATTCGAGATAGTAAAATAATAGCATCAACTCTGGATAGTATACATATTCATCTTAAGAAAGAAAAATTTGATGCAGTTATTATAGATGAAGCTTCAATGTCTGAAATTGCCAAATTACTAATACCATTTAATGTAAGTGATAAAATAATACTTTGCGGAGATAGAAATCAACTATCAGGATTTATTGATAAAAAGTTGATGGATTTATTACAATTAAATTTATCTTCAGATGAAATAAATCTTATAACAAAATCCGCATTTGAAACAATTTCAGAGTATTTTGATAAACAAAATAAAACGGTATACTTAAATGAAAATTTTAGAAATCCTAAAAAAATATTTGATTTCATAAACGATAATTTTTATGAAAAAAGAATGATAAATTTAGTTGAATCAAGTAAAGATTATGAACGTGCAAAAAGTTTTTCTGAAATTATAAATTCAGATGAACTTACTTGGATTTTTCCAAATCAAACATCGTTTGAAGAATCAAATAGAGGAATTTTTAATCCAATAAAATATGAATTAAATGGTAAAAATTCTTACATAAATTTAGGAAATGCTGCAATAATAATAATGTTATTAAAAGAAGCTATAAAAAAATATCAAAAGAAAGATATTGGAATAATAACTCCTTTCAATGGACAAGCCAATTTATTGAAACAATTTATTTCGCAATACCCCGAATTTATATTAGATAAAAAATATGTTGACGAAAAAAGCCGAATTAAAAATGCATATTCAATACTATCTTCTATAAAAATAAATACAATAAATAAATTTCAAGGACAAGAGTCAGATTTACTTATTTTTGATTTAACATCAAACGCATCATTTGTTTTTTCAGACTACAGAAAGTTAAATGTTGTATTGGGGAGAGCAAAAAATCAAATAATCACAATAGGAATACCACCAAATATACCCATTTTCAAATCTTTATTTGAATATAGTAAAACATATGGAGACATAGATTATACTGACCACTCACTATCCTTTTTAACAAATAGTAAAGAATTAGAAGATTTTGAAAAAATTTCTAAATTGATAAAAACAATAAGACCAAATATATTTGAACTAGAAAAAGAATTAATTAAATCTTTACTTATAGAATATTCTAAACAATTTAATAATATAGGACAAAAAGATAGCGAACACATAATAAAAGAAGTAATTAGAGAATATTATTCTGCCGAAGTAATAAATGAAAATAATTTTGATGAAGTTGATCAACTTATTAGAGCAAAAATAAATGAATACAATTTTAAAAAAAATGGTGGATCTTTGCTAAATTATATGTAATATTTATATACTAAAATAAATTATTATTATATGAGTACATACGAATCAATGTCGATGTTAGGTTCATCAGAATTGAGTCTTCTACTATTGTTCTCATTAGTAGCATTAATCTTGAAAGGTTTTGGATTATGGCATAGTGCAAGAAATAATCAAAACTGGTGGTTTGTTTTAATATTAGTATTAAATACCATCGGAATATTACCTTTAGTTTATATGTTATTTTTCAGAGCAGATAGAGAAAAGACTGACTTTTTTGGTAAAAAAAGAACCAAACAAAAGCAAAGAAAAAGCCGAAAATAATATCTAATTTTCTGTGTCTTTTTAGTTTATATCTAGATATTCCTATTGCTAAAGACCAAATATAAAGAAATATATTATTGAAATAAAGAGCTATGAAGAAGGACACTGAAGAATGATTGCTCGGAAAAGATAATTTATCTGATTTGTCAGGTCTTTCAGATTTAACAACATGCTTAATTAATTCATTAAATAATGAAATGATACCGCAAAATATAATTAGAGTTAATGATTCAAATCCTTTAATTAAAAATATAATTGGGAATGCAATTATTATACTATCCGATATAAATCTCCAAGACATATAAAAAATATAATTTATTTTATTTAAATTAATCTAAGAATAAGTTAATTTTTTAAATCATACTTAAAATAAATTCTTACCGCAGGAGTTCCAGAGCGGTCAAATGGGATGGACTTAAGATCCATTGGCTTAGTGCCTTCGCAGGTTCGAATCCTGCCTCCTGCATAAATAAATAAGTTTTTAAAGAAATATATTTTCGTAAATTAAAATGTTTGGTCCTCATTTAACTATTGATTTAGAAGATTGTAATTTAGAAAAATTAAATGATCTAGATTATGTTTTTAATTTTTTAAACGAATTACCTGATGAAATAGGAATGACCAAAATTACACAACCACACGTATTTAGATATTCAGGTCTTGTTCCAGAAGATGAAGGCATAACAGGTATGGTGATAATTGCCGAATCACATATATCGATTCACACATTCCCTAAAAAAAATTATGCGTTTTTAGATGTTTTTTCTTGTAAACCTTTTGATTATGAATTTACAGCAAATAGAATAATCGAATATTTCGAATCAAAAAATCATACAATAAATGTTGTTAAGAGAGGAGAAAATTTTCCGAGAAATTAATAAACTATTAAATTATTATTTTATATGATAGATTTAATATTATTAATTATAGCATCAACAATTTTAATTTTTACTATAAGTATCGGAGTTATTAAAAAAGAAGACATTGGTCCACATTATTACCATTTGGATTCTAGAGGAAGAATAAAAGGATTTGAAGATACAGAAGAATCAAGAAAAAAAGATACTTATGTTTTAATAAGACCAACATTAAGCGATACATACGGAAACGGACTAATAGATGGAATTATGGAATATGGTAAGTTGCCAAAAGTCAGAGAAGATTTAAATGAAATTATAAGACACAGAAGAGTAATAAGAAGAGCCTTAGGTAATTTTGGCGGATGGCGAATTAAAAAAGAAGATCTTAATGAAAAAGTAAATTCAATGAAGATGGATTATTTAAGTTTAAATGAAAGAGAAAGAGCAAATATCTTGATTCAAAAAATAACAAACGACCATAAAAGAATTTTAGAAAACTTATCCAAACTACCCGGTCCAAGCAAAATAAATTCATTTCAAAATAATATTTCTAATGTAGTTACTGTTGGTATAATTGATGGACTAACTGATGAAGAGATTATTAATAGAATAAACTTTGAATCATCAAAAATTTTACTAAATTAGTCAATACAATATCTTTATAAATGCAAAATATTCCCAAAAAATATGGTAAGTCAAAAAGACGGTCATTTTGTATGTGAAACATGCAAGTACAGATATCCTGCAAAGGAATATGCTGAAAGATGCGAAGATAATTGCAGAGCAGGTACATTCGATCCAGATTTAGAAGATTATGGTCTTCCTCCGCTAGAGTAAATATTATAAAATAACACCATATAACTCACTATGAAATTTAATAAAGAAGCAATTAGAATTTTATTATTTTTATTAATCGGTATTTCTTTAGTAAAAATGAGTTATGAAGAAACACCAGAATCATTATTAATTACATATAAAACAAAAATATCTACAAATGATAACGGAGATCAAATTATTGATCAAAGATATAAAGTTGGAGAAAATAATAATTGTATATATGATTGTAAAAGTTATTCTGAAAATTCAGATTTAATATATCACTCTGCAATGGTAAGATCTTTCGGAGTATGTAATTGCAGGTATTTAAAATGAGACAGCCAAAATCTATGTCAGAATTAGTATATTTTACTCGTAGAAAAGACGAATTTGGATTAGTTAAATTATGGGTATTTAGAGAAAATTGCCCTTCTTGTAATAATGCACAAATGGGTAAACCAGTTGATCCAAAAACAAAAAAAGTAAAATCAAGAGCCAAAGAATATGTTTGTCCAGAATGTAATCATATTATTGAAAAAGAAGAATATGAAGATTCTTTAGATGCAAATATCGAATATACATGTCCAGAAGGACATTCTCATGAAAAAATAATGCCTTTCAAAAGACAAAAAATATCTATAAAAGATCCTAAAACTGGTAAAAATAAGAGAAAACTTGGAATAATGTTTAATTGTGAAACTTGTGATTTTGAAATTAAAGTTCCAAAATTAAAATAAATAACTTTTTAATATAAATTTAATAAAAAATTTAATGCCTCGGTAGCTCAGTATGGTAGAGCGCTGCATTGGTAATGCAGAGGTCGCGAGTTCAAATCCCGCCTGGGGCATCCAACGTATAGTTTCATTTAGTGTAGTATATTTAGAATTTTTTAAGGCATTAAAGTTTAATAATATAATTAATAAATATTATATGAATGCCAAATTAATAAAAAAAACTAAAATTACTCAAGATATATATTCATTAATTTTTAAATCGGAAAGTAAGTTTTCATTCAAACCAGGACAGCATTTGGTTGTAACATTTAAACACAAAGGAATGGAAGAAGTCAGACCATATAGTTTTGCGTCTCTTCGAACAGAATTACCTTTTTTTGAATTAAATATAAAAAGATACAAAGACGGACTGGGATCTAAATACATGACTGACTTAAAAGTTGGAAATAAAATTAAAATTGAAAAAATAAAAGGAAATTTATATGTACGAAACAAGAATAAAAAAAATATATTTTTAGGAACTGGAACTGGAATAATACCAATGATTTCAATGGTTAAGTCATTAGAAAATAATAAATCAGATTTTTATTATGGATGTAGAACTGAAAAAGATATAATTGATTTTAAAGAATTAAAATCAAAGACAAATTCAATAAATATTATTTTATCAAAACCAAAAACTAATTGGAAAGGTAAAAAAGGATATGTTCAAGATAATTTTGAAAAATTAAGTAAGACATCAGATTATTACATTTGCGGAGTTCCAAATATGGTTGTTCAAACTAAAAATAAATTAATTGAACTAGGAATACCAAGAAAAAATATATACACAGAAGGCTGGGAAAAAATTGAAAATGAAGTTAAACTTGTAAAAAAAATTGGAAAAATAAATAAGTTTACTAATTTTATTGTTAATAAAATATTAAAAAATGCAGATACAAATATAATAAATAAATAAAATGTCAAGTGAAATAAGAAAAAAATTAAATACAATATGTGACCAGAGAGGATGTAAAAATATGGCAAATACATCCAAATATTGTAACTTTTGTAAGAAAATTCTTTGTGATAAACATTTGTCCGGTAGACACCATTGTAAAAATTATGGCCAGATTTAAATATAATTAAAAATATTTTTTATATGATTGAAATATATTTGCTAATTTCATTATTGGCAGTATGGTACGGTGCACATATAGTAGTAGATCATGCTCTAATTGTTGCTAAAGAGCTTAAAGTTTCAAAATTGTTTATGGGACTAACAATTTTATCTTTGGGTACAACACTTCCAGAAATATTTACTCACATTAATGCTAGTTTAGTTGAAAAGTCGGGACAATTGGCATCTAATATAGCTTTGGGAGCAAATATTGGATCAAATATTTTTGAAACTACTATAATGATAGGAATACTGGGTTTATTTACTACAATAAAATCTTCAAAAAATATTCAAAATAGAGACGGTATTGTATTATTATCTTCTGCAATATTATTATTTTTGCTTGGAATTGACGGAGTAATAAGTAAGGTTGACGGAATAATTCTGATATTAACTTATTTGATTTATTTATTTTATTTATACACGCGAGAAGAAAAATTAGAAGATATTATATCGCGAAAATCAAAATTGACTCATAAGCAATTTAATACATTTTTATATCACGGTTTTCTAATAGCGGTTGGTTTATTCATACTACAAATTGCAGCAGAAGGAGTAATAATGAATACACTACAATTATCTGAAATATACGGTATAGATCAATCATTCATAGGTTCCATAATTATAGGTTTCAGTTCTGCATTACCGGAATTTACTGTTGCAATTATCGGTTTATTAAAAAAATCTAGAGAAATATCTTTAGGAGTAATTTTTGGATCAAATATTACAAATCCAACTATTGCAGTCGGAATAGGTGCGCTAGTATTTGATAATCCAATATCAAGATCTTTATTATTTTTTGATATACCTTATATGTTTTTGATAGTAGTTTTATTACTAATATTGTTCAAAGAAGATCATAAATTTGGTAAAAAAGAAGGAATTATCATGATTTTATTTTACATATTTTACATATTTTATAAATCAAAAGTATACGGAGTAATATGATAATCGGAGTTTATGGTAAAATTGGTTCAGGAAAGTCATTTGCAGCAAGTTATATTTGTAAAAAGTATAAATACAAAGAATATTCCCTTGGCGATGAAGTAAGGATACAAGCAAAAAAAGATAAAGTTGAGCCAAATAGAAAAAATTTGTCCAAAATATCAAGTACTTACAGAAAAAAATATGGAGAAGATTACTGGGTAAAAAGATTAGTAACAAAAATAAAATCTAAAAAAATATTAATTTCAGGAATTAGAAGTTATACAGACTACTTATATCTAAAAAAAATTTACCCAAAATTATTTCTAATTGAAATTTATTCAACAGATAATATTAGATTTAATAGACTATTAAATCGTAATAGGGTAGGAGATCCCAAAAATAAGTTTGAATTTATAAAACAAAATTTAACAGAATATGTAAATTTTTCGGGCGTATACAAATTAGAAAAAAATGTAGATACAAAAATTGAAAACAATGAAACACCAGATAAATTATACAAAAATATTGATAAAATAATAAACCAGAAATCTTTATATTAGTTTAATGAATAAATTTTATGTGAAAAAGTTAATATTATTTTTGACATTTCTAGTATCAATATCTAGTGTTTACGCATTATCTCCGATTATATTAGATACTAATCCTATTGATAATTCAATAAATTCCAGAGAAGCAGCTACGTTTGAAGTTACAATTATTAATAATATGAATGAACCCAAATCTTTTTTGATGTCAGCACCATTAAGTAAATGGGACGTAACATTTTCAGACTACACTGTAAAAGTTGCCCCAAAAAATACTAAAACCATAAACATGAGATTGGCACCTCCAATGAATTCAAACGAAGGTAAATATGCAATATTTATTAAAGCCACAGATATTAATGATCAAGAATCATCTGCTTATAATTATGCTCTTGTTGATATTACCGATGTAATAACTGATGATAATCGGGAAGTAACTATAAATGAATCTGTAACAAAAACATTTTTTACACACAATTATAATTTTTTAATTAAAAATACAGGTAATGTCAGATATACAGATACATATATTGATTATTTATCAGAACTTGAATATTTTTTATTTTATACTGATAATGTATATGAAGTTGATCAATATGGAAAAGATAGAGTAATTAAATTTGATTATGGATTAGATCCTAACGAATCCTTAGAAATAAATTATTCAATAAATTACTCAAAAATATATTTAATTATACTTTTAATATCTGGAGCTTTCATCGGATTCTTATACTATTATTTAAGTAGATTTAAGTTAGAAAAATCATTGGGTAAAAATAAAGATACATTTTCAATTATGCTAAAAATTACAAATAAGTCAAAAGTTGAGCAGACTGGATTAATTGTAGAAGATTTTATACCAATGCCATTAACTTTAATAAAAAATTTTGGAACAGCAATACCAGACCAAATTATATCTTCAAGAAAAGGTACAAAATTAATATGGAAATTTGATTCATTAGCACCTAAAGAAGAGAGATTACTTTCATATGAAATAAAATCCAAAATTCACGTAATTGGAAAGTTGAATATACCGCAAGCAAACCTTACACAAAAGAAATCTGGCAAACAATTGGCAAAAATATTTTCAGGAAAATTAAATTTAATTGGTAAATAATAAATAATTTTTTAAAGTAATTATATATAACTTATTTAACCCTCTGTAGCTCAATCTGGTAGAGCGCGCGACTGTAGTTGGATACTGGAATAAAATTCCAGCAGAAATCGCGAGGTTGCTGGTTCGATTCCGGCCGGAGGGATTAATTATTGATAAATTCCTAACGATTCATAAATATCATTTAGAGTAAGATTATATTCAACAGCTATTCCTTCATGCGACCATCCGGAATCCAATAAACTGGAAATCCAGTCTCGATCCGGTAAAGATTTGCATAATTGTTCCAAAGTTAATTCAGAATCTGGAATGTCATTTAAATTTCTTATTACAGGTCTATCCGGAATATCATTTAAATTTCTTACAACCGGTCTATTTCTGTAAGGATTATCGATTCCCATTACAGTATAAATTTTAGAAGGATCAATTACTTTTACATCATTAGAACCTCCGGTTACATAAAGTGCTCTAATGTCTCTATAAATTGTTTTATCATCAACTAGATCTTCTAAACCATAAGTAGGATCTATGGATTTATTTGGATTCCCGGGCGAAAAAAACCTTGTATTTCCAAATTGATCTTCAATGGACCCATCATGAATAGAAATATATGTAATTAAATTAGGATCTTTATTTGAAATAGAAATTTTTTCTGATATTTTTTCAATTAAACCAAACATTCTCAGTTTATGAAAAGATAATCCCTTTTCTTCATCTTTTAAATCTAAATATTTGTTCCTTGCATTAATTAAATCTTCTTCAGATAAATCTACGTATTGTTCATTATCTCTAACATAACTTTGACCAATACCGGATTCTCCGGTATGTGAATGAGCTGAACTAACTTTAAATGTTACATACGCCATAAAAATAAATTTGATAAGGGCTTTATAAAATTAACTATATTTTAGAAATATCATGAGAATTAGATTCTCTCATACCTGAACCAGTAATTCTTATAAATTCGGCATTTTCTTGCATACCTTGAATAGAATGAGCTCCACAATAAGATATACCAGATTTTAATCCACCATGTAGTTGTTTAATTATATCATTTGTAGGGCCTTTATATGCAACTAATCCTTCAACACCTTCAGGAACAATATCAAAAATATCTGATCGAATATTTTCTTTTTCCTGCTTACTCATATTAGCACCATAACCTGCCATTCCACGAATAATTTTAACTCTTTTACCATCTTTTACCAAAACTTCACCAGGGCTTTCGTCTGTTCCCGCAAGAAGACTTCCAAGCATTACTGTTGATGCTCCAGCTGCCAATGCTTTTGTTATATCTCCAGAATTTTTTATTCCACCGTCTGCAATAATAGGAACTCCATATTTTTTTGCTACAGATACTGAGTCCAAAATAGCTGTCAATTGAGGTACTCCTGAACCAGTAACAATTCGAGTAATACATATCGATCCGGGTCCAACACCCACTTTAATACCGTCAGCCCCATTCTCTATAAGTTCCATTGTTCCATCTGCTGTAGCAACATTTCCAACTATTACTTCAATATCAAATTTAGACTTTATAGATTTAAGTGCGCTTAAAGCTAAATCAGAATGACCATGAGCTATATCAATTACCAAAAAATCTACTCCTGCGTCAATTAAAGCAGATGCTCTATTAATATAATCTTTAACACCAATTGCAGCTCCTACAACTAAATGACCATTTTTGTCAATTGTTGCTTTTTTAGATGTTTGATTTAGTATATCTTTTGAGGTGATCATACCAATAACATTATTTGATTTATCAACAAGAGGCAATTTTTCAATTCTATATTTATCCAATAATTCTTTTGCTTGATCAAGATCGGTATTTTCATTACCTACAATTAATTTTTCTCGTGGAGTCATTATAGTCATAGCAGTGTTTCCATTGTGCTTGAACCTAATATCTCTCTCAGTTACAATTCCTTGTAGTTTGTTATCTTCAGTTACAAGGAGAGAATGAACTTTTTTTGTTTTCATAATATATTTAATTTCATCAAGAGTTGTATTCAAACTCACTCTATAAGGTTCTTTAATTATTCTATTTTCTGCACGTTTTACTAATTTTACTTGTTCTACTTGTTCTTCAATAGAATTGAATCTATGAATTATTCCTACACCACCAGACCTTGCCATAGCAATTGCCATTTCAGATTCAGTTACAGTATCCATATTTGATGAAATAATTGGAACTTTAAGTTTAATTTTCTTAGTTAGATTTGATTCTGTTTCAACATCGGATCTAGAAATAACAGAGGATTTTTTAGGAACTAATAAAACATCATCAAAAGTTATGCCTGTTCGCATTTTGATAAATTTTTCTTTTTATATATAAACTTTTATTTATTACGGGGGAGAACTGATAGGCATTCCGTTAGGATGTCTACCGTCAATCCAATTCAATACATTTTCAATATTTGAAAGCATAAATTGAATTTCATCAATTTTTGAATCAGAAATTATTTTTTCTAAATCTGACAATGTATCTTTTATGGAATCTAAAGAAGATAAAGAATGCTCTTGTGAAGAATTGTATTCTTTATCAGAAAAGAGATAAGTATGTAAATTATTTAATTCAGAATTATTAATATATGAAAATACCAGTTTATTCTCTTTATCATAAATATTAATTCCATTAATATTAATATATGTATTATATATTTCTGATTCAGATCTAAGAGAATTTATTGCAGAATGATATTCATTTTTTATATCCATAGAATGTGAGTTAATAATTACTATTTATAAAATTTCTGTAAAGCCTTATAAATTTAATTAGCATATTAATCTATGGTTAAACAAATAAAGTTAGATTATAATCTAAATGATCTTGAACCAGTTATTGATAAAGCAACCATGGATTTACATTATAACAAACACCATGCAGCGTATACAAAAAATACAAATAATATTTTAGATAATCTAGATATTAAATCAGAAGACCATATTGAAATATTTAAACTTTCTAAAGGAAATCAATCATTAATAAATAACGGCGGAGGTTGGTGGAATCATAATTTTTATTTTGAATCATTATCAAAACCAGATACATCAAAAATATCAGAAAAATTTATGGAAATAATATCAAAAAATTTTGGTTCATATGATAAGTTTGTAGAATTATTCTCTAACACTGCTGCAACTAGGTTTGGTTCCGGATGGGCGTGGTTAGGTAAAAAAAATGACGGTTCACTAGAAATTTATTCCACTTCAAATCAAGATAATTGTTTCATGGATCACATCAAAAATAAATCAAATCCAATACTATGTATAGATGTTTGGGAACATGCATATTACCTAAAGTATAAAAATAATCGAGCTGAATACATTAAAAATTATTTCAGAGTTATAGACTGGAATAAAGTTGAATCAAGGTATAATGAAAATTAAAAAATGTATTTTATGCGGTTGTAAAGACCATCTTATTGTTGGTTGTGTTAATCATAAAACCAAAACATGTAATTGTTATAAAAAAAAGTAATATAAGTTTTTATTTAAATAATTTTTATGGATGAAGATTTTTATGATGAATTATCATATAAAAGAATTCAAAATATAATGAATATTTTTGAAAAAAATTATGATTTAAAAAAAATTAATCGTAAAAGATTAATAGACAGCATCCAAGGATTATCATTTACATCTGCGTTGAGCACAGGTTATTTTTATTTGGCAAACTCTAACAATCATATATTTGATTTTGATCAAGGAAAAATTGCTCTTTCCATTATGGGCGGACTATCTTCAATAGTTGGTTTAATGGGAGTAAACCAAATATATAAACGAGATTTAGAAAAATATAATAAAATAAAAAAAGAAATAAATGAATTGAATATAGAAATAAATACATTGGAGACTATTTTAACTGAAAATGAATAATCAAGATAAACTGAGATTAAAAAATGAAATAGCTAAATTAATTAGATTTCATAATAAATCCGGAAGCCACTGGAATTGCTATCGCTATTCTACTGCTAACACCTACGAACATGAAATGAGAAAGTTTCAAGTTTTTATGGAATTAAGAAAAAGACAAATTGATGTAATGACAGAAGTTATATTTGAGTCTGGCGGAAGAGCAGATATAGTTACTTCGGAAGGAATTATTTATGAAATTTTACATTCCGAAAGTATAGAAAAATTTAATGAAAAATTAAATAAATACCCCCGGCAACTAGAGATAAGAAAAATACATACAAAAGATTCATGGGATCCCTCACTTCTTGATTAATTTTCTATCAACACCAAATAATTTTGTGACGTACATGATTAATTTATTGTTTAATATAGATTTACTTTTATCAAACTTTTCCATTAAACCAAAAAATGCAATTGTTAATAAAAAATAATTCAAAGGAGTAATTAGTTTAAAACCATCATAATATCCATAGTTGCCGGTAGATATAATTATACTTTCAATAATATAATCAAGAATTCCGACAAACAATCCTATCGAAAGTACGCTGCTTTTATCCAAGTCCGATTTAAATGTATTGAATCCCCATAAACCCAGAGGAACCGTAAAAATCAATAGAGATTCATCAATTCCAATTAATAAATTAGATCTTAAGTAAAGTATAAACCCGATAAGTGAAAGAATTCCAAATAAAAAATTTAATTGTAAATTATATTTTACTTTTTTAAGATTGGAGTGAATAAACTTTCCAATAACTGCTGCCGTAAAAAACATAAATGGAAGTTCAATAGGTATTAATCCAAAAATAAAATAATATGATTCATTATAGTTCCAAAATTCATTATATGTTCCAACAAATTCAACAAAAATATCAAGAACAGCTGCTAAAAGACCAAATAATATATAGTCAGTTAAAATAGAATAATTTTTTTTATAAATTGCATTGCCATATAAAATAATATTAATTATTAATCCAATAATAAATAAATAAAATAATTCGTTCATAATAAAAATAAAAGTATTATAATAAAAAAATATTGTATTTAGTAATAATTATATAATAAAACAAAATAGAATATAATGAAAAAGATATTATTCATAATATTAATTTTAATTTTTCCTTTTGTAATAGCTCATAAACCTTTTTATGAAATTTCAAATTATACTCTTATAGAAACACCCGAAATATCACATGCATATTATTCTGAATTAAATGGATCTGAACATATTTATGAAATAAATTCGGACAAAGATTTTAATTTATATGTAAATATTTTAGTTCCTTATGAAAGTAAACATAGAGATTTCTTAGTAGAAATTTATCAAGATAGTACACTTATTTATACTTTGAACAATGAAAACTATAATTGGACATATTTTTTTGAGCCAATTGGCGGCGATGAATATTGGATGGGTCCAGAGTATGAGAAAATATCAGAATCTGGAAATTATAAATTAAATGTATCTTCTAAAAATAATACTGGAAAATATATATTAGCAACCGGCAAGATTGAAAGTTTTTCATTTCAAGATACGATAAATACAATTACTATTTTACCAAAAATAAAATCAGAATTTTTTGATAAAAATCCTTTATCTGCTTACATGAATCGTTTTGGATTAATTCTATTTTTATTAGTATTAATTCCAATAATTATATTTAGAGTATATAGAAATTAAAATTTTTTATTTGTATAATTGTGTTTTATCACATGTGTTTGATAGCACTCTTTGCAAAAAGAAAATATCTTAAAACGCATTTTTTTACATTTTTCACAAGTCATAAGTTCTAAATCTCTTTCACATTTATGGCAGATTGGCATATAAATTTATAATTCTAAAATTGATAAACCTTTTGTATGTTTAATATAAAATCGCATTGTAAGAATTAAAAAAAATATACCAACTATTATTGACGCAATACCTATTGGATAAAAAATTTCTGATTTTTCAGCAAAACCAATGAATGCTATTCCAGGTAACATCAAGGATATTGATGTTCGTATCATAGCCAATATTGTTCTATCTCTGGCCAATTGGGTTCTTTTGTATGCAAGTTTATTCTTATTCATAAAATAATTAAGATAAAATTTATATATAAAAATATCTGACATAAATGCCTGCACCGTAACACAATATAATACAAATAATGATATCATGGATATTACATCACTGATGTATTATATGTAAATAATACAATCCTAAATATAAATCTTAGTACATAACCGAATAATAATGAATTTAACTGTACAAGTATAATGATAAAAATGGACAATTATATTGATGAAAATCGTCACGGAGATGAATATTTTTGTAAAAATTGTGATCACAAATATAAAACAAGAAAATTAAAAGGAACTTATAAAAAATGTCCGAGATGTGGATCAACGTATTCATTAAATTTATCTAGAGAGGATCGTTATATTGAACATCTTATATTAACTAGAAAAAAATAATATTATTACTTTTTTAGCTAACTATAAATTGGTAAAACATAAAATATACTGACCAATTGTCAGTAATAATAGGACGCCCGCACCGAGATTTGAACTCGGGTCACGACCGCGACAGGGTCGTATGATGGACCAGGCTACACTATACGGGCGTAAATTTACTAATTTTATTTCATTTATAAAACTTTCGAGAATTGTTTTATATTATAGAATTAATTAATATTTATGGAATTAATATATTTCATTTTGGCTTTGATTGGTATATTTATTGGTGCAAATATAACTATTGATCAAGCAATAATTATTGCAAAGAAATTAAATTTGTCAAAATTATTTATTGGATTAACAATACTATCAATAGGAACTTCACTGCCCGAAATTTTTACTCATATATTTTCTAGTATTTCTGAAATTAATGGTATTTCTGCAAGTAATGTTGCAATTGGAACTAATATAGGATCAAACATATTTCAAATAACATTTATTATTGGTATTGTTTCATATTTTTCTAAAATAAAAATTAACAAAAATATAATTTCAAGGGAT
>Ga0255782_10001091_pt1 | contig 23885 bp, 11 predicted proteins | sample 101ome_26_FD_179980 | JGI IMG/M metagenome (GOLD analysis project Ga0255782, IMG submission 179980) | Coastal salt marsh microbial communities from the Groves Creek Marsh, Skidaway Island, Georgia - 101408AT metaG (version 2) | ecosystem: Environmental > Aquatic > Marine > Intertidal zone >...
ACAAACTGCTGAAGGACGTGGATCAAAGGTTGAAACACTACCAGGTGGTACAAACTTAGGAGAGATTGATGACCTTAGATACTTTACTAATAAGTTGGTACGCGGCCTACGTATCCCAAGTTCGTACTTACCAACTGGAGCAGATGACGGTGCTAGCCAATATAATGATGGACGTGTGGGAACAGCATACATCCAAGAATTACGTTTTAACAAATATTGTGAACGTTTGCAAAGCCTAGTTGAAGAAGTATTCAACAGAGAGTTTAAACTCTATCTAAAAAACAGAGGTGCAAATGTTGATTATGCAATGTTTGATTTACAACTTACACCTCCGCAAAACTTTGCAGCGTATCGTCAAGCTGAACTTGACAACAACAGAATTAACACATTTACTACTATACAACAGATTCCATTTATGTCAAATAGATTTGCATTAAAACGTTTCTTAGGACTAAGTGATGAAGAAATTGCAGAAAATGAACGTCTATGGAGAGAAGAAAACGAAGAAAATCTTGAAATGCCAACTGATGCTTCAGGTGAACTACGAAGTGTCGGTGTAAGCGGTGCTGGAATGGCATCAGATTTAGGTGGCATGGAACCAGATCTTGGTGGAGATATTCCACCAGTTGAAGGCGGAGAAGCAGCACCTCCTGAAACTGCAACTGGTGCTGACTTAGGCGGTGCTCCTGCTGAAGGCGGCGTTGAACAAACAATATAAGATAAATAATAACATGATACTACGTGAACTTTATTACTTTGATGATAAAACAATGGAACCTGTAGAAGATGAAAATTTTGATCTACAGGACGATTCCAATGCCTATGAAAAATCAGATACTCGTAAAACAAAGTTAACTTTAAAAGATATCAACAAAGCCCGCAAAGCAAGTGATATGCATCGTAAATTAAAACAAGAAGAATTGAATCTTGTTAGACAAATGTACGGTGCAGCAGCACAGGCAGCAGCTGGCGGTATGTAATGACTCAAAAAATATCGTTTGTTCTTGGCAACGGTGTCAGTAGAAAATCAATCAATCCTGAAGAATTAAAACAACACGGTACTATATACGGATGCAATGCGTTATATAGAACCTTTTCGCCTGACTATCTTGTAGCAGTTGATACTAAAATGATTATAGAAATTACTGATGTTGGATATCATTTGGATAATGAAGTTTGGACTAATCCAAACAAGTTAACAAAACGTACTCCTGGTGTTAATCTTTTTAATCCAAACAAAGGTTGGAGCAGTGGACCTACAGCATTATGGTTAGCAAGTACACATAATGCAAATATCATTTATATTTTAGGTTTTGACTATGTAGGTATAGGTGACAATAACGACAAAGTAAACAACATTTATGCAGGAACTAAAAATTATAAAAGAACTGAAGACCGTGCAACGTACTATGGAAACTGGACTAGACAAACTGCTACTGCAATTAAGTCTCATCCGCGGACTAAATACGTTCGTATAATTGAAAAAGAAACGAGTTTTATACCAGAGCATTTAGAAAATTTAAACAATCTAGAACATATTTTACTTGAAGATTTTAAAAAAAGATTCAAGCTAAAACCTTATAATTCATAAAATGTGCTGTTTTGAGCCCATTTTAAGCATATATTTTTCAAAAAGTGTAAATATAATAGACAGCCTTGTAAAGATATATAAAGGAGATTAACAATGACTGATCGTAACAAGTTTGAAGAAATGCTTGAACGCCTTGTCAACGAAGACAGAGAAGGTGCAGAAGAGCTTTTCCATGAAATCGTGGTAGAAAGATCACGTGAAATTTATGAAACACTTCTAGCTGAAGATACAGAAGAAGAAGTGGATGAAGCAACTGACGAAGAAGTAGAAGAGTCAGAAGACGAACTAGATGAATCAGAAGATGATGATTTAGACGAGTCAGAAGATGACGACCTAGAAGAGTCAGAAGATGAAGAAGTTGAAGAAGGCTTCTTTGGCGAAGAAGATCCAGCAGATGATATGACTATGGACATTGAAATGCCAGGCATGGACGACGAAGGCGACATGGACATGGATATGGGCATGGGCGACGAAGAAGGTGGCGAAGGCGACATCGAAGATCGTGTAATGGATCTAGAAGATGAACTAGAAGCACTAAAAGCAGAATTTGAAGCACTAATGGCTGATGAAGCTGGCGAAGAAGAGCACGGCGATATGGACATGGGCGACGAAGAAGGCGACGACGAGTTACCAATGGACATGGATTCAGAAGAAGGCGACGAAGAAGAAGCTGAAGAAGAATCAATTGCATTTGAAGAAGAAGAAGCTGAAGTAGAAGAATCAAAAACTCCAAAAACAGCTGGCGAGCAAATGCGTGAATATGTTGAAAAAGTAACTGCAAAAATGGGTGACACAGGTACTAACGGTACTAAATCAGCTGTTGCAGGCAAAAATGACATGGGTGGCACAGCATCAAACATTGCACAAAGCAAAGACGAAAAAGGTGTTGAAGCTAACAAAGGTCAACTAAAAGGAAATGGCGTATTAAAAGGTACTCCAAAAGATATGAACACTAAGAACGTAAACGTTCCTGGTGCGAAGGGTGCTACTAAAATGGCATCACAACCTGGCCACGGTGCTGAGAAAAAAGGCAAGCCAGAGCAAGCCGCTAATACTACACCTATTATCGGCAAATAAGAGGACTGTTTGATGAAGCTACTGAACGAACATTTGAGTTTTGACCAGGCTAAGATTGTCGTTGAGTCTGCTAATGAAGGCAAAGATCTTTATATGAAAGGTATTTGTATTCAAGGCGGAGTACGCAACGCAAATCAGCGTGTTTATCCCGTAAATGAGATTGGCAGGGCTGTCACCACGCTCAACGAGCAAATCCAAGGTGGCTACTCAGTGTTAGGTGAAGTAGATCACCCAGACGGACTTAATATCAACCTAGACCGTGTATCACACATGATTTCAGAAATGTGGATGGACGGACCTAACGGTTACGGTAAACTAAAAATCCTACCTACTCCGATGGGACAACTAGTTAAAACAATGCTTGAAAGCGGAGTTAAACTAGGCGTCTCATCGCGTGGTAGTGGTAATGTAAAAGAAGATGGATCCGGTGAAGTAAGCGAATTTGAGATTGTTACAGTTGATGTAGTAGCTCAACCTAGTGCACCGGGAGCATACCCAACACCAATTTACGAACACCTAATGAATTCACGTGGTGGATATAAGGCGTTCCAAACAGCAAGGGAAGTTCAAGGCGATAAACAGGCACAGAAGTATTTAAAAGAGAGCTTATTAGATATAATAAGCAAACTCCGCTAACTAGGAGAGGATAGAAAATGTTAGATGCACTTAAATCACTCTTCGAAAACTCAGCACTATCGGAAGAAGTGCGTTCAGAATTAGAAGAAGCATGGAACGCCAAGGTGAAAGAAAATCGCCTTCAGGTAACTGCAGAACTACGTGAAGAATTTGCTAAAAAGTACGAGCATGATAAATCAACTATGGTAGAAGCCATTGATAGCATGATTTCAGAAAAACTAGCAGAAGAAATTGCTGAATTTGCTGAAGATCGCAAACAACTTGCAGAAACAAAAGCAAAATTAGCAGTCCAACAGCGTAACAATTCAGTTCTTCTAAAAAACTTTGTTTCTGAGCAATTAAGCAAAGAAATCAAAGAACTACATAGTGATCAAAAAGCAATGGCTGACAAGTTTGTTGCTCTAGAAGACTTTGTGGTTGAATCACTTGCAAAAGAAATTGCAGAGTTTTACGAAGACAAAAAAGACTTAGCTGAAACAAAAGTACGTCTAGTACGTGAAGCTAAAGGAACACTTGCTAAAGTCAAGTCAGACTTTATCAAGAAAAGTGCAGCGTTGGTATCAGAAACAGTGTCAAAAGGTCTTAAGACTGAAATTACAGCACTTAAAGAAGATATCGAAGATGCACGTAGAAATGATTTTGGTCGCAAAATATTCGAAGCGTTTAGCAACGAATATACTCACTCATATCTAAATGAAAAGAGTGAAACAGCTAAAATGCTTAAGGTAGTTGCAGCAAAAGATAAGCAACTAGCTGAAGCAAAACTAGCAGCGGCTAAAGCAGTAAAAATTGCCGAAACAGTTAATAACGAGAAAAAGAGATTAATTGAATCAGCAGAAAGATCAAAAGTTCTTAACGAACTAACTGGTCCACTTTCAAAAGACCAGAAAAACATTATGATGGACTTGCTAGAGTCTGTTCAAACGACTAAACTACGTTCAGCGTTTGACAAATACCTACCGGCAGTTATCGACGGTAAAGGTCCAGCGAAAAAGGCAGTATTAGCAGAGGCAAAAGAAGTAACAGGCAACAGAACAAACAATGACATAAAAGCAGACGCATTCGACTCAAATGTAGTTGACATTAAGCGTCTAGCTGGATTATAAAGAGGAGAAACCAATGTCAGAACTATTAGAAAGTCGCTGGCACGATACTAAATCAGCACTTCTTGAAGGCCTATCAGGCACAAAGAAAGCAGTAATGGCTTCAACATTAGAAAATACTCGCAAGTATCTTTCAGAATCTGCTACTGCTGGTGCAACATCTGCCGGTAATATCGCAACTTTAAACCGTGTGATCCTTCCAGTGATCAGACGTGTAATGCCAACAGTAATTGCAAACGACCTAGTCGGCGTTCAGCCAATGACTGGTCCAGTTGGCCAAATCCACACTCTACGTGTGCGTTATAGTGATTCATTCAACTCAACAAGTGGTACAGATACTACTGCTGGTGATGAAGCACTAAGCCCATTCAAGATTGCGGAAGGCTATTCAGGTGCAGCAGCAACTGACAGAGCAGCAAATACAGCAGCTCTAGAAGGTGCAGCAGGTAACCGTCTAAGCATCCAGATCTTGAAACAAACTGTTGAAGCTAAAACACGTAAGCTATCAGCACGTTGGACATTCGAAGCAGCTCAAGACGCACAGTCACAGCATGGCATCGACGTTGAAGCAGAAATCATGGCTGCTTTAGCACAAGAAATTACTGCTGAAATCGACCAAGAGATTCTAGGTTCACTAGATTCACTTGCAGGTTCAGCAGCACAAACATACGACCAAGCAGCAGTATCAGGTACAGCTACATTCGTTGGTGACGAACACGCAGCACTTGCAGTTCAAATCAACCGTGTATCAAACCTAATCGCACAGCGTACACGCCGTGGTGCTGGTAACTGGGCAGTTGTTTCGCCATTCGCGTTAACAATTCTTCAGTCAGCAACTACTTCAGCGTTTGCTCGTACAACTGAAGGTGCATTTGAAGCACCAACTAACACTAAGATGGTTGGTACTCTAAACAATGCAATGAAAGTGTACGTAAACACTTATGCAGGCGATGACGCAGCAGTGCTAATTGGTTACAAAGGTTCAAGCGAATCAGACGCAGCAGCGTTCTACTGCCCATACATCCCACTAATGAGCAGTGGTGTTGTTCTAGATCCATCAACATTCGAACCAACAGTGTCGTTTATGACTCGTTATGGTTATGTTGAACTAAACAACACTGCATCGTCACTTGGTAACGCAGCAGACTACCTAGGTAAAGTTGCAATCACTAACGGTAACGTTAGCTTCAGCTAATCCTAGAGATACAAAAAATAAAATAGGCCCTACGGGGCCTATTTTTATGAGTAAATACTTGATAAAGGAGAATGCAAATGCCATTAGGAACTATTTCTAAGTATAACAAAAAGAGAAAATACAGCGTTATATTACCAGACGAATGGAAAACTGCAAGAACAGATGTTTTGTTTGAAACTCATACATTTGATGCAAAATTAGGTGACAGAGTGTCTTATAATTACGTAGATCGTAACGGAAAAAGATACGCTGAAAACCTTCAAAAACTTAGCTCATAATAACCCATTTTTTGAAAAAGGATAAATATTATTGTTAAGGTAATGAGCCTCAACGAGGACTTATGCGGACCCACCGCGTAGACCTAGAACGTCAACAAAAGGAGAAAACAATGGGACGTCCAATTAATAAAAGATACTTCGGAGCAACTGGCGATGATACACAGCCAACTATTCCAGTAAGATACCACAATGGTTCATCTTCAGTAGAAGGTTACATTGTAAACCAAAAAGGTTCAAACAAATTTACTGTTACTACAGACGGTGTTACAACTTATGTATGCAGACTAGTTAACGAAATTACTCCAAATGCAGCAGGCGAAATGTCTTTAGTAGGATTAACTACTAGCCCAGTCATACTAAAGAAAATGTTTAACAGAACAGCTACAGATTGGAATGGTAATCGTTACAGTTGGGAAGTAGAAGACGACTCAACTGAATCACTAATTCGTTTAACTGCAATCTAAGGAGAGTTATAAATGTCAACTCGTGTAGATCGTTACGGTGTATCGGATTATATATTAAAAATTAACGACGGTGGTAACATCACTTTTGATAATGGCAACGGCGGTAGCTTTAGAATTACTGGCGATCTAATTGTCGAAGGTGAAACAACTACTATTGAAGTTAGTGAACTTTTAATTGAAGATCCGATTATTACACTGAACAAAGACGATGCTAACGTAGACTTAATGGGTCTTGAGTTTGGTAGAAGTACCGACAATGATAAAAATGGTATTAGAGCACAATTTACCTACAACGAAGACTTGCCAACATATTACGGTCTTGGAGTTGATTCAAGACCAGACTATGGTGCATTTGAACTACATTTAGTTGACGGAACTTTAACAGGTTTACATGTTAAGAGTTTAAATTCAGGCGAATCGTTAGTTGATAATCCATCTGCTTCTGCATCTAATTTAAACTTGCTTTATGGGCAACCAGCAGGAAGTTATGTACAAATTGGATCTGCAGATTACAGCGAAAGTTTATGGGAACGTGATCCTATATTCCCTCAGTATATTTTAGCAGGTGTTAACAATGACGGAATGGTTCCGCCTGATAGCACAGAAGCAGTTGTTACAACACAAACACTTATTGATTATGTAACTTCATATAACCAGTACAACTACTCAGATAGAATACAAAGCGGTCTTAATAGCCTAACACAAGTTATAACTTACGATGACGAGGATAGCGATGGAAACATTATATCTCCAGCAGTAACTCCAAGAGTTGAAGTAAGAGTTAACGGTGCAGGTGTTGCTACATTCTACGAAGTTGGAACAGGTACTTATATTGAAGGTATATCTATGATAGGAGATGTACTTAGTACATCAACTATCGGAAGCGATCTTATCCTAAGAGGCAACGGCTTAGGATCAGTACAAGTAGACGGATGGCAAAACTATACACTACAAGTTGACCCATCCGCACCTACTGAAGGTGTTACTGTTTATAGTAAACAACTTGGAGATGGCGGCACCGGATTGTATTTTGTAAACGAAGATGGAACATCAGATGAACTTGTAAGTCGAAATAAAGCTCTATTATATAGTATTATATTTTAAGGAAACAAAAAATGTCAATAGCAAACATAGCAATATCACAAACAGACTCAGTAATACTAACAGTGCCAGCTGGCAAAAAGTATGCTATTACTACTATATTAGTCTGTAACACAGGAACAGATGATGGAACTGGAGCAAACGATAGTACATTTGACATGTATGCAATTCCTAATGTTCAGAGTAAAGCTGATAGAAATTTAATACTTAATAGCTTATCAGTTGCGGCCAGTGATACATTTACATTTAACGTTGAACGTTTGATTTTAGATGAAGGTGATAGAGTAGTTTTTGTAGGAGCAACACCTACTAATCTTGTTGCAACAATTAGCTATTTGGAAGTATAAATGAAGTTTTTTAAGAAGCAGTCCATACATGAAAGAAAAATTGGTGATAAGTCACTTGTATTAACCGCTGACGGTAATATTGACATTGACTTAGGATCTACCAAAAGTGTTAATATTACCGGTGACTTGAGAGTTAGCGGTGATACATCCGGTCCTAAAACAACAGACGTTTTATACGTAAGCCAAGATGGCAACGACTTAAACGATGGTAGAAGTGAAGGTAAGTTTGGTGCTAAACGCACAATTAAAAGTGCAGTTGAAGCAGCAGTAGAAGGTACAACAATTATTGTTGCACCGGGTGATTATTATGAAGAAAACCCAATTACACTTCCAGACTACTGTACAATTACAGGACAGGGCGAATTACGTAACACAAGAATTTGGCCTAAAAATAATACACAAACAATCTTTTATGTAGGTAATGCTTGTTATCTATACCAACTTACATTTAGAGGACTAAGAGCACCAGGTTGGTGTGCAGAAATACGTCCAGGTACACTGTGTACAGTTTCTCCATATATTCAAAACTGTACAAACATGAACGGTCCGTGGTTAAACGACGGTACTGAATTTACTCCGTTTGAAACTGTGCAGATTGAAGGTATTGAACCTAGTGCAAGACCATTAATGTTAGAAGATTATCCAGATCTTCCATTTGACAAACAAGTTAATAATTACGGCGGCGGAGGCGGCATGTACGTTGACGGTGACCAGTATGATCCTGCAAGTCTTGTATTTTCATTCGTTGCAGACGCATTTACACAAATTGCTCAAGGTGGTATTGGATTCTGGATTGATAACTTTGGTTATACGCAGATCGTTTCGTGCTTTACAGTTTTCTGTAGTACAGGTTTTAAAACCACAAATGGTGGTTATTTAAGTATTTCAAACTCTGTTAGTGACTTTGGTCTTGAAGGCTGTGTTGCTGACGGTTTTTATCCTGTCGCATACTCTGGCTCAACTCCAATTCAAGACTATTATTCAAGTGTAGCAAGTGTTACAATTACAAGTCCAGGTTCGGGTTATTCAAGTACACCAACTGTTGCATTTGAACCACCTGATGGACCCGGAGGCATTACAGCAACAGCCGAAGCAACAGTTGACTTAACCACTGGGCAACTTGCTGGTATTACTATGATAACAAACGGTAGTGGATATACACAAATACCTCAAGTTACAATTGTAGGAGGTGGTGCAACTATTCCTGCGGAAGGCAGAGTAAACCTACAAACTAACACAGTTATTACAATACAAAGTTTGCGTGACAAACCAGGAACAGGTAGTGTTATTAAGTTTGATGGTGATAATACATATTATTATATTACAGGTAGTAACATTATACAATCTCCTTTCTTCTACGACGAAGTTGTTTGTAGACGTGACGTTAGAAGAATTGTAGATGCTGTTACATCTGACGTAGTATTAGGTACAACATATCAATCTGTACAAGCAGGTTTAAGTTACCTTCGTAGTACTACTAACAAAGTTATACAAGATCAATTAGCACCAACAATTTATGGTATAAATGCAGCAAGAGATCAAATGACAGCAGTAACCAGTGATGTTGTCATGAAACAGGAAATTGTTGACAGATTTAAAATTATAACTGATATTATTGAATCTAAAGTTAACACAACTGCACCAAATGTTGACAATACACTAAATGATTTAAGTTCAATTGATTCGGGTATTATTAGTGCAAAAAATAATATCATTGAAAACAAAGAATTCTTAATCAAAGAACTTAGTGCTTATATTAATGATCAATTCACAGAATTGAGTTATCCACAAGCTGAATACAGCGATAATTTAGAACTATTGATCAACGGTATGAGTTCTTTTGCTGCACTAGGTAGTAATCATATTGTAAAACGTGTAGCACAGGAATGGAATGTTCGTCCACGTCATGAACAAATGTATATAAGCAGTTTTAAATATCTACAAGGATTGTTTACAGGACTTACTGAAGTTGCTGCAAGTGCAGATGCAACAACTCGTGTAAATGAAACATTTAATCTACTAGTTAACATTGTTGACGACGGCGATAGTACTGCTATTGTAAGTACATATCCAGATCACGATGGATTAGAAACTAACAGAGGCGATGCTAGAGATCAACTTATTGCAAACTATGATTTATTAGTACAAGAATTTGTTGCATATATTGCAGCAGATAATCCGGAATGGAGTTTTGATAGTGCTGCATTTGAAGATCAATTTAGTGATATTCTTGATGGATTAATTTTTGATATTACATATGGCGGCGATGCAGCAAGTGTACAAGAAGTTAAGTACTACTATCCAAAATTAAATCCAGAAGCTCTATCTGAAGTTAGAATTCAAACAATGATTGATGCATTTGCAAGAATGCGTCTAGTTGTTAGTCGTGTTGTTAGAGGTTTAGCAACAAGTTTAACAACTGGTAATACAGAAACACAAGATTTTACAAGTGGAAATGCTACACAAAGTGAAGCAGATAAACTTGATGCATTGCTTTACAATTATGAAGATGCAATTTCAGAATTAACATTAACACGCTTGCCAGCAGTAAGCACTTATCCTCAAATTGTAGACGAACCTGTAATTAGACAAGATGCAGCAAACATAATTCTTCAAAACAGAGATTCGTTTATTGATGATGCAATTGCATATAACTTAACAAACAATCCTGATTTAACATACAATGTTGAAAAATGTAAACGTGATGTTGGTTTAATTCTTGACGCAATTTACATTGATGCTCAGATTGGAACTAACCACAACAGTATTACAGCAGGTTTAGCATATAATAGAGCTAACACATACAACTTGCAAAACGGACAAAAGCCAGCTACTATTCTTGCAATGCGTGAAGCAAAACGTTTGTTTGTTAACGCAGCAGTAAGAGATGTAGACTTTGCAACTAGAGTAGGTTCATTGTTTGATGATATTCTAAATATTATTGAATTTGATCAGCTACCAAGTGAAGGTACTGAATATCCTGATCCAGGTCCTGCAAGTAATGAATTGCTTTATGCATTAGATAATATCATTGCAAACAGAGCGTTTATGACAAAGGAAATAACTGCATACATTGCAGACACTTACTTTGTTTATAATAAAGCAAAATGTGAAAGAGATACAGGTTACATTATTGATGCAGCAACATATGATGCAGCATTAGGTACAAACTATAATGCAGTAGTAAACGGACTTGCATACGCAAGAGCAAATGCAAACGTAGTTACTGGAGATCAGTTAACCGAAACAGTTGGTGCAATTACATTTGCTAAAGGTGAAGCAAGTACTGCTACATCAAGTGATTTGACAACACAAGGACTTGTTGAATCAGCATTTAACGAAGTAATCGATATTCTACAAAACGGTGCTGGTAATGCTGATCCGATATCATATACAAATCCAACTGGTATAAGCACAGAATTAGCAAATACAAAGGCACAGTTGCTAAACAACAAAGATTTCCTTGTTGCCGAAGCAGTTGCATGGGTAGAAAACAACTTTGAAAACTTTACATACGATAGAGCAACTTGTGAGCGTGACATTGGGCTAATGATGGATGCACTTGCACTTGATGCTGCACTAGGTACAAATTACAATGCTGTAACAGCAGGTAATGCTTATCTACGTGCAAATGCATCAACTGTACAAAGCAGCCAGCTAATACAAACTATCGGTGCAATAACTGAATTAGGAAAACAACTTAAGAAGCTAGGTTTAAGCAATACAGCAGAAACTAGAGTACTTGAAGGTGTTGACATTATATTAGATATTTTAAAAGGACCTTCGTATAACCAACTTCTATGTCGTAGAGATTTAGATTATATTACCGACAGCGTTGGTTGGGATATTGCAACAGGATCAAACTATAATGCTGTAACAGCAGGCCTTTCATATCTAAGAGCACCAAGTGCATATGTATTAAGTGATCAATTTGATCAAACAACTGATGCAATTCGTTATGCAAAAACATTGATTGCAGGCAGTTATGTTAACACAGATGCAACAGCAGTGTCAAGATCAAATGCAGCATTTGATGAAATTCTTGATATTATCAACGGTGGCGTTTACGACAAAGACATTTGTTCAAGAGACACAGGTTACATTATTGATAGTGTATCATGGGATGCATTGTTAGGTACAAACTACAACGCAGTTACAACAGGTCTATCATATCAAAGAGCACCAGCATCGTATGTACTAAGTGATCAGTTCCAACAAACTGTTGCAGCAATTGAATACTTAAACGAACTAGCAGCAGCAGAAGTTGCAGGTAATACAACTGTTGTTAACAGAGTAAATGCAGCATTTGCAGAAGTTCTTGATATTATTAACAACGGAGCAGGTAATGCAGATGCATTAACTTGGACAGATCCAGGTGAAAATTACGAAACAAAAACATATGCAAGACAACTGCTACAATTAAACAGAACATTAATTTCAACAGAAGTTACAAGTTGGATTAACACAAACTATCCAAGTTTAAGTTATGATCAAGCAACTTGTGAACGTGACATTGGTTATATTGTTGATGCAATTAGTTTTGACGTACAATATGGTGGTAACTTTGCAACACGTAGAGCAGCTGATGCATATTACACTGGTGCAGTTAGCGTATTACCTGCATCACAAAGAGCAGCAACAGCAGCAGCGTTTGGACAATTGGCAACAATACTAAGTCAGATTGTTTTAAACACATATGCTGGACAAACAGGCAATGGCGGAAATAACGGTAGTGCAACTGAATCTACAAGAGTTGATGCACTTGCACAAATTGTTGAAGATGTAATTACAGCAGGAACAGTTAATGGTCTACCAGATCTTGTTAAACCAAGCACAGGTTGGGTAGCAAGCACAACAATAAATTCTGTAAACAATTTTAGATATAACAATGTTGCTATTGTTGAAGATGTTATTGCTTATATAGATGATAACATTGCATCAAATGCAGATACTATTACTTGGACAGATCCGGGTGTAGATGCTAACAAACGTTATGCACGTGAGCAACTACAAACTAACAGAGATTTTATTGCAACTGAATTAACAACATGGATCAACAACAATTATCCATCTTTGGATTACAACGAACAACGTTGTGCAAGAGATGTAAAATATATTGTTGATGCAATTAGTTTTGACGTACAATATGGCGGTAACTATGCAACACGTAGAGTTGCAGATGCATATTTCTCATATGCAGTTAGTGTACTACCTGAAGATCAAAGAGCACAAACTGCGGCAGCATATGTAAGATTAGCAACAATACTAAGTCAGATTGTTACTGAAACTTATCCACTACAAGATACTAGTGGAACAGCAGCAAGTGCAACAGAAGCAACAGAAGTTAGCAATCTAGTTGAAATTATTGAAGACGTTATTGTTGCAAACAGCACAACAGGAATTCCTGCACTAGTTGAACCAAGCACTACTTGGGTTGCAGCAGGAACTGAAGCAGCAAGAACAAACTTAATTTCAAACAAAGCAACTGTAATCAACAGTGTTATAACTGAAATTAACAATAACTTAACTAATGCTCCAGATATTGAATATCCGACACCGACAACACTTCCGTATACAAACAGTATTGAAGCAAAAGATCAACTGATTGCAAACAAAGCATTCTTGGTTGCAGAAACAACAGCGTGGATTGCTGTTAACTATCCTGCACTAGTTTACGATGTTGATCGTTGTGAACGTGACGTTGGTTACATTGTTGATGCACTAGCACATGATATTATGTATGGCGGTAATAGTGCTACACGCCGTGCAGCAGAATCATACTTTGTAGGTGCAGTAAGTCAATTAGGTGCAGGCGAAGCAACTGCAACAGCAGCAGCATATGCACACCTAGCAACAGTAATTGATGATGTTGTACAAGAAATTGCAGTTACACCAAGTGCTGGAAACAGCGAAACACAAGACACATCAGGTACTCCTGCAAGTGCAACAGAAGGCACACAACTAGATGCATTAATGCAAATCATTGAAGATGTTATCACAGCAGGAAATCTAAGTGGACTTCCAGCACAACAGCTACCAAGTGTAACTTGGGCAGCTAGTGAAATACAAGCAAGCTACAATACTATTAAAGCATCAAAAGATGATGTTGCAACAAACATATCAATCTTTATTGCAAACAACTACCAAGACTTCCAATACGATCAAGCAAAATGCGAGCGTGATGTTGGAATCATGGTTGAAGCAGCAGCAATGGATGCAGCATTAGGTACAAACTACAATGCAGTAATCAGCGGTATTGCATATCAACGTGCAAATGCATCAGTTGCAATTGGCGATCAAAATCTGCAAACTGTACTTTCGATTAGATTTGTTAGAGATGCTGTTGCAGCATTAGAATTGTCAAGTCAAACAATTAACAGAACAAATGCAGCGTTTAACGAAATACTTGATATTATTGAAAACGGTGTAGTAAGTACAAACACTAGTGCAGATGCATTATCATTCCCAGTACCAACTGGAGCAACTGCTGATGTACAAAATGCACACAATGAATTACAAGCAAACAAATCATTCTTGGTAGCAGAAGTTACAGCATGGTTGGCAACTAACTATCCTGCACTAACATATGATGTAACCAAGTGTGAGCGTGATGTTGCATATCTAATTGATGCATTCAGCTACGATATTCTATACGGTGGTAACAGTGCTTCACGTCAAGCAGCAGAAGCATATTTTGTAGGCACAACAAGTCAATTAGGTGGAGCAGGAGAAGTTACTGCAAGTATTGATGTTTATACACAATTAAAGAGCTGGGCAAGCGATGTTGTACAAAACATTGCAATAGGTGCTCCACAACAAGGCGTTGTAGCTCAAGACACAACTGGTCCAGGTGCAACTGCTACCGAAGCAACTACTATTAATGGATTACTAGATATTACTATTGATGTATTAACAGCAGGTAATACTACAGGTCTTCCAGCAGAAGTGTTACCAGATATTACTTGGCAAACAACAGCAGTACAAGATGATTATGCTACAATAACAGGATCTCTTGCAGTAATTACAGCAGATACAATTAGCTACATCACAGAAACATTTACTAGACAGTTTGTGTTTGATAGTGCTAAGTGTGGTAGAGATGTTGGATACATCATTGATGCATTGGTTTACGATTTACTTTATGGTGGCAACAGTGCAACATACGATGCAGCTAATGCATATTGGGTTGGTGCAACTACTCAAGTTGCAGGACAGCAATATGAAACAAGTCTAGCAATCGAGTATGTTCAAGAATTGTTAGAAGACATTATACAAGATCAAACAGTAGCAAACACACAGCAACTTGTTGAAACACAAGACACAACTGCTGGTGCAGGTACAATAACTGAAGTATTGTCAGCACAAGCTCTACTACAGATTATTAGAAATGTTATCGAATACGGTGTTGACAATTTACCAACTAAAAACTATCCAAGTTATAGTTGGGCAACAGCACCTGTACAAACAGCAGTAGATGCACTACAAGCAGCTAAAGAAACTATTGTTGCTGATACTATTGATTATATTGGTACAACATATAATGGATTTAGTTATGATATTGATTTGTGTGAAAGAGACACAGGTTATGTAATTGATGCAGTAGCACACGATATGTTGTATAATGGTAACTATGCAACATTGACTGCAACATATGCATACTTCTTAGGAACAGCTCAGTACTTACCGTCAGAGCAAACAGCACCAACTGTTGCTGCATACACAAGACTAAGAAATATCATGTCAGATATTATCCAAGGTGTTGCAGTTACTCCAAGTACAGGAAACACTGAAACACAAACATTTGTTGGAAGCTATGGCACATCAGTTGAAGCAGCTATAACAAACGGATTGTTTGATAACATTGTAATATTTGCAATTAACAATCAAAGCCTAGTTGGAACACCAGCACAAGTACTACCAGACTTTAGCTGGCTAAGTGAAGCAACAAGACTTGTTGCAGCTGAACTATTAGCAAGTAAAGTTATAATACAAAACGGTGTTATTGATTACATTGATCAAAACATAATAGGGTTTGAGTATAACATTGCAAAATGTGAAAGAGATACAGGCTACATTATTGATGCAACTGTATTTGATATGATGTATGGTGGTAACAAGTGGACACGCCGTGCCGCCGAAGCATACTATAATGGTGCAATTCTTGGTAATGCTGAATACGGTAATGCAGATCAAATTGCAATTACTGCATATAGCTACTATTACCTAGCAGACATAATTGAAAAAGTAGCAAACAACGATGTTGTTACTAAGTCTTATGGTAACTTAACTAGCCAAAAATTAACTACACCAGATACTACTGCATCAGCAGCCTCACTAGCAAATACACTAGTACGCAGAGTTGGACAAGCAGTGTTTGATGAATCAATTGCTAGTTGGACAGAAATAGGTCCAGACTTGTCATTGGGCAACGGCACTTTCCTAACTGAAAGAAATACTATTCTTGCAGCAGAAGACACTATTGTAGACAATGCAATTTCGGACTTAAACTTGCAATTTGGTGGTACAGCTGAAATCACAATTTATCCAGGTCTAATCAGTGTTACTGCTGATACAAATGGCGGATTGTACAATGTTTCGACTATTTCAACTTCAGGCCACGCATTTGAATATGTTGGTGCAGGTATTACCTACAACGCACTTCCGTTCTTTGGCGGTACTGCAATACCTGAACAAGAAATTCAAGAATTCAACCAAGGTAAAGTATTTGCCGGCGGTACAGTTGACCAAATTGGTAACTTTAGAGTTGGTAACTTCTTTGCAGTTAACGCACTAAGTGGTGCTATTACACTTAACGCTAACGAAATTGACTTGTCAGGTCTAACTAGTGTTGGTCCGTTTATTAGAGATGGTGTTCCAGTTGGTGTTGAATTAAAAGAAGTTAGTGACAACACAAACTTGATTTCAAGTGTTGGTACACAAGACTTTAACACAGCACCTACACAAAGAGCTGTTAGTGTTTATGTTGAAAACAGATATCTAAACAAACTAACAGGTGGTACTGTTACTGGTGATATTATACTAGATGGTAACTTTGATGTTAACGGTGATGTTATTAGTACTGATTCTACTGGTACGTTTAACCTACTAAACACAACCGCTACAACTATCGAAGCATTTGGTGATGCAACTGCAATTAACATGGGTGCTAACACTGGATTGTTCACTATTAGACCAGACTTGCTTGTACAAGGCGATCTAACAGTTAACGGAGACATTGTGTTTACTGGTGATGTTAGCTTAAACATTCCAGACGAAACACTACAAGCATATAGTATTAGCACAGAAGGCTCGCTAGATTACATTAGTATTAACACACGTACAGATGAAGAGCGTATTACATTTGGAATACGTCCAACATTCCTTGTAGAAAATGACACAGAATCTACAAGCATAAGCACAGGTGCTGTTGTTATTGACGGTGGTGTTGGTATTGCTAAAAACGTATTTGTTGGCGGTGACATAACTGTTGACGGTAGTGTTGTACTAGGCGACGATCGTGCAGTTGATACGGTAGACATCAATGGTGCTACAGACATTGACGTTCCGGACAATGGACTTAATGTATTCCGTGTTCATGAAAACATCACAGACTACATTATTGTAAACACAACTGATTCAGCAGAAAGTGTAACAATTGGTGCAACACCAAACTTGATTGTACTAAACAGCGATGATGCAACAGATAACGCATCGGGTGCAATACAATCAACAGGTGGTATTAGCTCTCTAGTAAACATACACGCAGGACAAGATTTAGTTGCTGACAGAGATGTTGTTGCAGCTAGAGATGTTGAAGTTAACGGTACTAACATTATCACAGATGAAACTGGTACATTTAATGTATTCAACACTAATGCAACTACAATTAATGCATTTGGTGCAGCTACAACAATTAACATGGGTGCTGCAACTGGTACGTTAACAATTGGCAGCGAAAAGGTTATTATTGATAGCACAGACTCGCTACAACTACCAGTTGGTACAACACTAGAACGTCCAACAGTTGCTACAGGACAAATACGCTTTAATACTGACACAACAGTGTTTGAAGGATATGATGGTATTGCATGGGGATCACTAGGCGGCGTTAAAGATGTTGATCAGGACACTTACATTAGCCCAGAAGACACTCCAGGTAGTGACAATGATCAACTTAAATTTGTTACAAATGATGTTCAAAGATTACTCATCAGTAATACACAGTTTATAGTTGAAGCAACTAACCCTGTTGAAATTTTAAATACAACAGAAAGCTCAAATTATACTACTGGTGCATTAACAGTTGATGGCGGTGTAGGCATTGCTAAAAACTTGCATGTACAAGGTTACATCAACGGTGACAACTCAGGTGTACTACAACTTAACAGATATGCAACTGACAAACTATTACTAAAGTCTGACACAATTGAAAGTGCAGAACAACTAAGAATAGTTACTGCGGCACCTGATAGTGCAGCAGATGCAATAGTGTATCCAATAACACTAGTACACCAAAGTGAAGGTGGCACAGTTGTTGCTGGTGCTGGTACAGGTATCAAATTTGAACTTGAAACACAAAATGCAAACTACGAAACAACTGGTAGTATTGATATAATTGCTACAGATATAACTGGCAACCAAGAAGACTTTGATATGGTCTTCAGTACTATGATCAGCGGTACAGCAGGTGTTGAGAAGTTTAGATTAAGCGAAACAGTTTCAACATTAACAACTGATCTTGCTATCAATAATGATACACTAAGTACAAATCAAACAACATTCAACTTGTTGAATACAACTGCTACAACAATTAACTTTGCAGGTGCTGCAACAGTAATAAATGTTGGTGCAACAGGCGGTTTAACAACAATTGATCAAAATGTACAAGTTAACGAAAATGTAACAATTGACGGTACACTTGCACTAACAAATATTGATCTTGAAGTACAATACGGTGGTACTGGTGTAAGCACATTTACTGAAAATGGTATACTTTATGGTGACACTGCTAATCCTGTACAAGTTACAGACGCAGCAGGAACAAGCGATGCAAGTACATCATTCCAGATACTAACTGTAACCAGTGATGTAGATGCAACTCCGGTTTGGACTGATACAATTGACGGTGGTAGCTTTTAATTAAGCTACCATTTTACTCCTATGATAAATAAGTGTACAGCGATTTCTATCGTGTAGTTAGGGCGTCTATATAGACCTGACCCGTACCTAAATAGGAGGCAGCCTTTATGGCAACAACAATTAGACACAAGCGTAGTGCGGTCGCGGGTAAGCAACCGCTAATTTCTCAATTAGAATCAGGTGAATTAGCAATTAACACAGCAGACGGTAAAGTTTACCTACTGCGTGATGATAACACAGTTCAAGACATTACTAAAAGAATTTTTGAAAACAACACTAATGTTCAAGTAGATGACTTAGGCGATAGTGCTGTTGCACAGATTAGCATGACAGTCAACGGCGACGAAAAAATGACTGTTACTAATGCTGGCTTTAATATCAAAGACGATATCGAAATTGAAAACGCTAATACACTGACATTTAGAGAACTTACTGCGGCAGGTAACGATGGTATCGGAATTAAGCCTCCAAACGTTTTAGATGCTGGTTATACTTTAACATTGCCTCCAAATAAAGGTACAATCGGCCAGCTTTTAGCAGTTGACGGAAATGGACAATTATATTTTAATGATGCTGATATTTTTGGTGGTAACGTTGTTTACGTTTCTGCAGAACAAGGTAGTGACGAAAATGACGGTCAAAGTGCTCCAGTTAAAACAGTTAAAAGAGCATGTCAAATTGCTTCAGGATTGGTTTATAACTCTGCTGGTCAAACTACAGGTAGACGTGTAAACATCAAAGTTGCGGTTGGTGACTACACAGAACAAAACCCAATTATTGTTCCAGATAACACAGTTATCAAAGGTGACGGTTTGCGTGGTTGTATTATCCGTCCTGCAAATGCTAACTTGGACATGCTACGTGTTCGTAACGCATGTTACTTTGGTGAATTTACATTCCGCGATGGTGTTGACGAAAACTTTACTCCTCTAATTACAGCAGACTATGCAGTTGCATTTGATGATCCGACAGCAGCTGATGTAACAGACCGTGGCGATTATACAAACCTACCAAACACAAGACCAACTATTACTACATCACCGTATATTCAGAACTGTTCGATTATTTCGTTCTTGGGTATGAACGGTGCTAAGATTGACGGTAGCAAAGTTGAATCTCCAAACGTTCCAACTTTTGCAATTGAAGCTGAAAACCCAGTTATCGGTGCTGTGCCTGAACAAGGTAAATCAATGGTTGCTAACGCCTTTACTATCTTGTCATTTGGTGGTACAGCATGGCGTTTAACTAACGATGCTTATGCACAGATCGTTTCGTGTTTCGAAATTTTCCTACTTAACGGTGTTTATTGTCAGTCAGGTGGTTACTGTTCGATTACCAACTCTGCTACAAACTTTGGTTTGTATGCTCTACGTGCTAGTGGTTATTCACCACGTTCGTTTGAATTTGACAGAAGCTTTGTATCAGGTACTGGTCAAGCTGACGGCAAACAAACTATTACTATTGTTGGTATTAATCGTGAAGCACCTGTTGAAGAATTTGTTTTACGTTTCCGCGAACCTGAATACAAAATTGCTAGAGACGAATTACTATTAGCAAGAGATGAAATTGCAGCAGATGTTGTAACTTGGATTAATACACAAATTGGTTTGAGTTCTCCTAGTATATGGGCAGGATTTACATACAACGAAGCTAAGTGTGCAAGAGATGTACAAAAAATTCTTGACGCTATTAGATATGATGTTATATTTAATAGCAACTATAGAACAGTGAGTGCTGCATTACGTTATTACAACGGTAACGGTACATACTTCTTAAACAATCAAATTGATCAAACTGTTGCTGCATTTGCCCAAGCAAAAACACTTACAGCAAATTACTTAACAGATGCAACTGCTACAAGTAGAGCAAACGCTCTTTGGGACGAAGTAATTGATATTGTACAAAATGGTGTAGCAAATGCAGATGCATACAGCTATCCGACACCAACAGGTGGTACAGACAACGCATTTGATAGTGGTTATCTAAATGCTGCAACACAACTTACAAACAACACTGCATTTATCAAAGACGAAGTTAACAGCTGGATTGATGATCAGGTAACAGCAGGAACACCTCCTTTTGCAACAGGATTTACATATGATAGTGCTAAATGTGCAAGAGACGTTGGCCTTATTATTGATGCATTAGTTTACGATTTAACCTATGGCGGTAACCTACAAACTTACGAAGCAGCACTTGCATATTTTGTAGACGGTGTTGCACAATACGGCAGCGGCCAACTAGAAGAAACTGTTGCAGCATATGGAAGATTGAAAACAGTTATTGAACAAGTTATTGTTGAAACCACAGTTACAACTTCAAGCGGAACAACAGTACCACAAGATACTAGTGCAGCAGCAGGTAGTGCAGCAGCCGCAACCGCAGCAGGCGACCGTATTCAAGAAATTGTTGATTATCTAAACAGTGTTGGCGGAACACTTCCTACAAGAGTAGAGCCAGATTTAACTTGGGTAAGTTCAAACCCAGAATATACTGCTTATAATCAACTTGATACAACTGGTCAAATTAATATTGCACAAAATGTAACACAGTGGATTAACCAACAAATTCAAACAAATCTATGGTATGGTTTCTCATACGATGATGCGAAATGTCTAAGAGATACAAAACTTATTGTTGAAGCAGTTGCAAAAGACGTTTACGATACTGGTAACAGATATTCACGTAGTGCTGGTCTAAGTTATTATACACGTAACCTACAAGATTCAAGTGCTATAAGTATCAGCGGACAAGAGCTACAAACTATTGCAGCTATCGATCAAGCAAAAACATATGCATTAACTTATATTAGCACACTACCAACCGCAGTACAAGATTTTGTAGGATCACGTTTTGATATTGTTACAACAATTATTAACGATCCACAAGACTTACCAGATCCAACTGAAGTTAGCAGTGCAGGTGATATTACAAACTCATTTAAACCTGCACCTACAGAAACAACTTTTAATTCTGCAACAGATGTAAGTTCAACAACCAACACCTTTACTATTGTAGGCCACGGATTTACAAATGGTCAGAAACTAATTTATGATCCAGATGGAAACACTCCAATTCAGGGTCTTGATGCTGAACAAACATATTATGTAAACATTATCAGTGACGATGAATTTACACTAGCGTTTGACGAAAGTTTAGACTTCCCTGTTAATATTATTAGCACAAGTACAGGTGTACATAAATTCCTATCAAATATTATTGAATTTTATGTAGAAGAAATTTTAAGTAGCCACCAAACATATCAAGAACTTATACTTGCATCAGGTACAGAAAACCACGAGTTTGTACCAGGTAGACAAATTACAGGTACAACTGGAGGCAGTAACAACGCTGCTATTGTTGTAAGTTGGGAACCTAGTATTAGAAGACTTGTTGTTTCTGTTGAAGAAGTTGCAGTAGGATCAAGTACACTACGTATCCAATTTGACGAAACAAGCACAATTACTAGTGACCATGCAAGCCCAGCAAACACTGCAATTGGCGTAAACGAAGTTGCAGCTATAAGAAATCTTGGTACTGCAACATTCTCAATTACTGCTACAGACGGTAGTTCAAGTTTAACCAACCTAGTTAACTTGCCTGAAAACCAATGTTGGTTCCATAGACCATCTGTTGTTAACTCATCTGCACACACTTGGGAATACGCAGGTTCAGGTACAGACTATAATGCTCTACCACAAAACGGCGGTAACACTAGACAAGAATACGAACAATATGAAGAATTACCAGGGCGTGTTTATTCATCAGGTACAAACGAACTTGGTGACTTTAAAGTTGGTGACTTTATTACAGCGTTCAACAGAACTGGTAACATTACCTTCCGTAACAAGGTTCAGGTGGACGAACTTGATGCACTACGTCTAAGTCTTTCTGATGTTGCTATTGAAGAAATTTCTACAGATGTTAACTTAGGTGATGATGAAATTGGCGGCCCAAGCAATTCAAGACTTTCAACACAGTTAGCAGTACGTAGCTTTATTTCAAACAGACTAGGTGGCTTCGTTGACAAAACTGTGTCAACTGCGGCTGTTCCGGGTGCTATTGTTCAGTTGAACGTTAACGGTCAGCTTAACCCAGACTTAATTCCAGCAACACGTCAGTTTACCAACACAAACACTCAAGGTTATCTATCACGATTGCTACAGGTTGACGATATTCCAGCAACTGACCTAAAAGCTGGTGACATTGCTACTGAAAACTATGAACAGGTTGAACTTACACTTAGCGGTAACATTTCTGCATCAGACGGTGATATTATTACACAACCTGGCGTAGTTGGTGCTATTGGTTATGCAAAAGGAACTTATGTAAATAGTAGTAATATTCTAGTTGCAACCGTAGGTGCAGCATGGGACGATACAGACGATAGCACAGGAGATCCGTGGGAAGTAAGTGCAGGCAACCTTTATGTTAATGGTTCCGATTCAGGGTTATCAATTAACTCAAAGGGTACTGTTAGTGAAATCATTGACAACTTCTTCCTAAGAAGTTCAAACACAAGTCAGTATCTTGTTCTTGATCCAGATGACACTTATACATTTACTAGTGCAACAGTAACAAATGTGGCACGTAGTTCTAATATTGCAACTATTACAACTAGTGGAGCACACAACTTAAATCCTGGTAACAATGTACAAGTATTAATCGGTAGTGATGAAACATACAACGAAAACGGGTTAGTTCTAAGCACACCAAGTGCAACTACATTTACTATTGCAAACGACGGTTCTGATGAAGGAACCAAAGGTGTTACTGATTCGACTGCAAGAACTATTGTTACTAGTGCTGATGGTAATGCTCAAGGTGCCGTTACAGAAACACGTTACGGTGTTCTAACAAACGTTGATAATGCTAATATTGTAGGCGGTAGTTTGTATACACCAACAGGCGGAACTAAGGTATATGAAAGTGTGCCGCTAACTGCAAACACAGG
>Ga0255782_10001109_pt1 | contig 23714 bp, 22 predicted proteins | sample 101ome_26_FD_179980 | JGI IMG/M metagenome (GOLD analysis project Ga0255782, IMG submission 179980) | Coastal salt marsh microbial communities from the Groves Creek Marsh, Skidaway Island, Georgia - 101408AT metaG (version 2) | ecosystem: Environmental > Aquatic > Marine > Intertidal zone >...
AAGTAGTTGAAATCAATCATCAAGACATGTGGGATGAAATAGAAGAAGTGTTGCCTACTATAGAAGAAATTTATTTTACAGGCGGCGAAAGTTTGTTTATGCCACAGCATTATAGATTGCTAGACATGCTTATAGAGCGTGGACTCAAACCGAGACTGACATACAACAGCAACGCAACACGCCTAAGTCTAAAAGGCAAACACATAAAAGATTATTGGCAGCATTTTGATAAAATATTTTATTGTGTTAGTTTAGATCAAATAGAACGCAAAGCTGAATACACACGAGCAGGTCAAACTTGGGATACAGTGTTTACTAACCTTTGTTGGATACGTGATAACTTTGAACACAGTTACGAAAAAGGTGTTGTGATACAACCTAATCCTACAATCAGTGTGCTAAACGTTACTGATTTACGTCATATAATAAACTATCTGTTTGATAACAATATACCTACTGACTATGATATTAATCTAAGTAATTTGTTAGTTGGTCCTGAATGGCTGAGCTGCACAATATTGCCAGAACACTATAAACAAAGAGCAAAAGAAAATTTATTGTTACTTAAACAAGATGTTGATCAACGAGATATGTATCCACAACGTAAACAATTTTTACATGATGGCATAGACAACATAATTAATTTCATGTATAGTAATGATGATACACATTTGATTCCACAGTTTAGAAAAGAGATGCAAAAACTAGATCTAAAGCGTGGCGAAAATTTCTTAAAGGTGTTTCCAGAATTAAAGGATTTATATGTCTGATAAACTTAAAAGCAGCAAACACTTCTGCATGATGCCTTGGGTGCATATGCACATGTGGCCTGCTGGTTACACTTATCCATGTTGTATGAGTGATCCAGATTTGCCAATTGGTAACACACAGGATCAAAGCCTACAAGAAATATGGAACGGTAAACAGTTGCGCAACATAAGACTAAACATGTTGCAGGACAAGCCCAGTAAAGAATGTCGCAGATGTTATGAGCTTGAAGAAAGCGGTATGAGCACATTGCGCACAGGCAGTTTAAAAAATTATCCTAATCATTGGGATAAGGTAAATGCTACAGAAGAAGATGGCAGTGCAGGTGATGTCAATATGGCATACTTGGATATACGCTTTAGTAATCTGTGCAATCTAAAATGTCGTAGTTGTGGTCCGCAGTTTAGCAGCAGTTGGTTTGAAGACCACAAACAAATATATGGTAAACTTGATCATCCTAAAATACTCAAAGTTCGTGACGATATGAAAAACTTCATGGATGAACTAGATCCACTGCTCCAAAGTGTTGAACGAGTATATTGGGCTGGAGGTGAACCACTTATAACAGACGAACACTATAGAATACTTGACAAATGGATTGCTATGGGTAAACGTGACGTAGCTATGGACTACACTACAAATTTTACACAGATGCGTTTTAAAAAGAAAACTGCATTTGAATATTGGAATGCATTTGATAGTGTAAGAGTTGCAGCAAGTTTAGATGCTAATCATGCTCGTGGTGAATACTTACGTAAAAACATGGACTGGGCACAAGTTGTGCAAAACCGTCGTGATATGATTGAGCAGTGCCCACAAGTGTATTTTGAAATAACCCCTACTGTAAGCGTTTATAACGTGCTTAACCTACCAGATTTTCACAAAGAGTGGATTGAAGAAGGATTGCTAGAACCTGAAAACATTCGTATCAACATATTGCTTGATCCAACATATATGCGTTTACAAATATTACCACCTTGGATTAAAGATCGTGTGCGCAGTAGATACGCAGAACATATTGCATACCTAAAACAGTTTGATACAACAGAATGGGTAATAAAAGATTATGAAAGCATATTGCAATTCTTAGAAACAGATAGAACAGATGAAGTAAGAATGTTTTTGTTTAAAACACAAAGAGTTGATACATTGAGACAGGAAAATGTTTTTGAAATATTTCCTGAACTGGAGGATATTAGATAATGCCTTTTTGGGATTTTAAAGATCCAGATAGAGAAGCACCAACAAAGCCAACAGGCACATTAGCTGAAGACAAGCATACAGCAACATTGGCTGCAATACAACAATACAGTAAACCAGTGCAGAAAGGTTTAGATGAACTCACTATTGAATATGACGTTAATAGACAGACTAGGGTTTGTTTATGTTTGCTGCCAGAATGGGATCCTAGTTTTCCACCATACAATGTTGCTAAATTAGCAAGTGCAGTTAAACGTGCTGGATATGCTTGTAAGAGTTTTGACATCAATGTAGAAGCAGCTGACAGATATAAAAAGCAGCAATGGGATATAGATTTTGATCCTTGGGATCCACTACGTGACTGGCATTGGTATGAAGAGCCATACTACAAAGATATACATCAGCATCTTAAACCAGTAATACATGAATACATAGATAAAATAGTAGAGTTCAAACCTGATGTAGTTGGTTTTACATTATACTATTGTAACGAAGAGCCTACAAAATACATGGCATTTGAACTTAAAAGGCGATTACCTGATATTAAAATTGTTGTAGGCGGTCCTGCTACACATGCCAGTTACTATAAAGGCGATAAAATATACGATTATGTAGTAAACGGTGAAGGTGAGCAACCTTTGTTATTGGCTTTAGCAAGTTTAGAAAATAAAAAACGCATCGAATACAATGAAAAAGCTGCAAGTAAAATTATTAGGCAACCAGAAAATCAGCGTTACAATCTAAGCACATTGCCGTTACCTGATTACAGTGATTTTGATTTTACAAAATATAGATTTCCAAATGGCGCATTGTGTGAAATATCTAGAGGATGTATTGCCAAATGCACGTTTTGCGAAGAAACACATTTTTGGAAATACAGACAAAGAAATGCACTTAGCACTCTAAATGAAATTGAGCACATGTATTATGAACACGGAACAAATGTGTTTTGGTTTATTGACAGTTTGGTGAATGGTAATTTGAACGAGCTACGTGGATTTGTGAAGGGTGTTGCTGAAAAAGGTTTGGACATACATTGGACTGGTTATTGTCGTTGTGATGGACGGATGGATGCAGAATACTACAAAGATCTAAAAGCAGGTGGATGTGAAGTTTTGAACTATGGTATAGAGTCAGGTAGCCAAGTTGTTTTAGATGCAATGGATAAAAAGGTAACAGTTGCAGAAATGGAAGCCAACTTCCGTGACGGACACGCAGCAGGCATTCAAGCAATGACAAACTGGATTGTTGGATTTCCAAACGAAGGACCTAAAGAGCTTGAAGATACATTGACATTTTTATGGCGTATGCGTAACTATGGCATTACAAACATAAGCCAAGGCACAGGGTTTAGTGTGGGCGTTGATACTATTGTTGGACAGAATTTTGACAAGTTTAATCTATTGCCTTTTTATTATTATGATCATTGGATTACAAAAGACCTACGTGCAAGTATTGTTCATAAACTCGTAAAAATGAAATCGTTTAGTATCTTTACAGATTTCCTACAAACAGATTTACCTTGTAGTAAACCAACAAGACACAATCTTGCCAAATATCATTATGATATAGAATGGACAGACCCTGAGCGTCTTAATGACATAGAATACGACTATGAGGATTTTAATTATGATATTATAAAAACCAATATCAGTGATTTTGCTGATAGTTTGGTAAATGAGATTTGGCCATTCTTCCGTATACTATGGAGAACAAAAGGTGGTTACAAAATGACCTTGCGTTTTAGAAAAGACTGGGAATACGAAGAATGGGGACAAAGAAATGCTGCTCCATTAAATGCTGATTATGTTTTTGAAATAGATGACGCAGGTAATTGGAATGCTGATTTTTGGTGGGACTATCAACAAGATCCATATGACAAATGGGAAGATAAGTATTGGATTGAAAATGGTGTGCAAAAAATGAGTGTAGATCCTTGGAGTCCTGTATGGGCAATAATGGACTTCACTAGAGATAACAGCAATGCAGTTATAAGAGCACGTAAACTAGCATGGAAAGGTGATGTTGACAAAAAATCAAAAGATCCCTATAATGCATTTGATCCTAAGATTTTTCACGAACATGAAAAATTGTTTTTAAAATATAGAAATTTAGATTTAAGTTTCAAACACAAGTGGAAAGGTCAAGGCAAGTGGACAGTATAAAAGACACTTATTGTGTATATCCATTTATAAATGTTCACACTAACACAGACGGTAGATGCAAATTGTGTTGTCACGTATATGGAGAAGACTACATACAAGCAGACGGACATGATGCTGTATTAGGAAAAGACAGTTGGGAAAATATTTGGAACGGCGAATATATGTTGAATGTCCGTGCCAATATGTTAGCAGGCAAGCCTGTTAAAGAATGCGGTCGCTGCTACGAGCACGAAGCAAAAGGTTTACAAAGTAGTAGGCAATGGGCAAACGAAAACTATAAACAACCATTACTGCATAGCAATCCTACTCACCTGGAACTTAGGCTTGGTAATCACTGCAACTTGAAATGTAACAGTTGTTGGAGTGTTAGCAGCGACAACATTTACAAAGAGCGCAAAAAGATTATGAGCAAGGAACGTTTGCCAACTTGGTTACATGATCAATGGGCGCACGAAATACGCAGTGTAGAAGAACACGACTGGCAATGGTATGAAACACAAGAGTTCCGTGATTTTGTAGATAGTGTAGCACCTACACTAGAAAGATTATACATGACAGGTGGTGAGCCTACACTTATACAAGCAAATCAATATGTGCTAGATAAACTTGTAGAAGCAGGTAATCGCAAATGTCATGTGGCATGGACAACTAATATGACAACATGGCCAGAAGGCTTCTATGATAAACTGGATTTCTTTGACAGCAGTGAAGTGCAGATGAGCATAGACGGACATGGCGATCATAACATGTATATTCGCTATCCTACAGATTGGAACAAGGTAGAAGAAAATTTTGAAAAAGCAATGCGTCTACCAGAAAAGGTTCAACTAAAAATTTATTTTGTATATCAAGCATGGAATTTATTTGATGTAGCACCTCTAATCCATTGGCTTGAAGATAAACAAACAAGGCGTGTAGATTTTGTTCCTATATTTTTAGAACATCCTGATCAGTTACACAGTTGCGTTTGGCCGGCAGAAATTAGACACAAAGCACTAGACGACTTGAGGATGTTAAAGACCACAATGCATAGGGATCCTGTCCAAAGAATCATTAACTACACAGTTAATACCGATAAATATTCTGTAGAAAATATCAAACGTATGCGGCAGTTCATTAGTATAAATGACAAGTATCGTAGGCACAAGTTTGGTGACATTTTTCCATTTTTGGATTTCGTATTGGAAACAGAATGCAAGACATAAAGGCTATTATTCCAGCTAAGGATAAATGGGTAAGCATAGTTTGGCAAGTAAACGATTGGTGCAATTTCCGTTGCACCTATTGTAGTGAATGGAACTGGGCAGGTCGTAACAAAAACGATAGTGACATTCCACTCATAGTAGATACACTAGAACGTATCATGCTACACTACAAAGCCAAAGGCTATGAATATTTTAAATTGTATCTCAGCGGTGGTGAACCTACATTTTGGAAAGCACTGATTCCTGTTGTTGAAAAATTTAGAGAACACGCTGCATGGCCTGGTAGTTGTGTAGGTATTAACACAAACTTCTCAAAGCCATTAAGTTGGTGGAAAGAACATCATCATTTGTTTGAAGATGTTGTTGCAAGTTATCATGCTGAATGGAGTAAGGATGACAAATACATAGAAGTTTATAAATTCTTACAAGATAAGAAAAACTATTTGTGTTCACGTATTATGATGCACCATGATCATTTTCAACAGTGTATAGATTTTGGCAATAGAATTAAAAACGAGTGCGACAACTACATGATTGAATACGCACCTGTTTATGACGAATTACGTCCAAGCACTGATCCATATCATTACGAAGAACAATGGCAAATGGACTTCTTTAAAACCAACAGCACAATACAACAACAAAATATACCAATCAAAAAAGATCCAAGCTATGCATGGGCAAAGGTTTGGTATGATGATGATACTGTTGAGCCTATTAATACAAATGGTATTATTACAGAAGGCAAAAACTTCTTTGAAGGATGGTTGTGTAACATACACGAAAGTTTACATATACATCCTAATGGTCGTATACAACAAGCCAGTTGTGGAGTTGGTCCAATAGTTGGTAATATTGTGCAAGGTCAATTTGATGATACAATGAGCTCGGGCATATGGTGTCCAAAATCGCATTGTCATTGTGCAGCAGATTTTAACATAAGCAAAGCAAGGCCAGAGTATGCAGAAAAAATTAGATAACTTACCAGAAAAATTTTGTTATCTTGCTATGCAAGGTTACAGCACTCATGCACACGGTAGGACTCGTCCTTGTTGTTTTAGTCGCACAGGCACTAATACATACATGCCTGGCGTAAAAATAAATGATATTTTTGAATGGCAGCATCACGGCAACAGCAATGCAGAAAATATTGAACAGTTTATAAATGATCCAAGGATACAAGACATACGCAAAAGCCTACTTGCAGACCAAGTGCATGAAGGCTGTGCAGGCTGCTTTGAACTAGAAGCACAAGGTATACGCAGTTTTAGACAAACATGGAATGAAATATACGAAGATCAAATTGACAGCACTCTAAAAAATGTTAGCGAAGATGGATTTTTAGATCCACAAGCAATTACGTATTTAGATATCAGTTTAGGTAATGTGTGTAATCTTAAATGTCGCAGTTGCAATCCATGGGCTAGTCACAGATGGATTGAAGAAGGTCCAACTGTGCCGCACACGGATTGGGATAAAACAGCATATCATATTGCAGAACTAAGCAGTAAAAATCCTTGGTTTATAAAAGCATTTGAAGAAGGCTTTTTTGATCCTGTATTACCTAACGTGAAAGTGATTAATTTCATAGGCGGAGAACCCTTGGTTGTTACTGAACACTATGATTGGCTTGAACACATTGTAGAACAAGGTTGGAGCCAAAACATTGAACTGCATTACAATACAAACGGAACAACTATACCAGACAGACTGTTAGATATTTGGGACAAGTTCCGAGGTGTTGTATTAAGTCTTAGCATTGATGCAATAGGTGACTTGGCATACTATGTGCGTTATCCAAGCAAATGGCGTGTCATAGAAAAGAATGTAAAGAAACTAGCAGAGTTTAGTAAAACAAGGACAGGTGTTATTGTGCATACACATGTAACTCTTAGCATGTTAAACTTACACGATTTGCCGAACGTATTACAATGGTGTAAAGATCAATACGATAGTTGGTATTACGAATGGGAATGGGGTAATCATGGTTATCAAAATTGTTTGCCACATTTCAATATAGTTGATCATCCACATTGGCTACACATTAAAAACTTGCCACAAGAACAAAAAGACAAAATGAATATTATGTTAGAACAAGAATATAACAAATATAAAAACGCCAATTTGCCAGAATGGGAACAGTGGGCAGTAGACAACATTAAAAATCTCAAAAACTTCCTAAATCAACCTGCGAACGAAAATGATTGGCAAATATTCATTGACAACACAGTAGCAAGTGATAAATTTAGGAATGTAGATATCAAAGATTATATACCTTGGATGGAGGGAAAGATTTGATAATATGTTCTTTTGGAGATGAATACATTGCTGATGAAGATAACATTGTTGCACAAGCAGCAGAAAGATTAGAGTGTTCTTATGAAAATTTTGCTGAAGAAGATTGCACTAACAATAGGATACAAATTGAAGTAACCAAACGTGCTATACAATTTGGTCATGAAGATGTTATTTTTGTTATTGGTTGGACAGATCCTGCAAGACTAGATGCAGAACATGACGGAAAATATTTTTCTTATCAACAAGATAAGACAGAATATCCTACAACCATAATAAACAAGTTACAACGTTACAACGATTATCTTTTTGATGATTTGTTGATATCACAAAAATGGGCAGCACAAGTATATGGTGTTCAGCAATTATTAGAATCAAAAAATATAAAATATGTTATGTTTAATATACATAAAAATTTATCTTTTAATAGATATAATGAGAAAGTTATTAGGAACTTAGATCATAAAAAATATCACGATTGTATTAGTATAAAAAGCACTTTACTTGAAAATGATGCAACTCAATATTCAAAATTTATAAGTAAAAAAATTAGAACATTAGGATATGTAGAAAGACCATGACAACATTAGTAACAATTGGGTGTAGTCATACATCAGGAGCAATGTTAGACGGACGGAACGGAACAAGTTGGAAAAACAAAGCAATGAGTTTCGGTGGATTATTGGCTGAAAAATATGATTTAAGCCATTATAATCTAGGTGTTCCGGGTGGTAGTAACGGCTACATTTACAAGGCTACAATTAATTTTATAAACAACTACATGCACGATTATGACGATTACATTTTTTTAATTGGATGGACCAGCACTATGCGAATGGAGTTGCGGTATCCGGAAAATAGTAAACATGTTCATAAAATGGTTGGTGATTTTTTAGATTTAAAACATGTTCCATATACACTAGGCACAGATCCTAAACTGTTTCACACTAGAGAAGTAAGAGAACTTGTAAAACTTGCTCCTCTAGTTTTGTATGAAAATATGTTAGAAACAGATTGGGCTATGTATGCTTATACGTTACAAGAAATATTTAAGAGTAAAAAAATAAAATATTACATGATGAACACATGCCACGATTTACCAGTGCATGACAAAAATGAAATTTTTGTTAACAACTTAGATACAAGGTTTTATTACAATCCTACAGATTTTGATAGCTCGATGTTATATTATGCATTGAACAAAGGATTTGAAAAAACTGAATGCTGGCATCTTAAGACTGATGGTCATGAAGCATGGGCAGAAAAACTAGATAACCTAATGAGTGAACAAGGTTTGTTTGATAATATAAAACCACCAAAAACAATTTCAAAAGATAATTCAGTAAGAGCAGGTGGAAAATATGTTACATTAGATGATACAAACAATATCCTTAATAAATTTAATTTGAAAGCAAGGATACATTTAGATAGTTTGTATGACAGAATATATCTACAGTTTCCTGATTTAGAGCATGAACATTCAGCAAATGTTAAAATTAATATTATCAATAAAGATTTAGTTAAAAGATTTGGTCCAAGTGCAAAAGTATCTAAACATTATGTAGGATTTTACGAAATGGATGATACATTTATGTTGGAACATTTTAGAAATATGTCTTGACATCTAATAATAATAGTGTATACTAAAAGCATAACAAAGAGGGTAACATGGCAAACACTTGGGTTATAAGCGACACACATTTTAGACATGCAGCAATCTTGACATTCAAAGATTATGCTGGCAAGCCTCCTAGAACGTTTGACAGCGTAGAGCAAATGGACGAATGCATGATGGACAACTGGAATGACATGATCAAACCAGAAGACACTGTGTATCACTTGGGTGATGTGTTATTTGGTGAAAACAAGTTAGACTGGATGCAAGACAACTTTAAGAAGTTGCCAGGCAAAAAGTATCTTATACTTGGCAATCACGACAACCCTAAGTTTATGGCAATGTTCTTCAAACAGATCATGTTGTGGAAAGACATGGATGGGTTGATCCTTAGTCATACTCCTTTGCATCCTAGCACATTGAACGAGTCACACAGATTTGGAGATGGCAAAGTTCTTAATGTGCATGGACACATACACAGCAATCCTTCACCAGAAGGTCCATACAAATGTGTATGTGTTGAGCAAACTGATTACAAACCAGTAAACTTGGATGAGTTGAGAAATGCTTGATGATCACGCAGCAAAGCTATTTGCTAAAAACATAAACATGATGGTGCCATGGTATCTCATGGCATCATACGCTTACTACGAACAAGATGATGCTATATTCTCAGATGGCTTCTTTGACGAAATGGGCAAAACAATGTTGGCTTGTTGGGATGAGATTGAGCACTTCCACAAAGAATATATCACTGTAGGCGATTTGGAAGCAGGAACTTTCCTAGGCGAATATCCAAGTCGTGTAGAAGGTGGGTTAGCAAGTTTGCGTGAAGCATACTTTACAAAAAGTGGAACTGTGCGAAAAACACCCAAATTAACTTGACTTTTAACATCTCATCATATATAGTTACAAAACAACCAGGAGAAACACATGGCGAAGTTTGGTCCGAAAGTATATGCTAGTGATGTTATCAATACTAAAAAACATTGGGCAGTAGGCATGACATGGACTGCAACAGGCAGTAAAGGCAACGAGTATTCTATTGAAATGAAAGACAATGGATTCTCATGTGATTGTCCTGCGTTTAAAAAATGTAAGCACATCAAAGCAGTTGAGGAGGGCTTTAATGGCTAAAAACGTAGTAAAACGTAAAAAGACTGTAAGAGCAAAGCGTAGAGGCAGTCCTTGGGAATTAATGCCAACTAAAACTTGGCAAGGTGCTCACTATTTTGTTCACTACGAAATTGAGAGCAAGGATTGGTTAAATGTATGCAAAACATATATTAAAAAGAAATACGACAAGAAGATTGTTGCTGCAATTAACAAGCTACCGGATTGGAAGGTTGGTGGGAAGAGCCATTATGCACTTGCTGCTTATTGTGAAGAACATCACCCGGAATTGATTCCAGGCCATTATGTAGGTAAATTTGATGCATGGGTGCAGAAACTTGCAGAAGAAGGTGCTAAGGTTGTTGAAGAAAAGAAAGCAGAAGAAAAAGCAAAAAAGAATGTATATGTGCCAAGCATACAAGAACGCATTAGAGATCAAGCGAGTGAAACATGTTATGCAATAGAAGAATGGCTTGACGGATTTATTACAGATCCAAAGAATTTTAATCCTAAAGGTTTTGAATTTGTTAAGCATTTTGCAAAATACAAAGTTAGCCAAGCACACGCACGTAAAATTAAAGGTTTTTATGCAGGAGAGTTAGAAGAAGCATATCTTATCCAAAAATTACCAACACCTGGTGAAATTAATCGTTGCAAGGATGAATTCAAAAAAGATCAAATGCAACAACTACGTGAAGGATACAGTCATCTTACAAAATCAGATGCAAAAAAATATTTGGAAGCACTTGAACTACTACATGGTGCTTGTGATGTTGTAATAGATGCTGCGAAAGCTACTCGTAAGCCAAGGAAGAAAATTCCACCAAGCAAAGACAAACTTGTATCAAAAGTCAAATACTGTGAACGTGATGACAAATTGCAGTTGGTTAGTGTTAATCCTGTTGATATGTTAGACAGCACAGAAATATGGGTATACAATATAAAAACACGTAAACTTGGAAAATATGTAGCAGCAGAACATGCTACAATACAAATCAAAGGCACCACACTGTTACACTATGATGAAAAAACCAGTATACAAAAAACACTACGCAAACCTGCCGATACTCTTAAAGAGTTTAAGAAAGCAGGTAAGGTTGCACTACGCAAGTTTATGGATGATATTAAGACTACAGATATCAAACTAAACGGGCGGTTAAATAGTGATACTATTATATTAAAATGTGTAAAATAAATACAGTATGAAAAATATTACACTTGAAGCATTGGAGCGTCAAGTATTGTTTTGGAATCGAGCAGCAATACTGGCGCCCATTTTTTTTACTGGCATGTTGATGGTTACATGGTTTTTTGGGCTGTGTGATTTACAAACATTATTTTTTATTGCCTGCGGACTGTATTTTGGCACAGCAGTGATTTGGTGGTGGTGGACTATGAAAAGCATACACCTATTGGTTAAAACATTGACCAGCACAAGAGAAGGTGTGGTTGAAGTGGCAGCAGAACTCAAAAGTATTCGAGAAGAACTAACCATTGACAACTTCCAAGATAAGTAGTATATTATTATTACAGTGGACTAAGTGTTCGACCCACTATAAATATTCCGCACACTCCAGTAGCCGAGGAGTATAATATGAGTTACTATAGCACGAAAACATACGGGCACAACATTGGATTAAGTGCCTGCTTTAGACAACCAAATGCAGATCATTCACATTGTAGTTTGCTACATGGTTATAGTTTGCAGTTTAAATTTACATTTGCTGCAAATGAATTAGATAATAAAAACTGGGTTGTAGATTTTGGAGGACTAAAACCTTTAAAGGCTTGGTTAGAAGATAATTTTGATCACAAGGTTGTTCTTACTGATACTGATCCTCATCTAAATGATTTTTACGAACTTGAAGAAAAAGGATTGGCTGCACTAACTATTTTAGACGGAGTAGGTGTAGAAAGATTTGCATACCATGCATGGAAAAAAGCAGACAGTCTTGTACGTGAAATGACTGATAATCGTTGTTGGTGTGTTGAAGTAGAATGTGCAGAGCATGGAGCAAACAGTGCAATCTATAAAGCAATGGACTGAACCAAAAGAATTACGCAAAGCTCGCAAACGCAAAGAAAAAGCAGAAAAACTTGCAGTAGCAGAACCTAAAAAAGAAATCATAACTAGTAGTGATAAACGGTATGTAGTTTGTTTAAAACATGGAACAAAGTATAGTGCTGACTATGTTAATAAATTAAAAAACATGGTTGATCGTAATATTACTTTACCTTATGAATTTATTTGCTTTACAGATAATCATACAAAAATAGATCGCAGTATAAGGATAGAACCATTACCAAAATTACAAACACAAGGATGGTGGTATAAACCATACTTTATGAGTGCAGATTTACCTATAGATGGCACAATGCTGTTTTTAGATTTAGATGTTGTTGTATTTAGAAATATTGACGAGCTATTCACATACAAACCAGGTAAATTTTGTATTATTAGAGATTTCAATAGACACTTGAGGCACAACTGGGATAGAATGAACAGCAGTGTGTTTAGGACTAATGTGGGTGAATATGATAGATTATGGCAAGATTTTAAGCGTAATTTAAAAGCACATACTGCAAAAAATAGAGGCGACCAAGATTGGATGTATAGAAGTATAAAAGATCATGAATTTTGGCCTGATGAATGGATAATGAGTTATAAATGGGAAATGCGTGAAAAACGATCATTGACTATTGTAAATGGAAAAAGGAATTTTGCTGAAATAGCAAAGCCTCGAGTGCAACCAAGCACTAAGATTGCAGTGTTTCATGGTGATCCAAATCCTCATAACTGTGAAGATCCATGGGTGAAAGAAAGATGGGTTTAGACTTGACAAACTTAAACAATGAGAGTATAGTATTAATATGCAAGACTTAAAATTTACAACAGCAGGTGACTATTTGAAATCTCAGCAAAAGCGTATTGGCTTTGCTTGCAAATACCTGCATCCAGATCAAACACAGAAGAAAAAAGTTTTAGAAGAACTACAACGTCCACTTACTGAAAAATGCACAACTGTTGCATGGCTAAATAGACAAACAAGAGACGTTGCAGAAGAACGCTTGTGGGACATAATGGTCCACAACGCAGCAGCAGCAAAAAGGTTAGTAGAATATGTGGGAAGCCTTCCTCCAGAACTTCGTATGGTCCGATTGGGTAGCAATCAGCTTCCTTGTGCTACCGAGTCTAGCTGGATGTATTTTTGGTCTAAGCCTGACGTGGTTGCATACTGCGAGAAACACTACGCAAAGGTCGGTGAAGCGGCAAGAGCCCTTGATGTCAGACTTAGTATGCATCCGGGACAGTTTACCGTCCTTGCCAGTGATAACGATGAAATCGTCGAAAGGAGCATAGATGAGTTTGAGTATCACGTCAACTTACTACGGTGGATGGGCTACGGCAAGAAGTTCCAAGACTTCAAGTGTAATGTCCACATATCAGGCAGAAAAGGTCCAGCCGGTATCAAAGACGTCCTTAAACGTCTCTCGCCAGAAGCACGAAACACTATTACTATCGAGAACGACGAAAACTCGTGGGGACTCGACGCCAGCCTTGAGCTTGCAGACGATCTCGCTTTGGTGCTAGACATACATCACCATTGGGTGAAAACAGGAGAATACATTGAACCAGATGACGACCGTATATACCGTATTATCGATAGTTGGCGGGGTGAGCGTCCTGCTATGCATTACAGCATTAGCCGTGAAGATTACCTCACAGATGCTTCACCAAGTCTACGACCAGACATGGACACATTACTTGAATCCGGCCATAAAAAACAAAAACTAAGAGCACACAGTGATTACTTGTGGAATGATGCTTGCAATGACTGGGCATTATCCCATTGGGAGTGGGCAGACATTATGGTAGAGGCTAAGATGAAGAATCTTGCTAACACACAGTTACTTGAACGCTACTATATGAATAAAGATCCTTTTGCCGGAAAGGTAGCTGCATGAGCTACACTCTATTAGATATTGACTATGATCCATATCTTGCTCTCCAGTGTATCCAAGATGAAAACTACACTATGGAAAAACAAGAAGATGATCATTTTATAGATTATGCAAGGATTGACAGCAAAGAATTAAAAAAATATATTAGAGATATTCTAAAACTGCCATTTCCGATTGAAGTATTGTTTTTTGTGAATCCTGCACACGGTGTTTATAATCCCCATATTGATTTACAACGTAAATGTGCAATTAATTTTCCAGTAAATGTTGTTGGAGATGTATACACTGCTAAAGACCATACAGATCCATATTGGGAACAAAATAAAATAGAATCAAAAGGAGAAATAAATTTTCCTCCAATTGATGATAGTAATAGACATATGTATGATCATATGAAATTTATGCAGCATCCTATATTGTTGGATACTAGCAAGCCTCACAGTGCAGCAAATAATAGTAAGTTATGTAGATTTATTATCACTTGTAGTGTATTCACACATACATATGAGCAAGTAAAAGATATTTTACAACAGAACAACATGATTATAAATACAGTATGAGTTATTTGAGCAAAATGTATGGAGCGAAAACTCCACAAGGTATTGTTAAAGATAAAAATCCTAACCGTGTGCTTGGCGGATTAAAAGGTGCTGGTGTAAACAGTTTTACCATGTTAGGTGAAGATGAAACTGAAAAACAGATTCCAACTTATGCTTATGTTCAAGCATTGGAAGAAAAACTCAAGCGACTTGAAGCAACAGTGCTTGAGCAAGATAAACACATTAGGAGATTAAGAAATGATAAAAAAATGGATAGACAGTCGTATTAAAGAACGTTCTACTATTGACGGAGTGCTAATGGTAGCAGCAGGCGCAGCTATTATTATCTTTTCACCATTAACAAAACTTATTGCTTATGGTGCCATTGCATACGGAGTGTGGACTATTTGGCGGCAAGAATAAAAATTGCAGCAATAGGTTGTAGTTTTACAAATTATATTTGGCCCACATATGCAGATATTTTAGATGCTGTAAATTTCGGTTTACCCGGTATAGGTAATGAAAGAATTTGGGCCACAATATATTATTTGTATAAAAATCGGAAATTACAACGCTTTGATTATTTGATAGTTCAATGGTCATCTCCTTTTAGATTTGATTACCGGACTAGTTCAGGATGGACTACTGGTGACGGAACTATTAATAAACATAAAATGAATAACCGTCCTATATGGAGAGCTATTTCTAATTGGTATAATGAAGAATACGAAATCGAAAAAAGTGAAAACTATATAAAATCAATCAAAGATTTATGCAAAGATATAAACTTGCCTAATTTTCACATGTCTATGTCTCAAGAAATTGGACATTGTGTTGATTTACCAGATATAATGAATACATACAAAGAAAAATATCTTATAAAAAGAGCAGAATGGACATCAAAACCATTTGAAGACACACATCCTACAATTGCTTCACATATTGAAATAGCAAAACACCTAGGAAACATCATAGGTGTAACACCTGACCCTATCATGCTACAAAAATGTATGCAGTTTCACGACTTGATACTTACTGAAATACCTTTTGAAAAGATAAAAAAGTATTATAAATCACACTTTCCAGATAGGTATGTCGCTGCTGGCTTTTAATTCCCAAACTTTTTTAGCATTTACTCCTCGTTGTTGTGCAAACTTTTTTGCATCACAATTTTCGCAAACATGGAAATAATTATTGCTTAGTCTTTTAGGATCCATACTTCCTCTAGGTCTTGTAAATTCTTCATTACAAGAATCGCATCGTAAGACAACCATTGTTTTTTTGCGACTATAAGTGTGTTGCTTTCCAAGTTTACTACGGCGCATATGCCAAGTATCAATCAAATATTCTTTTATATACATAACTATATTTACATTAAGATTATAAAAACAACCGATAAATATTAGAAAGGAACACTATGAGCATACTAACTTTAACACCAGCAGCAGAGAAACAAATAGACCTTTTGAGCAAAGAGAATGATTGCTACGGCATTTCTCTTAACATCAAAGGGGGCGGATGCGCAGGTTTTGAGTATGATTGGGGCACAATTTCTAGTCCTACAGACTTAGAAGAAGGTGATGAAGTAGTAAAAACAGCAAATGGATGTGCATTTGTAGTCGGTTCTCATAGTTTAATGTTTTTAATAGGAACAGAAGTAGACTATGTCAAAAGTTTAGTAGGTGCTAACTTTGAAATACGAAATCCAAACGCTCAAAGTGCATGTGGATGCGGTGTAAGTGTAAACTTTGATATGGATACATTGCCACAATGGTAAAGGAAAAATAAATGGCTAGAGAAGAAATTGATATTGGTGTAGAGGGTAATGACGGCACAGGGGATAGTATTCGAGAATCCTTTAAAAAGGTAAACGAAAACTTTTCTGAACTATATGCTGTTTTTGGTTTAGGTGGAACTATATCCTTTAAAACACTTGATGACACTCCAAATACATATTTGGCCAACGAAAATGCTATACCTGCTGTGTCTTCAGATGCTGCATCTATAAATTTTTATAAATTTGTAAGTGACAGCGGATTTAATAATACAGATGTATTAAGTCCTGATGAAACAACTAATAGCGTGTATGTTGAGTTTGCAGACCCATTAGGCGATCCACTAGAAGAAGCAGGCACTGTGAAAATCACTATTGTTGATCCACACATCAACAGAGACCCTGATCCAGAAATTGCTAATCCTTTAGCAGCCAATGCTGTCCTAGCCTACGGCAATGGCATGAATACAATATTAAGAAACACCAGTGGCACTGGCGATGATATAGATACACTTGTAACTACCTGGACTACAACACATCCTGACGAAGGTGCAATTACCAGCGACAATGTTATAATCAGTAAGGGTTATGCAGATGATACTTATGTCAATGCAGACGGCGACGAAATGACAGGGCTACTGCAATACGATACAGGTGTTGGCCCTGCACAAGGTAGAGAACTTCCTGCAACAGAAGATGTAATTACAAGGGCAGGTAGTAAAGAAAACAGGACCATGCTAGACGACTTGTTCTTAGCGGACCATCCTAATCCTTTACAAGGACAAGGAACTCCAAATGGTCCTGATGATTTACAAGCAGTTACAAAACTTTATGTTGATACACAAGGTTATGCGAGTGCAACTAACATTTATGTTAGCACTACAGGCGACGATGCTCAAACAACAACACCTGCAGGACAAGAAGGTAGATCACCACAGTATTCATACAGAACTATCAATGCTGCCATGGTTAGAGCTACAGAAATTATTGAAAGCACACCTTTTGAACCAGGACCTTACATTCAGACTATCACATATAACGATGGTGAAAACGACACATTTACAACCACTATTACTGGCGTAGTTTCGCCTGTAGCAACTAGTGACTTGGCAGCAGCTATCGTTGATGCAAATAAAAATCAAATCTCAGACGATGTTGTTGAATTTATAAACACCACATATCCGGATTTGGTATACAATGAAGAATTGTGTCGTAGAGATGTTGGATTAATACTAGATGCAGTAAAACTTGATGTTCAAGCAGGCGGTAATTATCTATCACGTTGGGCAGGTAAAAGATATAGTGCAAACCCAAGTGCAGTAAAAGCTCGTTCAACACAGTATACAGAAACTGTTGCTGGCATTAACAGAGCACGTTTCCTAATATTAGAAGACCTTGCAGCAGCAGGAACAATCAGTAGCACTGTTCAAGACGATTATGATACAAGATTTGATGATATCTTAACATTCCTAAATGATAATCTCAGCGATGATGTAGATTTAATAGCAGGTAATGCATATGAATTTGAATTTGACAATGGTAACAATCCAGCAGTAGATCAAGGTATTGCAGGTAATCCAGATTTGCGTGAAGGTAAATTAATTAGAGGTATCACCAGTAGAGCAACAGGTGTTATTACCGATTATCAAAGATCTTTTACCGCAACCACTGACAAAGTTACTGTTGAACTGAGAGAACCTATTGAATTTATAGAAGGCGAAAAATTAGAGTTTGGTGCTATTACTCAAAACAACCAAATTACTGTTAGAGTTGAATCAGGCATATACGATGAACACTTGCCAATTAAATTGCCTGAAAACGTTTCTATTAAAGGTGACGAATTTAGACGTGCTGTGATTAGACCAAAGCTAGGTGTGTCGCAATCACGCTGGGCTAACACATATTTCTACAGAGATGTAGATATTGACGGATTACCAGCAGCTGAATCTCCGTTGACAGGAGTAAATATTCTAACAAGTCCAGATCCAGCTAGATCTTCTGCAGGTTCACCTTATACTATTACCAAAAATGATTATTCAACTAGTGGTATTGGACAAGATGCTACATTTGAAGTTACAGTTGACGGCACTGGAGCAGTAACTTTAGCAACAATTACGAGTGCAGGTAAAGGATTTATTATAGGCGAAACTATAACAATCCCTGACAGTAATCTAGGAGGCACTGGTGCAGCCCCAGATGTTGTTTTAGAAGTAACTAATACAGGCGGTGGTATTACTTTTATACACCCTGTCACAAGTAAGAACGGTAAATATGGTTATCATTATGCTCAAGACAGTTCGGGACAAATAGTTGTTGGCGGTGCAGGTGCAAACAATCCAGGAAATTTTCCTGAAGGTGCTAGATTAATTGAATTAAACAAAGAATTTATAGCAGAAGAAACAATCCAGTATATAGATGCTCAAGTAGCAGGAGGAGCAGGTATATGGAGTGGATTTGTTTATGATGCTACAAAATGCCGTAGAGACACAAGACTTATTATTGATGGCATTGTTGCAGACCTTAAAAATCCAAATGGAGGCAGAGAAGCTACACTAACCAATCAAGGAGCATATTATGCGGGATCAGTAGCAGGGCAAGAACAACAAACTGTTGCTGCAATCGAATATACTAAAACTATTGTTGCAAGTGTATTAGCAAATGATGTTGGTAATCCTTTTACAGCATTAGGTTCTGTTCCTCAAGTCTTTGACGAAGATTTTGTAGCAGAGTCAGCTGTCCAAGCCAATTATGACGACTTGATTGCTTGTATTACGTTCTTTGCAGATCCTACATTTAATCCTCCAAAAAATAATAATCAAATGGATGTTTTGTTGTGTAATGACAACACAATTGTTAGAAACTTAACAGTGCAAAGACACGGTGGCTTTATGATGGTGTTGGACCCAGAAGGTCAAATCCTAACTAGATCACCTTATTGCCAAACAGGTTCCAGCTTTTCGCAATCATTAGGCACAAGACGAGCATTAGCAGGTGGGCTGTTTGCAGATGGTTATGCAGGTAACATGCCAGCAACTATTGATACTGTAAACAGCGCATTTAATTTAAGTATTAGTTCGCCAGCAGGACATGGTATTTCTGTTAGACCGCCGCCCACACCATTTCCATTCTTTTTAAACGGACAACGTTATCAAGTTAATACAATCACAAATTATAATCAGTCGGCAGGGACATGTAATCTTGTATTAGATGAAACAAGTAATGAAGGTTCTGGTTACACTGGCGGCACAGGCGTAGATATCTTTATCCAATCTGGTGGTAATAGATCTATGCTTGCAAACGACTTTACACAGATCAACGACTTAGGTTTTGGTGCATTGTGTATTAACAACGCACTATCAGAACTTGTTAGTATGTTTACATATTACTGTCACACAGGATACCTAGCTAAGGATGGTTCACAGATTCGTAGTATTGCTGGTAACAACAGTTATGGCTTCTATGGACTGGTTGCTGACGGTTCAGACCCTGATGAGATTCCAACTGATGTGACACTTGAAAGCGATATGGTTTTCCCTGCAAAGGTATTCCGTGCAAGCACAGTTCTTAAATTTGCAAGTGTTCCTGGTAGTATTGCAGTTGGCGAACAGATATCGCAGGAGATCTCGGGTGCTACAGGCATCGTCAGTTTCTTCAAAGACGGTGGCACAACTGTATTCATACACAGTGCTACAGGAAACTGGAACACTAGTGACGAAGCATTTGGCGACAACAGTTCTACATTGATTGGTGTGCCATTGAGTGTCGAAGCCTTAAATCTTGATGCTGATGATGGATCGTTATTCTTGTATGCTTACGACTTAGTTGGTCTACCAAATAACACATCTGAAGTTGAAATTTACCACGGGCTTGCTCCTAGTAGCACAAGTGATCTTTATCAACCTTATGAAATTACCAATGCTCAACAAACAGATTATATATTAGATGGGTATCAGGCTGTTAATGATACAATTGCTGCAACTTACTCAGGTTCAGGTCCACAAACCAGTAAAGCAACATTTACTATTGCCAAAAACAGAACCGACGGTTATACTGTTGAAATTGAAAACGCAGGTGCTGGTTATGCAGATACAGACAGTTTTACTGTTGATGGTGCATTATTAGACGGTCTTACATCAACTAACGATGCAACAATTGATGTTGATACAGTAGATGGCAGCGGTGGCATCACAGCAGTTACAATTTCCGGAACAGCAGCATTTGATGATCAATCTCCTGTAAGAGATGGTCAAGTTTGGAGATTCAACTTCGGCACAGGTATTGAAGGCACGGCAGATAACGGACTACAAGAAGATACTCCGCATGATATACCATTGGTTATTAGACACAAACAAAACATTGTTGTTGACGGATTGCCAGCAGATGACTTGCCAGTTCGACCTTCAACTGCATTTGTGTTTACTGAAGATGATACAAGCATCACATACAGAACAATTGCTTTTGGCACAACAATAACAGACGGATATCAGCTCAGTGGACTTGGAACAAAACGTGTTGTGACATTTGATGCAAATTATCGTTACATTGACATGACTGTAGATCAAGATGTTGTAGGATTAGCAGAAACTATTAATGGTTCAGGCACTGCACCTAGTTTAACTGTAGATCCAAACTTTACAGACATTATTGCAGCAGCAGGTGCAAGCGGTGCTAACACCTTTGGTGCCACAGTAGGTGATAGATTTATTTGTATTAATGCTCTCGATACAGATAACAAAGCTAGAATTGCCAATAATGATATGTTGATGACTTGGGGCGGTAAAACTTATACTGTGACAGGTTATGCTGAATACGAGTTTGATGACGGTGTTGGATCTACTGAGACAGTTGGTATAATACAGATTGCAGACTTAGCTAATACGGACGTAACATGGCCAGCTACATCAAGTGGGCTTGCCATTAGTTTGACAAACACTAGAGGTATTACACTAAAAGCAGGCTTAGCAGCAGGTGAACCAGCACAGGTTACAGTGAACATTTCAACCTGTCGTGCAACAGGCCACGATATGCTGGATATTGGTGTTGGCGGATTTAACACTGCAAACTATCCAGAACGTATTTTTGGCAAACCATTTGGCACAAGTGCAACCAGCACAAGTGATGCATTTGATGAAAACGGCACGAGGAGTGCTGCACAAGCCCAAGAACGTAGAAAAGGGCGTGTGTTTACTGTTATGACAGACCAAGATGGTTTCTTCCGTGTTGGCAGATTCTTTACAGTTGACCAAGGCACAGGTAGTGTTACATTTAACGCTGCACTTGTCCTTACAAACATTGATGGTATTGGTTTTAAACGTGGTGTTCGTGTAAATGAATTTTCAAACGATGATACATTTACAGATCCAAAAGGTGATGCTGTTCCAACACAAACAGCAGTTGACGGATATCTAAACTACAGACTTGGTCTTGATAGAGATGGACAACTTACTGCTACGAAAATTGGTCCAGGCTTTATGTCATTAGGCGGACCTGGCTTTAGTCAAACTCCAATGGAAGATGATATGAGCTTGGGTGGCTTTAGAATTACAAACCTAGCAACACCTCTTGCAGGCAGTGATGCAACCACTAAAGATTATGTTGATCAGAAAACCGATGAACTAAATGATATTGGCGATGTAACAATCACAGGTTCAGGCGGTTTAATGAGTGCGCAACTGTTAACTTTTACAGGCACAGCTCAAAATAGTGAAAATGCTAATGTAGTAGGCGATGTTACATTTACAAGAACAGCTACTAACGAATTAACAACTGCTATTTCAACCGGAAGTATTATCAATGCAGACGTAAATGCTACAGCAGGAATTGAGCAAAGCAAACTTGCAATGGATCTTGCCACTGCACAAGCAGCAGCACCTACAGGAACAGCAGCACAGAAACAAGCACTAAGTGGACTATCAAGTTTCAATAGTGTAGAATTTAGTGTAACTGATGGTTGGGTAGAACTTGCAACTGGTGGTATTGATAACGGAAAATTATCAAACGACGACATCACAATAGGCACAACAACTATTGCACTAGGTGCAGCAAGCACAAGCCTAGCAGGCATGACAGGAATTGCATTTACAAGTGGCACAATAAGTGGCACAGCAGATATTAACTTAACAGGAAGTATTACACATACTGGAAATATAATAGGGCCTGCAAACTCAGGTGCTGATAACGGTGTTGCTATAGGTGCTAGTGGTAATATTTACAACGCTGTTTGGGCCACTACGTTCCACGGAACTGCTACAGAAGCACTATATGCTGACTTGGCAGAAAACTATTTAGGTGATGCAGACTATGAACCAGGCACAGTAGTTGTATTTGGCGGAGATGCAGAAGTTACTGTATGCACTGCTAAAGGACAAACCAGTGTAGCAGGTGTTGTTACAACTAATCCAGCTCACTTGATGAACAGTGCATTAGAAGGTGATCACGTAGTAGGACTAGCACTACAAGGTAGAGTTCCATGTAAGGTCATCGGTCGGGTGGAAAAAGGAGATATGCTGGTTACAAGTGCAATACCAGGCTTTGCAATGGTTAACAATTCTCCAGGTGTTGGTCAAGTGCTCGGTAAAGCAGTTGGCTCAAAAGACACTGAAGACAGAGGTGTTGTCGAGATTGTGGTAGGGAGAGTATAATGGCTATTCAAGTAATCAACGTAGGCACAGGAGCAAACAGTGGAGGTGGTGACGCTCTCCGCGATGCTATGATCAAAATCAATGAAAACTTTGTAGAACTATATGATAGGACTGGTGGAGATGTAGCAAGCTCTATTATTGGTGCAGACAGCACTGTGTTAGTTGATGGGCCTAACAGTAGCATAAATGCAGATGCATTAAGTGGCACAGCGCCAGCCGGTGTTGTTACATTTCCTAACATAAGCAATACACCTACAAGTGTAGCAGGATATGGCATAACAGATGCATATACCAAATCACAAACAGATCAAAAGATAAATGTTGCTATACTGGGCTTAACAGATGGAACTACAGATTTCAAAGGTTCAGTATTTGCAGATGATAGCACACTGTTGGTAGATGGTGTGAATGGAAAAATTACCGGTGAAGTTACAGG
>Ga0255782_10001126_pt1 | contig 23483 bp, 22 predicted proteins | sample 101ome_26_FD_179980 | JGI IMG/M metagenome (GOLD analysis project Ga0255782, IMG submission 179980) | Coastal salt marsh microbial communities from the Groves Creek Marsh, Skidaway Island, Georgia - 101408AT metaG (version 2) | ecosystem: Environmental > Aquatic > Marine > Intertidal zone >...
AAAAATTCTAGAAGAGGAAAATAAAGAAAAGAGTTCTTAACCAGAAAATGGTACCACTGCTTGGATTCGAACCAAGGACCTCCTGATCCACAATCAGGCGCTCTAACCAACTGAGCTACAGCGGCATATACATAGCAATAATTTGTATACCAATATTTAATTATAAAGGTATAATAATTGATATAAAAACAATTATATCATTTTTAAAGAAAGTTCAAGCAATGGGAATCAATACACCTCATAATAAAGAAACTGATCTACAAGTTGGACCGACATCTGAGGGCATGGTTAGAATATTCATACAAAATGATGATATAAGTTTACCTCTCGATTTCTCTCCCAAAGATGCAATAGAAATTGCAGAAGAAATAATTGCATCTGCTAAATCTATCAAAAAATAAATAAAACTTGACTTCAGTCTATATTTTCAATAATTAAAGGCGTCAAATTTTGACCTAGATTAAATTATAATAATTCTAAATTAGTGCTGAATGAACATCACACATAAAATTTTATTTATATTCTTACTTTTATTTCTTAATGTTGAAATAGCCCTGTCAAAAACAAATGAAGTAAATATTTATACATATCGTCAGCCACAGTTAATTCAGCCGCTTCTTAATGAATTCACAAAAGATACAGGCATAAAAACTAATATTCTTTATGCTAGTAGTGGCCTTGTTGAGAAAATGATACGTGAATCAAACAATGGCAGTGCTGATATTTTACTAACGGTAGGTATTGGGCGATTGATTGACGCTGTAAATGGAAATATTGCTCAGAGAGTTAATTCCCGAATTATCAATGAGAACATTCCTCAACAATATAGAGATAAAGATGGTATGTGGGTTGGGCTCACTGCAAGAAGTCGAGTGATATTTGCCTCTAAAGAGAGAGTGACTGAGAATGATTTAACATATGAAGATTTATCTAATGAAAAATGGTTTGGAAGAATTTGTTCACGCTCTGGGCAGCATGAATATAATTTGACATTGTTTTCATCAATGCTCGTAAATAATGGTGAAGAAAAGTTTATAGATTGGCTCAAAGGTTTAAGAAACAATTTGGCTACTAAACCACAAGGAAATGATAGGGAACAGGTAAAAAGGATATATTCAGGATTATGTGATTTATCACTTGGAAATTCATACTATATGGCTCAGATGCTTCTTAATGATAAAGAACCAGAGCAAAAAGATTGGGCGAATAGTGTAAAAATTATCATGCCAAATTCAAATGGTAGAGGGACGCACATAGATATATCTGGTGCGATTATATCCAAATATGCGCCTAATAAAAATAATGCAATAAAGCTTCTTGAATTTTTGACAACTGAGAAGGCTCAGAGAATCTATGCTGATTTAAATCATGAATATCCATTAAAAAATGGAACAGAAACATCAAAAATTGTATCAGGATTTGGAGTTTTAAACGCTGATACAACAGATCTTCTGTCAATTGCTGAAAGTAGGTCTAAAGCAAGTAGAATAGTTGATATCGTAAGTTTTGATAATTGAATATAATTAGTACCAAAATGCCTAAAAATTATTTGTTATTAAATTAAATGAATAAACTCTCTAGAAAAATTTTATCGGGTTCTATATTTGATAATTTAATCCTTTGTCTATTGGTTATAATCTTAATTATTCCTATTGTTAGTATTTTATTTGTAGCATTATCAGCAGATGAAAATATCTGGCCTCACCTAATTTCAACTGTTTTACCTGATTATGTTTTAACCACAATGTTAATCCTAATGGGGGTATCATTCTTAACTTTCTTAATTGGGACTGGCCTTGCGTGGATAATTACTATATATGAATTTCCATTCAGAAAAATATTTGAATGGCTATGTCTTTTGCCACTAGCAATGCCAACATATATTATTGCCTATTCATACGGTGAGCTTCTTGATTATACTGGAGTTGTTCAATCCTCACTACGCCAGATATTTGGATGGCAAACAATTCAAGATTATTGGTTTCCTAATATATTTTCCACTGGTGGTGGTATTATTCTTATGTCATTCGTACTCTATCCGTATGTTTTTTTGACTGCAAGAGCAGCCTTTATGAGACAGTCAACTACTCTAATTGAAGCAAGTAGGACATTAGGTTTTTCATTCAACCAAAGTTTTACTCGAATAGCATTGCCGATTGCTCGTCCAGGTATAGTTATTGGTTTAATATTGGTAATGATGGAATGTATGAACGAGTTTGCCGCTTTTGAATATTTTGGAATTAATTCACTTACTGTGGGTGTTTATGTAACCTGGCTAGAAAAGGGTAATTTAGAGGGAGCAACTCAAATAACTCTATGTATATTTTTATTAATTGGATTTTTTATATTTCTTGAGAGAAAAATGAGACGTAATAGGTCATTTTCGTTCAAAGATACTAGGTTATCTAACTCACGCAGACTCACTCTCTCAAAAAAAGGTGGTTACACCTTTTTTATTATCTGTTTAATACCTGTATTAATAGGGTTTGTTCTACCATCATGGTTGCTACTTAGTTTTGTGATTGACCGATTAAATGAAATTCAATTCTCAAACTTTGTTACCTTATTTTTCAATTCTTTTATTTTATCAGCCATATCATCGTTGATTGCGCTCATAGTTGCCTTATATCTCGTCATCTCAAGTAGCTCATCAAACAACATTATTACAAAAGCAGCAATCAGCATTTCTCGTTTGGGGTATGCCTTTCCAGGAATAATTTTAGCACTTGGAGTAATTATAGTGCTTTCACTAATTGATAAAATTATAGATCATACATCATTGTTACTATTTGGCTCACTATCAAGTATTGTGATCTCAGGCGGACTTATTGGCGTCTTCTATGCATATATTTCTCGTTTTCTAACAGTGTCATATGGAACAATAGATGCAGGTTTTTCAACGTTAAATAGCAATCTTGTAGATGCTTCCAGAATACTTGGTATGGGAAAATACGAGACACTAAAAAAAGTACAAATTCCTATTATCAAGCCAGCTATTATCATGGCAATTTTGTTGGTATTTATCGATACAATGAAAGAATTACCAGCAACTTTGATATTAAGACCTTTTAATTTTGATACATTAGCCACGAATGTATACACCTATGCTTCCCTATCAGATATTCAAAACGCTGCATTACCATCATTAACGATTGTCATAGCCGGACTTTTGCCAGTGATTTTGATTAACAGAGAGCTTACAAGAAGTTAGATTGTTTTAGCCTATAATTTTTGCTTGGGTTTTGGATTTGATTTCATCTAATGTGACGCCCGGAGCAATTTCCACTACATGTACACCTTCTGGCGTAATATCAAATTTACCTAATTCTGTTATAACCATATCTACAACAGATTTTCCTGTTAGAGGAAGAGTACATTCTTTCAGAAGTTTAGGTTGTCCATCTTTAGCTGTATGTTCCATTAAAATGAGTACTTTTTTTACCCCGGCAACCAAATCCATTGCGCCGCCCATTCCTTTTACCATCTTACCTGGTATCATCCAATTAGCGAGGTCACCTTTTTCAGACACTTGCAAGGCACCTAAAATAGATAAATCAATGTGACCACCTCTGATCATCGCAAATGACTCAGAGCTGTCAAAATATGAGGTTTCTGGTAACTCTGTTATTGTTTGTTTTCCTGCGTTTATAATATCTGCATCTACTTCATTCTCTAGGGGAAAGGGGCCCATCCCTAGCATTCCATTTTCTGATTGCAGAGTTACATTAATATTATCTGGTATATAATTTGCAACCTTTGTTGGCATGCCAATACCAAGATTGCAATAATAACCATCCTTGAGTTCTAGTGCAGCAACTCTACATATATCTTCTCTTGTCCATGCCATGATCTACCTACTATTCTTCTCTTAGAGTTACAAATTCAATTTTCTTTTCAGTATATTTTCCTTCAAATATCCTATCAACATATATGCCAGGTAGATGTATATGGTCTGGATCTAACTCTCCGGTCTTAACAAGTTGTTCTACCTCTACGACACAAATCTTTCCTGCCTTTGCCATTGGTGGATTAAAGTTTCTGGCTGCTTTTCTAAATACTAAATTGCCGGACTCATCACCCTTCCAGGCTTTGATAATTGACAAATCACCTGTAATCGCTTTTTCAAGAAGATATTCAACCCCATCAATTACTTTCGTTTCTTTCCCTTCCGCAATGATCGTTCCAACTCCGGTTTTTGTATAAAAAGCAGGAATACCGGCACCACCAGCTCTACATCTTTCGGCTAAGGTACCTTGAGGTGAGAATTCAAGCTCTAATTCACCCTTTAAATATTGTTCTTCAAAAGTTTTATTTTCACCAACATATGAAGAGATCATTTTCTTAATTTGACGCGTATGAAGTAAGGTACCTAGCCCGAAACCATCAATGCCACAATTATTTGATACAACAGTTAAACCCTGAACTTTACTCGCTTTAATCTCTTCTGTAATATTTTCCGCGATTCCACAAATTCCAAAACCTCCTGATAGTATTGTCATACCATCAAAAAGAATCCCTTGCATTGCATCATGCGCATTTTGAAAAACTTTATTATTTGCCATAATATTCACTTACATAATCAATCAATAAGCAGTATCATATAAATTGAATTTATTTAATACAAGAACTTTGTTATGATATTCTGATGTTAGCAAACAACACTATCTCATCTAATAAAACTATCTTAATAGATCCATTTGAACGCTCTATTAATTATTTACGAATCTCTGTAACTGATCGCTGTGATTTTCGTTGTGTATACTGTATGGCTGAGAATATGACTTTTATGCCAAAGGCTGATTTATTGACACTTGAAGAGCTTTATCGATTAGCATCAATTTTTATTGAATGTGGTATTAAAAAAATTAGACTCACTGGCGGTGAACCGCTTGTTAGAAAAAACATTATGTGGTTGATAGAAAGTCTCTCTGAAAAAATTGGTAGATCAAATTTAGAAGAAGTCACAATTACAACAAATGGTAGTCAGTTAAAAAAGCATGCCTCTGATCTTTTCAAAAATAATATAAGAAGAATAAATGTATCAATTGACTCACTTGATCATAATACATTCAAAAAAATAACTAGATGGGGTAATTTAGAACAGGTTCTTGAAGGGATTGAATTTGCTCAAAAGGCAGGTATTCGAGTCAAGCTAAACACTGTTGCATTGAAGGGGGTTAATGATCATGAAATCCCATCAATGATACGATGGGCTCACGCAAATAATATGGATATGACTTTAATTGAGACGATGCCTATGGGCGATATTGATGGAGATAGAACAGAGAATTACCTTCCTCTTACCGAATATAAGAAGCAGTTAGATAGCGAATTTACCCTTACGGCATCTGATTATAAGACCGGTGGTCCATCAAGGTATTATGACTGTAAAGAGACTGGTGGTATTTTAGGTCTGATAACACCTCTTAGTAATAATTTTTGTGCTGATTGCAATAGAGTAAGGATAACTTGCTCAGGAAAGATGTATATGTGTCTTGGGCAAGATGACTCCATGGATTTTAATAAAATGATGAGAGCTAATGCATCAGATCAAGAGATAATCAATTTGATACATAAGTCTATTAATTTAAAACCAAAAAGCCATAATTTTATAATTGATGAGAATCATAAGAAACCTGCAGTTGATAGGCACATGTCGGTCACTGGCGGTTAATTATGAGTTTGTATCTGTATTTGCCACCTCTTCGGTATAATTTAATGGAAGAGATGTAGTATATTTGATTTGCTCCATTGAGAAGCTCGTAGATACATCTGTCAGGTCAATGCGTTCAATTAAATTTTTATAAAACCTATCAAAAGCAGATATATCTGGAACTACAACTCTCAATAGGTAATCTATATCGCCAGCCATGCGGTAAAATTCAACAACTTCAGGAAAGTAATTTACAATTTTTTTGAATTCAGCAAGCCATTGATTATTATGCTGATTAGTCTTAATTGCAACAAATGCTGTTACTTCTGCATTAATTTTTTTGGGATCAAGAAGCGCGACTCTTTTTGATATTATGCCCTCTTTTTCCATTCTCTGTATCCTTCTCCAACAAGGGGTAGAGGAAAGTGCCACCTTCGCTGATATTTCAGACACAGCCATAGTACAGTCTTCTTGAAGTAGATTGAGTATTTTGCGATCGATTTTATCTAATTTTGCTGCCATGTTCTTTCACTTAATTATTTTAGAAAAAATTACCAATTTAAGTATATTAATGAAAAATTATTCTAATATCAATAATTAAAATTTCTTAAATAGAAATTTATTCTAATAAAATATGAAATACTCCGTTATTATTATTTTAATAATTTTCTTGTAAAAATAATAATCTAGTATAATTTCAAAATTCATCATTGGATCTTGAACTTTACTAATAACACTTAGGTATTTTTAAAATGTCTGGAAGTAATTCAAATAATATAATCAAAGCCTCTTTACCTAGAGGTCAGCGTGATGTTTATGGTTCTGAACTGCAAAAAATTAAAAATTTAGTTTCAAGAATTACCAAAGTCTATGAGTCATATGGGTTTGAAGAACTATCAACTCCTGCTTTTGAATTTAGTGATGCACTAGGTAAATTCTTACCAGATTCAGAACGACCAAATGCAGGCGTATTCTCTTTCCAGGATGATGATGAAAAATGGCTTTCACTGAGGTATGATCTGACAGCGCCTTTGGCAAGATTTGTGTCAGAAAATTATGATCAAATTACCAAACCTTACAAAAGATATCAATTTGGGAGCGTATGGCGCAATGAGAAGCCTGGACCTGGCAGGTACAGGGAGTTCTTACAATTAGATGCAGATATCGTTGGATCAGATAACTTCATTGTTGATACAGAATTATTAATGCTGGCAACTGATTCAATGAGATCGCTTGGCCTGAATGAAAAAAATTTTAATGTCAAGGTTTCAAATCGTAAGCTATTAGATGCAATCATAGAACTGATTAAAAAAGATGATGATATTGATGAAAATAGAAGACTCACAATACTTCGGGCAATTGATAAACTAGACCGTGTTGGTATAAGTGGTGTCGAAAAATTATTATCAGAAGGCAGGAAAGACGAGTCAGGTGATTACACAAAGGGAGCTCAATTATCAAAAAAAAGTATTGAGAAAATTCTAAACTTTATATCAATAGGATCAACTGTCAGGAATGACTTTATTAATCAGACAAAGGAAATAATATCCAAAACAGAGCAAGGACCAATAGCCATAGATGAGTTAATTGGAATAGATAAATTACTAACTGAATTAGGTTATAACCAAGAAATATCATTCGATGGGACTATAGTCAGAGGATTGGAGTATTATACAGGAACAATATTCGAGACTAATATTGTGTTAGATGAAAAAAAGAAAAATGAAATGCCCATCATAGGATCTGTTGGCGGAGGTGGTAGGTATGATAAGTTAATTTCCAGGTTTAGAAAGGATCAAGTGGCTGCAAGTGGTTTTTCAATTGGCGTGAGTCGTTTGGTGACTGTTATGCAAATGGCAAACTTAGATATATTTGAAGATAATTATGGACCTGTTTTAATCTTGAATATGGATAAAGAATACCAACAAAGTTATTATCAGATCGCAACAGAAATTCGTAAAAAAGGAATTTCTGCTGAAGTTTATCTTGGTAGTTCTGGCATGAAAGCACAAATGAAATATGCTGATAGACGAAACTCACCATTCGTTATTATTGAAGGTACTAATGAAAGAGAGATGGGGATAGTAACAGTAAAGAATTTGATCAAAGGAAAAGAAATATCGAATATGATTGAGAATCGTGACCAATGGATAAATAACGATGAAATTCAATTTGAGATTAATAGGGATCAAGTTGCAAATAAGATTTCTGAAATCTTCTCAGAAATAAATAAAAAAATATGAATAAAATAGCTAACAAAGATCCCGCAATCATAAGAGAATATTTTATCAAGGAGGGATATAATTTATATAACCCTTCAATGACGATAGATGCAGATATCGTTATGAATTTTATGGGTGAGGACGTAAGAAATAGATTACTTCTCTCTAATTCACCTGATGGCAAAGAAATTTGTCTGCGTCCAGATTTCACACTTCCTCTTGCAATAAGTTATAAAAATAATGAAATACATGACAATAAATACGTTTATGATGGTTATGCATTTCGTTTCCCTACAAAAAATGAAAAAACACGCAGTTGTCCTGAATTTCGACAAATTGGGATAGAAAATTTTGGTAGTGAAAAAAAGATTGAGTCTGAAGTTGAAATTATTTCAAATGTCTATGAAGTTCTATCTGACTTTAGCGGCTTTGATCTAAGAATTACAATTAGTGATGTATCAATATTCTATCAATTTTTAAAAAACTTAAATCTTGGTAAATATCTATTTAATAAAATAATACGTTTGTATTGGAACGGTCTTGATAATGTTGAAATTAAAGATGCAATTCAGACACTAATTAATAGACAATTTGAAGCAGAAAACCAAGAATACTTGATTGCTCAGTACAAAAATGGATCATTGAGTAGTATAAGATTTATTGAGTCTTTATTGGGAGAAGAAAATATTTCAATATTTTCTGGTAGGGACCCAGATGAAATCGTAAATAACTATTTGGATAAATTGGAGTCAAATAATATCAGTGAGATAGATCAAAAAACAATCAATCAAATTTCTGAATTTTTATCAATAACAGGCGATATTGATAGTTGTATTACTGAACTATCAAAGTTTGAGGATAACTATTCTCTTGATCTAAAAAATTCAATCGTTGAATTGGAAAATAGAATTAAATACCTTAAAGATATAAATATACCTCTAAATAATATTCAATTTAAGACAACTTTATCACGTAAAGCTGAATATTACACTGGTTTGATTTTTGAAATAAACAACACAAAAAAACCGATAAGCGACCCAATAGCAATTGGCGGTAGGTACGATAAAATTTTTGAAGAATTAGGTTCAACAAAACCAATACCTGCAGTTGGTTGTTCAATATACGTTGACCGATTATTATATTCAGGAAAATTAGATGACTAAGAATTTAATTATTGGGATCCCAAATAAAGGTAGGCTTCAAAAAGATACTGAAGAAATTTTCTTAAATTCAGGTTTAAAAATTCAAAGAGGAAACGGTGAACGGGAATATACTGGTAAAATGGTTGGTATTGAAAATATCGATATCATTTTTTTATCTCCAAAGGAGATTTCATATGAGCTGCAAAAGGGTTCCATTGACATAGGAATAACGGGTTTAGATTTAATTGAGGAATATATTTATGAGCCTAAAGATTGTATTTTTAATTTAATGGAATTAGGCTTCGGGTTTGCAGATGTGGTTGTTGCCGTTCCCTCAAGCTGGATAGATGTAAAATCAATAACTGATCTTGAAGACGTCATCTATGATTTTCGAATTAAGAATAAGAAACGACTTAGAATAGCAACAAAATATCCAAATATTTCACGTAATTTTTTTGAAGCACTTGGATATTCTGATTATCTGCTCGTGGACAGTCATGGAGCCACTGAAGGTGCCCCTGCATATGGATCATCTGAAATAATAATTGATATCACAAGTACGGGATCTACCTTGAAGGCAAATCAACTTAAAAGAATTGATTTAGGCACAATTTTGACAAGTCAGGCATGTTTGTTTGGTGCTTTAAATACAAAATGGAACAAAGAAAAATTGAGTCTACTTGAAAATTTACTCAGTAAGTTAAAATGCTCTGAGAAAAATATTCAGAAATTTAAAATAATTTTATCAAAATAAAAAAACCCTCTCATAAAGAGAGGGTTTTTTGTTATTTAACCTTAGGTATCGGTTGTAGGCAATTACATCATGCCGCCCATACCGCCCATGCCACCCATATCAGGCATTGCTGGCATTGCAGGTTTGTCTTCCGGTAGATCACCGATCATTGCTTCTGTTGTTATCAATAGACTTGCGACAGATGCTGCGTCTTGTAAAGCAGTTCTCACAACTTTAGTAGGGTCGATAATACCAGCTTTCACTAGATCAGTGTATGTTTCACTTTGTGCATCGAAACCAAAACTATGTGTATTGTTTTCAAGTACTTTTGAGACAACAATTGATCCCTCAACACCAGCATTTTCAACAATTTGTCTAATAGGTGCTTCAAGTGCTTTCAGAACAATATTGATACCTGCTTGGATATCAGCATTCTTATCAGTAAGTGTTTTAACAGCTTTTGTGCATCTCAATAAAGCCACACCACCACCAGGAAGAACACCTTCTTCAACTGCAGCACGTGTTGCATTTAACGCGTCATCTACTCTGTCTTTTTTCTCTTTCACTTCAATTTCTGTTGCACCACCAACTTTGATGACAGCCACACCACCAGAGAGTTTAGCAAGTCTTTCTTGTAGTTTCTCTCTATCATAATCAGAAGTTGTATCTTCTATTTGCTGACGGATTTGGCTAACTCGGGCTTCAATATCTTTCTTAGTTCCAGAGCCATCGATGATTGTTGTTTCTTCTTTCGTGATTGAAACTCTTTTTGCGTTCCCTAACATATCAAGTGAAACATTTTCAAGTTTAATACCGATATCTTCAGATATAACTTGACCACCTGTTAAAATTGCTATGTCTTCCAACATTGCTTTTCTTCTATCACCAAAACCTGGAGCTTTTACTGCGGCAACTTTTAGACCGCCTCGAAGTTTGTTAACAACAAGAGTCGCGAGTGCTTCCCCTTCAACATCTTCAGCTATTATTAATAGTGGCTTGCCATTTTGAACGACTTGTTCAAGGATTGGAAGCATTGGTTGTAAGGTTGATAATTTCTTTTCGAAAAGAAGAATGTATGGATCTTCAAGATCACAAATCATTTTTTCAGCATTGGTAATGAAATATGGTGATAAGTATCCTCTATCAAAAAGCATACCTTCAACAGTTTCCAGTTCAAATTCTAGTGCTTTTGATTCTTCAACTGTGATAACTCCATCATTGCCAACAACTTGCATAGCTTCTGCAATTTTCTCACCGATTATTGCTTCACCATTTGCAGAGATTGTACCGACCTGAGATACTTCATCAGAACTTTTGATTTTCTTTGATTTGCTTGTTAGGTCCTTAATTGCTTCTGCTACAGCAATTTCTACACCACGTTTTAAATCCATTGGGTTCATTCCAGCTGCTACTGCTTTCACACCTTCTTTAACGATTGCTTGTGCAAGAACTGTTGCAGTTGTGGTTCCGTCACCAGCAACATCATTAGTTTTAGATGCTACTTCTCTAAGCATTTGAGCACCCATATTTTCAAACTTATCACTTAGTTCAATATCTTTGGCAACTGTAACACCATCTTTTGTTATTCTTGGTGCGCCAAATGATTTATCTATAACCACATTACGACCTTTTGGACCCAATGTTACTTTTACAGCATCTGCAAGAATGTTTACACCGTGTAGCATTCTATCTCTAGCATCAGCAGAAAATTTAACTTCTTTTGCAGCCATTTTTTTATCCTTCCTAGTTTGTTTATTCTACTATGCCCATGATGTCAGACTCTTTCATTATTAAGAGTTCTTCATCACCGACCTTAACTTCTGTACCTGACCATTTGCCAAATAAAATTTTATCACCTGGTTTCACATCAAGCGCAACTCTATTTCCAGAGTCATCTCTCTCACCTGGACCTACAGCGACAACTTCACCTTGGCTTGGCTTTTCTTTGGCTGTATCTGGAATAATAATACCACCAGTTGTTTTTTCATCTTCATCTACTCGACGTACTAAAACGCGATCATGCAAAGGACGAAAGCTCATTTTTTAATCTCCAATTTTAAATTGATAAATATTTGGCACTCACCCTATTGGAGTGCTAACAATGTTGATATATGAATTTTACTGAAATTTGTCAATAGATATAACAAAAATATAATTAAGTATGTGAAAAAATTGGTTTTGTTATAGAGCAACAATTATTGAATTATTAATGTATAAAGATTATGTTTGTTGATGTTATTTGATAACTTAATGCGCACACACATGATAATTCCAAAAAGAAGTGATCTTTATAAAAATTATAAGCTCATCCTATGTGACATATGGGGTGTTATTCACAATGGTAAAGATTATTATCCAAAAGCTGTTGAATTTTTGATAGATTTTCAGAAACAAGGTGGCTTAGTATTCTTGATTACCAACGCACCAAGAAGATCTAAAGTTGTTAGGGAATATTTATTAAATATGGGTATAGATAAATTAATTTGTGAAAATATTGTTACATCTGGTGACTGCAGTTACAATTGGATTTGTTCTATCTCTGATAAACCCATCTTTCATCTTGGGCCAAAAAAAGATTACTCACTCTTTTCTGATTTAGATTTGAATTTGTCAAATCAAGACTCTTGTTCAGAATGCATATGTACGGGTTTTTTTGATGAATATACTGAAACTTTGGATGATTATGAAGAGTTATTAAATACCCTTTTGGATAGAAAAATTAAGATACATTGCGCAAATCCAGACTTGTATGTGCATAGGGGAGAAATTAAATTACCGTGTGCAGGACTGATCGCCCAAAAATACAATGAGTTGGGAGGAGAAGTTAGTTATTTTGGTAAACCATATACACCCATATACGAGTTGGCATTACATGAAGCCAATGAACGACAAAAAAATTCAATTAGTAAATCGGACATTCTTGCAATCGGAGATGGGTTACATACGGATATTGCTGGTGCAGACAATTTCAAGATAGACTCCATGTTTATTCTCAATGGTGTGCATAAAAATGAAATTGTTAGCAAAAACCATAGTTCTAAAATCGATATAGATATGATAAGAGACTATATCAATTCCAATTTTTCTCTGAGTGCAGAACCGCGATACATACAAAATGAGCTTAAGTGATAATATGTATATAATTAATGGTTATAATAATATACCCAACATGTACAAAAATAGTGTCATTGCTATAGGTAATTTTGATGGCATACATCTTGGACACAAACACCTAATAAATAAAGTATTAGAAGTCGCCAAAGCTGAAGGAAAAAAATCTGGTATTATTACTTTTGATCCACATCCAAAAGCTTATTTTGGTGGTCTGAAAAATTTCCATCAAGTAACAACAGATGCTGTAAAAATTGAAATCCTAGAAAAACTTAAAATCGATATTTTGTTTGAGTTAAGTTTTGATGAAAGTTTGTCAAAAATGAGCCCAGAAGAGTTTTTTTTGGAAGTAATATACAAAAATCTAGAGGCTTCACATGTGATTGTAGGTGAAGATTTTAAATTTGGATATGAGAGGTCTGGTGATGTTCATAAATTAGAAGGGCTATGTAATTCAAAAAACATAGGTTTTAACAGTATACAGAAACAAAAAGATAAAAATTCAGTTATTTACTCTTCCTCACTAGTTAGGACCAATATAACAAGCGGTAATATTTCGGATCTAACCAAACTGCTTGGGCATTACTGGTTCGTAAATGGTCATGTAAAACACGGAAAGAAAAAAGGAACTGAGTTAGGATTCCCAACAATTAATATTGAATTTCAGGATCCACTTAAATTAGCCCATGGTATTTACGCGACAAATGTATATTTGGAGGGGAAAAAATATCATGGGGCCTCTTATTATGGAGCGAGACCTACCTTCAATGATCATGGGGACATCCTTGAAACTTATATCTTTGACTTCGATAGTGATATTTACAATCAAGAGGTCAAAATTGAGTTTATTGATTTCATAAGAGAAGATCATAAATTTATGAATGAAGAAGAACTCAAAAAACAAATGGAAATTGATTGTTGTAATGTTAAAAATAAACTGCAATATTACGACAAATATACTAGTTTGATAGATAACTCATAAGCAACGAAAGTAATGGCAGATAATAAGGATACAACAGAAATAAATTGGGCGGAGACGATTCTTCTTCCAAAAACAGATTTCCCGATGAGAGCAAACCTCCCTGATGCTGAACCAGCGATCCTAAAAAAATGGGAAGCAGAAGATATTTATCATCAAAACAGAATTAATGCTGATGGTAATGAGACATTTGTATTGCATGATGGTCCACCATACGCAAATGGTAATCTACATATCGGTCATGCTCTTAATAAAATTCTAAAAGATCTTATTGTGAGATCAAAATCAATGATGGGTTATAATGTATCATATATCCCAGGGTGGGATTGCCACGGATTACCAATCGAATGGAAGATAGAAGAAAAATATCGCGAGAAAGGAATTGACAAAGACTCAATTCCTATCAATAAATTCCGCGATGAATGCCGTGATTTTGCCACTCACTGGATCAATGTTCAAAGAGATGAGTTCAAGCGTCTTGGTGTAATTGGAGATTGGGACAATTCATATACAACCATGAAATTTGAATCAGAGGCTCTAATTGCAAAAGAATTATTAAAAATAGCCATGATGGATGGAGCTTTATACAGAGGTTCAAAACCTGTTATGTGGTCGGTGGTTGAAAAGACTGCATTGGCTGAGGCTGAAGTTGAATATTTGGACTATGTCTCAGATGCTATATGGGTAAAGTTTGCTGTAGATAGCGACAAGACAAAGATAATAGAAAATGAGACATCAAAATTATTATCTGGAGCTTATATTATTATCTGGACTACTACACCATGGACAATACCTGGTAATAGGGCAATATCATTTTCATCTGATATCAAATATAGCTTGTATCAAATAGAAGAAACAGAAGGAGATGTATGGGCCAAAGTCGGAGAGAAATATCTGATTGCTGATAGCCTAGCCGAAGCTGTAATGAGTTCTGCAAAGGTAGTAAAATATACAAAAATTAAAGAAGTGCTACCAGATGTAATTAGATCATTGATATGCAGCCATCCATTTAAGTCTATTTTTAAAGGTTTTGAATTCCAAGTTCCATTGCTTGATGGAAATCATGTAACCGATGATGCGGGTTCAGGATTCGTTCATACTGCTCCTGGGCATGGTACTGATGATTTTGAAATATGGATGAAATATAAAAAAGATATTGAAAAAGCGGGGATAGATACTTCAATACCATATACTGTAAATGAGGATGGGGCATTTAATTCAAACATTGATGGGTTTGATGGTGTTTTTGTTTTTGATAAAAATGGTAAAAAAGGAAAAGCAAACGATTACGTTATTAGTAAATTAGCAGAGGCTAATTCAATAATTGCTCGAAAAAGATTTGAACATCAATACCCACATTCATGGAGATCCAAGAAACCAGTAATTTTTAGAAATACTCCGCAGTGGTTTATTTCAATGCAGGATAATAAGCAAAAGGGACTAAGATCAATAGCATTAAAATCAATTTCTGATACTAAGTTTTACCCACCTGCTGGAAAGAATCGTCTAAATTCCATGATCGAAAATAGACCAGACTGGGTTCTATCTAGACAAAGATCTTGGGGTGTTCCAATTGCATTATTTGTAAATAAAACTGACGGTAGTTTTATTCCAAATAAGGATTTTAAAAAATCTGAAGAATTCCTTGAACGTATATATGAAATATTCTCAAATGAGGGTGCAAATGCTTGGTTCAAAGAAGGATCAGAGAAAAGGTTTTTAGATGGTATTGTTGATGACTTTAATAACTGGGAAAAAGTTAATGATATACTAGATGTTTGGTTTGAGTCTGGAACAACCCATGCTTTTGTTTTAGAAAATAGTAAAGAAAAATTATGGCCAGCCGATATGTACTTGGAGGGTAGTGACCAGCACAGGGGATGGTTTCACTCATCATTACTTGAAAGTAGTATTACCAGAGGAAGGGCACCATATAAATCCGTTTTAACCCATGGCTTTACTATGGATAAGGATGGGAAGAAAATGTCAAAGTCCCTTGGAAATGTAATATCTCCTCAAGATGTTGTGAAGAAATATGGTGCAGATATACTGAGATTATGGGTCGCATCAACAGATTATAGTGATGATCAGCGTATCGGAGATGAAATATTAAAATCAATTGTAGAAGCATATCGAAAAATTAGAAATACAACACGCTGGATGCTCGGTGTTCTATCAAATTATGATGAGAAATGGGTGTATAATAAAACAGATATGGATGAACTTGAACTCTATATGCTTGATAGACTTACGCATCTTCAGAATGAGGTTTTGGAGGCTTATAATCAATATGATTATAGAAGGGTTACGACATTACTGATGAATTTTATCAATTTAGAACTATCTGCCTTTTATTTTGATATAAGGAAAGATTGCCTGTATTGTGACGCTTTTTCCAGTACCAAGAGAAGATCAACGCTTTACGTAATAAATAATATTTTTAATATAATCATTAAACTATATGCGCCTATTCTAAGTTTCACAATGGATGAGGTTTGGGGACATTATAAATTCAATGATAATAAGTCTATTCACAAAAGTCATTTTGTGCCAATCAACACAGAATGGATAAATAAAGAACTAGATTTAAAATGGTCAAATATAAAAAAAATAAGAAAGACTATTACAGCTGCTTTAGAAATAAAGAGAAAAGAGAAAGAAATTGGTTCTAGCCTTGAGGCTGGCGTAAAAGTATACATAGATGATAATAATCTCTTACGCACCATAGAAGATATAGATCTTGCTGAGATTTCAATTACAAGCAGTTTCAGTGTTGTCAATCAATCACCTATCAAGGAAAGTTTTATACTTGAAGAAGAGCCTAATATTGGAGTAGTTGTGGAAATGGCAAAAGGAGCCAAATGCCAGAGATCATGGCGAATATCTGAGGATGTGGGCAGAGATCCAGAGTATCCGACACTGTCCCAAAGAGATGCTGAAGCAGTCAGAGAATTTATGAAATTGAAATAAGTATCATCTGAATGATAATTGAAAATATTAAGTTTTTAATACAGCTAAAGAGATATATCGTATACATTTTTGTTCTTTTTCTGTTTGATAGATTAACAAAAATTTACTTACTAAATGTATTGAATGATAATAAGGGTCCAATTCCTTTAACAGATTTCTTTGATCTAGTTTTAGTGTGGAACAAAGGAATTAGCTATGGGCTTTTCCCGCAAGACAGTTATGCGGGACAACTTATTATAAGTATTGTTTCTTTTATGATTTGCCTTTGGCTGCTCAAAATTATAAATAACTCAAGTAATAAATTTGGAATGATCTCAAGCATACTAATTATTTCAGGTGCGATCTCAAATATCATGGATAGAGTAATCTATTCTGCAGTTGCAGATTTTTTTTATTTTCATATAAAAAATTTCAGTTGGTATGTATTTAATGTTGCGGATATGTATATAGTATTGGGGCTATTCATATTGATATATGGCAATATTTATCCTAACATTAAAAAAAATTAGAATTTAGTTAAATGAACCGTAGTAAAAATTATTTATCAAAAGTATTACTTCTCTCATTACTTTGTGTATTGCCCAGCTGTGGTTCTTCATTAAAAGAATTTGTTTCTACTTCTTATTCAGGTAATGCATTTCAAGCTGGTCCTCCAGACGAATTTTTGACAATAACCAAAAAACCACTAAAAATGCCACCTGATTATCTATTAAGACCTCCAAGTGAAAATCAAGTCGTGTTTATTGATGAGCCAATGACAACTGCTAAAGATGCAGTTTTAGGTGAGCAAAATGTGAATGAAGTTTCAGAAGGTGAGGCTTTCATTTTGCAAATGGCCAAGGCTGAAGATGCAAACCCGGAAATTAAGAAGGAATTATATTCTGAGGAAGGTGCTTTCGAGGATGAGACGTTGGCTGAGTATTTAGCACGATTAAAGAGCGAAAATAATGAAGTTTTAGATCCTGAAATTGAATCTGAAAGATTGGGTCAAATAAGTCCAATATCAAATAATGAGCCAATTAGAAATAATAAGCCAATTAGTTCTATGGATGATAGCGTCAATGTTGAAGGCCTGAGCATGAACCAATTTATGCTAAGCAACCTAAAGGCAAGTTCAAGCAAATCAAATGATAACGTGAATTATGATATTAGAATTGAGGATGTTCTTGGTATAGATCGAGTTGAAGAAGAATCAATTGCCATAGATGAGCTTCAGGAAGGATCGGATACAGAGGAAGGTAAAAATTCTGATAGCACCGAAAGGCCAAATGTATTTAAGGGGCTATGGGGAGAATTAAGTAATGGCTTCGGGTTATTTTAAAAACGAACGTACGTTCGGTTATTGGCATGACAATAAAGCTTCTTGATAATAACACCATTAATCAAATTGCTGCTGGAGAGGTGATTGAAAAACCAGCTTCAATAGTCAAAGAATTAATTGAAAATTCCATAGATGCTAATGCTAAAACTATCACCATCAGAATTAAAGATGGTGGTAAAGAATATATTGAAATTGAAGATGATGGCGATGGAATGTCTCCTGCAGATCTGGAACTTTGTATTAAGAGGCATGCTACTTCAAAGCTAGATTCAAATACCCTTCAAAACATAAAAACTCTTGGCTTTAGAGGAGAAGCACTCCCCTCTATTGGCTCAGTCTCTAGGTTAGAAATTATTTCTAAAGCAAGAAATGGAACAGGGTATCAAATTGTTGTCGATTATGGTGATATCAAAGACTATAAAAAATCAGCTGCAAACCAAGGTACTGTAGTAAAAGTTAGTAATATTTTTTTAAAATTACCAGCCAGATATAAATTTTTAAAAAGCTCGAGATCTGAACAAAATTCTATAGTTGAGACAATAAAGAGACTTGCGGTATCAAATCCAAGTATATTATTCAACGTTGAAATAGATAACTTAAGGTATATGAGTTATGGATCTATTGATGGTGATCATAAGGAAATTTTTGAATGGAGAATAAAAGAAATACTCGGCGCTGACTTCATGAAAAACATGATAGAATTAAGTCATGAAGAACCTCATATGAGCATTTTTGGAAATATTGGCTTACCATCATACAATAGATCTAATTCTAATAATCAATACTTACTTGTAAATAATCGAATAATTCAAGATAGGAAATTGAGTGGAGCTATTAGAGCTGCATACGGTGATAAACTTCCTAAGGGCAGATTTCCGATGTTTGTAATTAAAATAAATATTCCATATGACGCAGTAGATATAAATGTCCATCCCTCAAAATCTGAGGTTAGATTTACTGATGAGAGAATAATACAATCAAAATTGGTAAGTTCTATAAGAGGGGCTCTAAATCATAAAGCTAACCAGAGCTTAAATGTTTTTAGTCAGTTTTATGAAAAAAAAGTCGCTCAAATGAATAAAAGTCAATACGAAAGCCAACAAATTAACTCTCAGGTTAATCTATCAATGTATGATAGTGATGAATCTTACACTTCAAATAAATACAATAATGATGAAATATCAGAAAAAGAAAACTCATCTCCTTATGCAATAACGAATAACATTAATGAGTTTCCTCTAGGCTTTGCCAAAGGTCAGATTTTTAAAAATTATATACTCTCTCAAAATTCAGAAGGTATGATAATTGTTGATCAACATGCCGCTCATGAAAGAATTGTTTTTGAAAAACTAAAAGAAAGTATTCATAAAAATGCAATTGAGAGGCAAATATTGCTCATACCTCATGTTTATCAATGCGATAAATTTGATAAAGAAAAATTATTATCATTTAAAAATGATTTAGATACTGTAGGCATAGAAATAGAAGAATTTGGTGATGAAGTACTTATCAGATCGATCCCTTCATTAATAAGAGATTCTAATGTGAATGAATTAATGAGGGACTTGTTGGATTTACCCTCTGATGAATTCATGAGAAGAACGCTTGAAGATAGAATAAATGATATTTTATCAAAAATATCATGTTATGGCTCGGTTCGAAGTGGAAGGGTATTAAAAGTAGATGAAATGAATGCGTTACTCAGAGAAATAGAGAAAACACCTAATTCAGGACAATGTAATCATGGGAGACCTACGCATATTTTTCTTAGTCAGACAGAGATTGAAAAACTATTTGAAAGAATTTAGATAACTTCAAAGAATAATACTTGTGTCTTACCATAGACTTTTCTATCAATCTGCTCAAATCCTTCATTAGTAGTTAATTTTTGATCAATACTTTCTTCAATCACAATCAGAGATCCTTTTTTAAATAATTTATTATTGGTCAAAAAATTAAATATTATCGGCACAAAATCATTATTATATGGAGGATCTGCAAATATTAGATCAAAATTAGCACCATTATTGAAATCTCTATTACTCTTTATATCAAACAACTTAGAGGATGATTTCTCTATGAAGTTACAGTTTATTATGTTTTTCTCACATATTGATAATGATTCTCTACTTTTGTCGACAAATAAACAATGATTTGCCCCTCTTGATAATGCTTCGATACCAAGGGCACCAGAACCAGAGAATAAATCGAGCACTACAGAGTTCTCGAAATGAAAATTTATATTTCCATGAGAGAGAACATTAAATATTCCCATCTTTACTTTATCTGAAGTGGGTCTAATAAAATTATCTTTACTTGAGATTAATTTTTTACCCTTGGAAATACCTGTTATTACACGCATCCATTCATCCCACATAACCTATTTTTTTTAGTCGGCTAATTATAATTTTTTTTGGTAGTTCAATGAATTCACCTTTTTGTATATTATTTAATTCAAACGGACCAAAATTTGTTCTTACTAATCTATTGATTTGTAATCTAAAGTGCTCGCAAATATTTCTAATTTCTCTATTTTTGCCTTCTGATATTTCAATACTGAGCCATGTATTAGATTGACTGTGGGATATGATATTGGCAGCAACAATATTATATTGTATACGACTTATTGTTATATTTTTTTGCATATTTGTAATTAAGTCTTCAGCAACTTTACCGCGAACTTTTATTTTGTACTTTCTTATTAATTTATTATCTGGATGTTCCATATAACGCGATAAATTCCCATCATTTGTAAACAATAATAATCCCTCAGTATTAATATCCAATCTTCCAATAGGCATTATATGATTGATATTTTTAGGTAGTAGATCAAAAATAGTCTTTCTACCCTGGGGATCCTTACTTGTTGATATAAAACCTTTAGGCTTATTAAGCAGCCAGATTTTTGTCTGAAAATTAGTATTAATTTTTTTACCATCGATAATTATTTTTTCACTCCCATCTACTACCGTTGCAGGACTGGTTAAGATTTTACCATCGACTTCTACCTTCCCTTCATTAATAAGCTTTTCTGCATCCCTTCTTGAATAAGCGCCAGAATGTGCAATTAATTTTGCGATACGTTGGTGAACTTTTTTTTTATTGGTTATATTTGACATAATTTGATTATATTAAAAAAAAGAAAATTTGTATGAATTGTTTTAGAGGTAAACAATGAAATTTATGGAAATTGCAATTGAACAGGCATTAAAGGCTCAGAATAATAACGAGGTTCCCATTGGTGCTGTTTTGGTTCACAAAAGCGGAAAAATAATATCTAAAGCACATAATTTAACAGAAACATCTCACGATCCAACCTCACATGCAGAGATAGTTGTAATCAGATTAGCTTCCGAGAAATTAAAAACAAATAAATTGGTTGATTATGATTTATTTGTAACAATGGAACCATGTTTAATGTGTACAGGTGCTATATCAAATGCAAGGATTCGTAGATTGTATTTTGGAGCTTATTCATCCAAAAGAAATTATATGGTATCATCCCATTTAAATAAATATTTTTCATCCGACGAATGTAATCATTTGCCAGAAATCTATGGGGGTATTTTAGAAATTGATTGCAGTAAACTGATAAAGTCTTACTTTAAAACAAAAAGATAATTTATCCCAGGGCTCTCCAAGCAATATCTTCCCTATAAATTTTACCTTTATAGTGAATTTTTTTTATCGCTTCATATGCATTATCTCTTGCATTTTCAATTGTATGATCAATAGAAGTTACATTTAATACTCGACCACCAGTTGCGATAAGCTTTCCATCTCTAATTTTAGTACCTGCATGGAAGACTTTTATTTTTTGGTTTTTTTCTGCTTCATCAATTCCAGTGATTTCTTCGTTTTGATTATATTGATTTGGGTAACCTTCATTTGCTAAAACTACAGTAAGTGCCTTTTGATCATACCATTCGATTTTATGAGATTTTAAATCTCCATTCACAACGCTCATAACTAATTCTGTAAAATCTGATTTTAATAACATTAATAATGCTTGGGTTTCTGGATCACCAAATCGGATATTATATTCTATGAGCTTTGGCTCGTTATCTTTTACCATTAAACCAGCGAAGAGGATGCCTTTGTAGTTTATACCTCGATTTTTTAAACCATTTAGTGTGGGTTCAAGAATTTGACTAATTATTTTATTTTCAAGATTTTTATTGAGAAGTGGTGGAGGGCAATAAGCACCCATACCACCAGTATTAGGCCCTAAATCGCCATTTAGGAGTCTTTTATGATCTTGTGCGCCAATTAATGGGCACATATTTGTACCATCTGTGACTGCAAAGTAGCTTATCTCTTCTCCATCCAGAAATTCTTCAATCAAAACTGACTGATTTTTTCCAAAACGTCCATTAAATATATCTTTAAGGGCGTCAATTGCATCATCATAATTTTCACATATAGAAACACCTTTTCCAGCAGCCAAACCATCTGCTTTTATAACATATGGAGGCTCTAGACTTTTTAGATGATTTTCTGCAGACACAAAATCTATAAACCATTTTGCATAACCAGTTGGAATATTATTTTCAAATGATATTTCTTTGGTAAACTTTTTGGATGACTCTAATACAGATGCTAGTTTATTAGGGGCAAAAACTTTTACTCCAAGATCTTCAATAATGTCGGTTAATCCTTCACAAATTGGAACTTCTGGTCCAATGATTACAAGATCAATAGAATTTTTTTTAATAAATGAAATGATTTCATTAAATTGAAGTTGATCAATATTCACACATTCACAATATTCAAGCATGCCAGGGTTACCAGGCATAGCATAAATCATATTATTATTTGAGTTCTTAGATAATGCCATCGATATGGCATGTTCCCGTCCACCGCTTCCAATTATTAGTATTTTCATTTATTTGAATTTTAGTTTAAATTTTGATTTCAACGCAAAATAATAATAACCTATAAGTTGATAATGTTAATTTAAATTCTTTTTTTATGAATGTTTTTTGTTAATGAAAATATCCCAGAATTTTCAGTAAGTGAAATTTCAAACGAAATAAAAAGATCACTAGAAGGAGGTTTTGGTTATGTCAGAGTTAGAGGAGAGGTGTCAGGGCTTAAAATAAGTAAGAATGGGATTGTTTATCTATCATTGAAAGAAGAAAAGGATCTCATAAATGCTGTAATTTGGCCAGATACATATCGACATTTGACTGTGATACCAGAGGAAGGTCTTGAAGTTATAGCCTCAGGAAGAATTACCACTTATTCAAAAGGGATTTCAACTTATCAAATACATATAGAAAGTATTGAACTAGCTGGCGAGGGGGTATTAAAGGCAAAATTTGAAAAATTAAAGAAACAATTATTGGTAGA
>Ga0255782_10001160_pt1 | contig 23144 bp, 20 predicted proteins | sample 101ome_26_FD_179980 | JGI IMG/M metagenome (GOLD analysis project Ga0255782, IMG submission 179980) | Coastal salt marsh microbial communities from the Groves Creek Marsh, Skidaway Island, Georgia - 101408AT metaG (version 2) | ecosystem: Environmental > Aquatic > Marine > Intertidal zone >...
GTTCATGTGGTCGACGGGCGTGGTGCGCATCGGTCACCGTGTCCATGCCGCGCAAAGCCATGCACGAACTCGGGTTCCAAGCTTGCTGCTTGTGGTGCGATGCCCCCGACACCGGTGCCCAGCAGCGATGCGGTGCTTGCATCCGCCACCACCGAACGGTCCGAGAGCGCCTGGCTGCCCGGCCAGCGGACGACCCGCTGGGTCAACTGGCCAAGGAGATCATGGCCATGGCGGCCACTCCACATCGCCACGATCATGACGAGGTGCACGGGCCGACCCTGATGGAACAGCAACGCCGTGCTCACGCCCTCAACCCGACTGCTCCGCTGCCAACTCAAGACGATGTGATGGCGGTGTTCGACCGTTTCAAGAAGCAAGAGAAGACCAACGTAATTCGTGACATCGCCAACCAAACCTCGCCGCACCGTACACTTGCATCGTCGGAGGACGCCATTCGACTCGGCGAGGGCATGTTCGCTCTGGACCCATCGCATCTCGAGCAGTACGGTGCTCGAACGGTCCCCAGTCAACCGATTGCTCCTGTTGACCGAAGTCCTCGCACAGGTGAAGACACCGCCCTGACCGACCGCATTCAAGTGGCTTCGGACACACCGAAAGGGTTGGACGACGACGCCGTTGAAATCTTGGAAGCCATCGAGGTCCGTCAACGTCAAGGCAAACGAGAGGCATTGAAGCAAGCGCTCAAGGACGCCAAGACCCTGGTGGATGACGACCTGGACTTTTGATCACACCACGTCGTGGATGGGCGGGCGGGCTGCGAGTGCGTCACCGAGGGTGTAGTTCAACCGTTGCGTCCCTTTTCCTTTCGACTTCTTGCCAATCACCGACATGTGACCCAATTCTTCAAGGTTCAACACGTGGGTTCCTGCACACGGACACATGTCAACGCGGTCGCCGATTTGGACGACGCGAAGCTCCTGAACATGCGCAGGAAGCAAGTCCATGTTGGTGCGGTCGGCTGGCATGATGGCGTTCATGGCATCCCGTGTCATGACTGAGTCGGTGACGGGGAGGCGTTCGTCGATCTTTTGGTTGACCGCGTCGGTCAACGCTTCCAACATCGCATCATTGAACGCAATGGGGTTGAAATCGATGCGCGACCGGTCGGCATGAATTTGGTTGCCAACGGTTCGGGCACCGCCAAACATTTCGTAGACCGTGCCGCTGATGAGGTGTTGAGCGGTGTGCATGCGCATGTGGGCGTAGCGTTGCTCCCAATTCAGCCGCCCCACCACGTCGTCACCCACCTCCAATTGATGGCCTGAGCCAACGGTGTGGTGCACCTCGTTGCGTCCTCGAACTTCTGTTACATCCAAGGCCCCGTTGGGACCTTCAAGGGTCCCTGTGTCCCAGTGCTGCCCGCCCCCAAGCGGGTAAAACAAACTTCGATCGAGAACGACTCGGGTGTCGTCAATCGATGTGACGGTCGCTGCAAACGCCGTTCGGTAGCCGTCTTCGAGGTGATTCAGGTACAACCGTTCGGTCACGTTGACCCCACCGTCATGCTTCTGCGGGTTCACTCATATGACCGAAATCCTCGATGAGGTTGGCGTTGATCTCGGACGATGCATCGATCACAATGGCGGGCGTTTTCCAGGCCACAGCCAAGGCCACGGTGGAACGCCACAGGGCTCGGAAGAAGCCCACTTCTTCGTATTCCCAGCCACGTTCTTCGGCGTACTGCTTGACGATGGGGGCGGCTTTGGGCAGGTTGAAATGCGACAGTGCGGGAAGGAGATGGTGTTCGATTTGGTAGTCCAGTCCAACGAAGAAAAACGAACCCACTGGGCCAAGTTTCACCCGACGGCCGGTTTCGATTTGTAGGCGCCAGTTCTCATCGTATTCCGTCACCGTCGGGCGTCCTGCGTGACCAACGATGAAAATGGCCGTCAGGTAAACGCCCACGGCAGCCCACAGCAGCACGTAGAACCCAACCACCAATTGCCATGCAAGGCCGAGCATGATGGGGAGGGCCAGCCAGAGGAAGAAGTGAGCCAAAATAAGCGACGTGTCCAGCAACCACATCTTGGAAAATCGATTTTTCTTGGCTTTAAACGGTGCTGTCACGATGTACTTCAGTCCATCATAACGCATCAAGTGCCCGACCAACGGCGTGATGATCGGCCAAAACACGTACGCCTGCAGGTACTTTTGGAAGAATTGCCGTGGCTTGCTGCTCGTGTCGTATTCCTCTTTCGAGAACGTCAAAGGCCACGAGTGGATGTCGGGGTCTCGGCCAACGACATTGGGGTGCGCATGGTGCTGAACGTTGTGCTTGTGACGCCAATATTCCATGGAAAGACCGGAAAACAACGGGAACGCCAGCGCTGCAAGCGAAAGGTTGCCGGTTTTCGACTTGCATGCTGAAGAATGCACGCCTTCGTGACCGATCATGGCCACCGTTGTCGTCAACAGAGCGGTCACGGGCAAGAGCACCAAGCCGATCTTGAGCGGGAGGGCGATGTGTGCGGTGTACAGCCCGCCAAGGATCGCCAAGAGGACGATGATTTTGGTCCAAGATTTGGCCGTTGGTTTGTCGAGCAGACCTTTCTCTTGCAATTGTTTCCGAAGATTCGCCATTGGATGTGCTGCCATGAACTTGACCTCCTTTGGGTTCTCAGTTCAACGCACGCCGTTCTGCATATCAAAGTGGTGTTTGGTCGCACACTAAATGCGGTCAAATGCAATGGCGTTGTGGGCGATGCAAGCAAGGTGGTGAGCACCATCGAACGACCACAGCGTTGAATCCTCCGGAAGTTGACCGTTCATCCGCTCCAGGGCGCCGTGCGGTGGTGTCCACGATGGGGTTTGATGCCACCAAACCTCAGAAGTGCCATCCGCCCGGTGCGCGGTCAAGGTGGCCGATGGGGCGTTGACCGATTCTTCTGACAACACAACCATGCCAAGGGCGTCCACCATGGTCGGTCGATTCCAATGTGCGGTGTGAGCTGCGTTAAGCATGTGCTGCGTTGAACCGGGCCCGTAAACTCCGTACCGCATGTCAACGACGCTGTTGGCATGCAGAACGTCATCGCCCAGCGATGTCACCAGGTGCAGACACACACCATCGTCGGCCATGGCAGAGTCGATAATGCGTGCCCGTGTACGTACATCCACACCGCGCTGCGTGAGCTCGATCACCAGCAATTTGCACACCCATTCCCATCGGCACCCAAAAGCATCGATTGATGGGATGTGCTGGAGTTGGAGGACATGCTGATGTCGCGGTGGGATAAATTCACTCAGCAACTCAAGATCGTGAACAAGACCAGGGTGACGAACAGGCATGCCCACTTCGGCTTCTTGTTCAACGATGATCACATTGTGCTCTTTTGAAAGTCGGTGTGCCAACAACATGGAGGCAACGTTTGATCCCACCAAAACAATGTTCACCAAGAAGATCACCATGATTCAAACAGCAATGCTTCAACAGGACACGATGGAATGCAGAGCTCACAATGCGAGCAGTTGGGTTCATCTACCACAGCTATGCGTTGGTCGAGCGTGAGCACGTCCAGTGGACACAGTGCAATGCATGCACCGCATCCAAAACAACGATCTTCGTTCACGACGAAGATTTCATTTGGACGTCGTCCCATGATGTTCACGAACACAACCATCATTTTGGACTCTTTGTTGTCAAATGGAAGCGTTGTTGCTGTTTATCGTTCATGAATGCATCACCGTTGGGGGACCCCTTCATGACCAGTGGAACACATCGAAGGGATTGCCCTATGGAAATGAAAAAGAGAATGAAGAGATGGAAATGAAAAAGTCATGTGAAGTGTATCGCGACAAGAATATAATCATTCACATCATTCATTTGAACCAATCAAAGGATGAGCACCCAATTTCTTCCTCCAGTGGAAACAGAGGGGTTGGACCCACATGTTCTTGATGGGTAAGATTCACCTCACGGCATGGTCCTCTATTCTCCAGGGCGCACTTCGTCATACTCCGAAGATCCACCCATCTCTGGATTGCGCTTCCACTGCCTCGGCGGGGGGGACGAGGTGGGCAACGTCGGTATTGTGTTGGAGGATTCAAACGGGACCCGTTTGTTGCTTGATTACGGCCTTGCGCCAACCTCACCACCTCGTTATCCAGCTGAGGCACCGTATGTTGGCCATGCAGTCATCACCCATTCACACATCGATCACCTCGGTATGGCGCCCTGGTTGTGTGCAAACCACCAAACAACGCTTCATGGAACAGCACTGACAGCTTCACTCTCGGACATGATGTGGCGAGATTGTTACAAAGTCAGTTCCATTGAACGCTATCCGCTAGCGTGGGACAAGCGTGACATCGAGACAGCACTTGACGCATGGGAAACCCATGAATTCAACGAACCTTGGAGTCTGGATTCATGGTCGTTGCAATTGCTTCCAGCCGGTCATATACCCGGTGCTGCCATGCTTCACATCACCACACCGTCGCACACCGTGTTGTTGACGGGAGATTTTGACACGCGGGATTCACCGTTGGTGAACGGAGCTCAGCCTGTCAAAGCCGATGTGTTGTTTGTGGAAGGAACGTACGGTGGTCGTGATCACCCGCCGAAAGAAGAAGAAGTCAAGCGGTTCATCGATGCTGTCCAATCGGTGGTCGACCGTGGTGGGACGGTTCTGATTCCAGCATTTGCCAACGGACGAACCCAAGACGTCGTGATGTTGTTGCACCGTCATTTACCCCATCTGGACGTGCATGTCGACGGCATGGGAAAACGGGTGGCACGTCTTCAGCAAGACCACAGCGATGTCCTCAGGGACGGTGAGGAATTGGCGGCTGCCTGGAAATGGTGCAAGCGAGTGGGGAGTAAATCCGACAAGAAGAAAGCGTTGAACGCCGATGTGATCGTCACCACATCTGGAATGCTGGAAGGAGGCCCGTCGTTGTGGTACCTGAATCGATTGCGTCACGATGAACGCAACGCGGTGTTCTTCACCGGTTATCAGGCACGGGATACCGGTGGTCGCTCCCTTATCGAACACGGTCGTTTGACCATTTACGGCAACCCAACGGACATTCCGTTGAAGTGGCAGCAATTTTCTTTTTCAACGCACGCTGGGCATCAAGAAATTGTTGATTTTGCTCGGGCTTGCGAAGCCAAACACGTGGTGGTTTACCACACCGACGCCACCCACGCCCGTCCGCCACTCGTCGCGGACTTGGAGGCGGCGGGCCACATCGTGCACCAACCCGAAAATGGCGTGTCTTACATCATTGAATGATGAATGGAAGCGAAGCGATTGAATACAACCACACCCACCGGGGAGCGATACACATGGCTGCGAAACGTCCTGCAGGTGGCAAACCTCGAAAGCGCAAGCGCAAGATGCGTCTGTCGCTCAAGCAGTCAAAACTCAAGAACGAGGACAAGTACACCGACGCCTTGGGTTGGTCTCAAGATGTGGGACGCACGCTCAATGCGCCCGAAGCACCCAAAGCGCCTGACACCCTCAAGGTCCAGTGCGATATGTGCGGTTCCATGCTCAAAATCCCGAAACCCAAGCGATCAAAGTACAGCGTGACGTGCAGTTATCCTGAATGCGGCCACGTGATGAAATTTGATTGATGTTCGTACAGCACTGGTCACCCTTTTGGTGACCTCGGTGAGTTTGTCGGGCTGCCTCACGGGCGAATCGGATGCAAAACCTGCTGATCTGCGATTGGCCACGACCACCTCCATGAGGGATTCAGGCCTCCTTGATGTCCTCCTCGCCGAGTTCACGGCGTTGACCAATCACTCGGTTGAGTACGTAGCCGTTGGCACCGGTGCTGCTCTTCGGCTTGGGGAGCAAGGCGATGTGGACGCCCTCATCGTGCATGCTCCCGACCGAGAAACAGCGTTCATTGAAGCTGGTCACGGTACGGAACGTACACAGGTGGCATGGAACGCCTTCGTTCTTCTGTCGCCTGCAATGAACGCCACATCGTTGGACGAAGCGTTCCTCGACATTCTCAACAACGAGCGGTGTTTTGTTTCACGCGGCGATTTTTCAGGCACTCATGAGAAAGAACAAGCCATTTGGCGACGGCTCGCCAGCACCCACCAGGTTGATTTGGTCGAGGATCACAACGGTCTGCATCCCGATGGCGACTGGTACCGCTCCATCGGCCAAGGGATGGGAGCGGCGATCAACATGGCCGACGAAAAACAATGCAGCACCTTGTCCGATTGGGGCACCGCGTTGAACTTTCAATCGCAGATCGATTTGAATCGGTACACCTTCAACGACGCCCTGCTCCACAACCCGTACTCCTACATTCCCATCAGCGGGGTTGACCATCCCGCTGTGAATGCGTTCAAAATGTACCTGCTTAACGAAGGCCGCGACACCATCGCCTCGTACACGATTGAGGGCGAGCCCGCCTTCTTTTTGCCCGATCAACCGTGAGCCATGATGTCGTTCACGAGCGGATGGTCAGCTGGCAACCTCTGTCCCTGATGAAGCACCACAATGGACGTAGCGAGGCGTTTGGCCTGGAGCATGTTGTGGGTTACCATCACCACGCACCCCCCCGCATCTTTCATGCGCAACAATTCCCGCTCTACAGCTTGTGTGTGCTTCAATCCGAGGTTGGACGTACCCTCATCCAACAAAAGCAAACGGGGGTGCAACCCCATGTGCCGCGCCAATGCTGCGCGTTGTCGCTCACCCCCGGACAAGGTCAACGTGCTGGCGTGTTCGACCTTCTGCAGGTCAAAGACGTTGAGAAAATACGCTCCTGAAGCCGGGACCTCAGCGAAACTTGATGATGCCAACCCGATTTCATCTGCTACGGTGCTTGTTAGCGGGCTGGCGTGCTGCGGTAAGTACACAGTTTCAAACGGCCCGGTCGACCGTTCGAGGTCTTCAAGGCCCGCCAACGCCCTCAATAAGGTGGTTTTCCCAGCACCCGATTCACCAACGATGACCACGATGGTTCCAGGACCGAGCTCAACGTCCACATCGGTCAACAACGGGGTACCGTTCTTTGTGACGTCGATCGTGATGCGTTCGTGGTTGCGGAATTCAGGGTACATGACCGGTGCTTCACCCTTCACCGCCAATGGGGCCGTGGGACGCCAATCGCGAACAAATGAAGCCAAACCAACCAACACCAGCGACATCAGCAGCAAGATGCCCCCGAGAACCATGGCTTCGTCGAGGTTGCCCTTGGACGTTTCCAGAACAATGCTGGTGGTCATCACTCGGGTTTTACCAGCGATGTTTCCGCCCACCATGATCACGGCCCCCACTTCAGCCACGGCACGCCCGAAGGCCAAAACAACCGCATGGTACACGCCGTATCGAGCCAAACGAACTTCTTGCCAAAACCGTTGACGAGGAGAGAACCCGAACGTCTGCAGCACGTCACCCACATCCCGGTCCACTTTGGCAAACGCCGCCCACGCCCCACCCCACACCAACGGGAGAATGAGCACGGTTTGAGCGAGCACCATCGCTTCCACGGTGAAGAGGAGATCGAGTTGACCCAAAGGCCCCGCACGGCTCAGCATGGCGTACATCACCACGCCGACGACCACCGGAGGCAGACCGTAGAGCGCCGTGACGATGGTGCGAAGCGTTCGAAACATTGGTGCATGCTGTCGGGCGCACCATGCTCCAAGCGGTACACCGATGAGGGCAGCCAGCAACGTTGCTGGGCCGCTGGTCAGCAGGGTGGTGACGATGGCCTCAGCGAGGGTGTCACCGTTGACCATGGTGCTTCATGGAAGCGCGACCCATCATCTTAACGACCACCCACATTTTGAAACACCACGACGCCATGGAACGGTCATGGAAGGCGTGCCTTATTTTGTGACGCTGGACGAAGCGTTGGCATTGGTCCATGAGCATCCAATGAAGCTCAATGTTGAGCGCGTCCCCCTCGACGAAGCCCACGGTCGACACCTCAGCGAAGATTTGCCAAGTTTGGTGGACGATCCAGCATTTGACAACTCGGCCATGGACGGGTTCGCCTGCCATCACGACCCCGACATCGAATACCCGCGTACGGTGAAGGTGGGAGGGACGGTGGCAGCCTCGAAGGTCGAAGGTGACATGGTGGTGGCACCCAGCGAGGCGGTTCGCATCATGACCGGTGCGCCCATGCCGCCAGGGACATCGGCCATGCTACCCATCGAGCGGTGCGAGGTGGATGAAGCGGCGGGAACCGTCACCTTGCTCGAGCCCCCGAAACCTCACTTCGTTCGAAAGCGAGGGGAAAACCTCCGCGCTGGTTCCGTGGCGCTTCATCGAGGGGCCCACATGACGCCAGCTCGCGTCGGGTTGTGCGCCACCATGGGATACGACAGCGTCCCGGTATCGCAACGGGCGCGGGTCGCCATCGTGTCCACTGGCGATGAATTGGTTCCTCCAGGCACGGAACTCGCACCGGGGGAAATTTACGAGTCGAATTCATACGGTTTGGCCGGATTGGTGGCTTGGACCGGCCACACGCCCGTTCGGTTTTCGGCTGTCAGCGACACAGAAGATGCACTCAGAGATGCGTTAAACGAAGCCGCCGCCACCTGCGACCTTGTGTTAACCTCTGGCGGGGTGTCCATGGGCGAGTTTGACCTTGTTCGTGCACTGATGGAACGCGAAGGGAACATGAAATTCTGGCGGGTGAAAATTCGTCCGGGTTCACCTCCATTGTTCGGGACTTGGAACGGTACGCCCCTGTTCGGCCTGCCAGGCAACCCGGTGTCCAGTCACGTGGTGTTCCGTCTGCTGGTGGCCCCGTTCCTGCGCCACGCCACCGGCGCCGACGGCCCCGTTGAATGGCGCGTCCGCGCTCAATTGTGCGACCGGGTCAAGTCCACCAGCGATTGCTTAACCTTGCGTCGCGTCACATTGACGTCAACGCCTGACGGGTTGAAGGCTCGCCAACCGCGTCATCAAGGGTCGGGCAACCTCGAGAGTTTGGCCAGTGCTGATGCGCTGACGTTGCTGCAACCCGGTCAAAGCGGAGAGGTGGGCGAATGGATCGATGTGATGGTGCTTCAGGGGTGAGAACATGGACCGCTGGACCGTCTCCAAATCATCGACGCTTTTGGAAGCGTTACAAACGCACTACACCGCCTCATCAGCCAACAAACTGAGAAAGATGCTGGCCGCTTCGAGGGTGCACGTCAACGATCAGGTGCACCACCGAGCAAAACACAGCGTGCAGCCCGGGGACACCGTGCAGGTGTCCAACAGAGCCGCATCCACGAGTCCGACAACCGCGTCATCCACATCGTCGGTCGACCCGCGTTTGAGCGTTCTCCACGAAGACAATGCGCTCTTGGTCGTTGCCAAACCGCATCACGTGCTGTCCGTCGCCACCGACCGGCTTGAGGCCGACACCCTGCACAGCTGGTGCGTTGACCTCGTTCAAGAACAGGACAGCAACGGTTGGGCCTACATCGTTCATCGTCTTGACCGGGAGACGTCGGGCGTGATGGTCCTGGCCAAGTCCAAGCAAGCGAAAGCGCACCTCCAAGAGCAATTTGCGGCGCGAGACGTCCACCGAATCTACGTCGCACAGGTCGAAGGCACCCCCGTCCCCAACCAAGGTACGGTTCGAACATGGCTGATGGAGGACAAACATCTCAACGTGAAGGCGGTCAATCCACGTCATCCCCAAGGCAAGGAAGCGGTATCGCATTACCGCACGTTGTCGTCCAACGGCACCGCATCGCTGGTTGAGGTGATGATTGAAACCGGTCGCCGGCACCAAATCCGCATGGCGATGCAACACCTTTCCACGCCCATCGTTGGCGACCGCCGCCTTGGTGCCACCACGGACCCGCACGGCCGCGTGATGCTCCATGCCCACGCACTTGAGTTCCTTCATCCTGAAACCGACGATCCGGTCCGCTTCGAAGCGCCGTTGCCGGGCTCCTTCACGTTGTGATTGGCGCACATTGCCAAGGACACACGCTTTCAAAAACCGTGGACCGCAGCGAATCTCGGAGAGCAACATGTCGGCCCCGGGCGATGAAGGCTGGATTGAAGTGCGCGGGGCGCGCACCCACAACCTGCAAGACGTTTCGGTGAACCTCCCCAAGGGCCAGTTCGTCGTGATTTCGGGCGTGTCCGGCTCGGGGAAATCCAGCTTGGCCTTCGACACGTTGTATGCCGAAGGTCAACGCCGATACGTCGAGAGCCTTTCCTCCTATGCCCGCCAGTTCATCGGCCAGATGAAGAAAGCCGATTGCGATTCCATTGAAGGCCTTTCACCGGCCATTTCCATCGATCAAAAGCAAGGCAGTCACAACCCCCGTTCGACGGTGGCCACGGTCACGGAAATCCAAGATTACCTTCGGTTGCTTTGGGCCCGCATCGGGAAACCCCATTGCCCAACGTGCGGCAAGGAAGTGGCGCGACGGACGGTGCAGGAGATCGTCGACGACATTTTCTGGAGGCTGGAGGCGCACGCCGTGGCGGTGTGGAGTCCGGTGGTTCGCGCTCGGAAAGGCACCCACATCGATTTGTTCCGTCAATTGGTCGAGCAAGGCTACTTGCACGGGCGTGTGAACGGTCACGAAGCATCCTTCGAAGACCCACCAACCCTGGACAAAAATTTCCGCCACGACATTGACGTGCGCATCGACCGCTTGCGTTGCACTCGCGAGCGCCGCCAACGCTTGACAGAGGCCGTTGAATCGGCCCTTCGGCTGGGTGGCGGGACCCTCGCTGTGGAAAGTCTGCAGCTGCCCAGCGAGACGGCGACCCTTCGGGCCAACTCCCGTTCTCGGGAAGCCGAGGTCGGCGACACCATCGCCTGGTCCGAGGACTTCGCTTGCCCAGAGCATGGGGCGTTCATGCCCGAATTGTCGCCGCGCGTCTTTTCGTTTAACTCGCCTTTGGGGGCTTGTGGCACCTGCCAAGGGTTGGGCGTCCAGCGGCAATTCAGCATCGACTTGGTGGTTGACCACAGCATGAGCGTTGCCAACGGGTGCGTGGTGCCGTGGCGCCAATCCATGTCACCGTCTTGGTATCGAAAATTGTTGGAGTGCACCTGTGAGCACTACGGCATTTCCACCACGTTGCCGTTTGGAATGCTGGACGAAGACGAGCAGGACATCCTCCTCTACGGTTCAGGCTCCACCGTGATCCATTACGAGTTTGTATCGGAATCCGGTTCGGAGTACAAGTACAGCAAACCTTGGGAGGGCATCGTCCCCCGTCTTGAGCGCGCGTACGCCGAAACCACCTCGGAGCGCACCCGCAACCGACTCATCGCCTGCATGACGGACCTTGACTGCCCGGAGTGTTCAGGGGAGAAACTGAACCGGGCAGCCCGTTACGTCACGGTGGGCGGCATCCGCCTCCCGGAGGTCAGCATGTGTTCGGTCCACGATGCGTTGGGCCTGGTTCGCGCATGGCACCCGGACGGTGAAGGCCCACCGGCAGCGTTCGAAGACACGCTGGAAACCCTGGACGAACGAAGCCTGTTCATCGCGAACGAGATCGTCAAGGAAATCGAGAACCGGTTGGGTTTTCTCGACAGCGTCGGCTTGGATTACCTCACGTTGGACCGCAAAGCCAACACCCTCTCGGGTGGCGAAAGCCAGCGCATCCGCTTGGCGACACAAATTGGCAGTCGCTTGACCGGTGTGATGTACGTGCTGGACGAACCGTCCATCGGCCTCCACCAGCGCGACAACGAGCGCCTGCTGGTGACCCTCCGAGAACTCAGCGATTTGGGCAACACCTTGCTGGTGGTCGAGCACGACGAAGACACCCTGCGTCAAGCGGATTGGTTGTGTGACCTTGGGCCCGGTGCTGGCCTTGAGGGGGGGCAAATCGTTGCCAACGGACCCCCTGCTGAAGTGATGGCTTCTGAGGCATCGGTCACCGGGGCGTACCTCAGCGGTCGCCGCTCCATCGCTTGGCCAACGAAGCGCCAAGCCCCGGGGAAGAAGAAACTGGTTGTGAAAGGCGCTGAACACAACAACCTCCAAAACGTCACAGCGTCGTTCCCGCTGGGGTGCATGACCGCTGTGACGGGCGTTTCAGGCTCCGGCAAGTCGTCGTTGGTGTCGGGCATTCTTGCACCGGCCTTGCAGCGCGAAGTCCACCGCGCCGAAACCGTGCCCGGCCGGTTCCGCTCCCTCGAGGGGGTGGAGCACGTGGACAAGGTCATCATCATCGACCAATCGCCCATCGGACGAACCCCGAGGTCCAACCCTGCCACCTACACCAAAGTCTTCGATGAGATCCGCAAACTCTTCGCCGACACCAAGTTGTCCAAGGAGCGCGGGTACAAGCCAGGTCAGTTCAGCTTCAACGTGAAAGGCGGGCGCTGTGAAGCCTGCGCAGGCGGAGGTTCGATCAAACTTGAGATGAATTTCCTGCCGGACGTGTGGATCACCTGCGACATATGCGACGGGAAACGGTACACCCGAGAGTGCCTCGAGGTCACATGGAAAGGGCGCACCATTCACGATGTCCTTGAGATGCCGGTGGCTGAAGCGGTGACGTTTTTCCAGCACCACCGCAAGATTCACCGCACCTTGGAGACCTTGAATTCAGTGGGCCTTGGCTACATTCGGCTTGGCCAACCCGCCACCACGCTCTCGGGTGGAGAGGCGCAACGCGTGAAGTTGGCCAGCGAGTTGCGGCGCATGCCCAACAAGCACACGGTGTACATCCTGGACGAGCCGACCACGGGTCTATCCTTCAGCGACGTTGACAAACTCATCTCGGTGCTGCATCAATTGCGGGACAAGGGCCACAGCATCATTGTCATCGAGCACCATTTGGATGTGGTGAAATCCTGCGACTGGATCATTGACCTTGGCCCAGAGGGCGGTGAGCGCGGTGGAACGGTGATTGCCACCGGCACACCGGAAACGGTGGCGAAGGTGCAGGACAGCCCAACCGGCAACTTCCTCGCACGCATGCTGGACACCTCCTCGCCGTGAACTACAAAGGGCGCATTCGCCGTCCTCCCAGCGGCCTCAATGGCCGGTGAAGATGATGTCCGTTACACGCGTCGAGGTCACACCACGTCAGGGGCCGGGCATGAAGGACGTCCGCGGCAACGTGGTGCGCCGCCACCTCCTCGCCGATCACGGCTTAGAAGTGGGTGAGGTCCGATCCATTTGCGGCTACCTCATCATGAGCGATACCCCCACCGAGGCCATTGAAGCCAGGGCGGACGACTTGTTCGTGGACCCCATCATCGAGCACGGGTTGACCAATCGATTGGCATTGGCCAGTGACCTGTTTCCCACCGCCCCCGACGCCGTCGTGACGATCGGCTTCAAACCCGGCGTGACCGACAATCCGGGCAAAGCAGCCTTGGACGGGTACACGACGTTGTTCCCAGAGGACACCGGTGCGGCCATTGCGACCTACACCACCTACGTGTTCTACGGCGTGCCCTCCTCATGTTCGGCTGAGTGGCTGGCATCAACGCTCCACAACGGTTTGATTGAGCGTGCCTTGGTGGCCGACGCTGAGGCCTGTTCGTCGGGTGCTTGGCCTGAACTGGCGTTCCCTACGCCTCCACCTCAAACGTTCACGCCCCCCAAGACCGTTGATTTGGAATTGGACGACGATGCACTGGTCGCGCTCTCCGAACAAGGGCTGCTGGCGCTCAACTTGACCGAAATGAAGGCGATTCGAGACCATTACCGGCGTCCCGAGGTTCAAGACGCCCGTCAAGCGGAGGGGTTGCCGCCGCATGCGCCAACCGACGTGGAACTGGAGTGCCTGGCGCAGACTTGGTCCGAGCACTGCAAACACAAGATCTTCGCATCCAAAATTCATCACGTCGACTCCGAAACGGGTGAAGACACCGTCATCGATTCGATTTTCAAAACCCACATCATGAAGCCCACCCATGACATGCAGAACGATGTCGATTGGCTGCTCTCGGTCTTCCACGACAACTCCGGCGTCATCGCTTGGGACGACACGTACAGCGTCTGCATGAAGGCGGAAACGCACAACTCCCCTTCTGCCCTTGACCCCTACGGCGGTGCCATGACCGGCATCGTTGGCGTCAATCGTGACATCCTTGGTACAGGATTGGGCGCTCGCCCCATCGCCAACACTGATGTGTTCTGTTTCGGGCCGCCCAACTGGAGCGGCGAACTGCCCGACAACCTCTTCCACCCCTCCCGGGTGCTGCGCGGGGTCCATGCGGGCGTTCGTGTTGGCGGAAACGAATCGGGGATCCCGACGGTGAACGGAGCCATTGTCTTCGACGACCGCTACATCGGCAAGCCGCTGGTGTACTGCGGCACGGTGGGCATCATGCCCCGTCACCTTCCGGATGGCCGCCCTTCTCACATCAAGACCCCTGAAGCCAACGACATCGTGTACATGGTTGGCGGTCGCGTGGGGTACGATGGCATCCACGGTGCCACGTTTTCTTCGTTGGAACTGACCGAAGAATCCCCGTCCAGTGCTGTCCAAATCGGCGACCCAATCACGCAGAAGAAAATGCTCGACATGCTTCTCGAGGCACGTGACGCAGGCCTCATCAGTTGCATCACCGACAACGGGGCCGGTGGACTTTCGTCGTCCATCGGCGAGATGGCGGAGTACACCAACGGGTGCGAGATCGATTTGGCATCCGTCCCGCTGAAGCAAGCGGGGCTCTCGCCGTGGGAGATTCTGGTTTCGGAGAGCCAGGAACGCATGACGGTCGCCGTCCAACCCGGTGACCAGGCGGCGTTCGAAGCACTGGCCGCCCTCCATGAGGTCGAAGCCACGCCGGTGGCCCGGTTCACGTCAAGTGGGCAATTTCACGTGAAGCACGGCGAGGACACGGTCGCCCTTCTGCCCATCGAATTCCTCCACGACGGTGTGCCTCAACTGGAATTGGAAGCCGAGTGGGTTCGCCCGCAACCGGCTGAATTTGTGCCACCCGCTCACCCTGACCATGCGGACCTGCTCCTGCGCATGCTCGCCCGACCCAACATTGCCAGCAAGGAAGCATGGGTCCGCCAATACGACCACGAGGTCATCGCACAGACCGCCATCAAACCCTTTGTCGGGGTGGCTCGAGACGGCCCAGGTGACGCCGGTGTGATCGCACCTGTTCACGGCGACCCCCACGGCCTGGTGATCTCGTGCGGTATTGCCCCGCGGTACTCTGATTTGGATGCGGGCGCCATGGCCGCCGCTTCCATCGACGAAGCGGTTCGCAACGCCGTGTGCGTTGGATTGGACGTGGACAAAATGGCCGGCCTCGATAATTTCTGCTGGCCGGACCCCATCGAGTCGGCCAAAACCCCCGACGGCCGGTTCAAACTGGCGCAGTTGGTGCGGGCCAATCGGGAACTTGAGCGGGTGTGCAGGGCTTACCGGTTGCCTTGCGTCAGCGGCAAGGATTCCATGAAAAACGACTACGGTCAAGGTGAGAACAAGATTTCCATCCCGCCGACGCTCTTGTTTTCGCTGTTCGGCGACCATCCCGATGTCCGGTTCACCGCAACGAGCGATTTCAAGGAAGCAGGGGACCGCATCTACCTTGTCGGCACCTCCCACGATGAACTCGGTGCGAGCGAGTTGGCGTTCATGCTGACTGAAAGCGGCGAAGCCGCTGGCATTGGCGGACAAGTGCCGCTCCTGCCTCACCCCGAGCAAAACCTGACCATGTACCGTCAGTTGGCGACCGCCATTCAGCGCGGTGCTGTTCGAACGGCGCACGATTGCAGCGAGGGAGGTGTTGCCGTGGCCGTGGCCGAAATGTGCATCGGCGGTCGCCTGGGAGCCAACGTGGACCTCGACGGCACGGGCGACGGTGACCTCTGGGGTCGGCTGTGGGGCGAATCCCTCGGCCGTTTCATCGTGGCCGTGTCGCCTGACCACGAGACCACGTTCCGAGAATTGATGCGCGGTCACCGCATCACGGTGCTGGGCGAAGTCCTCGACAACGGTGCACTGCACGTGACAGACGGTGAGGACGACGTGCTTCACCTTGAGGTGGGTGCCATGGTTGATGCGTGGCAGACCACGCTGGCCCTCGGAGGTGTGCAGCATGCGTGACGATGTTCGCGTGGCCGTCCTGTACGGCTTTGGCATCAACTGCGATCATGAAACCAAGGCCGTGTTTGAACTGGTGGGGGCCAAGGCAGAGCGCGTCCATGTCAACGAACTCGTCAACGGCAGCATCGACCTCACCGCCTTTGACATCATGGCCGTTCCGGGCGGCTTTTCATTCGGGGATCACCTGGGCAGCGGTCGCTTGTTGGGCAATCGACTTCGCTTCACCCTTCGCGATTCGCTCAAGGCCTTCGTGGAGGCAAAGAAACCGATCATTGGCATTTGCAACGGGTTCCAAGTGCTGGTCAAGACCGGCCTGCTACCGGGGCCGGACGGCCACGAGCCGGATTTCATCCAGCGTGCCAGCTTGACCCTCAACGACAGCGGTCGATACGAAGACCGCTGGGTGACGCTCGAATTTGACCCCGAGAGCCCGTGCATTTGGACGAAGGGTATGGTGCGCATGGAATGCCCCGTTCGCCACGGTGAAGGAAAATTCGTCATGCCGCACGAAGCCGACGTCGCTGCGCTCGAAGCTGGCCATCGCGTGGCGGTCCGGTACGTGGACAGCACCGACCCGGTCGGCATGCACCGAACCGACCCGCTTCCTTACCCGGTCAGTCCCAACGGTAGCATGCACAACATCGCTGGCGTTTGCGACGCAAGTGGGCTGGTGTTCGGGTTGATGCCGCATCCAGAAGCCATCTACGCGGCATGGCTCCATCCCGAACACACCGGTGGTCATGCGCCCGCCGGTCAAGGCGATGCGCTCGAAGGATGGGAAGGTGAAGGTCTCCAATTGTTCCGTAATGCGGTGGATCACGTTCGGGCCCAACGGTGAGGCTTCTGTCCCGCCAAGTGCACGTCGACGGACTTCGCGGCGTGGCGGTCTTGTTGATGGTGATGGTTCACATTGCCGCGACGTGGAACCCATACACGACAACCCAAACGAATGCCCTGGCGTACATTGTTTCGGGTTTGGGGGGGTTGGCGGCACCCCTTTTCGTGACCGTGTTCGGTTGGGGGGCAGCGCTTCGGCCGCTGTCGATGGGACAGCGGGCGGTTCGAGCAACGGTTCTGTTGTTGCTTCAGCTGCTGGTCAACCTTTGCGCACCACACTTGTTTGAGCCGTTCACGCCAGGCGTGCTGTCGCTGTTTGCTCTTCTCGTGTTGGTGCAGCCGTGGTGGCTGGCGGTTGTTCAACGAGGAACAACTTCGACGGGCACTGCCATGGCACTGCTTGTCGTTGCAACGTTTCTTGCCAACGGATGGACGGGCGAACTCACATGGAGCGATCGCATTGCCGTCGACGGCGTGTTGACGTGGGCGGTGCACGCGTTGCTGACCGGGACCTACCCGCTCGTGCCGTGGCTGTTCTTTGCCATGGCTGGGGCATGGGTTCAGAACGCCGGTGGGCTGGAACAACGTCGCGGTTTTGCCGTTGTTGCGTGCGGCGGTTCGACGATCAGCGGGTTGCTGCTCGTTCTTTCCCTGCAAACAGGCGTGCCGTGGGCTTTGCCCAGCGGCGAGGCGTACTTGACGTTCTTTCCAGCCAACGCACCGTTCCTTTTCGCAGCCCTTGCAGGGGTGTCGATTCTTTGGTGGTCTGCCTTGACATGGTCGCATCGGGCGACTGTTCTTGCGCCCGTAGGGCGCATGTCCCTGACGGTGTACGTGGGTCACTTCCTTCCGCTGTTCTGGGTTCATCGTTGGGATGAATCCGGCGGTTGGTCGTTGGACACGGCCATGATGGCCGTGCTGATCTACACGTTTGCGTGGGGGGCAATGGCTCACCGATGGTTCAGGTTGATGCCAAAATGGACTCTGGAGCAGGTCATGCGGAACATCGAGCGAAGGTTCGCTCGGGATTGAATGTCTCGTTGTTCAAGACAGGCAGGGGAGTTGTCTACCTACGACCCGGTGAGACGAGGCGGTCCGAAGGCCACCTCGCCTCGAGGGTGTGGTAAGAACCGGGCTGTGCTTCACTCAGCAGCAGCCAGAGCTTCAGTGGCCTTCTTGGCGCCCATCCAGGCGACAACACCGAACCCGACCTTGTTGATCACGTCGGCGATGTTGTACAGGACGGCCATCATCTCGATGGACACGGCCTCGGACACGCCTGCGGTTGGGTTGAAGAGGTAGCCGATGGGGTAGATGATCCAGCCGACCACGATGAACCAGCGCAGAGCGTTGGTGCTCCACATGAGCTCGGGGGCAATCTTGCTGTTGTCAACGCCCTTGCCGGAGGACCAGGGCGTACCGGTAGCCACGATGATCATGGCCCAGCCGACACCGCCGAGGATGAGACCGGCCATGCCGGGGATGACATCTGCTTCGCCGAGGTAGCCAAACAGAATCATGATGATGGCGCCCGTGAAACAAATGCCAGTGAAGCCAAGGCCGAGGAATTTCTCGTCGGTGATGGCATCCTTTCCGACAAGGGAAGGGAATTTGAGGGCCATGAGGGGCACGGTGATGATCCAGTCCATGTAGCGGTACTCGATGCTCACGACGCCGAAGTCGGCGTACACGCCTCGCATGTAGTAGTAGTGGAAGGCAGCAATACCGACGATGAGGGCCGAGATGGTCATCGTGGTGCGGTATTGTGGAGCCACGTTGCTGCGCTCGCTCATGAAGAAAACGAAGGCGGCGCCCATGGCGATGTAGCCGACGAAGAAGAGGAAGTAAGTGACCAGGGCCAAACTGTCGACTTCACCAGCGGCGTCGTACAAGTGGGCGGGCAGGCCAGTAGCTTCGTTCATTTCGCCAGCAGCTGCCGAAACAGTTCCGGCAAACGCAAGGGTCAGGGTGGCAATCAGCAGCAGGTTTGTTGTTTTTGAAAACGTCTTATTTTGCATGGTTCTCGCTTTGAAAATTAACATTCGCTATATAAACAAGCGTATTTTTTCACGCTTTTTTTGCATCTTTCGCGGATTGTTCATTCCGCCGGCGTTTTTCTAACGAAATTTGCCCACCTCGACGGGCTTCTCACCCCTCCACCAAGGAACCGGTTTGAACGGCCCACAAGCGAGCGTACACACCGTTCAGATCGAGCAACGCCTCGTGCGTACCTTCCTCAATGACCTTCCCGTGTTCCAGCACGAGGATGCGGTCGGCGTGGCGAACCGTGGAAAGTCGATGAGCGATGATGACGGTGGTGCGGTGCTTTGCAATGGTGTGAATGGAACGCTGGAGCGCAGCCTCCGTATCGTTGTCCACCGCAGAGGTGGCCTCGTCCAACAACAGCAAGGGGGCGTCTTTGAGGACGGCTCGGGCGATGGCCAGCCGTTGCCGCTGTCCTCCGGACAAGCGATGGCCCCCCTCGCCGACAAGCGTGTCCCAGGCGTCTGGCAAGGCTTCCACGAACACGGTGGCTTCAGCCACGCTGGCAGCAGCCTTCACCTCGTCATCGGACGCATCCAAGCGCCCGTATCGTATGTTTTCGAGAATGGTGGTCGGGAAGAGCGTGATGTGCTGGTCCACCAGCCCCATGGAGGAGCGGAGTGCGTGGAGCTTCCACTCGTCGAGGGGAACACCGTCCCACACCACCTTTCCCTCGGTGGGTTCGGCAAATCGGAGAAGGAGGCGCATCAGCGTGGTTTTCCCCGCACCTGTCGACCCAACGATGCCGGTGGTCGTGCCGGCCGGGAACGTCAAGTCGAGGCCGTCGAACAACGGTTCGCGTCCAGGATAAGCAAACGAGACGCCTTCAAACGTCAAATCGGCCCCCATCAATGCTTCACGGGTTGATTCATGGTCACCTTGATCCAATTCAATCGGCGAGGCGAGCACGTCGAGGATTCGGGTGGAGGAGGCCATGGCTCGCTGGTACAGATCGAACGTTTCGCCCAAGCGAGTGAGCGGCCACAACAGGCGTTGCGTCATGAACACCAGCACCGAATAGGCTCCGACGGCCATCGTGCCCTCTAGGGTCAACCAGCCGCCCAGCAGCAGGGTGGCGGTGAACCCCACCAAGATGGCCATGCGAATGAGCGGTGTGAACGCAGCAGAAAGCCGAATGGCCGATTGATTCGCCTCCCGATAGGTTTGGCTCAACGCCTCCACCCTGGCCTGTTCATGGGCTTCAGCGGTGAAGGATTGAACGGTGGTCATGCCGGAGAGGTCGTTTTCCAGCAGGGCGTTCATGTTGCCTGCAGCGGCCCGAACTTGCGCGTACTTGGGCTCGAGATTGCGCTGATAGCGGAACGAACCCCACACGATGATGGGGATGGGCAACACGGCAAAGACGGCCACTTGCCACGAGATGGCGATGAACACGGCGCCCACGACCACAACGGTTGTTGCCACTTGGAGCAGATCGTTGGCCCCCTTGTCGAGGAACCGTTCGAGCTGGTTGATGTCGTCGTTGAGAATGGCGAGGATGTCACCCTTCTGCCGTTCGTCAAACCACGCCGTGCTCTGCTGTTGCACGTGGCCGAAGGTGTCCAAACGCATGTGGTGTTGCACGGTCTGGGCCAAGTTCCGCCAAAGGACCCCGTAGAAGAATTCGAACAAAGATTCCAGTCCCCAGATGAGGAACGTCAACACGGACAGAAGGACCAATTGGTGCCACGGGTCAACCAACCCAAGCCCTGCGAGGAAGGAATCTTCGCGCTGCACCACCACGTCCACGGCCAGGCCGATGAGCAGCGGGGGCGCCAGGTCCCAGAACTTGTTGAACACCGAACAGAACGTGGCCAAACGGACCGTAGAGCGGTGCGGCCGCATGTAAGCGAGCAAACGTCGAAACGGCCCCTCGCCCATGGAGCGGCGAGAACGACGGGCCTTGAGAAGCCTCGTATTCGTGGAGGAGGAGGGCAACGCCTATGCTCCGGCGGTCCAGCAACGGGCCATGAACACGACGGAAACGACCGTGCTTCAGCGCGTGATGGCCACCGAACAGGGGGCACGGCACGTGACCCTGATCGACCCTGCCAAACAAACTCCTGACGTTGCAGCCCAGCGCGCCATGGTGGCGGTGGAGTGCGGCACGTCACTGATCTTCGTTGGCGGTTCCACCGACACACCCGACGATGTGGTTCACGCAACCTGCGTTGCCATTCAGGAAGCGCTTGAACTTCGTATGTTTGCTGCCAGCCAAGACCCTGAGGGCGACAGCTTGCACTGGGATGTGCCGGTCGTGCTCTTTCCGGGCGGGGCGCACGCCCTTTCCCCGGCAGCAGACGCCATCACCTTCATGATGCTCATGAATTCGACCAAGCGGGCATTTTTGGTGGGCGAACAGGTCCGTGGCGCGCCGTACATCGACCGCTTTGGCGTCGAGCCGTTACCGACCGGTTACGTTGTCTGCGCACCCGGTGGGCGGGTTGGCGAGGTTGGCGAGGCGGAACTCATTCAGCCTGACGACTTGGATGCGGTCCATGCTTACGCGCTGTGCGCCAAAATGTACGGGTTTTCATTGCTCTACTTGGAGGCCGGCAGCGGTGCAGACACCCCGGTGAATCCTGCCCTCATCGAACGGGCCCGCACCGTTGAAGGGTTGGCGCTGATGGTGGGGGGCGGACTTCGCACGCCAAGCGATGTCAAGCGTGCGGTGCATGCCGGTGCGGATTGGATCGTGACCGGCACCATCACCGAAGAAAGCGATGACCTTGCATCACTTCGAGAACGGCTTCAACCAATGATCGAAGCGTGCAACTGATCATTCCTCATGGTCTTCCACGACGGGGTCACCGGTGCCGCCGGGTGACGGCGGCCGAACCCCATCGACCTCCATGCCGGGCTCAATGACCGTCTCATCGGTGCTCAGCTCCACGCCTTCGCCGCTGGCCAGGGTGGCCATGTCGTCTGCCGTGGGGGCTTTGATGGTCCGCTCAACATCCGGGGTGCGTGCGTACAATTCACGCTTCAGTTCACGGCTTTCATGGCCGCGAACCAACGAAAGGGAATCGGCGAACACCCGACCAACCACTTCACGTGTGCGCTCGCTGCGGCGCGCCGTGTCCAGTTCATGCTCCATGGAGGCCCGTTGGTCCTCCATCGCTCGTAGTTCAGCGGTCCGGTCCTGCAGGGCCGCTTCGAGGTCGGTCATGGTGAGGGTCATTTGCTGGAGCCGCTCATCGCGCTCAAACACATCGTTGTGGAGGCGGCGCTCCCGTCGTCGCAGGGATTCGTATTCTCGGTTGCGTTCAAGCAACCGTCGCTTGAGGTCTTCGATCTGTTCGACGAGGTAATCGTGTTCGGCGGACACCGAGCGAGGGCCTTGCATCACGCGCTCCAGTTGCTCTTCGAGCTCCGCTAGCCTCCGGTCGCGTGCATCGAGCAAACCGCGCAACCTGTCGGCAATGTCACGAAGTCGCTGCCGTTCTTCTTCAAGGGCTTCGGCAGCTGCCTTTTCCACGTCAAGTTGGCGTTGGGTTTCGTCCACCTGGTGCTTGAGGGCGCGGACCTCGTCGGCCGTCACCGATGTGAGACCCGCCTCGGCCGCCTTCTCAAGCGCAGCCACCATCTGAACGATGCGCCCTTCCATTTCACCGATCACGCCATGCTGCTCATCCGTCAATCGGCGCAATTGGTCCACTTCGGTCACGAGTTGTTCCCGCTCTTCGTGGGACAGGGACGACCGTTGAGCAGCCAGCTCTTCGCGTGCATCCGCCACGAGGCGCTCGAGGTGGGTGATTTTCGCATGCGCTTCGGTGAGCTCGTGTTCAGCTTCGTGAAGCCGACTCAATTCAGGCGCCATGGCGTCCTGCCGTTCGGCCAGATCCAATTCGAGGACGCGGAGGCGTTGCTTCACAACGACGAGTTCTTCGTTGCGTCGAGCCAGTTCGTCCCAAGCGATGAGCACCTCTTCGACCAACTGATGGACGGGGTAGCCTTTGAGCATCCCCTCGAGCGCAGCGCGCTCATCGTTGGCGCCAGCGCCAAGGCCACGACCGTCGACCGGGGAAGCACTCTCAATCGCCATACGGGGGCGCAACCCTGCTGGACTGCACTTGAACCTTCCCGCCGCAGCGGTCGCTCAAGGGGTGGATTTGCCCCCTCTGAAAACACGCCGCCTCAGTTGATGGAGGTGTACATGTCGTCGGGCATTTCGGAGGCCAACTTCAGCGCACCGACGGCCACGGAGTTGATGGCGTCTTCAACACACCAAACGCGCACGTCGCCGATGTCTGCGAT
>Ga0255782_10001164_pt1 | contig 23106 bp, 21 predicted proteins | sample 101ome_26_FD_179980 | JGI IMG/M metagenome (GOLD analysis project Ga0255782, IMG submission 179980) | Coastal salt marsh microbial communities from the Groves Creek Marsh, Skidaway Island, Georgia - 101408AT metaG (version 2) | ecosystem: Environmental > Aquatic > Marine > Intertidal zone >...
ATTCATTTTTCAGGAATCAGCCTTGATATTAGCCTCTAATAAACCTTATCCATTCGACAAGGTTATTTATATAGATGCCGATTTGGATCTACGAATTCAAGGGATTATGAAGCGTGATCAGACTTCTCGTGAGCAAATTTTACAACGAATTGCGGCCCAACCTCAATTGGAGGATCACATTTCAAAAATCGATTATATCATCAACAATAGGTTTGATGATTCTCTCTTCGATGAAATAGATGCTTTAATCGAAGATCTTAAAAACGACAACTATGAATAAGAAGTGGTTATACATTACCTTGTTTTTAATGTCCGTTGCTCTAATAGGTATCATTTTAGTTCAAGGTTATTGGATTAAAATTTCCTTCGATAGTCGCTCCGAAGAATTTTCAACGGCTATAATTGATGTTTTAGAACATACTTCAGAGCAAATTGAAGATCGTGAACGAAAAGACTATTACAATCAACTAGCAGTTCTCATAGATAGTGTAGGTGCACCGAAATCCACCCATATTCGAAATTTTTTCTTTGTAAACCGAGGAGTTTCAGAAGATGAGATTATTTATTATTCGCACAATATTTTAGAGGAGGGGTATGATTTATCCACACAATCACTACCAGGCTTTTGGGGTGCAACCTCTTCAGATACGACAAGGATTGTCAATTTTACATCAAATAGAACTAAAAAGGTTTTTAGATCTGGTCTAAGTAGCGATGGTTTAAGTTCAAACATTGAACCTGTTGAGGTTATCGAAAAAATTGGATCACTCAGTAGTATTGAAAAGGCCCAATACGAAGACGTATTTATGGAGGCCGCTAAAGCTACTCCGATTTATGAAAGACTTACTGCACAAGAAATCCAGTTTGTTTTGAGTAGAGAACTTCTCAAACGAGGTGTTTCATTACCCTTTGAGTTTGGAGTTGAGCGCCAAGGATACCCTACATCAGTAAGAAGTGAAGGCTTTGACTTTACTTCCTCCTCAACCTATCGGTCTTCCATTTTCAAGGATAGTGAAGGAGTGAGTGCTTATGAATTAGTGGTCGATATCCCTCGTAAAAATGCTTATCTCATCAGGGATGTTTTGGGTCTCATGGCTTTATCTGTGTTCTTCACCTTAATTATTCTTGCTACGTTTTCTGTGGCGATTTATCAACTATTTACACAAAAGAAGAATGCGGAGATTAAAGCAGACTTTATTAATAACATGACCCACGAGTTTAAAACTCCTATTGCAACCATTGGTCTTGCAGTGGATGCTTTGAAATCTACCTTAAAAGATGAAACAGGAGGTAGGTATTTAGATATGATTCGCGATGAAAATAAACGAATGCTCACTCAGGTTGAGAATGTTCTTCAAATCGCACAATTAGAAAGGGGTCAGATCGATCTCGATTTATCTGAAATTTCACTACATGAAATTATTCTAGCAGCTAAGAAACGTGTTGATCTAATTTCAAATGAGAGAAATGGCACAATTGTTGTAAAGCTTGATGCGGTAAAAGACGTGGTTCAAGGAGATGCGATGCATCTTACACATGTTTTTATCAATTTATTGGATAATGCGATCAAGTACACCGATGAAAATAAAGCACCTGAAGTGCATATTTCAACCAGAGTAATTGATCACAGAATTGTAGTCGAACTCTCTGATAATGGAATAGGGATGAGTCGAACTACCTTGAAACAAGCTTTCGATAAGTTTTACCGGGAAACTAGTGGAAACTTACATTTAATTAAAGGTCATGGCTTAGGTTTAGCCTACGTGAAACAGATTATAGAAGCACATCAAGGAACAGTTCGGGCAGATAGTGAGAAAGGAGTTGGAACTACATTTTATGTTGAATTAAAACTAAAATGACCCAAATATGGCTGATGCTAAGAATATCTTACTAGTTGAAGATGACCCTAATTTCGGAATTGTTCTAAGAGATTATCTCAATCTCAATAGCTTTCAAGTTACTCTTGCAAAGAACGGAATGGAAGGGTTTGACAAATACAAAAAGGGAGATTATGACCTTTGCATTTTAGATGTGATGATGCCATATAAAGATGGGTATACGCTAGCTAAGGAAATTAGAGAAGATAATACATCGGTTCCGATCATCTTTCTTACAGCAAAATCTATGAAAGAGGACGTTCTTCAAGGGTACAAGGTAGGGGCGGATGACTTTTTAAATAAGCCGTTCGATTCGGAGGTTTTACTAGCGAAGATTAAGACTTTATTAAAGCGAAAAAGTTCTCAGACGACCGTAAGCCAAAAGCAAACAGATTTTCAAATTGGAGATTTTCATTTAAATGCAAAGTTGAGATTCCTTACCTACAAGAAAGAGGATCCTATTAAACTTTCCCCAAAGGAAAATGATTTGTTAAAGTTGCTTGCACTTCATCTTAATGATTTGATGCCAAGAGAGTTAGCGCTCACCCAAATTTGGAGAGATGACAATTATTTCACCTCCCGCAGCATGGATGTGTACATTGCGAAGCTTAGAAAATATTTAAAGCAAGATCCTAAGGTTGAGATTTTGAATATTCATGGAGAAGGCTTTCGTTTAGTAGTTCACGCCTAATTGATCAAGTACTTTCTTTGCACTTAATCCATCTGGGTTGAACCAACGTAATTCTGGTTTCTTATTGTACCAGGTAAGTTGACGTTTCGCGAAATTTCGACTGTGCTGTTTTATTTTTACAGTTGCTTCATCTAGACTACACTTCCCTTCGAAGTAATCAAATAACTCACTATAACCCACCGTTTGAAGTGGTTTGAGATCTTTAAAAGGAATTAGACTTTGGACTTCTGCAAGTAATCCCAATTGAAACATCAGATCGACACGATTATTGATTCTATCATAGAGTAAATTGCGCTCCCAATTAATCCCTATTTCGAAGATATTCTCAAAAGGCTTGGGTCTCTTTCTGTTTTTAAATGAACTGTAGGGTTTTCCTGTTTGAAGACATATAGAGAGGGCTCTCTCTAATCTTCTTCGGTTCTGATGATCAATTTCTTCAGCACTGATTGGATCTAATTGTTCAATCTGATGACTTAGCTCCTCTAATGATTGTTTAGATAATTGCTCCAAAATGCTTTCGTCTACTTTCGGAAAATCATCTAGACCATACAATAAAGCATCACCGTATAACGGGCTGCCACCAACAATAATCGCAGAACCGTACTTCTCTAAAAGTGATAAAACTAGGTGTCCTGCTTCAGAAGCATAGCTCCCAGCGGTTAAAGGACTGTGTATAGTATGAGAGTGAATAAAATGATGTAAAACCTTCGACTGTTCATCTTTGGTAGGTACAGCTGTCCCGATACTCATTTCTTTGTAGCACTGTCGACTATCGCTTGAGATAACCTCTGTTCCTAATAAGAGCGCTAGCTCGATAGCAAGAGAAGTCTTTCCAGATGCAGTTGGCCCGCCTATATGAATGATAAAATTATTCAATACAAACGATTTCGTAATTCTTCTTCGATCGATATGTTGAGAGTATGAGCTCGTTCAATTTATTTGGGGTGACAGGTGAAAGTCTTTTCTCGAGTACTTCTTTATTGGTCATTTGGTAGTTGAGATCGTAGAACCCCATTGCTTTAATTCGTTGATTTTCAATAAGAAAAACAGCGTGCTCTCCTTCTGTTCTTCCCTTATCAATTAATAGACCTAATTCACTCGGAAATGGAATCGCAGAAGAAGTATTTATTTTAAGATTGAATCGCTTTTTAGGTTTTAAAGAAAACTGAACTTGTAAAACCTTCATTGCGTTGTATAGCTCACTCTCGCAGAGTTCGGTCTCTATACGTTTTACAGATTTGTAAATAGAATTTTGATGAATCGAAAGAGAGGATAATAGATTACTCACATGATTCTTGATATTTTTTGCATGTCCACACTCCAATAGCTCGGATTTAGCATTGTAGAGTTTATAAACTCCAGAAGCTTCGGGTAATTTTCGAACAAGATGAATGTGTGATGGCTTAAGGTCTGATTCCTTCTCACTATAGGTTAAGTAATTAAGCTCTTTTTCAGCACCTTCTTTGCTGATTAGAACTTTTAGTAAAAGAGCAGTAGCCTCTGCATCACCTAAGGCTCTGTGCCGATCACTCAAAGGTATTCCTAGTTCTTTGGTTAATTTACCTAGTTTGTAGCTCTCTAAACCTGGAAGAAGTTTTTGAGATAATTCGACAGTACAAAGCGTCTTTCTTTCAAAGCTGTACCCTAAACGGTCAAATTCGAGCTGTAAGATTTTATAGTCGAATTGGGTGTTATGCGCGACTAAAATTGCATTCTCGGTTAATTCAATAATACGCTTGGCGACTTGATAGAATTTTGGAGCTCCCTGAACCATTGAAGGCGAAATACCTGTGAGTTTACTCACAAAAGGTTGAATGGGTTTTTCAGGATCAATGAGACTATGGAATTGATCGGTTAGCTCGTTCCTTTCATACCGAAGAATCGCAATGTCTATAATGCCTTCTTCATTAAAGGCCCCTCCAGTGCTTTCTATGTCTACGATCGCATAGTTCATCGTCTTCCGAATAAACTGCTTCCGATACGAATCATCGTGCTTCCTTGATCTATAGCAACCTTATAATCTCCACTCATACCCATAGATAGGGTAGGGTTCTCACCGAAATTAGATTGATACTCGTCGAATAAACCTTTTAACCCTTGAAATTCACGACGAACCTGCTCCAAATCTGATGTAAAAGTAGCCATACCCATAAGACCGCAAGGTTTGATCCATTCAAGAACTTTACATTCGTTTATAGCCTCTTTTAATTCGTTTGAATCAAAACCAAATTTTGTGTCTTCTTGGCTAATATGAACTTGAAGTAGTACTGGGATACATCGGTTGATTTTAGCTCCTTGCTTATTAATTTCCTTCAATAATCGCAAGCTGTCTACCCCATGTATCAGGTGTACAAAAGGAGCGATGTACTTGACCTTATTTCTTTGTAAATGGCCAATCATGTGCCAACGAATATCATAAGGTAAGGCTTCGTGTTTCTCTACTAATTCTTGTACCTTATTTTCTCCAAAATCTCTTTGTCCAGTCGCGTAGGCCTCTTGAATCAAAGAGATAGGCTTAGTTTTAGAAACCGCAATTAGTGTAACATTTTGGGGTATTTCTTTTCTGAAATTTTCTATAGCAGCAGATACACTCATTACCTAAAATTCAAGTTTGTCTATAATCGCTTGAGCTACCTCTAGTGCCTTTGCACCATGTTCAAAGCTAACATTAGGATCTTTACTTCCTTCTATAGCTAAAGCAAAATCATTATGCTCTTCAGCAATCGCATTAACTTCGGTTGTTTCTGGGCTTTCGAAGTAAATCTGTTTTTTCTCTCCTTCTGCCGTTTGAAGAATCATATCGAACGGTTCAGGATTTTTGGGAGCCTCTTTTATACGCACGACTTCGGTTTTCTTGGCAAGAAAATCAATGGTGATATAGGCGTCTTTTTGAAAAAGACGTGTGCGTCGCATATTTTTCAAAGATATTCTGCTTGCGGTTAGGTTCGCTACACATCCGTTTTCAAACGCAATTCTAGCACTTGCAATGTCTGGCGAAGAGCTCACTACTGCAGCTCCATTGGCATCGATAGATGTAATCTTACTTTTAACCATTTGAAGCAGTATGTCAATATCGTGAATCATTAGATCTAATATCACAGATACATCATTACCTCTTGGATTAAATTCAGCTAGGCGGTGAATTTCTATGAATTTAGGCTCGTGGATATAGGAGGCAGCGGCTGAATAGGCTGGGTTAAAGCGTTCGACGTGCCCGACGACTCCAATAAGATTCTTTTCACTGGCATCTTTTACCAGCTGATATGCTTGGTTTACACTAGTGGTAATTGGTTTTTCAATGAGTAAATGAACTCCGTGATTAATCGCCTTCTGGGCTACCTCAAAATGAAAAGGGGTAGGGGTAACGATACAGGCTGCGTCAATTTGAGTTAGTAGCTCATCGATAGAAGAATAATATCGATAGCCGTTATTGGTTGCTAAAACCTCTGAAGTTTCGGTGTTGGTGTCGAAAAATCCAATCAGATCATACTTGGGATTTTCGGCGAGAAGTTTGAGATGGATTTTTCCAAGGTGACCAGCACCAATTACTCCGACTCTAATCATAGGTCTTAAAATTTGATCAAAAATAAACATAAAGACGTTGTATTTTCGCTCGAAAGCTTTGAAGTGTGCGATTAGATGCTCCAAAACATAAGGGACAACGTAGGGCGATGGTTACTTACCTCAAAGAAAGAGGTATATCCAATCAAGACGTCCTAAAGGCTTTTGAAAATGTACCTAGACATCTATTCTTAGATGCTACACTAGAATCACATGCCTATGAAGATAAAGCCTTCCCGATTGGGGCTGAACAAACGATATCTCATCCATATACAGTAGCCTTTCAAACCGAGTTATTACAAGTAGCCTCGGGAATGAAGGTTTTAGAAATTGGTACAGGAAGTGGTTTTCAGACCGCAATTCTAATGGCTTTAGGAGCAGAGGTTTATACCATTGAACGCCAACTAGAACTCTACCGAAAATGTGATCGTCACTTTTCGGTTTATCCTCCAGGACCCAAAAAACTGATTTATGGGGATGGTTATAAAGGCTATTCGAAGGAGGCACCCTACGACCGAATTATTGTTACAGCAGGTGCTCCTGAAATACCAAAAGATCTGTTGAAGCAATTAAGGATCGGAGGTTTTATGGTGATCCCTGTTGGTGAGGAACAGCAGAAAATGATTGTCCTTGAAAGAAAAGGGGCTAAAGAATTTCACCAAACCGTCTATGGCGATTTTCAATTTGTACCGCTGTTAAAGGAAACAGCCGGGGTTAAGAAGTAATCGTTTATCTGATCTTTTTGATTCGATCAAGATTACGTTTATTTTCACGGTCTTTGATCGTCTCTCTTTTGTCGTAGTTCTTTTTTCCTCTGGCTAAAGCTACAGAGAGTTTAGCCCACCCTTTATCGTTGATGTAGAGTTTTAAGGGGACGATGGTCAAGCCGTCTTTTGTCACCTCTTTAAATAGCTTCTTTAATTCCTTTTTTTGAAGCAGTAACTTGCGTTCTGCCGTAGGCTTATGATTATAAAAGCTACCATGGGAGTAAGGTTCAATATTCATATTAACGATGAAAAGTTCTCCTCGGTCATTAAACTCACAAAAGCTCTCAGTGATACGAGCTTTACTTTGACGGATTGATTTGATTTCGGTTCCCCCAAGGACTAACCCAGCTTCAAAAGTCTCCAACAACTCATAATCGAAGCGAGCGCGCTTATTTTTAATCGAAACAGGATTCTGGCTCATAATCTAGTTGCGTTGAACTGCCGTTTGAAAAAGGTGCTCAATGTAAGTCGCTGTGTTCTTGGCGTATTTATCATCCTTGGTAATTAGGCTCTGTGTAATTCCCCCTTGAAGAAGCGAGAATAATTGTTTGGCGAAAACAGCAGGAGGAAGGCTAAGGTAGAACTCTCCGTTTTCTTGTCCTTTACTTAAAACTTTGGTAAAAAGGGTTTCTATTTGTAGAATCGCCTCATCTACAAGTGATTGTATTTCAGGCACACCGGTACTCTGCACTCCGTAACTCACGATGGGACAAGAGCCTATTTTTCTCACAAAATCCGGATAGGTTTTATAAAAACCTAGAATTCTTCGGATGGTTAATTGCGCAGATTGTTCAGGTTCTATGAGAGATTCTAAAGAAGATAAAAGAATTTGGACCGAATAATTGAATGACTCTTTAGCCAATTCTTCTTTGTCCTTGAAATTCCCATAAATAGCTCCTTTGGTAAGCCCGGTAGCCCTAGTAAGCATACTTAGGCTAGTAGCTTCAAAGCCGTGCTTTAAGAAAAGCACGGCTGAAGTTTCTATAATATAGGCTTTGGTCTTCTCTGCTTTGGTCATCCTGAATCAAAAAAGGAAGCCTAATGTACAAAATACTAATCGGTATTTATCTTCCTTAACACCACATTTTCATCAAAAGCATCAATTAAAATCGCATCACCAGTTGTGATTTCTCCAGATAATAACCTTCTAGAAAGTTCATTCACTACTTTTCGTTGAATAACCCGTTTTATAGGTCGTGCTCCAAAATCAGGATCAAATCCGATTTTAGCGATAGCTTCAACGGCCTGATCACTAACCTCTAGAGTTATTTCTTTGGTTTCTATCTTCTCGATCACGCGATCCAACTGAATTCTTACAATGGACTCAATAGCTTCAGAGGTTAAAGTTCTAAAGGTGATTATTTCGTCAATTCGATTGATAAATTCTGGTCTCAGGTGTTTTTTAAGTGCAGTAATGATTTCTTTTTCGATGGATTCCATTTTGGATGGTGAGTTTGCTTCTGCATCATTCCATAAGTGACTACCCAGATTACTCGTCATAATAATCACTGTGTTTTTGAAATCAACTACACGACCTTGGCCGTCTGTTAATCTTCCATCGTCTAGGACCTGAAGAAGAGTGTTAAATACCTCTGGATGTGCCTTTTCAATTTCATCTAATAGCACCACAGAATAGGGTTTTCTGCGGACAGCCTCGGTAAGTTGCCCACCCTCTTCATAACCGACGTATCCTGGAGGCGCTCCAACTAATCGGCTTACACTGTGTTTTTCGCTGTATTCACTCATGTCGATACGAGTCATGGCGCTCGTATCGTTAAATAAAAACTCGGTGACTGTTTTCGCCAGCTCTGTTTTTCCAATCCCGGTGGTTCCAAGGAATAGGAAACTTCCAATAGGCTTGTTTTCGTCTTGTAGTCCAGAACGACTTCTTCTAATTGCGTCTGAAACAGCTTCTATGGCATGGTCTTGTCCAATTAATTTTTTCTTCAATTCCTCTTCTAGGTGTAGTAGTTTTTCTCTTTCAGAGGTAACGAGACTTTGAACAGGTATTCCGGTCCATTTGGCAACGACCTCTGCAATATCTTCCGAAGTGACTTCCTCTTTGATGAGTTGATTGTTATTTCGAGTGCTTTGCGTTTCTAAATCTTTTAAAATCTCTTCTTTTTCCTTGATTTTACCATAACGTATTTCAGCAACCTTTCCATAATCGCCATTACGCTCGGCTCGCTCTGCCTCGAGTTTTAATTCTTCAATTTGATTTTTTGTTTTCTGTAACTCGTCAATGACTCTTCGTTCTGATTCCCAAATACTGAATAGATGGTTTCTCTTTTCCTTCAATTCTGCTAAATCGAGATGAATAGACTTTGATTTTTCGTGATCACCTTCGCGTTTAATTGCCTCAAGCTCAATTTCGAGCTGCATGATTTTTCGATCGAGAATATCGAGCTCTTCTGGTTTTGAATTGATCTCCATTCGAAGCTTAGATGCTGCTTCATCCATCAAGTCAATGGCCTTGTCTGGTAAAAATCGACTAGTGATATAGCGTTCAGATAAAACCACTGAACTGATTACCGCTTCATCCTTAATTTTAACCTTGTGATGCGCTTCATATTTTTCTTTCAATCCTCTTAGAATAGAAATAGCGCTTTCGGTGTCGGGTTCCTCGACAAGTACCTTTTGAAATCTTCGTTCGAGGGCCTTGTCTTTTTCAAAGTGTTTTTGAAATTCATCTAGAGTGGTCGCTCCGATAGTTCTTAATTCTCCTCTAGACAGAGCTGGTTTAAGAATGTTTGCTGCATCCATGGCACCAGAACCACCACCTGCGCCTACTAAAGTGTGAATTTCATCAATAAATAAAATGATTTGACCATCAGATTCTCCAACTTCTTTCACCACCGTCTTGAGTCGTTCCTCGAATTCACCTTTGTATTTGGCTCCCGCTAGCAGTAGCCCTATATCTAGGCTATAGATTTTTTTATCCTTTAAGTTTTCAGGAACATCACGAGCTACAATACGCTGCGCCAAGCCTTCGATAATCGCTGTTTTACCTACTCCAGGTTCTCCCACTAGAACCGGGTTGTTTTTACTTCTTCTTGATAAGATTTGTAGAACTCTACGTATTTCATCATCTCTCCCTATTACTGGGTCAAGTTTTCCGCTATCTGCGAATTCGTTTAAGTTCTTAGCATATCGAGACAGGTGCGTGTTTTCTCCATTATTAGAGCGAGAGGGGTTTTGTATCTGGTTCAGTCGTTCTTCTGTAATACCCACATCTTTCATGATAGAAGCCGCTGTACCTCCTTTTAAAAGAAGTGCCATGGCTAGGTGTTTGAGTGTTGCAATTTCTTGACCTTCCTTTCTTGCTCCTGCGAGAGCGCTAGTTAAGACCGTAGCTGAAGAACTACTCATCATTAAATTTGATCCCTTGCTTTTTCCTAAATGGTTAAGACTCGCATCTATAGCTTTTTGAAATCGTTCGAATTGAGATTTTGAGCCTGTCCAGTACTCGAATTCGTTGGTGCTTTTATTGCTGGCTGCTTTAAGTAAATGTATAGGTTCTACCGAAGTATGATCTAAGCTTTCGGCTATTATTTGGGCTTCTCCAATGGTTTCTTGAACCTTTTGGCTAAATGAATTTATATCAATCATATTCTCTGTTTTCGAATTAGAATTTCAAACAACAAGCCAAAATGAAATAGCTATTAAAAGATGTCATTATGTCTTGATTTAGAGTGGTTTAAATGACAATACGTCAGTTAATAATCTTTATAATTTCTGTTAAAAACTGTCGTTAACCGAGGATATTTAAAGTAAACACTGTTGTATTTTTGCTAAAAATAAATACTATGCAGCGCGATCAACCTATTTTTGATTTAATACAAAAAGAGCAATCAAGACAATTACGAGGTATTGAACTGATTGCTTCAGAAAACTTTACTTCACCTGCAGTGATGGAGGCAGCAGGGTCTATTTTGACCAATAAGTATGCGGAAGGCTATCCTGGTAAGCGTTATTATGGAGGATGTGAAGTAGTTGATGAAATTGAAAATTTGGCCATTGAACGAGCTAAGGAATTATTTGGGGCAGCCTATGTGAATGTTCAGCCGCATTCAGGTTCTCAAGCGAATGCATCCGTTTTTCATGCTTGCTTAACACCCGGAGATAAGATTCTTGGGTTTGATTTATCTCATGGAGGTCACCTTACCCATGGTTCTCCAGTGAATTTTTCAGGTCGACTATATAAGCCTTCTTTTTACGGTGTTGATCGTGAGACAGGATTGCTTGATTATGATGCTATCGAGGCAATAGCTGTGAAAGAATCTCCTAAAATGATTATTGCCGGAGCGTCTGCCTATTCCCGTGATATCGATTTTGCTCGATTTAGAGCGATTGCTGATAAGGTGGGGGCACTTTTATTGGCAGATATTTCACATCCGTCTGGTCTCATTGCTAAAGGTATATTGAATGATCCACTACCACATTGCCATATAGTGACTACGACGACTCATAAAACGCTTCGAGGTCCGCGTGGTGGGATGATTATGATGGGTGAAGATTTTGAAAATCCTTTCGGAATCAAGCTTAAAGATGGTAGCTTAAGAAAAATGTCGGCACTACTTGACCTTGCTGTTTTCCCTGGTAATCAAGGAGGACCATTAGAACATATTATTGCGGCTAAGGCAGTGGCTTATGGAGAGGCCTTAACGGATAACTTCTTACACTACATGGTCAATGTTAAGAAAAATGCAGCGGCTTTAGGAAGTGCAATGGTCGGTCACGGATACCAAATTATCTCTGGAGGTACGGACAATCATATGATTCTCATTGATCTTAGAAATAAAGGGGTAACTGGTAAGGATGCAGAAAAGGCTCTAGAGAGGGCAGATATTACAGCGAATAAAAATATGGTGCCTTTTGACGACAAGTCTCCATTTGTTACCTCAGGGATACGATTGGGAACACCAGCAATAACCACTAGAGGACTGGGAGCAACCGAAATGAGTCAAGTCGCTACCCTTATTGACCGCGTGCTTAGAGATGTTACGAACGAAACTGAAATTGCTGCGGTTCGTAAGGAGGTCAACGAGTTAATGCAAAACAGACCGTTATTTAATTTCTAACGGACTCAAATCAATTCGTAATTCGAATAATTTATTCCAGTTTTTGCCTGTCACAAAGAAGGTTTTACGCTCTTTGTGATAGGCAATTCCGTTTAATACAGAATTGAGAGGATCAAAAGAGGAGTCTTTGTTTATTAATTCTTTCAATGAACTCAGATCAAGAACACCGACGATTGCCCCCGTATTTTTGTCAATCACCATTACACTGTCTTTTTGGTAAACATTACTTAAGATAAGGTCTCCATATAATTCAAGCTCATTAGCATTTTTGAAGTATGAGTTTTGAGAACCGATAGTTATATAGCCAATCTCAGAAGCATCTACTTTCGATAGTTTCCAAATCAATTCAGAACCATCGCTCTTATAAAGGAAGTCATCATCGTGTGTGAGGCCCCAACCCTCTACGGATCCTCTATATTCAAAGGATTGAATAGAATCGAAGTTCGATTTGTTTCGAATCGTTCCGTATCCATTCTGCCAAGTGAGATGAAAAAGTTGATCATCGACCAGGGTAATTCCTTCACCAAAAATGTCTTTATTTAGTTTTTTTTCTTGGTCAATAACCCCAGTAAAAGGGTTGTAGCGAATAATAAGTGATTTCCCTAATCCTCCAGTACTTTCGTACAACCAATCCCCGTCAAACTCTAAGCCTTGAGTATAATAATCGGTTGAGTGTTCAAAGGTATTTACGACTTCGGCCCCTATTTTGATCGGCTTTTCACGAGCGTATACCGATAGTGTTATAGGTAGTTCTTCTTCCTTATTATTGAAAGTGAAACGAGCGATTAACTTTTGTTTTCCAATTGTTGTGTTTTCTGGTAGTTGAAGTAAACCTGCTGAATAATCAAGTTTTTGTTCATTCATAAAAAAGGCGAGCGATTCGGTATTAATTCTAGAATCTATATTCATCTTAATAACAGATCCTGGATAGATTTTCTCTCCTTTTTGTACACCTACCTGAGGCAATTTCTCAATTTTCGATGCACACCCGGTAAATAAAAAGGTGAGAACTAGGAGTAAATGAATAATTCTTAAATATGCCTTCATAAGGTGAAAATACGCCAATGCGAAAATTGTGACAAATAGAAATAGGTTTATCTTTGCATCGGCAAGCGCTGCACGACCAGCTCCTGCAGAATCCCCCAGGGTGGGAACACAGCAAGGGTATGTGGTTGTAGCGGTGCGATGTAGTTGCTTGCCTTTTTTCTTTTTTTATGGCACAAGTTGCATTAATTACTGGAGCTTCTTCTGGAATTGGTAAGTCAATAGCCGAACATCTTTCGAATAAAGGTTTTATCGTTTATGGAACGGCTCGTATACCAGAAAATTACCCAACTCCAAATCACTATTCCCTAATTTCCTTAGATGTTACCGATTTGAAAAGTATCAGGCAATGCGTGCAGGAACTGATAGATAAAGAAGGTAGAATAGATGTGTTAATAAACAACGCAGGAAGAGGGATGACAGGTCCTGTTGAGGAGACCGATATCTCTCAGGTTAAAGCGCTTTATGATACCAACTATTTTGGTCCTGTTTCCATGATTCAAGAGGTCCTACCATTCATGAGGAAACAAAAAGCAGGTACTATCATAAACGTAACTTCTATTGCAGGTTATATGGGATTGCCTTTTAGAGCACATTACTCCTCTGTAAAATCTGCGCTTTCTATTCTTACTGAGGGTATTCGATTAGAGGTAAAACCTTTCGGAGTATCGGTATATTCATTGGCACCTGGTGATTTTGCAACCGATATTGCCAGTCGACGCTTTAATGCAGCGCTATCGAAAGATTCTGCTTATCAAAATACCTACGAACAGCAACTAGAGCTCTTTGATGAGCATGTAGATACAGCAATGGATCCCATTCAAGTTGCCCATAAAATAGAAGAAATCATCACCAAAAAACCGAAGAGAATACACTTTTTAGTTGCGAATAAATTGCAGCGATTATCGGTACTTTTGTTGAAGAAAGTATTGAGTCAAGCACAATACGAAAAATTACTAGCTAACCATTACAATTTATAGTCATGAAATTCTTTATCGACACTGCAAATCTCGATCAAATTCGTGAGGCCCAAGATTTAGGCATCATTGATGGAGTAACGACCAACCCTTCACTAATGGCCAAAGAGGGTATCTCTGGTGAATCGGCTATTTTAGCTCACTATAAAGCCATTTGCGAAATTGTTGATGGCGATGTGTCAGCAGAGGTGATCTCAACAGACTTTGAAGGTATGGTTCGGGAAGGGGAGATTCTAGCAGATCTACATCCGCAAATTGTGGTTAAAGTACCGATGATCAAAGAAGGACTTAAAGCTATTACCTACTTTTCTCAAAAAGGAATAAGAACGAATTGTACGCTTATTTTTTCGGTAGGTCAGGCATTATTAGCTGCGAAGGCAGGTGCAACTTATGTGTCACCTTTTATAGGTAGGCTTGATGATATCTCTACCGATGGTCTTCGTCTTATTGAAGACATTCGAAACATCTATGACAACTATGATTTTGAGACAGAAATTCTTGCAGCATCGGTTCGTCACCCAATGCATATTGTAGAATGTGCTCAAATTGGTGCAGATGTAATGACTGGTCCATTATCAGCAATGCTTGCACTCTTAAATCACCCACTTACCGATAAAGGTTTAGCCACCTTTCTTGCAGATCACAAAAAATTAAACGGTTAATTCTTTATGCTTTCAGTTTCTAATCTTTCGGTTCAATTCGGAAAACGTGTATTATTCGACGAGGTAAACGTAACTTTTGCACACGGTAATTGCTATGGTATTATCGGAGCGAACGGTGCAGGGAAGTCAACTTTTATGAAGATCCTTTCTAAAAAGCAAGACCCTACCTCTGGACACGTACATCTAGAGCCCGGCAAGCGCATGTCTGTTTTAGAGCAGAATCACAATGCTTGCGATGATTTTCCAGTATTAGAAACAGTGGTTAGAGGAAACAAAGAACTGTTTAGTATTAAACAAGAAATTGATGCCCTCTATGCGGATTACAGTGATGAAAACGCAGACCGAATAGGAGAACTGCAGGTTCAGTTTGAAGAAATGAATGGCTGGAATGCTGATTCTGAAGCTGCCGCGTTACTTTCTAATTTGGGGATCAAGGAGGATTTGCATTATCAGTTGATGGCTGATATCGATCCAAAAATGAAGGTTAGAGTGTTGTTAGCTCAGGCACTATTTGGTAATCCAGATGTGCTGATCATGGATGAGCCTACTAACGACCTTGATTACGATACCATTAGCTGGCTCGAAGACTTTCTCGGAAATTATGAAAACACTGTACTAGTTGTATCGCATGACCGTCACTTTTTAGATGCTGTTTGTACTCATATTGCAGATATTGACTTCGGAAAAATTAATCTCTTTTCGGGTAACTACACTTTTTGGTATGAAAGTAGCCAGTTAGCGGCTCGTCAACGTGCACAACAAAACAAAAAAGCTGAAGAAAAAGCCAAAGAGCTTCAGGAATTCATACAACGATTCAGTGCCAACGTAGCTAAAAGTAAGCAGGCTACCTCAAGAAAGAAGATGCTTGACAAGTTGAAGGTTGAGGATATTAAGCCTTCTTCTCGTCGTTACCCGGCGATTATATTCGAGAGAGAACGCGAAGCAGGGGATCAAATCCTTCAAGTAGAAGGATTAAAGGCAGTATCTGAAGATGGTGCTGTACTTTTTGATAAGATCGATTTAAATATGGTAAAGACCGATAAAATTGCACTTATTTCAAGAGATGCTCGTGCAACTACTGCATTTTATCAAATTATCGCAGGGGAGGAGACAGCAGCGTCTGGCACCTATTCTTGGGGGGTAACTACCACACAATCCTACTTACCGGCAGATAACGATGCTTATTTTAATGAAGCGGTAAGCTTAGTAGACTGGCTCCGTCAGTACGCAAAAACTGAAGAGGAGCGCGAAGAAGTTCATCTTAGAGGTTTTCTTGGTAAAATGCTGTTTAGTGGAGAGGAAGCTTTGAAGAAATGTAATGTTCTTTCAGGGGGAGAGAAGGTTCGATGTATGCTTAGCAGAATGATGCTTCTTCGAGCTAATGTTCTTATGCTTGACGAGCCAACGAATCACCTCGATCTTGAGAGTATTACGGCTTTTAATAATTCTCTAAAACAATTTAAAGGGAACCTATTAGTCACTACTCATGACCATGAGTTTGCAAACACGGTGGCAAATCGAATTATCGAGATTACTCCAAAAGGGGTAATCGATAGATACATGACTTTTGATGACTATATGGAGAGTAAAGACATTAAAGCGCTCAGAAACACTATGTATAGCTAAGCATTAAAATACTTTGAGTTCCAAATAAAGGGGTTAAAGTTTTTACCCATTGAAATCCCATAAAAGATTGTTAAGCCAACGACTCCTTTGAAGAAAAAGAAGAACAGGATCCAAAATTGAGTTGAATTTGCTTCTTTGCTGAATAATCCATCAGGTACAAGCAGGGTGAGTAGATAGCTTACAAGTAGCAAAGTGATTACTAATTCTACTGGACCTCGAAGTGGCCATACCATTAATTTTCTATAGCCACTAAGATCATTACCCCATTGGTGAATTAAGGTGTAATAGCCATTCCCGATAGGAGCGAATAGCAATGGATCGTCTTGGTTTTCTAATTTAAATAGCTTAGAAGGAGCTAAGATTTGAAGGTTCTTTATTTCGGTTTGATGCCTGTCTTCGAAATCTCTTATTTTTTGTAAGGCTTCTTTCGGTAGTGAAGGTTTAAAATACTTCAGAGGTAAGAATCTAAGCCTATAGGTAGTTGCTATTTCACGAATACTGTCAATATGATATACTTCTCCGAGTTCTAGCTGGTCAGCGTCGATAATATTGATCGCACTGTAGTCAAGATTTTTTAAGCGATATTCAAGAGTTGAATTAGCTTCTTTTTTTGTCGGACGCTCAAATAGATTAGAGAAATCAAAATTCTTATAAAATTGATGATCTCTTTCTTTTTGAGACTGAAGTTTCTCTAAAAGGTTGAGTTTCGGAATCATAGTAATCTTTTTCTAGCTTTTCAAAAGTACAATAACTCCAATAAAAAAGGAATTGCTTATCGCAATGAACAATCAAATTTTTCTTGAAGATTGTTAACGATACGTTCCATAGCCTTATCTACCTGCTTATCTGTTAGTGTTTTTTCCGGATCAGAAAGAACAAGGCTGATACCGTAAGACTTCTTACCACTATCTAAGGATTTCCCTTTATAGACATCAAAAAGATTAACGTTTTTAAGCAATTTGCGTTCTGATTCAAAACACACCTCTCTGATCTCACTAAAGAGAACACTTTCATCGAGTAACAACGCTAAATCTCTTCGAACCGCTGGGTACTTTGCAATTGGCGTGTATAATTTCTCTCCTTCATTTTGATCTGATGAGTCGAGAACTGCATCCCAATAAATAATCGAGGCGAATACGCTCTGATCAATGTCATAATTTTCTAAATGACTTTCATGAACAAGCCCTAATTCGGCAATTATTTGACCATTAGATTCAATGATCAATCCTTCTGCGAAGAAAGCATGATCATTATTTAGAAGCGATTCTTGCAAATCATGAATACCTAACCGTCTTAAAAGTTCTAGACTCATCGTCTTGATATCAAAAAAGCTAGTGGTAGACTTTGTTTGCATCCAGCTTTCTAGGTATCTGCTACCAGTAACCGCTAAAACAAGTTCTCGCTTTTCCTTAAATTCTTTACCCTTTTTGAAATAGGTTTTACCGAATTCAAAGAATTTAATATCGCTTCGCTGTCGATTTAGGTTGAATGCAATACTTTGAAGCGTCGTTCCTATCATATGATCTCTGAGTACCTCGAGTTCTTTGCTTAAAGGATTCTTTAACCCTATGGATTGTTCGGACTGATTGCTAGAAAGTGAAACTAAGCTGTTAGTTAAAATTTCATTATACCCTAGACTGACTAGGAAATCAGCAACTTTGTTTTGGTTTTGAAGGTTGGAAGAGGACTTAGAACGGTTTAAGGTACTCGTTAGTTTTTGTGGGATTGGAATATGATTATAACCATAAACCCTTAGAATCTCTTCAACTACATCAATCTCTCTAGTAACGTCGACTCGATATAGAGGTGCGATCAGTCCTAATCCAGATTCTGTTTCATTCAGAATTCTAAAATCTAAACTAACTAGAATCGATTTAATTTTCTCCTTCTCTATCTGATGCCCAAGAATGGCATCTAACTTTCCATAGTTTAAGAATAGTTGAACCGATTCCTTCTCTTTGGGGTAGAAAGAGGATATCTCACTTGAGATTACTCCACCTGCAACTTCACGAATTAGGATGGCTGCACGCTTTAGTGCAATTTCACAAAATTCAATATCAATACCTCGCTCAAATCTGAACGAAGCATCTGTGTTTAATCCGTGTCTTTTTGCGGTTTTACGAACACTCACAGCGTCAAAGTAGGCGCTTTCAAGAAAGATGCTAGTTGTTGTGTTACTTACTCCTGAGTGATGACCACCAAAAACACCAGCGATACACATAGGACCTTCAGTGTCACAAATAACAAGGTCATCGGTATCTAACTCACGATCGACTTCATCCAGGCATAGCAATTTTTCACTTTGTTTTGCTTTTCTGACCACCACTTTTGATCCTTTGATTTTGTTATAATCAAAGGCGTGCAGTGGTTGACCAAGCCCGTGAAGAATGAAATTGGTAACATCTACAATGTTATTGATGGGATTTAATCCGATACTTTTTAAGCGATCTTTTAACCAGGTTGGTGATTCCTTGACCTCAATTCCGCTAATTACTACACCGAGATACCTAGGCACTAATTCGTGTTCTTCAACTTCTATTTCAATAGGTGAAGTAGTGTTTTCAACATGGAACGAAGAGACAGGAATAGTATTTAATGGAGGTTGACTCTTCTCTAAAGCTAAGCCAGCCCTTAGATCTCTTGCTACTCCATAATGACTCATGGCATCTGAACGATTCGGTGTTAATCCGATCTCGTAGATATGGTCCTCATAGGTTTCGAATAAATTAGAAAGAGGTATTCCGATTTTTGTATCCTCGGGTAGAACTAGGATTCCATCATGCGAGGTTCCGATTCCCATTTCATCCTCCGCGCAAATCATTCCATAACTTTCTTCTCCTCGAATTTTACTCTTTTTTATTTTAAAAGGTTCCCCTTCTGTGGGATAAAGCAATGTTCCTACAGTGGCTACAGGAACTTTTTGTCCTTCTGCAACGTTAGGTGCCCCACAAACGATTTGAACTACTTGATCACCAAGATTTACCTCGGTAACTTTAAGTCTATCAGCATTAGGGTGTTGCTTACAGCTTATTACTTCTCCAACAATAATTCCCTCGAGACCTCCCTTAATCGATTGATAAGAGGTTAGACCCTCCACCTCAAGTCCTAGGTCAGTTAGTAGTTCTGAGGTTTTAGAAGGACTTAAATCGAAATCTAAATAATCATGTAACCAGCGATGAGAAATATGCATAAATCGATTGACTTAAAATAAAGGCGTAAATATAAGACCTTCCTAGAAGTTAAAGTGCTTCCAAGCGCCGGTTCTAGGAATTGGACAGTTGATTATTACAGTTTCTTTTGAAACGGGGTGGGTAAAACTCAAACTCTTAGCAAGTAAATCAATTCCTCCATCTGAATTACTGCGTTTAGAGCCGTATTTAAGATCTCCCTTTATGGGCAAACCTATCTTAGATAATTGCGATCTAATTTGATGATGCCTACCCGTTTCTAATTCAATTTCGAGAAGGTGGTAATTGTTCGAACTATCTAATCTTTTTGCTGTTAATATGGCTTTTTTTGATCCGTTAACTTCCTTGTCGTTTGCATAGGATTTATTGTTCGCAGGTTTTCTAAGTAGCCAGTGCTCGAGCCTAAACGAATCACTTTCTAATTCTCCGGATACAATAGCCCAGTATTTTTTACTAGGAGTTCGGTCTGCAAATGCCTTATTCATTCTTGTGAGTGCTTTTGAAGTTTTAGCGAAAAGCACAACTCCTTTTGTCGGACGATCTATACGGTGGATTACTCCAATGTAAGCTTCTCCGGGCTTATTGTATTTTTCAACGAGATAGGACTTAATCAAGTCAGAAAGGGGAGTATCCCCAGTTTTATCGCCTTGAACTAAAATTCCTGAAGGCTTATTTACCGCGATGAGATGATTGTCTTCGAATAGAACTTCTAGCACTAATATTGTTCGTTTTCGTTCGGAAAATCTTTAGACTTAACATCTGCCACATATTGTACTAACGCCCCATTGATCTGTTCATCTAGATTAAGATATCGTCTTAAAAATCGTGGACTAAATTCAGTTGACATGCCTAACATGTCATTCACTACTAAAACTTGGCCATCAACGCCATTTCCAGCACCAATGCCTATTACTGGAATTTGAAGTTGAGCTGCTACCTCCTGAGCAAGGGCTGCAGGCACCTTTTCTAAAACAATAGCAAAGCACCCGAGTTTTTCTAGAAGCAATGCATCCTTAATGAGCTTTTCAGCTTCGGCATCTTCTTTGGCTCTAACGGTATAACTACCAAATTGGTAGATAGATTGAGGAGTTAAACCAAGGTGTCCCATAACCGGAATTCCTGCTCCAAGTATTCGCTTTAAAGAGTCTTTAATTTCTTCACCACCTTCAATTTTTACGGCATGAGCTCCACTTTCTTTCATAATTCGAATAGCCGATCGAAGTGCCTCTTTTGAATCGCTCTGATAGCTTCCGAAAGGAATGTCAACAACAATGAGAGCTCTCGAAACACCACGTACCACCGAGGATGCGTGATAAATCATTTGGTCTAAAGTGATAGGAAGTGTGGTTTCGTGCCCTGCAAATACATTACTAGCAGAATCTCCTACCAGAATGACGTCAACCCCAGCTTTATCAACCAATTGCGCCATTGTAAAATCATAGGAGGTAAGCATAGAGATTTTCTCTGCTTGCTGCTTCATTTCTAAAAGGGACTTTACAGTTACTCGTTTAAATGTTTTTTTGGCTGTTGACATTTGTAAGACTAATTTTCAACAAAGGTAAATGTAAATTATGATTGCGAACTATCGACTCCTTTTACTCATCCTATTAATGTCTTTTCATCCACTGAGCGCACAACATCCCAGAGAGGTAATTGAGACTTTTTTTGAAGCCTTCCATCAAAAAGACACTACCTCTCTTAAAGATTTTTTTACCATTGATGCTCGCTTAGTGAGTGTTCAAAACTCTTTAAGTGATGTTAAGACGAAGGAAGAGTCGGTTGAGGATTTTATCCGGGCTATAGGCTCTATACCCGATGATCTTTCTTTTAAAGAACGTTTACTTGGTTTTAGTGTTGTTGATGCTAGTGGGATGACCTTGGTTTTTACTCCTTATGAATTCTATGCTAACGAGAGGTTCTCTCATTGTGGCACAAATGTTTTTACTCTTGTAGAAAAGGAATCTAAATGGAAAATTTTGGCTTTATATGATACTCGAAATAAGACCTGCGAGTTTAGCAATCAGACAAATTAACTTGTATGGCTAAACCGCCTTCAGACGTCTCTTTGTATTTAGTAGACATGTCTTTAGCAGTATCCCACATGGTATCGATGATTTGGTCTAGACTAATTTTAGAATCTCCTGATTTTCTTCCCAATGCTAGTTGAGCTGCATTAATTGCTTTTACAGCACCCATTGAATTTCTCTCGATGCAAGGAATTTGAACTAGCCCTCCGATCGGGTCACAGGTTAGGCCTAAGTGGTGTTCCATGGCTATTTCAGCAGCACTAAGTGCCTGATCGGGAGTGCCTCCTAAAAGTTCAGCAAGTGCTGCTGCTGCCATTGCTGAGGAAACACCAATCTCTGCTTGACAACCACCCATGGCTGCTGATAGTGTCGCATTCTTTTTAAATAGGGTTCCAATTTCTGCAGCAACTGCTAGGAATCGTTCGATTTCAGAGGTGCCACCATCGTGATTCTCAATAACTAGGTAGTACATAAGTACCGCGGGAATGACTCCTGCGCTCCCATTAGTTGGAGCAGTGACTACTCGTCCCATAGCTGCATTTACTTCATTCACTGCGATGGCAAAACAGCTTACCCATTGTAGAATTTGTCTAAATCGAACTCTCGAGTTTCTAATGGCTTCTATCCACTCTTCGGGTGTTGAATAGTTGTGGTTTTCAATGAGTTCCTTATTCATTTTAGCAGCTCGCCTTGCCACCTTTAACCCTCCAGGGAGTTCACCTGCGGTGTGGCAACCTTCATACATCGCTTCGAGCATAACTTGCCAGATCTCACTGAATCGTTTTTTAGTATAAGATTCACCATACCTCTCGAACTCGTTCTCTAAAACGAGATCGCTAATTCTTTTTTGATTTTTCGAGCAATGATCTAATAAATCTTTACCTCTGTTTGAAGGGTATCGGTAACGATATTCAGGTTCTTTTTCATCTTCAAAAACCTGTTTGCTCACTACAAAGCCTCCACCCACCGAAAAATAAGTCGCATGAATACTTTCATCATCGGTTAGCACTGCTTTTATGGTCATTCCATTTGCGTGTTCTTCAAGAGCTTTGCGATTGAAAACGATCTGTTTTTGTGGGTCAAAGGAAAGTAAAGATTTCCCAAATAAATGAAGTTGTTTTTCTTCGGTAACCCGAACTAAAATTTCACCAAGTTTTAGGGTCGAATCCTTTTCGTAATCTGCGCCACTTAAACCCAAGATTAGTGCCTTGTCGGTGGCGTGTCCTCTACCGGTAAGGGATAAAGAACCATATAGATGAATTTCAATAGATGTAATGTCTGTAATGGCAATACTCCTACGCTCTAATTCTTTTTTAAAGAGTTGACAGGCTCTCCAAGGGCCAAGGGTGTGAGAGCTAGATGGGCCTATGCCAATACTTAACATCTCAAACGAGCTAATCGCACTCATATCGATCAATTTATGCTTAAAGTTAATTCAATTTATGACAGCTTGTCAGTCTTTTATTGATGGCATAAATCTTGACTTACTGAGTGCAAAAACGAAACTATTTTCAGTTATGAGTAAAATTATAGGTATTGACCTCGGAACCACCAACTCTTGCGTTTCTGTAATGGAAGGGAATGACCCAGTGGTTATTCCAAACG
>Ga0255782_10001166_pt1 | contig 23096 bp, 24 predicted proteins | sample 101ome_26_FD_179980 | JGI IMG/M metagenome (GOLD analysis project Ga0255782, IMG submission 179980) | Coastal salt marsh microbial communities from the Groves Creek Marsh, Skidaway Island, Georgia - 101408AT metaG (version 2) | ecosystem: Environmental > Aquatic > Marine > Intertidal zone >...
CTCAACTCAAAAACTTGAAAATAAAATTAATAAACAGAAAATTAGATGTACCTATTCAGAAAGAGATCGTTATCAAAGAATACTAGGCATTTGTTTTTTGGATCAAATAGATATTAACAAATGGTTAGTTAGAAATGGTTATGCAGTCGCTTATCAGAGATATTCTAAAAAATATGTATCAGATCAAAAAGATGCTGAACGGGAGCAACTAGGTATCTGGGCAGGCACATTTGATTTGCCAGAAAATTGGAGAAAGAAAAATTAATATTGTAATATAGCCATTACGTGATTCTTTATAAAAAGTTTTTATTGTTAGCATTTTTAATGCTATTTACTGGTTGTTCCTCTGTTCCCAAAAATACTGCTAATAGCTGTGATATTTTTGAGGATCGTTATCTTTGGTACAAACATTCAAAAGCGTCTTATGAAAAATGGGGAGCTCCAATTCATGTGCAATTAGCATTTGTTAAAAAGGAAAGCGATTTTGATTGGCTAGCGAAGCCAGAAAGAATTAAACTTTTTAAAATTATTCCTTATAAAAGGCCTTCAAGTTCATTTGGTTATTCTCAAGCAGTGAAAGGTACTTGGGAACAATATAAAAATGAAACCGGAAATGATTTAGCGGTAAGATTTAGATTTAAAGACTCAGTCGATTTTATTGGTTGGTACATTAACAAAACTAATAAAATGCTTAAGATCCCCAAAACCGACGCCTATCGACAATACATAGCCTATTACAAAGGATGGGGAGATTACAAAAATTACAGGAGTGATAAAAAAGCAGTAATTTATGCTACTCGCGTAAAAGAAATAGCAAGTAAATATAAAAAACAATTAACTTTGTGCCAAAAAGATTTAGAAAAAAATAAATATATTATTTTTTAAGTTGCTTATTTAATTCAATCTCAATCGCATCAATTCGTTGAGTATTTTTCCCTAAAATCAAATACATGGTAGGAATAACATAAAGAGTAAAGAAAGTTGAAAAAATCATTCCACCCATGATGGTAATACCAACGGTTAATCGACTTGCTTCTCCTGGACCAGAGCTAAAAACCAGTGGTAAGACACCAAAGATAGTTGATAAACTTGTCATTAAAATAGGGCGAAACCTTACGATGGCAGCTTCCATCACGGCAGTCTTAATATCTTTACCTTCAGCTCTTAGTTGGTTGGCAAATTCAACTATTAAAATTCCATTTTTTGCCGATAAACCAATTAAAATTATCAATGCAATTTGACTATAAATATTTAATGAAGAACCAACTAATAATAAACCAACTAAACCACCCACAATAGCCAGCGGTACAGTTAACATAATTGTGAATGGGTGTTTCCAACTTTCAAATTGTGCTGCCATGGCAAGATAGGCAGTAATGAGAGCTAGGGCAAATATTAAATAAATCTCATAGCTTGTTTTTTTGAATTCTTCACTTTCACCCTTATATGCGATCTGAGCTTCGGGCGTATTTTGTTTAACCGTATTAACTAAAAAATTTAAAGCTTCATTCATAGTATAATCACCGACTAGTCGTGCTGAAATCGTGACTGCTTTTTGTCTATTATACCTACTGAGGAAGGGAGCTTCGCCTTGTTCTGAAAACTCTACTAGACTAGATAATGAAACTAATTGTCCATTATTTTTGGAACGGACATGGAGCTTTGCTAAATTGCTTGGCTCTCTTCTATCTTTAATATCGCCTTGCAAAATAATAGAATATTCTTTCCCCTCATAGGTATATCTTGTAACTGTTTTTGATCCAAAAATAGTCTCAACAGTTTTACCAATCTCATCTGTTGATATACCAAGATCAGCAGCTTTTTTTTGATTCACTTTTACATTTACTTGCGGTTTGTCTAAATCGAAGTCATCTTCGATCGAGGTTAATCCAGGATTTTTTCTTGCTTCACGTTTAATAATTTCTTTCCATTGAATTAATTGATCATAGGTTCTTCCTAAAATTACAAATTGTACTGGACTTTCAACGCCTCCTGTTCTGATGCTTTGGGGCATAACCGGAAAAGCTAAAACACCTGGGACACGCGATATTTTTCCAAAGGACTCACGCATAATAGTTGTTCCGTCTCTTTTTCTTTTATCCCAAGGTTCAAGTAAGACTATTATAAAACCACTATTGACAGCCCGGTTTGATCGACCAAACCCAGGGACTCTTAAAATTAATTTCCTATATTCTCCTTTACCGACTTCAGGTAATAAAAAGCTTTCAATTTCCTCTGCTTTTGATCTTGTGTATTCAAATCCAGATCCTTCAGGTGCTTTCACGATAACAAAAAAAGCTCCCCGGTCTTCTTTGGCAATCAACTCTTTAGGTGTAAACTTGAATAAAAAAATTGTAAGTCCAAGTGTTGCTAATAAAAATATTCCAATAATTTTCTTTTTATCAATCCAAGTACTCAAAGAACTAATATAAACAGATGTTATTTCTTTAAGTTTTCGCTCGAACTTGATTACAAAATCTCTTTTGTGCATCTTTTTTTTTAAAAATTTACTACCCAGCATTGGACTTAAAGATAAAGCCACAAAACTGGAAATTACGACTGCGGAGGCTAGTGTTACTGCTGTCTGCGTAAATAAAACTCCTGTAATACCTTTAATAAAAATGAGAGGAACAAAAACCGCTACTAGCACGATCGTTGTAGCAATAATTGCAAATGATACTTGCTTAGCACCTTTATAAGCAGCGACTAGTGGTGTCTCACCTTCATCGATTCTTCTAACAATATTTTCTAACATTACTATGGCATCATCGACCACAATACCAATCGCTAAAACCAAAGCCATCAAAGTAAATAAGTTGATTGTAAAATCAAAAATGTAGATTGCTAAAAAGGTTGAAATCAATGATACGGGTAACGCAACTAAAGGTACAATTAAAGATCTGATGCTACCTAAAAACAAATAAATAATAATAGTTACCAAAACTAGAGCAATAAAAAGAGTTTTATATACCTCCCAGATTGCTTGGCTAATATAGGTACTTCGATCAAAAGAAACTTCTAACTTAGTATTGGGCGGAAGTGCTTCCTGCATTTCAGCAATTTTAGTTTTTACTCCTCTAGCTACGGAAATAGTATTTGCGTCCGATTGCTGATAAATACCAATTCCCACGACTTGTCTGCCATTCCCTTTAAAAAGAGTTCTTGTTGATTGAGGACCTAGTTCTACCCTAGCAACATCTTCTAAAGTGATAATTGTTCCATCACCAGCTTTTTTAAGCGGAAGTTTTTTATAGTTATCAACTTCTTGATATGCTTTGTCCAATTTAATGGTTAAATCGATATCTTTGCTTTCAATTTTGCCAGCAGGAAATTCGATATTTTCTTTTCTTAAAATATTTTCAACTTCTTGCGTTGTTAGATCTCTAGCTGCCAAAGCAATTGGATCCAGCCATACGCGCAAAGATAATTCTCTTTCACCACCTAAAGTTACTCTGCCAACACCTTCAACTGTTGAGAAGTTATCAACTAAGTAACGGTCCGCATAATCTGTTAATTCTAAATCTGTCATAGTTTCAGAACTAAATTCAATCCACATTGTTGTTCTAAAACCTGCACTTTGTTTAAATATTTCTGGCGGTTCAGCTCCCTCTGGTAAATTATCAACTACACGAGCGACAGCATTTCTGACATCATTTGTCACATTATCAAGATTTAAACCTGTCTTAAATGTAAGTCTAATTGAAGATCTTTCATCTTCACTAGTTGAATCTATAGTCTCTAATCCTGGAGTCCCGCCAACGAATTCCTCAATTCTTTGGGTTATTTGTGTATCAATAATTTCTGCTGAAGCTCCTTTATAATCTGTTTGTACTGAAACGATCGGAGGTTGCACATCAGGCAATTCATCGGTTGGGATATCTTTAAAAACAACCAATCCAAACAAAACCAGCACCAAACTCATTACAGATGCTATAACTGGCCTTTTGATTGAGAGATCCGTTAAAAACATTTTATTGATTGATTATCTTTACTTTAGCTTTGTCTCTGACTTTTGAAATGCCCTCAGCTATGATTGTTTCGTTCTCAGTTAGTCCGTCAATTATCGAAACTTTACCATAATTTCGTTTACCTAATGTTACATCTCTTTTCTCGACTGTTGTACCATCTTTGACAACATAAACAAAAGCTGTACTTCCTTGTATTGTTACAGATCTTTCAGGAACACCCAATTGTTCAGTTTCATTATAAATAATTTTAATTGTAAGTAGTTGTCCTGGTATAAGTTCATATTTGTCATTTTGAATAAGTACTCTAGCCAAAATTGATCTCGTAGAAGGATCTATACGAGAGCTGACAGACTCTATCTTCCCTTGGTAAATTTTATCATAAGCATCTGATGTTGCTTCAATACGAAGACCAGGTTTTAAGATACCTACAAAATTTTCAGGAATTTTAATATCAACAAAAATATTACTAATAGCATCTAAAGAAACAATAAAACTATCAGTGCCTAACACGCCTTGTGCTATTTCTCTTTTACCTAGTTTGCCATCAAATTCAGCAATTATTTTTTCACCAGATAAAAGTTCTAAGATTAAGTCACCTTTTTTTACCATTTTTTCGTCTGGTAAATTTTGATTATTTAACTCCTCTTTTTTGACTCGATAGGTTTTTGAATTAGAAGCGATTGCTGTTCCAAATGTCTCAATGCTTTCAAAAAAAGAACTTTTAGCAACTTGTTCGACAATCACACCTGGCGCAGGTCTTACACTAAATTTTTTTTTAAAATGTTGTCCAATAAAATACCTACCAGCAATAACCACCACAATAATGATAAGTATTAATATTAAAATTATTTTATATTTTTTTGACGTTGTCATTTTATTTAATATGAACCGTACTCAGTCCAAGAACCATCATATATCACAGGAGTTGTACCACTTACTATGTAATTTGCTAGACCCAAAACACAAGCGGTTACACCAGAGCCACATGAAAATACTAGGTTTTGACCAGGTGTGACTCCATGATTTACAAAAACTTCTTTGAGTTTTCCCTGCTCTTTAAAAGAATGGTTTTCAGTATTAACTAATTCACTAAAGGGCAAATTTAGAGAATTTTCAATGTGTCCTGATTTAAGTCCTGCTCGAGGTTCTTTTTCAGTGCCATCAAATCTTGCTTTGCTTCTTGCGTCAATTACTACAAATTTTTTTAACTCTAAATTTTTTTTAATTTGTTGATAGTTCTTTACCATTAGGCTATTTTCGTTCGCTGTGTATTGGGAAGAAGAAAATTGAGCATGTGAGTTAGTAACTTTTCTATCTTCTTTTTTCCAAGTTTTGATATCACTATTAAGTACGAAAATTTTATCAATCGGATGTCCATAATATAAAAAATTAAACCAAACTCTACAAGAACTAAACAAATTTGAATTATCATAAATAATAATATTAGTTTTATTATTAATCCCAAGTTTTGAAATTTTTTCTTCCCACGTATCTTTATCGCAGAGCATATGAGGCAATTTTGATGACTGGTCAGAAAATTTATCAATATCAAAAAAAATCGCATTTGGTATATGTTCAATATTAAATTCTTCAAGAGGATTACGGTTGGCATTAGGTAAATGCCAAGTCGCATCTAAAATAATTGTATTAGCGTCTTGCAAATGCTCTTGTAACCACTGCGTATTAATTAAAACCATCTAGCCTTTCTTCATAATATACTGTTGATGATAATCTTCAGCTTTTGAATAGTTTTTTATGGGTGATATTAAAGTTTCAATTTTGCCATTAAATTTATCATTATATTTTTTGAATATTTTTTCAGCAGCTGCTTTCTGTTTTTCATCTACATAAAAAATTTCACTACGATATTGTGTTCCCACATCAGGATACTGCATATCTTTTTGGGTTGGATCGTGAATTTGAAAAAATAAATCTAGTATCTTATCAAAACTAATTACTTTTTCATCAAACTCAAGTTTTACTGTTTCCGCATGCCCAGTTTTACCGGTGCAGACTTCTTCGTAGGTTGTTTTCGTGGCACTACCACCAGCATAACCAACTTCAGTTGTTGTGATTCCTTTAACTTTTCTAAAAAAATCTTCCGGTTTCCAAAAGCACCCCAGTGCTAAGTAAGCTTTTTCCATAATTAAATAATATGTTATGAAGAATGGAGGATATTAAATTGCTAACAAAAAATCAAATAGGAGTATTATATATGGTCGCAAGTGTTGCTTGCTTCTCCATTATGGATATTTCTATTAAGTGGTTAAATAATTATCCGTTTGGTGAAGTTTTATTCTTTAGATTTTTCATTGGTTTATTGCCAATATTGTTAATTATTCCAAAGAGCGATTTAAGAAACTTTTACAAAACGTCTCGACCGGGATTACATGCTTTCAGAGCCATTTCAGGGGCTATAGCCATCATGTCGCTTTTTTTTGCTTTGAGAAATTTACCATTAGCAGATGTTATCTCGCTAACGTTTGGAGGACCAATTTTCGTGACAGTAGCTTCAATTTTATTTTTGTCTGAAAGAGTAGGCTTTCGAAGATGGTCAGCGGTTGCACTAGGTTTTTTAGGAATGTTATTAATTATCAAACCTGCTTTTACCGAACTAAATTATTATTATATTTTTCCAATTATTTTTTGTGTTTTTTTTTCGTGTGTGGCAATCAGTGTCAGAAGTCTATCATCCACAGAACCAAATTATCGAATAGCCTTTTATTTTACCGTTCTGTCAATGTTGATCGGTCTTTCTACCTTATCTCACGGTTGGGTTGTTCCTACTTTTAAAGATTCTTTAATTTTTATTATTATGGGTATTTGTGGCAGTGTGGCTAATCTTTTATTAACTCAAAGTTATCGTCTAGCGGAAGCGTCTTTAGTAACTCCAATAAAATATTTGAGTTTAGTTTTTGCAATTTTTTTCGGCTTTACTATTTGGGGAGAAATACCAAAAGTATTTACTTTATTAGGCGCGGGTTTAGTTGTTTTAAGTTCATTTATAATTTTTGTCAGAGAAAACAAACTTAAAAAAGAGATAATTAACCCGCGAGTATGAGGAAACGTCCCAAGTATTGGTCTAAAGCAATAAAACACTTATCTACTAAAGATCCAATCATGAAAAATTTGATTAAAAAATATCAAGACCGATATCTAGTTTCAAGAAATGATATTTTTTTTTCATTATGTAAAAGTATTATTGGACAACAAATTAGTGTTAAGGCAGCAGACTCAATTTTTAATCGATTTAAGGCAAAGTGCAATTTCAAGATTAGTCCTAAACAAGTGAATAAGCTAAAAATTACAAATTTGCGCGCCTGTGGTTTAAGTAAACAAAAATGTCTTGGTATTAAAGAATTGGCAAAAAAGTTAATTAATAAAACCTTTGACCCAAAAAAACTTAAAAAGATGACTGATGAGGAGGCTATAGAATACTTAGTTCAATTAAGACAAATTGGTAAATGGTCTGCAGAAATGGTGCTTTTGTTTACGTTAAATAGGCCCAATATCTGGCCAATACAAGATATAGGATTACTTAAAGCAATTTCTGTAAACTATAAAAAAAAATATCTCCCACCTAAATTATTTGTTCAAAAATTAAAGAAAAGATTTTCACCTTATTGTTCAGTTGCTACTTGGTATTTATGGCGCACTATCGACAATGAACCAATCCAATATTAAGCCCCTTCAACTATGACGTGGTTTCTTATGCAGTGTCCTTTTAAAATTTCGTGTGCTTGTTGATATTCTTTTGAATCAAAACAAGCTTCAGCGGTACTAAGGTCTTTGAATTCTACCACTACGGTACGAGGTGAGTTAACCCCTTCAGTAATTCTATTTGTCTCACGTCTTACCAAAAATTTTCCTGAATATTTATCGATCGCAGCTTTTGCCTGTACGGCATACTCCTTTAATTTTTCAGGATTGTGAATTTTTTCATATATACAGACCCAATATCCCTTCATAAGATTCTCCCTTTTAATTTTTTTTAATTATGATAACTAACTTTAATGTCAGAAAAATTAATAATCAACTTTGAAGAGTATCTTGCCACTGTTGAAAAACTAGCTATAGAGATCCATAAAAATTTTAAACCAACTGTTTTAGTTGGTATTATGCGTGGTGCTGCTCCAATTATAGATATTCTTTCAAGAATATTTAAGCTGCCTACAGCTTATATCGTCATTCAAAGTTACTCCGGTGAAGGTATGGAGGATAAACAGGGTGATTTAGTTTTTGCCCGAGATATCAGTTCCATTGCGCAAAATAAAGATTTTGAGCGAGTTTTACTCGTTGATGATTTATCAGATACCGGTTTAACATTAAATAAAAGTATTGAGTGGTTAAAAAATTACAAACCAATTAAAGATTACATTAAAGAAGTCAAAACTGCTTGTCTATGGAAGAAGAAGTCCTCTTCTTTCACGCCAGATTTTTGTCCAGTGAGATTAAAAAACGACCCTTGGATTGTCCAACCTACGGAACACTTTGAAGAATTAAATATTGATCAAATTATTCAAAAGTACAAATAAAAAAGAGGGTCAGAACCGAATCCAACCCTCTAATTTTTAAATTTAAAAATTAAGCAACTGCAAAACTAGCTACAGCTAAAATTGCTATTAACCAAATAGCAGGCGATGTAGACGAAAATTTTCCAGTGAAAATTTTAATTAATGCATATGAGATAAATGCAAGCGCGATACCGTGGCTAATGCTGTAAGTTAATGGCATAGTTACCATTGCAACAATAGCAGGAGCAGACTCCGCAATATCATCCCATTCAATGTCTGTGATATTTCTAGCAAACAAGATAGCAACATAGAGTAAAGCTGCACCGTCAATTTCTTTCGGTAAGCTCGTTGCTAATGGAGAGAAAAATAAGCAGAGCAGAAATAATACTCCAATTACAATTGAAGTCATTCCAGTTCTTCCGCCAGCTTTTACACCCGCACCAGACTCAACATAACTAGTTACTGTTGTTGTACCCATTAAAGCACCTGCAACAGTTCCAACGCTATCAGCCATCATTGCTTTGCTAATATCTTTCACTTTACCTTTACTATCAACTTTACCAGCGACATTCGCTACTGAAGTTAAAGTTCCAGCAGTATCAAAGAAGTCAATAAATAATAAAGTAAAAATCACCGTTGACATTCCAGCTGTCATTGCTGCCCCGAGGTCAAATTCAAATAAATATGACATTGAAGGTGGTGTACTGACTACGCCATTAAATTTAGCAAGACCAGCGACCCAAGCAATAATACTGAATACCAAAATACCAATAATGATATTTCCTTTTACATTCATTTTTTCTAGGACAACCATCGAAACGAAAGCTAAACATCCTAATAGAACTAAAGGATTTTTTAAATCACCCAAAGTTACCAAAGTAACTGGATGGTCTGCAACGACACCCATAATCTCAAGACCAATTATTGCAAGGAAGAAACCAATTCCAGCACCAATACCTAATTTAAGGCTTCGTGGTATAGAATTTATTATCCAAGCTCTAAGTGGAGTTAATGAAATTATTAAGAATAGAACACCAGCAACTAATACAGCACCTAGTGCTTGTTGAGGCGTATAACCCATTCCAGCGACAACACCAAAAGCAACAAAGGCATTAATACCCATTCCCGGAGCAAGACCAATTGGCCAAGTTTTTCCGTAGAAGCCCATAATAAAACAGGCTATTGCTGTTGCAACAATTGTTGCGGTAAATACTGCACCAAAGTCAAAGAAACCTTTTTCTGGTCCGGCAAACTCACCTGACAAAATAAAAGGATTTAAGAACATGATATAAGCCATCGTTAAGAATGTCGTCACACCCGCAATGACTTCAGTATTGAATGAGGTTTTGTTTTGTTTATAGTTAAAATAATTATCTAACATTAATCCTCCCTGTAAGAAAAATTAGATACTTGAAAAGATTAATAAAATCTTAATTAATGATCGATACTCACAACCTAAAGTTCATTTTCTTGTGAGTAAGATTAGGATATATTCTAAGAAAAGTTGAAAATGAAAATAGTAATTAAAATAGCGCTTAATTTAATAATTTTAACCTTTCTTTTATCATGTTCTACAGTGTCTAAAAAAGTAGATGAGGCGGTTACAAAAGAGGAGCAAACTTTAAATCAATTAATAGGCAAAACTGAAAAAGAACTTATCCAAAAATTTGGGCGTCCAGATAAAATAGATTTTAGAGATTCAAGAAATCGATTTTATGTTTATGAAAGTGAAAAATTAAAGATCAAGTGTGAAAGAATATTTGAAGTTAATTCAAAGAATATCATCGAGGGCTATACAAGCAAAAATTGCTTTTAGCGCATGATTAAAACTGAATTAAGAGATTTATTTCTCAACCACTTTGCACAAGGAATAAAACCACAAAATCATTTTAAAATTGGTATTGAGCACGAAAAATTTTTACTTAATGCAAAAAATCAAAGAGCAGATTATCTGCTCTTAGAAAAATTATTAAAATCACTTGCAGAAAATAACTGGCAAGAAATGCGAGAAAATAATCATTTAATTGGTCTTAAAAAAGATAATAAAAGTATTACTACAGAACCCGGTTTTCAGTTTGAACTGTCAGGGCAAACCCATGAAAGCATTCATGAAGTTTGTGCCGAGAGCTCGGGCTATCTAAAAGAGATTAATCGTAGCGCCGAGAACCACAACATCAAACATCTTTCAATTGGCTATGATCCATTTAACTCTTTAAAAGATGCTCCTAAAAGTCCTAAAACTAGATACAAAATCATGACCGAAGAAATGCCTAAAACGGGCAAACTAAGTTTAGAAATGATGTATCAGACCTGCGGTTTACAAGTTAATTTAGATTATAAGTCCGAAAGAGATTTTGTTGAGAAATTTAAAATCAGCAACTATATCGTCCCAATTCTCATTGCAATTTTTGCTAATTCTCCATTTAAACATAATTCATTATCTGGCTATCACTCTTATCGAAATTTTATTTGGCAAAGCACAGCACGTGGAGGAATGATGCCGATTGTTTTTGAAGAGATGAGCTTCGAGAAGTATTTTGATTATATCATTAATTACCCTTTACTATTTATTATCAAAGAAGAGCAGTATCAAAAAGCAGAGAACAAAACTTTTAATGATTTTATGAATGGGCAATTAAGTTATTTGCCGACAATAAAAAATTTTCAAGATCATCTTTCAACCATTTTTACTGAGGTCAGGTTAAAACAGTATATTGAAATTAGATCACTCGATACTTGTGATTGGGGTTGTATATGTAATGGTCCAGCTTTTTTAACCGGATTACTATACAATGATTTAGAAGAAACTCTTTCAATTATAAAAAAATGGAAAAAAGAAGAAATTATGCAAGCTTATATTTCAGCTCCCAAAAAAGGTTTAACTGCTGAACTGCATAATAAAAAAGCAAAGTACTGGGCAGAAATTTTGCTTGAAATTTCTTTAGATGGTTTAAAAAAAAGGCACAAATTAAATAAATCCAAACAAGATGAAACTATTTATCTAAGTCATGTTCGAGATATAATAAATTCTGGAAAAAATAGAGCAGAAAGATTAATTGAAAAATATAATAAAACAAAAAATTTAAAATTTTTATTCAATGAAAAAGAAGATTTTAGCTATTCAGGGTTCTAGCCTAGCCAAAGTGAATACCGAAACGGACACTACGTTGTTACTAGCTTTAGAAGCACAACTTAGAGGTTTTGAAATCTATTATTTCGAACCGCAGTCGATGAGTTACCAAGATGGCAAAGTTTATGCAGCCTGTAAGGTAATCAAACTATATTCTAATCAAAAGCAATTTTATAAAATTAAAAGAAAAGTTAATTTTGATTTAAGCTTAGCAAAATATTTGCTAATTCGAAACGATCCACCTTTCAACCAACAGTATTTTAACACCACATTTCTTTTAGAACAGATTGTGCATAAAGTAAAAATTATTAATGATCCCCATGCTGTAAGAAATGTGCAAGAAAAATTATATTCATTAAAATTTAAAAGATATATGCCCAACACTTTAATTAGTGAAGATTTGCATGAGATTAAAAAATTTATAAAAAAAAATAAAAAAGTAGTTATAAAACCTATAAACGGATTTAGCGGAAACGAAGTTAAATTATTAAAGAATTTTAATAGCAAACTAATCAAAACTTACATTAAAAAATATCATCAAATTATCTTGCAAAAATTTTTACCTAAAATAAGTCTGGGAGATAGAAGAGTTTTTATTATTAATGGTAAAGTTGTTGGTTCTATTACCCGAATTCCAAAAAAAGGTAGTATTTTGTCAAACATGAGTAAAGGTGCGATCGCACGCCAGATTAAACTAACAAAGACAGAGTTAAAAGTTAGCAAACTATTAGCAAAAGATTTAAAAAAATCGAATATTTATTTTGCTGGTATTGATTTTGTAGATGGTCAATTGATTGGCGATATTAATGTTACCAGCCCAACTGGTTTAATGGCTTACTATAATCTAACTAACATTAATTTGGCTAAGTATTTCTGGAATAATGTTTAATTACTTGCGGAGTTTGAGCTCCGCAAGTAAGGTCAACTTATTTAATTTGAATAAGTCTTTTTTTCTTTGCTTCTGGGACAATTTTTTCACAGGTAATCGTCAACAAACCATCTTTTAACTCGGCATCATTTACTTTTACATCGTCTGAAATCGTAAATGATCTTGCAAAAGATCTTTGTGAAATACCTCGATGAATCACTTCACCGTCCTCATCTTTTTCAACAGCTTTTTTAACTTGTTTTGTTTTTACTGTTAAAAGATTATCTTCATATTCAACTTCCACATCATCTTTGTTAAAGCCTGCCAATGCAACTTCAATTGCATATTTATCTTTGCCAGCTTTACGGATATTGTAAGGGGGGTAATTACTTTGTGTCGTAAGAGCCCCATTGCCTAAAAGCGACTCGAAATGATCGAACATGTCGTCAAATCCAACGCTAAAAGGTCTAAGTGAATTAAAGATCGATAGATCCTTACTTGTCATAGTTTCCTCCTTTGTTAGCAAGGTTTATGTTAGTCCCATTAGGCGACTAACAAGTAAGATGTATGAACGATTTTTAAAATTTCAAGATAGCTAGACGTTTAGCTTATTAGTAATTTTTAATGCAAAGGCATAATCAAAAGCAACTTCTTCAATAGCTGCATCCCGGCCAGATTTACCACCGTGACCAGCGTCCATTTCACATTTAAATAACAATAAATTATTATCAGTCTTCAAATCTCTTAACTTTGCAGTGTACTTTGTAGGTTCATCGAATAAGACACGATTATCTGACAAGCTCGTAGTAACTAACATATGCGGATAGTCTTTCTTCTCTAAATTTTCATAAGGGGAGTAGGATCTAATATATTCAAAGTGATCTTTATTTTCTTTGGCATTACCAAACTCATTAAATTCGCCTGCAGTTAAAGGCAACGAATGGTCCATATTTGTTGTTAAATTATCAACAAAAGGCACAGCCATAATAATTCCTAAAAATAACTGAGGACTCATGTTAGCAACAGCACCCATCAACAAACCTCCAGCTGAACCTCCATAACCAATTATTTTTCCTTTGCCTGTGTATTTTTTATCAATCAAATAATTTGCACAGGAAATATAATCTTTAAAAGTATTTTTTTTGTTCATCATCTTACCTTCTTCCCAATACTTCATACCCCGCTCCATACCCCCACGGATATGAGCAGTTGCCCAAATAATATCTCTATTGATAAGACTTAGTCTTGTTGTAGAAAAACTAGGTGGAATTGAATGACCGTAACTACCATAACCGTATAATAACAAATTTGCTGACCCATCTAATTTAGTATTTTTATGATGTGTAATTGTAATTGGTATTTTACGACCATCATGACCATCACAATTTACTCTTCTTACAATATAATCATCTCGGTTATAGCCCGAGGGAATTTCTAATTCTTTGACAAGTTTTTTTTCTTTTGTTTTTAAATCATACTCATAAGTTCTAGTAGGCGTTTTAGGTGACTCGTAACTAACACGAACAATGTCTGTATTTTTATCTTTTTGTTTTAAACTGATCCCTGGACTAATTACTTCTTCATCAGATATGATTAATTCTTCTTCGTGATCAGTTTTGACATTTCTAACAAATAACTTTGATAAAGCGTTAATTTTTTCTGATCTTAAAATCCAGTCCTTTAAAAAAACCAAACCCCCAATTAAAACTTCATCTTTTGCTGGAATAAAGTCTTCCCACTGACCAATAGCTGAATGTTTACAACGAACAATTTTAAAGTCTTTAGCATTATCATTAGTATGCATCCAAAAATAACTATCCCAACTGTCAATTGAATACTCTATACCCGCTTTTCTTTTTATAAATAATTTTGGCTGAGGAATTTTTTCATCATGAGTAAAATAATATTTTTCTGAAGTTGTATGTTCTGAGGAAGTAATAAAATAAAATTTTTCATCTGTGCTTGTTCCAATACTGCAAGTAAAACTATCTTCTTTTTCCTCAAAGATGAGTAAATCGTCTTTTTGTGATGTGCCAATTTTGTGTCGAAAAATTTGTTTTGGACGATGAAGCTTATCCAGTTTAGTATAAAAAATAAATTGATCATCAAATGACCATACGATACCACCCGCGGTATCAACAATTGGTTCTTCTATGATTTTATTGTCAGAAATTCTTCTGATGTAAATTGTGAAATATTCACTTCCCTTGTCATCAATAGAATAAGCTAAATATTCATCATTATAAGATACAGATAAGTCACCGGTACTAAAAAATTTTTTTCCTTTTGCCTCAACATCTCCATCCCAATAAACCTCAACTTTGTTTGAACCAATCTTTTTTCTCAATCTTTTTGAGTAATTGCCTTCCTCTGTAGTTTTGGACCAATATTCATAAGCTTTATCTTTATAGGGCAAACCCTCATCAGCAAGTTTAATACGTCCTTTAATTTCCTGGAAAAGTTTTTTTTGTAAGTTCTCGGTATCTCGCATTTGCTTTTTGGTGTAACTATTTTCTGCTTCAAGATAGGTTTTGACTTCAGGTAATAGCTTTGTTCCATCTTTTAAAACTTCAAGAATATTTTCCTGATGAATCCAGGCATAATCATCTTCCCAGGTATAACCATGGCAATCTTTTTTTATCGGTTGTTTTCTTAATTTTGGTATATTCATTTTTATAATAACTATATGAATTTATTTGTTCTTGGAATTATCTTATTTGTCCTAATTTATTTAGGTTTAGTCTGGTTTGCTAGAGCTAGCAAAAAAAAAATTGCTCAATTTTTAAAAAAAACAGCAATTATTGTTTCCCTAATTCTAGCTATTTTATTAATAGTGGGTGGAAGATTTCTGTTCTCACTTCCGCTCATAGCAATTATTTTAAGTTCATTAAAATTAAAAGGCTTCACGGCATTTCAAATTTTACAGCTGTGGCGTTTGTTACAATATTTACGAAGCACTGGAAGATTTTCTTATGGTTCAAGTCAAACTAACCCCTCATCTGCAATCACGATTGAAGAGTCTTATAAAATTTTAGGTTTAAAGCGAGGTTGTTCAAAAGAGGAAGTGATGCAGGCTGCAAATAAATTGCAAAAAAAAATTCATCCTGATTTGAATAGAGACATTAATACAGAAAGAATAAGCCAATTGGTGAATGAGGCAAAAGAGAATATTATAAAAACAGACTTTGCTTAAGATCTTATTCCAATATCGATTACTTTAACTTTACCGGAAAATTTTTTACCCAAACTTTTGGTCTGACCACGCTTAATACCATGTAAAGCTAAACTATAATTTGCCTTGATAGCTGTCCCCATTACTTTACCACTATTGCCATTAAGTCCGGAGGCAATATCGATTGCAACGACGAGATTATCACTCGTATTCACCAGTAAAATAACATTTTTTAAAATACCTTTTATTTTTCTATTCAAACCAATACCAAATAAGCAGTCAATAATAAGTGAGTTTTTTTTGATATTAAAAGTCTTAAATGTTTTTTTTTGTAATTTGTTTTTTTTATAAGCCTTTAAGGCATCACCGCTGTAGGTATTTTTATTTAAACAATATAATGAAACCTTTTTTTTATTTTTTTTTAAAAGTCTAGCAATTATAAATCCATCACCTGCATTATTACCTGGACCACACAAGATCGTGGCATGTGAAAAAGTGAATTTATTTAAAATAAATTTAGCACAAGCACTGCCTGCACGTTCCATCAAAATAAAAGAACTTTTAAGTTTTTTAAATTCCTCATTTTCTAATTTTCTGATTTGATGGATTGTAAATGCTTGATTCATCTTCAGCTCAATAAAGAGAGAGACTTAGTTAGAACTTTTTCGAAAGAAATTTTATCTTTTCCCAGGGTGTCATGTACCGTGGTTTCCATTGTTTCTCCTTCAGGAATAATGCAGTGGATATTTTTTGAGTAATTACCGTAAGTAAGAACTGGACTATCCATAAATAAAGCAACACATTTAATGTTAAGGGCGTTAGCAATATGCAACCAGCCAGTATCATTGCCAATGTAAAGATTACAATTTTTAAGATAAGGTAAAGTTTCTTTAATAGACAGCATTTCAAATGAGAAACAATCATTCCAAAGTTTTGTTTTTTTAAATTGATTAATCAGCTCAATATCATTTTTCCCTCCCGCTAAATAAAATTTACATTTTTTTGTTTTTGTAATTTCTTTGCAAAGATTAAGATAGTTTTGAATGTCCCAACGTTTTGTTGGCCCGCTAGCGGATAAACCAATGCATATACGTTTATAATTTAGATCAAGGTTTTTTTTTATCTTCTCAACCTCACTACCATTTGGATAAAGAATAGGTTCGGAAGGAATTGTTTCTTGAATAATACTTTCAGTAAAATTTTTAGCTGAGGCAACAAGATTATCCTTCTTACGAAAAAGTGGATATTGGTGAATTTTTTTTATCCCAGCAAATTTGGCTAAAAGTTTATATCGTAAAGAGCTGTTAAAGATAAATACTTCATCAAACTGTTTTTTTCTAAGTTCAAAGGCCAGTTTGAAGAAACCAAAAAAACCGTCATGATGACCATGCATTTTCCGATCTCGACTTAAAGTTATTATTTCTTGTATATGATAATCCTTTTCCAATAAATCAGACGCTCTCGAATTATCTTTTACTAGCAATGAAACTTTGGTTTTTAATTTATTTGAAATAGCATGAATATAAGGTAAGAAAATTACCATATCGCCAATACCCATTCTTTGTTGAATAACAAGAACTTTCATTTTGTTTGAAGTTATTATATTTTAATCAAAAAATTGAGTTTTTTTTATGTTAAAAAAAGGAATTTATTCTGCCACGCTCAGTATAATTAACAAAGATAATTCACTGAATGTTGAGGAAACTATTAAACATGCAGAGTCAACGATCCAACAAGGACTACATGGAGTATTCTTTTTTGGATCTACAGGGCAAAGTCAGCTAATTTCAACACAAGATAAAAAAGAATTAATTTCAACAATTGCTTCCCACAAATTAAAAAAACATTTTTATTTAGGCACTGGCTGCAACTCACTTAAAGAGAACTCAGAAATTATTAGCTATGCAGTCGAATACGGTTTTAACTATTTTTTGGTGATGCCGCCCGCATACTATAAAGGCAACACTGAAAAAGGGGTGTATAATTTTTATGAGGGACTCATTAAGGAAAATCCAAAAGCAAAATTAATTTTATACAATTTTGAAAAACTTAGTGGATTTAAATTTTCTGCAGAATTTATAAAAAAATTAGTTGAGGCTTTTCCAAAAAATATAATTGGCTGTAAAGATTCAACCTATAATCTTTTTGAAGTCTTAAAGTTACCAAATTTTTTAATGTTTCCTGGTTCAGAGTCAAAACTGCTTAAAGGTTTGGAATTAGGATGCGCTGGTTGCATCACAGCTACAGCGAACGTTACCCATTCACTTGCAAGAAAAGTATTTGATGACTTTGAAAACAAGAAAGAACAGACAACCAACTCACATTTGGTTGCTGTCCGTGAAGCTTTTGAAAACTATAATTTAATTACCGCTGTACATACTTTTTTAGGCGAAATGAATGAAAAATATAATCATGTTTTACCGCCACTTACTTTATTAAAACAAGAAGATAAAACCAGCCTTTTAGAGAAACTTAAATCACTGAAATTTTTATTTAATTCAAATATAGCAGCTTAATGTTACTTGCTAGATTTTTAGGTAACCTTAATAAAAAAAGAGGTTTTTTATCAATTTCATCATGCCAAAAATCTAACCACAATTACTACTCGAGACACTATATTTATAAATAAGATACTGATATTATTTCGGTATTAGCATGAGCAAGAAAAAACGTAAAAAAAAGAACTCCAAAAAAAATAAAAGTAAATTAAAGAGGAAAAAGCGCAAGACTTCCAAATTAAGAAAAAAACGTTCCAAAAAAACAGCTAAAAAAATCAGAAAGATAAGGCGGAGCAGAGCTAAATTAAAAAAGATTAAGGCAAGCCAAATAACTGCTCGATCAATAGAATTTATCAAAAAAACAAAAAATTCACTTACATCAAAGTTTAAAAAAGTGCTAAGGGAAATAAAAATTCAGTTAAATTTTAAAAAAAAAATTGAAGATCTAATTAAGGATATTTCAAAAAAAATCCAAAAAGCCAAAAGAGATAAAATAGCCAAGGCAGAAAAAGAAAGAAAACAAAAATTACGTTTAATGCGTTTAGAAAAAATTGCAGCCATTAAGGAAGCAAAAAAAGCGAAAGAACTAGAAGTCTTAGAAAAACAAAAAGAATTAAGAGAAGAACTTAGATTTGAAAAAGATCGAAAACGGGAACTACAAAAGTTTTTAAAAGCAGAGCAAGCTTTAGTTAGAAAAGAACAAGCTGAAAAACAAAGAAAATTTTTAGAACAATTAAAATTAGAGAAAAAGATAGAGGCTTTCAGAAAACGAGAAGTTCAAGAAATTAAAGCCTTAGAAAAATATGTTTTACAGCAAGAAAGAGAAAATTACTCTGAAGTCCAAGACCGAATTAATAAAATAAAAGAAAAGTATCAAGCGATTAGAGATCAGAAGATCAGAGAAAGAGTTCAACAATTAGGTGTTAATATTTTAGAAGGGGATACTCGAGAGGATCTTTTAGAAAAAGAAAAACAATATCATATTGAGAGACAAAAAATAGAATTTGCATTAGAAAGTTTTTATCGCTCAGCACACAGCTTGTGTTATCAAATTAATAAGCGTTATATTCCAAAATACCTAAGCATCTTGAGGGTGATTGACCGAAGATTTGAAAGTGGAGAAATATTTATTAAATGGGATGACCGACCCGATGAAGATTGGCTTATGTTAATTTATATTAAAAACAATAAACCTGACGAAGGTATTATCATTGAGGATAAAACAGATCAGGAAAAAAATATTTCACATGAGTTTAAAGCTAATGAGATATTCAAAGCAAGTGATGTAATGGTGGACTCTATTACGCAATTATTAGACCGAGAACGTAAAGCTAAAAAAGCCAGTTAACAAATATGGTTTTTAAAAGATCAACGAGTGTCGATATATTCACCAAACAAATCAAAGATTATTTATCTGATGACTTTATAATCGTAAAAAAAGAAACTGATATTGGTGTTGCTATTGAAAAACTTAAAAATGAGAAGAAATCAGTTATTATTGTACACGACAACAATTTAATCAACGGCATCATTACTGAACGAGATATTCTAAACAAAATTACCTTTAATGCTGATCCTAAAGATCGCGTTGATAAATTTATGTCGACGCCAGTACAATTCGTTTTCGAGGATGATCTTTTGTTTCATTGTGTTGGTCAAATGCGTAAATATAATTTTAGGCATATGCCGGTACTAAACTCTTCTAATCGTGTTGTTGGCATCATTCATCTCCCTGCAGCGTTGTCCGCTGAATTAGGTTCGTTAATGGAAAGTATTGATCGCGTTACTACTGAAAACACCGAAGCTGGTATCATTAAAATTAAAACTGAACAAACAGACTTAGCTTGGAAACTTTATGAGGAACAAGTCAATCCTTTGGATATAAGTTATCTATTAAGTTTTCTTAATAACGTAATTTATCGGCGATGCATTGATTTAGCTACAGAGAGAGTAGCTAAAAAAAAAATTATCAAAACAATCCCCAATTACTGTGTGCTCACGATGGGCTCAGGTGGAAGAATGGAGAGTTACTTGCATCCCGATCAAGACAATGGAATAATTTATGAAACAGACAATGCCTCTGAGGAAACACTAAAGAATATAGATCAGTATTTTTATGAACTAGCTAATGAATTTACGATCTTACTAGACCGAGCAGGCATTCCACTTTGTAAAGGCGATCTTATGGCTACCAATCCTTTGTGGAGAAAATCGCTTAAAAATTGGAAAGAGCAAATAAATAATTGGGTACAAAAACCCAATGACGACTCGCTTCGTTACATGGATATGCTTTACGATTTTAGAGCCATTTACGGAGATGCAAATTTAGCCAAGAACCTTAGAAATTATCTATTAAATCGATTGGAAGAGTCACCACAGTTTTTGAAATATTTATATAAACGTGACGAGGGGACAAATGCTGCCATTGGATTTTTTGGACAGTTTATTCTGGAAAAAGAAGATCAAGAAAACTTGGGTATGTTGAATTTGAAACATACTGGAACATTACCCTTAGTTGAGTCTATTCGTATGTATTCAATGAAAAACAAAGTAGATTCTGTCAGCACTTTAGTTCGACTATCAAAATTAACTGCTTTAGGAGTATTTACAGAATCAGAGGAAGATTTTTTTAGAGGCGCTTTTAAATTTTTATCCAATATTTTATTAAAGAATCAAATTATCAGATCAAAAGAAAATAAAGTGATCAAAAACTTTATTGATCCAAGATTTTTAACTTCTCGGGAAAAAAGTATACTTAAAATTTATTTAAAAAAGATTAAAGATCTCAAGTTAAAATTAAAAGGAGATTTTGGTGAAGAGTATGTTTGAGTTTATTAAAAATTTATTTCCAAAACCCCACAATGATTTGCTAGCGCGTGATCAAACTTATTGTGTGCTCGATACCGAAACAACAGGATTTGATGTCAATCAGGGTGATCGAATAGTATCAATTGGTGCTGTAACAATAAACAATTTGGAGATTAATTATAAAACTAAATATGATCAAATCATTGATCCAGAAAGAGATATTCCAATAAAATCTTCACAGGTTCACGGCATTTATCCTAGGGATATAAAAGGAAAACCTAAAATCAGAGAGGTTGAGCATGAATTTGCAAGCTTTATTGGGAACAATATTATTGTTGGTCACAATATTGATTTTGATATAGGCTTTATTAAAAATATTATTCCTTATAGTGAATTAAGATTAAAATTTAAAAATAATATTGTCTTAGATACTTTAAATTTAGCCGTAAGTTTATTGCCTGAATTACGCAGCCATGGATTAACTGATCTCTGTCATCATTTCAAAATTTTAGTTTCAGATCGACATACAGCTTATGGTGATAGTTTAATGACAGCAAAACTATTTATTAAGTTAATTACCATAGCAGAACAAAACGGATTTAGAACAATTTATGATTTAACAAAATTAATGAAAAAATCTTATTCAATTAAAAGACATTTAACCCAACAAAGTCACTACTAACTTTTATCTTTTTTATTTATCTTATTGCCATACTCCACAATTTTATCCCACTCTGTTTTCTTAGGGTTTGCGTCTTTTTCTGCTTTTCTTGAGATAACTAAGGGAAAGATTATGAGTACAGCGATGATAATTACACAAGTTATGGCAATGAAGGTTATACTCATGGCCTCATCTATAGCAAGACAAGGCCATTTTTAAAAGTACAATTAACTATTTTTTTTACAATTTTCTTTATTAATTTTTTGGTCAAAACTTCCATTGGTAGCTTTATCGACTATCCAGATATATGATTTTTCATACGCTCCGGAACTATCAGCTACTGTACATTTTTTACCTAATTTGACCGAATGAGCCGTACAGTTGGTTAAAACTAGCGCAGCTACTAAGAGTAATATTTGTTTCATAAATACTATTTAGTGGTTAGATATGATTAATGTTTGTTTCAAAATTGTTTCAAATATGTCGCATTAAAAATTAATAAAATCTTAAAAAAGTCTTAATTTATTCTTAATTAAATCTTAATTGATAATTAATTAATTATTATTAAGTTAAAAGTAATGAAAACATTAAAAAAAATAGAAAAGAATTTCGCAAAACTTCTTAGAGGTTTTGTCTCTTCGCTTGTTAAATTTCAAAAAGAATTTGACAACTAAACGTTAATACCTCTCAAAACATTAGATAAATATTGATCTTTTTTGACCTAAAATGAATTTTTGCTTATTGCTTTTTATCTAAAAATAGCAATAGTTATGTCTATGGAAGATTATTTAAGCGAGGGTGCTTTCCAAGAATATGACTACAATCAGGAATATTCTGAATGTGACTGGAAAGAGTAATCTAAACACTTAAAAATACACTATCTAGACAATTTCTATCTATTCAAGGTAATATCCTCAAATGAGCGCTAAGCATTCTATCCAGTTAAGGATTTACTATGAAGATACCGATGTGGGTGGCGTAGTTTACTATGCCAACTATCTAAAATTTACCGAAAGGGCAAGAACTGAGATGATTTATGATCGTCTTAAGTTAAATCATAAAGAACTTAAGGATCAATATGACTGCATTTTTGTGGTTAAAGAGTGTGATATTAAATATCTTAAATCGGCTCATTTTGAAGATCAAATTGAGATTAAGTCATCCGTGATCAAAAAATCACCAGTTCGTCTTATCTTGCTCCAAGAAGTCTTTAGAAAAACTGAAATTTTGGTGACATCAACTGTAGAACTGGCAATTGTTAACTCCAAGGGTTCCGTTACCAAATTGCCGAAAGAACTTCTTTCTAAAATATAAATAATAACTATATATTGATTATATGAGTGAAATTGCTACCAAATTTGATTGGTCCTGTAAGCATACCTGGAAAAAGAGTGCTTATAATACTTTATGGTGTTTAATTGGTTGTTCCATTGGTGATTTTGGAACGATCTTTTTCTTTCAAATAACCCAAACACCT
>Ga0255782_10001213_pt1 | contig 22657 bp, 8 predicted proteins | sample 101ome_26_FD_179980 | JGI IMG/M metagenome (GOLD analysis project Ga0255782, IMG submission 179980) | Coastal salt marsh microbial communities from the Groves Creek Marsh, Skidaway Island, Georgia - 101408AT metaG (version 2) | ecosystem: Environmental > Aquatic > Marine > Intertidal zone > Salt...
GCACGTCACAAACTGTTTCACCGCCTCGGGGACGTCACCGGCGGACATTTCACCGTTCCGCGCGCGTCGGTCGTCTCTCTCTGCCGCCGCGACCTCGACCTCGACCTCGACCTCGACCTCGACCGAGCCCGACGGGGTAGTTTCTTTGAGTCATGACTCGTCACCACTCGGGACGTAGATGTCTACAGAGTGAATGCCCATACGTACGTCCAACAACCACAGCCAATCGAACGGACGACGCATCGGCGAGGACGGACGGCCGCCGCGACACGCGCGCGCGCGGCGACGGAGGGACGGACGATGGAGCGGGCGAACAAGACGTTCGTGAAAACGATCAAACGAGGCAAGGCTGTGCAAAAAGTGCGGCGGGAACACTACCTGCGGGACGACGTGTACGTCGGACACGAGGCGGCGGAGGAGCGGTACCGAGGAAAGGACCCGGCGGCGTGGGTGCTGCGACCGGAACGACGGAAAACGGGAAAGGAAGGGAAGGATGGAGAGGACGGAGAGGGAACGCGCACGATTGCCGTGATTGATACCAACGTCGCTTTGCATCAGATGGACGCGTTGGCGGACTCGAGGGTGACGGACGTGGTGGTGTGCGCGACGGTTATGGAGGAGACGCGCGCGAAGAGCCGAACGAGTTACGAGCGGTTGCGAGCGATGTGTCGAGACAAGGGGAAGAGATTCTTTGTCTTTAGCAATGAACATCACCGGGAGACGTACGCGCGGGATGAACCGGGGGAAACGCCGAACGATAGGAACGATAGAGCGATTAGACTGGCTGCGGCGTTTTACAGGAGAGTCATACCGAAGAGCGCGTGCGAGCGGGTGGTGCTCGTGACGAACGATCGAGGGAACGCGAGAAAGGCGAAAGAGGAGTCGGTAGAGGTTATGAGTGTCTCAGAATGGATCGCATCCATCTCGGAGGACGCGAGTCTGCGCGACTTGGTCGTGGCCGGTGGCGGAGCGGAAATTCCAGACGAGCGCGAATCCAAGAGAGCGAGGGGAGGCGCGGCGAAAGGAGACAAGGTTTTCAGCGATCATCTTAGCGTCGATGAGATTAAAGAAGGTTTAGTGAGCGGGAAGCTCATTAAGGGTGGTATCAGAACGTCTCGTTACAACCCTTTCGAGGCGTACGTCATGAATGAGGCGACGGGAGATAGCGTGTTGCTCGACGGCCGATCGGCTATGAACCGAGCCATCGACGGTGACGTGGTGGCAGTGGAGATTTTGCCAGAGTCAGATTGGGTTCGGCCAGGGTCCAAGCTCGTCACGGAAAGCACCACGGATGATGCAAGCAAGGAAGAGGGCGCGGATGCGGGAGGTTTGGCGCCAGAGACGGCGGACGAAACTGAAACAATTGCGGCGGCGGCGAAGAAGACAGCTGGCGCGGTGCCGACTGGTAGAGTCGTCGGGATTATCCGCCGTAATTGGCGAGAGAGAGGCTACGCCGCGTCGATCGACATGGGTAAAGATGGTAAAGGCCCAAACCCTGCAGCTGGAGGATTCGCCTCTCGCGTGCTGTGCGTTCCCAGCGACAGGCGCTTCCCAAAGATTCGCATTCAGACACGACAACTTGAGAGTTTGCTCGATCAAAGAATCGTCGTGGTGATTGATGATTGGCCCGTGGACAGCATGTATCCCGTAGGACATTACGTCAAATCTCTCGGATTGATCGGAAGCGTCGATGCCGAGACACAAGCGCTGCTTCTGGAGAATGACGTCGACGATAGGCCTTTCGCGCCCGCCGTCTACGCGTGCGTCCCGCCGCTTCCTTGGAAGGTGACTGAAGATCACCTGGCTGAGCCCGGTCGAGAGGATTTGCGCGATTTATTAGTTTGCAGCGTTGATCCTCCGGGGTGCAAGGATATCGATGACGCTTTGAGCGCGCGTCTGCTCGACGACGGGCGCATTGAAATCGGCGTTCACATTGCCGACGTCACGTCGTTTCTGTTCCCAGGGACCGCGATGGATGAAGAAGCTGCTAGACGTGGAACAACGACGTATCTCGTTCAGCGCCGCTTGGACATGCTCCCGGGGGCGTTAACGACCGATATATGCTCTCTGGTTGGTGAGCAAGAGCGTTTGGCGTTTTCCGTATTTTGGATACTCGACAAGGAAACAATGCTTCCGGATGAGAAAATCCAGCCTCGTTTTACCAAGAGCGTCATCAAGAGCGCGGCGGCCTTGACGTACGAGCAGGCGCAAACGCGAATCGATGATCTAACGATGAATGACGATCTGACGCTCAGTCTGCGTCGACTCCGTGATGTGGCGAGAAAACTGCGAAAACGCCGCATGGACAACGGCGCATTAACGTTGGCTTCGCCCGAAGTTCGCTTTGAAATGGACCAACAATCCAGCGACCCCCTCGATGTCGGTATGTACGTCACTAGAGAAACGAATCAAATGGTTGAAGAGATGATGTTGTTGGCGAACGTGAGCACGGCGGAGCGCATTTTGCAAGCGTATCCCACTGCGGCGATGCTTCGTCGGCACCCAATCCCTGAACAGAAAATGTTCGAGCCGTTGTTGAAAGCCGCCAAGGCTTGTGGCGTCGAACTGAACACGCAGTCAAACCAGACTCTCGCGTCCACTCTTGACGCCGCAGTTCGTTCGGAAGATCCGTACTTCAACACACTTCTTCGTCTTCAGGCGACTCGTTGCATGTCGCAGGCTGTCTACTGTAGCTCTGGTCAGTATGCCGGACCAGAGCGCATGCACTACGGTTTGGCCATGCCGCTCTATACGCACTTTACATCACCCATTCGCCGTTACGCCGACGTCATAGTGCACAGGCTTTTGAGTGCGGCCATCGGTTTGTGCCCTCGCCACGCGTCGCTCGAGGATTCAGATTCGGTAAAGGCGATTGCAGATGTGTGCAACGTTCGGCATCACAACTCTCAGCAAGCCGGGCGCGCATCTGTTGAATTGCACACGATGGTTTTCTTTCGCAAACGTAAGATTGTGGCTGACGCACGCGTCTTCAAGGTGCGTTCGAATGGGCTCGTGGTTTTTGTGCCAAAGTTTGGCATCGAGGGCCCGATTCTCTTTGAACAAGAGTCGACGACGACGTTGGACGAAGAAGCGATGGCGGTCACGAACGGCGGGAAGACGTGGAAAATATTTGATCAAATTACGGTACAAGTGGAGGTTGAGCACCTTCCAGCTCACCGCAGTAGACTCCTAGTCAGCATCGTCGACGACTCGACGCCGCGCGGAGAAGTTCGAGAAAATGAGTAGAGCTCTTGTCATAAATGCACTAGCGAATTGGATAGCAGTATTACAAAAGAAAACAAAATGTATGATTTACAGTAAGTTCCGGGTAGGATTTCCATCCAAGTTTACGAAAAGAACGGCGCCTTGCACGTGCACAGCCTTCTGTTTCCTTGGCACACGCCCTCGAAGGATGGGAACCGTTTCGAGAAGCTCGGCTCGGGCGGTATAGCTAGTAGTTTCGCTTGTTCCGAAGCGAGCAACTCGGCATTATCCTTGATTTTCAAAAAGTGTGAGTACAGCCTGATCGACTTGACGCAGTCACCCTCGGCATCATGAGAGTCGTTCACACCGCCGGCGAGAAGCGTACGCACCAAATGGTCCTGAGCGAAAACGCTCCACGACTTGAAGCGATCGTTCCACACTCGCCAGATACCAGTGAGATCTATCAAGTCGCCGTAATCAACCCCCCTCTCCAATTTTAACCAATCCTGAACGTCTTTCAACACGCCTTGCCCGACGATGACGCTGTCCTTTGTTAACTTTGACTTGACCAACGCCAACGCGTCCTCAAACGAGACTCCCTGCTCGTCGAGTAACTCCTTCGTGATGCCCGTCAGCGGCGTGAGATAGCTCACCACGTTGTCAACTTTGACGTAGCAGTTGAGCAGCACGTTTTCATCCGAATCTACAATCGCTATTTGCGCCACCGATCGGTCGTTGTGCGTCGTTCCAGTGGCGACACACTCGACGTCAATGGACACGACGTTGGTCGGGAAGCTTTGCGGCGACGCCATTCCTCGCGCGCGGTTCGGTGTGCGGGCGTGAAACGCGTGTGGGTTTGTGCCTTGTCCCGTGGCGATGCGCGCGATGCGAGGGAAGCCTTCACCACTCGGTTAGCGTCCCGAGACGCCGAGTTGTGGGGGCATTCGTTGACGAGAGCACTCGGGAACACACAAAGGCGTTTTCTGCACTTTGAGACGCGCCAGTCCTCGTCGCAGAGCTGGTCGCGCGACGACGGCGACGCACTCGAGGAGGAACGAACAACGGGAAGAGGGAAATTCGCAATCATTTCGCGTTACATTCTACTATTGTCGTCGAATACTACGTACTGTACTTGTGGATGGGTTCGTCGTGAAGATGAAATCAAGCGACGAAACGCGCGCGCCGTCGGGTACACGCGTGTGCGTGTGCGCGTGGCACATGAAGACAAGCAGCGGGTCAATCATCACTGATTGGTTGGGCCGCCGCCGCGGAGCACTGAGCCGCGTTGAAGGCGCGAATGGGGTATTTCGGCGGCGGCGGCAGCGCAACTGGGTCGGATTTCGCGATCATATCATTGATGAGTTCGATCGCCTTGTCCAGCTGCGCGTCGCCACCCTTAAAGGTGTTCACCGGAAGATTGGACACTTTGACGTCGGGCGTGACACCCTTTTGTTCAATCGCCCAGTCGCCGTCGAGGTAGGGACCAAAGGATGGAATGGTAAACCCAGAGCCATCGACGAGACGGAGCTCGGGGTGACCACTGTACCCGATTGCTCCTCCCCACGTGCGTTCGCCGACAACCGTTCCGATTTTGAGCTGTTGAATCCCGAGGGCGAACATCTCGGCGTCGCTACTCGTTTGCTCATCGATGAGCACGACCACCTTGCCGCGGAACGTAGACTGCATCGTCGTGTCTCCCGGACCGCTACGTTCGGTGTCAAACATCCAAGCGACACGGCGGAGACGCTCGAGGATCCAAGTGTCGATGTTCCCTCCCGCGTTTCGACGGACGTCGATGATTAAACCTCTCTTGCGCACGTTGGGATAAAATTGCGACGCAAAATCGTCAAACGAATTACTCGATCCGGGTCCAACCTGCTCCATGTCTTCGAGGTAGACGTACGCCACGTCACCGTTCGTTTTCTCTTGAATGTACTTTCGCTTCGAAATGACGTCATCAGCGGCCCGAAGGGCGTCGCATTCAGTGAGTGACAGCGGCGTGACGATGACGAGCTCGGGCTTGTTGGTCTTGTCCTCGTTGTCTGCCGAATTTTTGTTCGCCGATCCGTCCCCCAAGACGAGCAAGTCGAGCTTGCGCTGGTGGCCTTCACGATGATGCGCGTCTTCCGAAGGCGTGTCAGCCTCAGGCTTGGTCTGGAGTGGATGCATCGAGTGCTTTCTCACGAGACTCGCGACGTGCTTATTCGGAATCGTGCCGCTTGTTCTCATTTCGCCCAATTTCGCAGTCGGCATGGCACCGCCCCCACTCATCATCTCTTGCATCATGCGCAACTCCATGAGCTTTTGTAAGTCCCTTTCATCTCGCTCTTCCGCGCGCGACCTCGGAGCCTTGATGACTTCGAGAAGAACTTGCGTTCCCGCTTTGCCGATGAGCAGCTCACTGAGTGAAGACGTCGAGTTGGTCGGCACTCCGTCAATCTTGGTGATGACGTCGCCAGGAATGAGATTGACGTGCGATGTGACAGTAGACTGACTCATGGACGATTGCGGCGCCGCCAATATACCCGAGCTTTGATGAATTTTCTTAATCTTGAGTCCATTCGACACGCGTTCAAAATCGGCGCCGAGGCATCCAGACGGAGCCCCGAGAGGAAGGATTGGATCCTCAGACGCAATCGATACGAAGACGTGTAACGCAGAGAGTTCGCCGAAGGCTTGTCCCAAGATGTCGTGAAGCTCAGCCTTGGCTGAAATCTTGTACACCAGAGCCCTGTAGCGATCGGTAATGGAGACCCAGTCTACTCCGTGGAGGTTTGGATCGTAAAAGGCATCTCTCATGTTTCTCATGGCTTCTTCGTACATTTGCAGCCACTCTTCCCGCGGGTGAATGGTCACACTGAACGAATCTGGTGGTAACCACACCTCTGCGCTTCCGATTGCTCGCTCTTGGTCCATGCCGGGCTCTAGTAAGCTCTTCGTCGACATGAGTCCGACGCCGTCCTCGGTGACCAAGGTGAGTATGTTCAAGTCTCCACTCACCACAACGGCGAGCGGATTGGCATACAGAGGTACGGCGGTGCGCGTGTACATACTGTAGACGGCGACAATAATTTCTTCATCCTCCACGAGCGTGAGCAAGATTCCACTGCCGTCGGCGATGATGTCAAATCCAAGGTATTGCGCATCGGGCAGCTCGGGAACAACTTGCGCTCGCTCTTCGATGTGCGCCTTTGAAATCACAGTCGGTAACGCCCTGCCAAACTGTGGGTCAAACACAGATCCTTCTGCGTTGAGCTCATCTCCAATGAAGAATGGACACGTCATTCCCATTCTTAGCGGCACACACATGAGTCTCGAGGTTTCGCTGATGCTGGGTTCGGCGCCGCGGCTACCGTAAGGAGAGCTCGCAGGCGAACCAATCTGCTCGTCGCTGAAGTAGTACAAGTAAAGACCGTCCGGCGAAAACTTGGGGCTGTGCGCGTTGTAACTCGGCCTCGTTATCCTAGACGTCTCACCACTTTCAAGGTGAAACACGTGAATGGAAGTGAAGTCATTCTCTTCATCCTTTGAAAACGCGATGTAGGAGCTGTCTGGACTCCACGCCAAGTCGTACACACCCTCTGGACGGAATCCATTGAGCAAGCTTTCCATGCTAGCTAGACCGGTGACTGATGCATATTTGGCGGCAGCCGCATCTTTGTGCGCCCTTTTAAGCCCCGCAATGTGCAAGTGTCGTTCAGCTCGCCTTCTCTCTGTGCGGCGTTGCTGCCGTCGAGAAATTCGCGTTGCGCCCGCGGCTTTGCCGCTGAGTCGAATTAGTGCGCGTTGACGCCTCGCCGCACCCAAGCCCGAGGCGGAAGTGTCCTGCTGCTTTGCGCCCTTTTTCGCCTTTGCAAGCCTCAGATCGACTGCTTCGGGTTCAGTAGTGCGATAGAGATTCGTATTCACCGCAGTGTTGGTCAAGTTGACCAATTGCAAGTTGCCATTCGTGTCGGCAAAGACGAGCGCCGTCGAATCTGGAGAGATGGAACTAAACTCCATGGCGCCTCGAATCTTACCACCCGTGGTTATTTGTGTCTCCTTCCACGCACCCCCATCGGATGCTCGTTCGAAAAGCACGTACTCGTACTCACCAGTCGCATCGGACAACGCCAAGAGCTTTGGCTGCCCATCTGCGCTGGCGTCATTCACAAACTGGATGTGCTTGTAACGAACCGCGCCGCTGTAGCGTGAAACTTTTTCGACTCGAGCACCCAAGAACGGCACCAAAGCAGAGTAGAAAATCTGTCCGCGAATGACAAAGGCTGCGAAAGCGCCATCGTTCGCGAGGACAAACTCGCTGATGGATCCGTACGGATCTTCAATCTCCGTGGGCGCCGTCTTGCGGAACTCGCTCACGAGAGAAAACTGCAAAGCTTTCGGCTCGGACAGCGAAATCTGACCGCTAGATTGTGAATCAGTGACGATATCGCGCACGAACAATTCGCCTCCACGTCTATAGTACAGCTGAGAGCCGTCAACACTAATCTCTTTAACGTCAAACACGCACTCAAACGTCAGCTGAGTCGCCCGTCCATCCGTCAGACGCATGTGCCACACGTTGGCGACGCCCTCGCGATCGCTTACAAAAAAGATGGAATCGCTCAATGCACTGTCGTTCGATGCCACGGGCGCCCACGCCCCTCGTTTACCCCAGCTCTCCTCGGGCGTGAGTTGAGACGCCTCCACGTCGCCTTCGCACCAACGCCATAGTCGCGATTGCTCCCCTCCTTCGTATCTCTTCGTTTCGCTCGTTTGGCGCAGAGGAACGAAAACGTAGCACCCCTTGCCATCCTTAGTTCCTTCAATCGCGCGAGAAAATGGCAACGACTCGACTTTTCTCGTCCACGGATCGAGCTTCGCGAGCTGCGGAGCGCCGACTTGCGAGTGTTGGCTCGATACAATGAGCAACTCGTTCATTTCAGACCAAGAGGCGACGTCCTCAGCCATGCCGCCAAAGGTCACCTGCTGCGTCACCCCACCCATCGTAGGAGTGATGAACACATCGTACCCATCGTAAGTCATGGCGAGGAATGCCACGTGCTTACCATCGGGGGACAACATCGGAACGCCCTCACGACTGTAAGACGCCGACAGCCGAGAGGCCGGTCCGCCTCCGGCGTTTGCAATCCAAATGTTTGTCTCGCTCACAAACGTGATTCGCCCCTTCGCCACGGATGGATACTTGTAATACCCGAGTCGATTCTCATCTTCAGTGTTCGCGTCCACCAATCGCTTACGCGAACTGTTCAGCGTCGTCGCTTGACCCGTGATTATTTCTCTTGCGTCTTCACCAGAGTAATCGTACTCATATGAAGCAGAGTACTCCGCCGATGCAGACTGAACATCACCTCCTTCTGTCTTCTGGCCGTCAGCCACCGGGTACTGCGTCTGCGCGGTTTGAGGAGACTTGAATACCCCCGTCATGGCATCCCCAAAGCTGTTTGGCGGCACGGTTGGAGCTAATCGCGTCGAGCGTTGGTGGGCTCGCTTTGCGCGATTCTGATCGCGCTGGTATTGCGACAACCCCAGGGCTGGTTGCGCGCTCTCCGCCGCGCGCATCGCGTCCAAGACCCTACTTTGCGCTTCTGCGAGTGCCGTTTCGTCCCTCGCCGCCCGGTTCATCGAACCCGCCACGCAACCGAGCGCAAATACCGCTGAGGCCGCGGCGACGCGTACGGCGCCTTCACTCGGCGTCAACCACCAACGCAGTGAACCTCCCCGTCGTCGTCGTCCGTTTGATTCGTCCTCAGACGTCAACGGCGATCCTCCCATCATCATCGTCATCGTTGTCGACGACGGTTCCATGTCCTCCGACCCTCCGATCAATCGAGCGCGTTCCTCAGGTCGAGCGCGATCGCTCGTCCCTCCGTAGGATGGCAGCACGTACACACCCTCCTCCATGAGGGCTTCCGACTCGTTTCGGTTCCGTCGGTTCCGAGTCTGTTTCAAAACAGTCGACAAAGAGGACTCTCGAGGCGTCGACGCGCTCTGTCGGTTCCTCCCTCGAGTCTCTCTCGTGCGCCACACGAGGCGACGACTGCGACTGCCGTCCCAGCAATGGATGGGTGTTGGGAACTCACTGTTGTATTAAATTTACACTGGTGAAATGATGTAAACTTTTATATGTGTATACAGTGATGAAGATGGGCAATTTGAATCGTCGAGCGGGCGCGCGCGAGCGGCAACTTGATTTCATTTTCGCGCTCGATTCGTTCGAGGTAGTATTCATTCATACGAGTGTGCTACATACACGCATTCGTTTCTGCCTTGTGTTAAAATTCTAGTGCTTAGTGGTGATCGTAGAAGGTTCCTACGTGGAGGAGCGGGTGAGCATCTGGTCGTGCGCGTCACGCGGTGGAGAGTTGGTTCCACGCCCCGTCGATGCTCTCCTTCCACACGGTGACGGTGTTGTTCCCGTCGCTCACGGCGAGAATGTTACCCATGGTGCTCCAGGAGACGCGCCAGACAGGGACACCAAAGTCGTTGAGCGCGCGGAAGGTCCACGGGCCACGTGGTTCGCTCTGCGTCCAGATGAACACCTTCCCATCTTGGCCGCAAGACGCGATGGTGTTCATCGGCAAGCCTAAGTTGTCGCTCCACGCCACGTCGCGCACCCAATCACTGTGCGCGCTGAGAGTGGCCTCACACCCCCAGATGTTCTGCGACTCGTCAAACCTCCACACCTTGACGAGGTTGTCGCAACCGCACGTCACCAAGCGTCGCGCGTCGGCGTTCGCACCACCTCCGCTCACGAGCGAGCCCGGCATCGCCGCCGGAGCCCAACTGACGCCAGTGCATCCCACGGCATGCGCGTTATCGATCTTCTGCACGCGCCACTGTCCGCTCGCTGTGTCGTAGGAGATGATGGAGATGGACCCGTCGCTAGACGCGCAGGCTACTTGCGCGCCATACTCGTGCGGCGCCCAGGCGACGGCGTTAACGCTTCCGTCATGCGTGCCCACCGGAGTCTTGTACGCACACACAAACACGTTTGGTTCCGTCTCTTTGTGTATCATCACGTGGTGATCGAACGACGCAGTCGCGAGAAGGGTGCCAAACTTTGGATGACTCCATCGCGCGCACCACACCGGACCGTCGTGTCCAGTGAGCGTCGCCACGTGGCGCCCGTCCACGGCTCCGGCCGAGATTCCATTGGCCCCCGCGTGCGGGTCCATGTCTGCGCCCACGTCCGAGCCACCGTTCTCGAACCCATCCACACCACTCGACGCCTCGACGTCGAAAATCCTCACCGTTCGATCGCTGCTCGAAGTCGCCACGCGTCTTCCAAAGTAATCGTACGCGCAGTCATGGATCGCGTCCGAGTGCGACGTCTCAAAGCTTCCACGATCGACCGCCGACATATTTATCTTCGTCTTCCGAGCGTCGAGATGACCCGTCCGAGTGCGTCGACAGCGCTGCGTGTTGTGCAGATCTGCACGCACGAATCTGCGCATCTGCCTTCATTCTGAACGACTAAATTTTTTGTCGAGGTGCCTAGGGTTCGGGGAATAATTAGATCGCGTTGTTCGATGTTTAATATGTGGCATATAATTGAAATAATTGCAACTCACAAGGCGACGGCTTCGACGCCGTTCGCGACGCGCATAGCGGCTTCGTGCGCGCTGAGAATCTCCAGAGCGCGACCCAAATCTTCGAGTTTGATGTCGATTTGTTTCTCTTCATCTTTTTCCGTGTAATCGGCTCGAAGATCCTTGATGCGAACCATGCCGTTTTCCCACTCTTGCGGGGCGACAAAGACGATGTATCGAGCGCCGACGCGGTTGGCGTAGTCGAACGTATTCGCCACCTTTTTCTTGGGTTCGAGCAACATGTCTACGTTTGCGTCACCGGCACGAATTAGCGACGCCGTCTTCATCGCCGGGCCCTGCATACCGTCGTTGAAGGCGGCGACGACAAAGTCAATTTGCTTGGGCAAATTTGGCATCAGACCTTTGTCCTTGAGCAACTCGGCGATGACGCAGTCGCCGAAACCAAAGCCGCACGCCGGAACTTCAGTCACGGCACCGTAGAGTGAAAGTAATCTATCGTATCGACCGCCACCGCAGATTGCGCGAAGCTCTCCCGCGCGATCGAAACCCTCGAAGACAATTCCCGTGTAGTAGGCTAAGCCTCTGACGACGGATGCATCAAAGATAAGCCAGTCGCCAAAACCGTAAGATTCGGCGAGTTCGAAGAGACGCTTGAGTTCATCGATGCCAGATGAGTCGACGCCTTCACCGCAGAGACTTTGGAGCTCATCAACCGTCTTGCACGCCAAGCACGCTATAATCTTGTCGCACGTCTCCGCCGGCAAACCTTGGTTCGACATGAGCTCCTCCTTGACAGCATCGGGACCAATCTTATCGAGCTTATCCATGACGATGCACACCGGCGCAAACATGGCACCAGAAATACCGTAAGAGTCCAACACGCTCGCCATCACCTTGCGAGAGTTAACCTTGATGCCAACGTCGGCTGACGTGATGCCGATGGAGCGGAAAAATTCGCACACGGCAAACAACAATTCCGTCTCCGCGCTCACAGACTTGCATCCGATGATGTCCATGTTCCACTGGTAGTGCTCGCGCTTTCTCCCTCTCTGCGTCGTCTCAAACCTCCAGCACTGGGGAATGGAAAACCACTTCAACGGAAGCATCATGGACGCCGCGCGACCCAAAACCATCCTGGCGAGCGTCGGGGTCATCTCTGGTCGAAGCGTCACCTCGACCCCGTCCTGATCGACAAATGCGTACATTTGTTCTGTAATCTCTTCACCAGCCTTGCGCTTGTACAGCTCCTGTCTCTCCAACACCGGGGCGTCGTACTCCTCGAACCCAGCTAGAGCTGCGGTTCGTCTAAACTTTTCATACAACCACTTCTGAAATCTGTAGTCATCCGGATACCAGTCTCGCGTCCCGCTGCACGCCTCGAGCTCCACCGGAGGGTTGGTGACGCACTGCACCTTTTCCACCCCACCTCGCGCCTGAGAACGCTCCTGCGCCGCCGCCGCTTTCGCCGCTTTCGCCGCTTCTTTTTCAGCCTTCTTCGCCGCCTTTGCAGCTTCGCGCATCAACGCCTTTTCACTCTTTTCCCCGGGAGCCGCGGGGGTCTCTCCCTCGGCGCTCATCGCTATCGCTACGGTTTGATTGCGGTTGGTGCGCTTCGCGTCAATCTACTACCCGCGTGCGCGCGTCACTCGAACGCGTCGTCGTCGACTGGCGTCTTCGCCCGAGCGTGGCTGCAAGGTGCGGGCGAACAAAGACCTCGACCTGGTTCGCGCGCACTCCTCCTGCGACGACCTCGACCTGGTTTGGTTTGGTCGACATCAACAACAAAATACTACTGTTTGTGCATACACACGTGTGCTCACACGACACACAGAAACTCCCTTCTTTTCAATTCGGTCGTGTGCATCCAGTCACACGACGGCACCACAACTCGTCGTCTTCGCGTTCGTCGTCGTCGTCCAAGTTTTGACACGCGCGTTCGTTCGTTCGTTCGTTCGTTCTCGTACGTACGTACGTACGTACGTACGTTGTCTTAGTCAATCTCGTTGGTTGGACGGAAAAGGAAAAAGCTTGCAAACGAAAGCGGCATTCGTTGGTTGGTTGGTTGGTTCGACGCGTGAAGGATGCGTCTCGGTGGAGCTCCCGCGGTGACGACGGCGTCTTCGACGTCCACGTCCGCGTCATCGCACTCGCACTCGCGCCGCTCACTCGTCCCGACGAGTCGGCACGGACGTCGACGAGAGCTCTCGCTCGCTCGCTCAGAGTCGGCGGTTACTAGAAGTGCGACGACGCGACTGCCTCTGCGTCGCCGGCGTTTTCTTCGTCGACGGGCGATCAGAGCGTCGTCGACGTCGTCATCTTCACCTTTGGAGGAACCTTCGAGCGATGTGATTGATAAGGGAAACGCGGCGACGACGGATGAGCCGACGAAGAAGGAGGAGCGGCTCGCGGAGTCGAAGTCGAAGAAACTCAAAGCCGACGACGTCAACAAGTTGCAGCTGAGTTTGGAGAGAGCGCAGGCTCGTCTAGCGGCGTTTAGGGCACAAGAAGCGCTTGAGCGGGAGGTTGAGGACGCGGGTGACGCACCTCTAGTGCCTTCACCGGTTCGCGAACCCGTCGCGGTGTCGTCGTCGTCGTCGTCGTCGTCGTCGTCAGGTTTGGAAAAGCCCACAGAGGAAGGAGCGCGTTTGCGCAGCCGCGTAATCGGATGGTTCGGGGATGTTGGAAGGGCAATCCTGAACTCGCGCGATGAGGACGATGCGCTAGACGCTGATGGGAACGTAAGGTCAGAGGCGAAGGATGGAGTTATCGTCGACGACGAGCGAGACTCTGAAAGCGACGACGACATCGCGGCGCTAGAAAATACAAACGAGGACAAAGAGGAGAAAGGCAAAGAATCAAAGTCAAATAAAAAGCCAACGCCGAACGTCCAAGGTGGATGGTTTCGTTGGACGGATGGATGGAGAGTGAGCGAATCGATAGAGAACATCACTTCGGCATCTTGGATACCGAGCAACGTCGTCGTCGTCGGCGGCGATCAATTGGAAAATACCGACGACTCTGGCGATGAGGTAGACCTCTTACAGCGTGTACCGCTGCCGCCCTGGATTCGACAGCGCATGTTTGGTAAGAGGAACGATCCATTCTCGTCATCGACGGCGACCCAGGACAAAGGAGAAGACGAAGAAGACGTCATGGCGTACAAGGGAACGATTTCGATGCGCTCGGTCGATTCAGCGATTCGAGACGCAAGCGCGACGGCGATGAACGTCACGGCGGCGGCGGTAGACAAGCTTGATTCTGCGATTCGAGGGATTGAAACAGTGGAGGAGACGGCGCTCAAACAAGGCAAGTTTCAACAAGACTCGGTCGCCCTTCAAATTCTTCAGGAAACGCTCAAAGACGCGAGAGCTTCAGCGGATGAGGCGAGGCAGGCAAATCAGGCTCTCGAAGCGGCGGTTCGAGAGGTGACACGCGTTCAAGAGGGCCTGAAGGCGGGTTTGTCCAGTGAAGACGCTTTCGACGCGCTCGAACAAGCAAAGGCGGCGGTCGTTCGTCAAGCTACGAGTTCTAACGCAGCCGTGGCTGACGCGCTTAAACAACTCTCGTACATTGCCACTCGCATAGAGCAAATCGGTGGCGACTTGGTGATTGACGACGCGGCAACGCAGTCGAGCAAATCCCAGCGCCGCGGGCTGATGGGCGCGATTTCAAACGCTCGCCGGAGCGCACAGGATGCTCTCGTCGCTTCAGAACTGACGCAGACGGTAGCACGATTGACATCCTTCGCGAAAGGGAACGATTCGGCAGCGACTAGGAAATCCCAAGCAGATGAGCTCAGTGAAATGGTGAAACCTGCACTGCAAAAGGTGGTTGCCAACGCCCTGACGCCGGTCAACGACGATGAGATCAATTCGGCTCGCTTGGCGTGCACACTTTCCGCTTGGGTGTATTACTTGCCGCAGATGCAACACGCCTTGCCGCGAAACGGATTGCGGCTCATCACGTCGTCTCTCGACGCGAATGAAGTCATTCCATCGGCAACTTTTAGAAAGGGGAAAAACTTGGTGGAAGACTCGGTCGAACGAGCCGAACGAGAGTGGGAACAAACGCTGTCGGCGGCCCAAGTATCTGCTAAGAAGGATGTGGTCGCCGAAATGGAAGCCTCAAAGCTCGCGGCGGAGGCAGTGGAACGCGCGGCAGACGCGTTTCGCGTCGCGGCGGAGCTCAAGGTAGAGTCTGGCGCCGATTCAGAGGCTGCGCAGGAAAAGACGAGAATCGCGAAGCAGCTCGCTCTCGAGGCAAAGTCGAAACTCGACGCAGTGAGCGAAATTTCGGCGGCAAACAAGAGGAAGATTGAAAAGTGGAAGATGCAGTACGAGCTCGCCGAACTCGAAAACCGGATGCAGAAGACAGTCATCGAGCAACAAAAGAAGATGGAGGCGGAGCGCCTTCGAACAGATAGAATCGAGAACGCATCGCTTCCGGTGAACTTTTGCGTCGCCGCGCAGGATGAAACAGCCACACTCTGGGTCGTCGTCGAGGGATCTACCAACTTTGCTAGCTGGCAAGCCAACTTGACGTTTCAACCCGTGACGTTTGAAGACGAATCGTTGGGCGTGCACGTGCATCGTGGGGCGTACACAGCCGCGAAGACGATGTATCGCCGAGTCGAGCAAGCTGTGAAGGAACACGTCGCGAAACACGGCGCTCGAGCTCGAGTGCGAATCACGGGGCACTCGATCGGTGGGTCGATTGCGTCTATTTTGGGTTTGATGCTTCTCGTCCGAAACGGTGCCCCTCGATACGCGCTCGCTGACATCTGGGCTTTTGGCGCACCGTATGTCATGAGTGGCGGTGACGCTCTTCTGGCGCGCCTTGGGCTTCCGCGTACGTTTATGCGAGTCGTCATGATGGGCGACGACGTCGTGCCGCGTTCATTTTCGTGTTACTATCCGCGATGGGCTCGTTCCATTCTCGAAACGGCACCGGGTCCCTTCAATGTTGACACTTCTGGGGCAAACTTTCTCGACGAGCAAATGTTCTACGTGCCGATGGGAGACTTGTTCATGTTGCAAGCGATGAATGGTGATCCCCATCCGCTGCTACCGCCCGGTCCCGGTCTTTACGTTCTCGATGGCGACGGTGTTTACGAAATGCTCGCCACTCGGGCACGACAGGGCGAAGACGTCGGTGACGACGAAGCTTGGTTGAACCGGCGCCGTTCTGTCAGCGATCTGATGTGGTACGACGGCGACGATTCCGAGTCTGATTCCGATTCTGAAGAGACGAACGACAACCTCGGGATGAATCAACTCGCTTGTCTGACACAGTCAGACGCCGCGTTAACGGCTTCGCTCATCGTGAGCCACATCAAGGCGGACGAATTGCTCGAACGAGAAGGCGGCGGAATCGTCGACGTTCTCAACGAACGTTCTAGAGACGCCGCTCAGAGGGTTTTGATGAACACCCCACATCCACTCACGATTCTCTCAAAACCAGCCGCGTACGGCGATCACGGCATCATTTCCCGCCATCACAACCCTTTCAATTACAGCAAGGCGTTGTCCAACGCGCGCAAGATGAAAAGTCCATCTTCTTCGTCGCGAAAAACGAGTCAGTGGTACATTGATGGCGCGCCTGCGACGCGACCGACGGATTCGAAATGATGATGTGTTCCAATTTCGACCGCTTTGTTCTGTCATCATGACGTACTTCTTGTGTAATGTTTATTCATTTGTTTCGTTTCGCCCAAAATCTCCAACTGTGCTGGTTGTGTCACAACTAAACTCTTCACACGCTGTCGCGAGCGACTGGGGCGACTCGAGCGACGCGGACGGCGAAAATCGCCGCGTCGTCGGAGACCGCACTCGTGGTTCCGGTTGAAGTGTCAACGCCGCGCCGCTCGCGGTATCTCCCTCTTCACGAAGAGAGCACAAGATGCCGCGGCCTTTTCGGATCTTGGTCGTTTTTCTTTTCGTCGCGAGCGTCGCGTCGACGGTTGACGCGTTCGGTCCGCGCCCGCGTCCGAGACTGTACGGCAAGCCGAAACTTCCGAGGCACTTGATCGAAGCCGAGCGCGCTCTCAGAGAGCTAGCGCCTGGGGGGCCAGCCGCGGCTGGATTACTCTCAGACGGTTATTGGTCTTCTTCGACAGAAACGACGCCGCAGGCTTCGTTGTCGTCGTCGAAGAAGAAGATACGTTTCGAGGAGTATGCGTTGCGTGGTAAAGCTGCCGCCGTCGAGCGAGTTTCTAGAGAGCTAGAGTCGATCGTAGAGGGCGATGTGAGCTCAGAATTTACCGTCGAGCTAGATGGGTCAGACGACGGCGTCGTCAGAGCGGCGGACTCCTTGGACGCGATGGGTGTTTTGCAGACGTCGGCGCAACAAGTACAACCCACCGACGACGATTCACAGCGTGTGGCGAAGAAGCCTGACGATTTCATCGACGACGAGCTAGGACCGTATGCGCATTTATCACCGAGCGAGGAAATGTTCGCCATGCTCGCTCGCGAGGGGCGTCACCACGTGAATCCGAGAACTGGAAAACCTTTCGTGTGGGGCGACACGTGGATGCACTCCAGAGGCGGTGGTGTCGGTACCGGCCGACCAGAGTCTCGACCGCGCCGAATCACCAAGGATGGAGTCGTGGAGGTTATGCCCGCGAAAAACGACGCCGGCTACGCCCTCGTGCCTACGAGCTCAGATAAACAAGGCTTGCTTGAGTTTTACGAACAGTGCAACGGGCCGCGATGGTCAAACACAAGGAACTGGGGAGTCGGCGAGCCGTGCGCGAACGCCTGGCACGGCGTCATTTGTGTCGGTGGAAGAGTCACCGAACTCTTGTTGAACTTGAACAACGTCGCATGCATGGGAAATTTAAACGTCACTGGTTTGGCGAAGCACGTGCACGAGCTGCGCTACATTGATTTGTCGGATAATTTATTCACGGGAGATTTGCCGGATGAATTGTTTCAAATGGTCGAGCTCCAGAGCATCATTCTCTCTGGAAATCGCGTCACGGGCTCGCTTTCCGAGGATGTCGGCAAACTAGTCAACTTGCGCCACATCGATTTATCCGCAAACGCTCTCCGCGGGGCGCTTCCTCGCGCGCTCGGCAATCTGTCAAAGTTGGAAGTTTTATACTTAGGAGAATCGGGCATCGAGTCAAAGAATGACTTTGTCGGGCCGATACCGGATTCGTGGATGGGATTAAAGTCTCTCAAGCATTTGTCTCTTGCGGGAAACGCTCGCATACAGGGCGAGTTGCCCGATTGGTTAGTGAACAATTTGGGTGACTCCCTCGAAGAACTGACTCTATCTGGGTGCGGGCTCACGGGCTCCATCCCGCCCAACGTGGATCAGTTGAAGCGACTTTTCGTTCTCGACTTGGGCGAAAACGCGCTGTCTGGTACGATTCCCATTGAGTCATTATCGCGCCTTCGCGAGTTGAGGCACGTTCGACTGGCAAACAACAAACTCACAGGCGCGCTTGACTTGAGCGTCTCAAAACTCGCGCATTTGGAAACGTTCGATGCGAGCGCAAACGCGTTGGGAGGCGATCTGCCGCTCGAGTTTTTTAGTTTACAAAACATTGAGATTCTCGATTTATCAAGAAACGGCTTTAGCGGGTCTCTGGATCGGTTGAGTGACGAAGAAGACTTGGAATCGACAGAGGGGGCGACGATCAACTTGCGCATTCTCGACGTGAGTCACAACAACCTTCGGGGGTCTATTCCGAGCGCCTTGTTCCGGCGCGCTCCACATCTCAGATTTCTTCGCATGGACGACAACGCGTTGGATGGCGAGTTGCGCGAGGATACATTTGAGCACGCGGGAAATCTGGCAGAGCTGCACGCTAGGAACAACAACCTTGCCGGCTCAGGCATACCGAAATCCATCGCCAAGATGTCAAAGCTCGCGTCGTTGAAATTGAGCGGAAATCGTCGACTCGGAAACGGAGCACCGCTGTCCGATGCAATCGGAGAATGTTTCTCACTGAAAATTCTAGACATATCGGCGACCGGACACGCGGGTGAGACAAATCCCACACTTTTCGCGTCGATGCGGTATCTCTCTTCCTTGAATCTCGCCTCGAACGACTTTCAAGGACAGATTCCATCCTCGTTGCGTTCAGCCGGCTACTTGAGGCGACTAGAATTACAAAACAATAGATTCACCGGCGAAATTCCTGGTTGGCTCGTGTCGTCGCTCGACAACTTGGAGCACGTCGATTTGAGCGGCAATAGTCTGACGGGAAGAATTCCGAGAGCGTTCTACGAAAAAGGTGACGGCGGCGGCGAAGCTATCCCCCCGCGTCTTCCGGCGTACGGAAATCGACCCGCTGGACAACCGCGCGTCATACGACTCGGTCGGAATCCGCTGTTCTGCCCGCTGCGCCCCGCACTCAAACGAGCCTTCGGTGCGACGTGTCGCGAAACGTTGATTTCATCCATCGCGCCGACGAGCGGTTCGTTTTCGACTGAGATTACGCTCAAAGGGAGCGGCTTCGCGCCGTCGTCGGGATGCGTTTTCGGTAACCAAGACGGTGAAAAAGTGTTCATCAAACCGGTAACCGCGTCACTGAGCGACGATGAAATGCGATGTGTCGTCCCCGAAATTCCAAATTTGCGCTCGACGCAGCGCGCCATCACGGTGAACGTCGGGTACGTCCGCGAGGAGGACGACGATGGCATAGAGCTCCTCACGCGGCACGGCGAACTGTTCACCATCAAGTAGAGACAGTAAATTGTGAGCACCGCTAAAGTAGTCCGTACCTAGTGCCTGGTAGTAGTGAAACAACTCTAGGAACACCGACCCTTGGCCTCCTCGCTTCTCCCGGCGACCCCTCACGAGCGAGCGCGACGACACACGCGCGCGCGCACGCGCACACGACGCGAAACCTCACGCGCGCGCGTGGACGTAAACGCAGACGTCCGTGAGGTACCTCTCGTCGACGTCGTCGTCGACTCATCCGTCGTCGTCGTCGTCGTCGTCCAAGGATTTTACAACTTGACTCAAGGACTCCTTGAGTCCTGCCGGCGGCAGCGCCACCATGGTTGGATTTAGTAAGACCCTCGCGAGGTATCGCGTGAGCGAATGGTCCACGATGTACATCGAATACGAAACGCTCAAGGCGTACGTGAATGAGGCGAAAGCTCGGGCGGAGCTGGCGTCGCCCGGGAACACGTCGACCGAGGAACACTTTTATAGCAATCGCGAATCCATGGACGACGGGCGTCGAAACAGCATGGACGTAGCTTGGAGTCAGTACGCGAACGCGCCGCGGTTGTTCACAGAACTCATCGAGGATGATAAATCAGAAAATGAGAGAACGGCTCTGGAGGAGCTGTGGGCGTCTCTCTCGATGGAGTACGAACCGATGCTCAAGGTGAAGAGCACGTTGGAGGATGCCGGTTTGGGCGTACCCGACGTCTTGCGAGAGTTTTACGACGCGCTCGACGCGCAGGCAAACAAGTGCAATAGATTTTACGAAATGCTGGTCGAAATGCAAGCTCGAGCGTTGGCGTTGGCGTGTAAACGGATCGACGTGATTGATGCGGCTTTGAATACGGCAACTCCAGTCGTGAGCCCGCGCGTGTCTCAAGTGGAAGACGAAGACAACCACCACGACAGCGCCCAGTCGAGCCCGACTATGAATGATAACGACCTTGTGGAAGAGAAGAATATAAATGCTGCCGACGTGAAGGCGAGAAGTGGCGGACACAGCAGAGCCGGTTCGCTCACGACGATGAGCGGCACGGATTTATACGCTCTTTTTGCGGACGAGCGCGCCAACATCGATGAAAAGTCGGGCGTCAAACGAGCCGCCATGGCGCTTGTGGATTCAAAGAAAGGCAATTCAGCTCAAAATCTTAAATCTAGAGAGATGACTGTCCGCGCGCTGTTGCATGACGTGCGCGAGATTTATTATAGCGTTTGCATGATTCAAAATTTCAGCACGCTAAACGCCGTGGCGGTGAGAAAAATCACAAAGAAGATGGACAAAGAATCCAGGACGCGCACGAGTGGCATTTATTGCACTGCTTGTAACGAGCTCGCCTTCTGGCCCGACTTGAAGGAGACGACGTTTCAGTGTAAAACGATGACGAAACTGTGCGAAGACGCCTTTCTCACGTGTCACGCTCTACTTCGTCGCATTGAGGCGTCTAAGACTGGACTTGTGCGGTTCGATTCAAAGACGTTGCACAGTCACACCATTCAACGAAAAGAACGCATCGAACTGCTCGGCAAGTTGAGAGAAACAGGCAAACGCATCAAAGACGACGGTACAAAGGTCAACTTAGAGCGCGATAGCGCTGGGAACCCTCTTTTATTCTTTTCAGGTGGGTTCTTCTGGGGTTTAGCTTTCCCCACGCTTCTCATTCCCCTGTGGTATCTAGTCGTCACGTGCGGTCTCGAGAGTACGGATGCACGATGCCAACGCGAGCTCGAAGCTTTTGTCACGTTGAGAGGAGCTCTTTTAGTTTTCGGCCAATCTCTCCTGTGGGGACCTACTGTTTACTGCTGGCAACGCCTCTCCGTGCACTGGGAGCTCATCTTTTTCAGATCGGTCGGTAAAACGGGTCTGCGCGCCGAACATGCGATTCTCGCCACTGTTCTTCCGTGGCTGATGCTCGTTTCGATTTTGATGACGAGTACGATCCTTTGGTCCTCGGGGCGCGCCTCGACGGAATGGGTGGGACCCTTCACGATTTCGCTGTTTGCATTTTTCGTCGTTCCGGTGCCGTCTTCTTGGAAGTGGGCCGACGATCCAAAGTTGTGGTTTATTCAGCCGCCGATGCAGACTAGGCGTTTTCTCGCGAGACACGTTGCTCGGACCGTGACGGCTCCCTGGCGCGCTGTGGTGTTCCCAGACTTCTTCATAGCAGATCAACTTACGTCCCAGTCTACTGCGATTGCGGATTTGATCATTACGTTCGGTATTGCGTCAGAAGCGACGTCAACGCGCGCGATAGCGGCGACACTACCCCAATGGTGGCGTCTCGCTCAGTGCGTTCGAAGAGCTCGAGATTCAATCGTGCTCAAGCGAGGCGGCTCGGCAAAAGCGCACATTTTGAACGGAGGTAAATATAGCCTCGCAATTGTAGCCATCTGGTTGCGCTTTGGCGCAGCCACGACATCGAGCGATCACACGTCGATGCGATGGATAATCGCGTACCTGGCGACGAGCGCAAGCGTGTTGTACTCGCTGACGTGGGACTTTGTCATGGATTGGACAGTCGTATCGTTCAATCGAACGAATAAGTGGTACTTTGAGATTTTACCTCGACGTACTCTCGTAAAGTCCAAGGCGGCGTGGATTACCGCGGTAGTATTTAACATTATGGGGCGATCGGCGAGCTTGTTTGCCGCCGTGCCGGGCTTACCTCTGGCGACGCTTTCAGCGCAGGCTCTCGTCACTGGTTTGGCTGGCGTCGAAATTGTGAGACGCGCAATGTGGAACGTGTTTCGCGTGGAGAACGAGCACTCATCAAACGTAGGTGCGTTCCGGGCGGCTGGTGATTCTGAATTCGACGCGCTCGAGGATCCTTTCGTCGCGCACGTCGACGAACTCGCCAGTGAACTCGCGTATCAGATCCCATCAAAAGGTGAAAGGCGCGCGTAATTTAATGTACTAAACAACTCAACAACTCTACACTTCACTTCACTTCACTTCACTTCTTTTTTTTTTCGCGTATCAGATCCCATCAAAAGGGGGAAAAGGCGTGACGAGGACGAATGTAACGCGAATCACAAACGAAAAAATGTAACATTAGCCTTTTCCTTTTCCTTCACTTCCTCCGTTGTTCGTTCGATGTACCTTCTGCGTTGTTGTTATTTTTCCTCTCTCTCTCTTTCTCATCTGGCTCCTCGTACCGTCTCCCTTCCTTCCTTTTTCGAGGGTCTTCTTTCTTTTTTAGGGTTACCTAGGGTTACTC
>Ga0255782_10001256_pt1 | contig 22245 bp, 27 predicted proteins | sample 101ome_26_FD_179980 | JGI IMG/M metagenome (GOLD analysis project Ga0255782, IMG submission 179980) | Coastal salt marsh microbial communities from the Groves Creek Marsh, Skidaway Island, Georgia - 101408AT metaG (version 2) | ecosystem: Environmental > Aquatic > Marine > Intertidal zone >...
TAAAACACACAACAATAATAATTTACTTCCTAACGGTGACTTATCTTTGTGTTGTATGGATTATGGACTAAAACATATTGTTGGTAATTTACTTAAACAGTCTTATCAAGAAATACGAGAAGGTGAGGAATTAAAACGAATTAAAGAGTCAAACAACACAATAGGATTTCATACAGATGTGTTATGTAGAACTTGCTCGGTAAGTAAAGATAGAACACCATGGAACGATGAAGAAGTTTATGAAATGGTTAAACAAACTAATCCGGATATATTAGGACTATGAGTTACGATTACAACAGTTGGGAACCTGTAAAAATAAACACAAACGATTTAACAGATCGTGAAACTTTTCTATTAAGAGATAGTAAACGTTTTTGTATTTACCCGTGGATTCATCTACACGCATACCCAACGGGTGAAACATATCCTTGTTGTCATGCTGAAATGCAATACCCTGTCGGCAATAATAAACAAGACAGTTTAGAGGTAATATGGAACGATAAAAAACAACGTGAGCTACGTGATGATATGTTAAACGAACGTTCAAATCCGATCTGTAATAGATGTTATGAACAAGAAGATCACGGATTTTTTAGTGGACGTAAATCAGCAAATAAACATCACGGACATCATATCAAACGGGTAGAACAAACTACAGATACAGGCACTACCAGTAACTTTAGTATGACATATTGGGATATACGTTTTTCAAACTTATGTAATTTAAGTTGTAGAAGTTGTGGTCATATCTTTTCAAGTAGTTGGTATAAAGACCAAGCAGAACTTGCACGACAATCAGGGGATATAGAATGGAAAAATAATAACAAGGCATTGGTTGTTAGTGGCCGTTCAAAAACAGATATGTTAGAACAACTACTGAAACATATTGACGACGTTGAACAAATATATTTTGCAGGTGGTGAACCGTTGATGATGGACGAACATTATCACATATTGGAAGAATTAGAAAAGCGTCAACGTTTTGAAGTACGTTTAATTTACAACTCAAACTTTACTGAAGTTAAATTAAAAGATCGTTATGTTTTTGATTACTGGAAAAAGTTTGATAGTGTAAGTGTAGGTGCAAGTTTAGATGCAATGGGTAAACGTGCAGAATATATTCGCAAAGGTACTAAATGGGCAGTAGTAGAAGACAATCGTAAACGTATGTTAGATACTTGTCCTGACGTAGACTTTTATATTAGTCCTACATTAAGTATTATGAATGCATTACACATTCCTGACTTTCATCAAGAGTGGGTTGAAAAAGGTTTACTTAAACATCAAGATCTAAACATAAACATTCTACAAGATCCAGTACATTATAGAATTGATATAGCTGACGAACAATATAAAAACAGAATACGTTTGCGTTACAAAAATCATCTAAAGTGGTTAGAAGGTAATGATCATCTACAACGTGCCACTACAGGATTTAACAGTGCTCTACATTACTTAGACACAGACAATACACAACACTTAAAAACATTTTGGAAAAAAACACACCAGTTGGATTCTATGAGAAACGAGATTGTTTTTGACAGTATTCCAGAACTTACATGGTTACACAAAGAATAAAACATTTTAATCCTAAAGATCACATTGTAAATGGAGATGCATTTAATATAAAAATGTTTCTCGATGTAGTGAATTTATTAGGTGATGTGGACTACGTGTGTATGGATGCAGGTCCAAATCTAGATATCAGTATCATTAAAGATTACAAGTACACTTCGAAGTATGTTGTATTAGGAATTGTAGATAGTTGGCACGGATGGGACCACGATACTTTTGAGAATGGTAGTGATGTCTTTGATTATTTGGAACAAGAACATCCTGATAAACATTTCTTTTTCTTTTCAGATTATGTTGAACCATACTTAGTTGTGAACAAAAAGAATATTACAAATCTTACTTGGAGTGGACTAACTTACAGGCACGAAGAATACAAACAAATTAAACCAGTAACAGAAAAAAATTTTTTAGGGAAACACGTAGTTTGTCTTAACAGACTTATGCGTATGCATAGAATTGTATTATTAAGTTATCTATATGCCAAAAAATATAACAAACATATACATCTAACAGCATTAAAATTACCAAATAAATCTAATAAATCATTTATGGATCAAGTTGATTGGAACTTTACACCTGACTTATTCGATATTAGGGATGAATGTATCCAAGGTTATGATTTATTATGTAAGGACATAGACAACTTGACAGGAATTGAACCATATAAAGTTTTAAATAACAGTGAATATGTTGTTGAATATTGTAATACTGAAAACTTTGAAAAAAATCTAAGAAAAATATATTTAAATTCAGTTGTAGAAATTATAACCGAATCAACATATATTTTACCAACAGGTTTTCCTACAGAAAAATATTTACACACTATATATGGATTTAACTTTCCAATAATAGTTTCAAATAAAGGTATGGTTAAGTATCTGAGAGATTTTGGTTTTGATATGTTTGATGATATTATTGATCATAGTTACGATTGTATAGAAGATAATTTATTAAGACTACAACAAGCAATTGAGTTAAATAAAGAAATAATAACAAACAAAGAATTTGCCATAGAACAATGGCATAAGAATAAAGATCGTTTTGAAAAAAATTTAGAATTTGCACAAAACGAAATGTGTGAAAAATTCTATAACGACGCAATAACAATAGTAAAAAATGAAATTACCCCACGATAAATTTTGTGTACTACCATGGATCAGTTTGGAAGCAAGTCCAATTGGAACTGTACGTCCGTGTTGTTTGGCACGTCACGAATTAACTGATGGTTTTGGAGAAAAGTTTAATTTAAATCAACACGACTTAGATGCTGTAATAGGCAGTAAAGAGTTGTGGGATTTACGTGGTGATTTTTTAGATGGCAAACAACCAGAGATGTGTTCTAGATGTTGGGCAGAAGAGGATGCTGGAAGAACATCTAAACGTATGCATACAATAGACAGACTCAAAGACATACTACACGATGAAGAAGAGTGGACACAATATGGTAAAGATTTAATGTTTGTTGATTTAAAGTTGGGTAATATCTGCAATCTTAAATGTCGTATATGTGGTAGTTGGAGTTCAAGCACATATGCAACAGAAGAACTCAAAGAAATGCCTTACGAAAAACGTAAAGATTCGTTTCCAAAACAAATGATTACAATGGGTACTTGGCCACGTAAGAACAAAAACTTTTGGGATCGTTTAAAAGAACATGCACACACAATTAAATACTTAGAGTTCACAGGTGGTGAACCATTTATGATCAAAGAGCATTTTGAGTTTTTAGAAATGTTAATTGATTTACACGTGGCACATCAAATTGAAATACACTACAACACAAATGGAACTATCTATCCCAAAGAAGCAGAACACATTTGGTTACAGTTTAAGCACGTTGAAATTGCTTTTTCGATTGATGCTGTTGGCGATAAGTTTGAATATCAGAGAACAGAAGCCAATTGGAATAAGGTAAACGAGAACATTGCCAAGTTTAAACAGTTAAGATTAGAACTTAATAATATTAGTTTACAAGTATGTTCTACTATTAATATTTTTAACGTGATGTATTTGGATGAAGTAGCAGAGTGGATAGACCAACAAGGTTTTGATTTTGTTTATTGGAATATGCTACACGATGCACCAGTACATTGTATTACTTCACTTCCACCTAAAGCAAAAGAAGTTGCTTATAGTAGGTTAGTAAATTCAGAAAGTAATCATAAACCTGAATTCCAACGTGTTGCAGACTTTATGATGAATGCAACTGGTGTTAGTCATCAAGAACTACTAGCGGATATAACTAAAGTAGATTTACGTAGAGGTCACAATTTAGCAAAGGCACATCCAGAGTTGGCAGTTGCTATAGAATACAATGGATAAGCCTCTCAACAATCCTCCGTTCTTATGTATGGCACCGTGGACTCACACTTATTTGAGTCCACAGTCCGAAAGACGTTTATGTTGTGCGTCACGTGAGCCAGCCCAGAATTTTAAACAATACATTGATACTGATGCGGGTGATGGTGAATATAACCCATTAAGATTAGACGAATGGTGGAATAGTGAACACGTCAAACGTATTAGACAACAAATGATGCAAAACAAAGCACCAGAAGAATGTCAAGTGTGTAATGAAAAATTATTAAACACGGATGTATATAGAACTTATTTCTGGCATTTATTTAAACACAAGTACGATGATATTTGGAAATACACAGACCATACTGGACACACAACAATGAAACCAGTTAGTTGGGATTATCGTTTTAGTAATCTATGTAACTTTAAATGTCGTATGTGTGGAGATATGTTATCAAGTAGTTGGGAAAGTGAAGAAAAAAAATTCCAGATGATTGATATAACAAATCCAAAAAATAATTGGATGAAACCAGATGTTAAAAAAGAAATTAAACGGTTTCAAGAAGACATTGTATACAATGAATTTAAACAAGCAGTGGATGAACATCGTGTAGAAGAAGTTTATTGGGTAGGTGGTGAACCTTTAATGTTTGAAGAACACTGGGAATTTATGAAACAAATAGTAGAACAAGGCGATGGTCATCAAGTATATGCAAGATACAATACAAACTTATCCCGTATAAACTACAAAGGAACGAAACTAGTTGACGACATATTAGTACACTTAAGAGATTGGCAAATATGTGCAAGTATAGATGGAACTGGCAAAGTAGGTGAATATATTCGAACAGGTTTAAATTACGATGAGTTTGTTAAGTTTTATAAACAAGTACAACAAATTCAAACAAATCCAAGACAGATGCGTTTGGACTTCACACTTACTTTACCCGGACTTTTTGAAATAGAAAATATGGTTGACTTGGCAAATGAATTAAATACTACATTGTTATCTAAAGTTGTATTTTCTTTTACACCCGACATTGTTATGTCACCGTTGGCTTTACCGAAAAATATTTTACATAGATATATAAATGAAACAATTAAAAAAATTACTCCAAAAATTAGACCAAATACTCAATCCATTCTCGATGTCCTCACCCAATTACTTACAAGAAAAACTTTTGAAGAAGAATGGCCAGAGTGGCATCAAGAAGCAATTCAAACAGGTGTCAAAAGATTAAAGACTTTAGAAAGTATTAGAAACGATTCATACACAATGGATGAAATACTAAAACAGGACGATGAAATATATGCGTGGTGGCGGTCACAAAATTCTTGATCATATAACTATTAACTTACGTAATAGTTTAACAAATGAGTTTTTACCTATTAGTGTAGACGTTTACGATAATAGTCTGTCCAGAAAGTGGTTAACAGCATTAAACGATTTACTTAAAGATGAATATCATTTAGAAAAAAATTATTGCTTCTTTGGGTTTGCCGAACACCAACGTAACAGTAGATTTATAATTTCAGAAATTAATAAATCAATTACAGGAATTAATGAAAGTAATTTAGATTACAACATAGATGATTTTTTTACATATGAGAATACTGTAAATCCTGATTTAAGTTTAATACACGATAGAACAAATCACTTACACAGATACTTTGAAGACTTGCAAGGAACCAGTGGACAAGGTGGACAAATAAGTAACCACTATAACAATGCAAACGATGAAACAAAATGGCATATACGACAGTTAAATCTTTTGTGTCATGAGTTAGAATCACAAGTACTTAGTGAACGCAAAGTAAAAACAATACCCGAATGGCAACGACCTTCACAACTTATGTGTTGGATGTCAGCTCCACGTTTTAATTTAGACGAAGAAGATTACGAATACTTTGGTATAGATACACTAGCAAGACCTATGGGTGGAGTATTTGTTGGTGTTAATAAAGCAGTAGGAAAACATCATTGGGAAGTATTTCAAGATGAAGGTAGGGATTCGCGCATAGACGAATTAACTACAACATCAATGAGAGCCCAAACACAAGCGGCAGGTGACTTTGATATAGAATGGGCAAGAAACGTAAAAGATTTTGAATTCTTCCAAAGAGATATAAAGGAATTTAAAGAATGGTTAATTACAAATGGATTTAATCCCGAAGATAAATCACTAACAATCGGACATCCACAAGTTGGTCAGGTTAATTTAGTAGATAGTTTTAAAACTGATAATTACGAAGGTATATGGAAAATACTAAATCAACACTTGGATGTATTCAGTATTAAAACGTCGGATGCTTATTGTGAATATCCATATAGTTGGGCAGATGATGATTATATGCAGCAGCAAATCAGGAGTATGAAATGAAATGGATAAAAAAAATAATCAACAGAATTAAATTAGAAATTCGTTACAGAAAAAAGTTAAAGGAACTTAAGAAAAGAGATCCGTTTATCTACAAGTAATGAAAATATGAGTAACATATTAGGAATAAGTTGTGGATTTCACGATGCTGGTGTTTCGGTATTAAGTGACAAAGGTGAAATCCTGTTTGCGTCACATAGCGAACGTTTTAGTAAACAAAAACACGATGCAAATATATGTCCAACTATTCTACAGTATGCTGGTGGATTTGGTCCAATAGATCATATTGCTTATTATGAAAATCATTGGAAAAAGAAATGGCGACAGTTTCGTGCTGGACAACCTATAGACAAAAACTTAACTATTAAAGGTTTACTAAAAGATCAACTGTTTGGTTGGTTTAAAGACTTACCTATAAAATCTTATTCACATCATTTATCACACGCCGCAGGTGGATTCCAAACATCACCATTTACTACAGCAACAGTGGTTGTCATCGATGCTATAGGAGAAATGGATACTATTTCTATTTGGGATGCTGATTATGATTTAAACGGAAATGCACAATATAAATGTTTATGGAAACAAAAGTATCCACATTCAATTGGATTGTTTTATTCTGCCATGACTAAACGTTGTGACTTACGTCCATTGGATGAAGAATACATTTTAATGGGCATGGCCGCATATGGTAAAAGTAAGTACAGCAAAAAAATGTTAGACAACTACATCAGTAACTTACACCGACTAGAGTTTAAAGAAAACTTACATATGGGTGTTACAAATGATATTTTTGGTGAAGATGCGGACTATTATGACATAGCACAATCTTCACAAGAAGTAGTTGAAGGGCTAATATATGCTGTTATGGATCACGCACGTAACATTGGTAAAAGTTCTAATTTAGTTTACAGTGGCGGAGTAGCATTAAACTGTTTAGCAAATAGAAACTTATCACAGTTCTTTGATAATATTTGGATTATGCCAAATCCTGGTGATGCTGGTAGTAGTTTAGGTGCAGCTGCATTAAGTTACGGTAAAAAGATTTGGTGGGACAATGCTTATTTGGGATATGAAATTCCTGGCGAATATCCTGTTAAACCTATACTAGACGAATTAATGACAACTAAAATAGTTGGTGTTGCTAGTGGGTGTGCAGAGTTTGGTCCAAGAGCATTAGGTAATAGAAGTTTATTGGCTGATCCAAGAGGTCCAGAAATAAAAGACAGAGTAAACGAATACAAACGCAGACAAAAGTTTAGACCATTTGCACCAGTTATATTAGAAGAGTTTGCCGAACAATACTTTAGTATGCCAGCAGGTTTTGAAACAAGTCCATATATGCAAGTGACTGCCAAATGTAAACATCCAGATGACTTTCCAGCAATTATTCATGCTGATGGAACATCACGTGTACAAACTGTACCTAAAGATGGAAGTGGAATAAGAAAACTATTAGAACAGTGGATGACACTAACTGGTTGTCCAATGTTACTTAACACAAGTTTAAATATCAGAGGTGAACCAATGGTTAATGATATTTTAGATGCAGAACGATTTGAACAAAAGTATGGTGTAAAAGTTTGTAGTTAGTAGTTTATATTATCGAGCAAATAAACAAACTATAGTTACAAAGGGTGAGCAATATTCATTTGACCAATTTCGTTATCTAATAGATAGTAATCTAAATCTAATAATAATTTTTTTATAAAATCAAGATTGGTTTTGTGATTTTCGAATACGATTATAGGTTTACATCTCTTTATAGTTTCTTGCGCCCCTACTAGAACTTTGTATTCCATACCTTCAACATCAATTTTAATAAAAACAACATCATTAATGTTAAAACTATCAATAGTTTTTACTAATGCCTGATATGTTTGATTTGTTGTTCTACCATTGAAATCAGAATTTACATAAGGATGTTCAACTTCATAAGCACCAAAGTTCGCCGCCCAGTCGTAATTTATAAAGTGTTGTTTTATGGTTTCACAGTGATCAGATACTATACAACATTCAGTATCGACATTGGTTATAGAATTAATTTGAAGGGATTCATTTACACAATCGATTGTTACTTGTTGGCAATCTAATGCTAAGAATTTATTACTTTTATAACGTTGTGCCATAGGTATAAGCCAAGTACCTATATTGCAACCTATGTCTATTATCGTTCCTTGTGTATCGGGACAGTAATCCAATATCTGTAGTAAATCATTAAATTCCCAATGACCAAATTTTTGTAAATCTTCTGTAATTCTTGTGTCTGTATCTATTGCTACTATAGTTCCAAAGAATGTAGGAATTTTTATTTTATTCATTACAGATAAGTTTCTAAACCACCCTTACGTCTTATATCTTGTGTACAACAACTGATACCACCATCCCAAAAGTACTTGTGTCTAAGTTCACAAATGATAGGTTCGATATTATGTTTGGCACAAAAGTCCCAAACCTCTTTATTGTAACCACTAAAGATAACGTGTTGTTCATCTAACACTAAACAATTCACATTAAACACAGTTTCGGCACTTGCGCCTGTCCAATGCATTAAGTAGTTATCTACATAATGTGCAAACGCACTGGTTGGTTTAGTACCGTGTACATACCATCTGCCATTAAAATTTTCATGCCTAAATTTACCTATTTCCATTGCATGTTTAATGCTAGGATCATTTAATCTTAGAACATCCCAACCTTTAAACTCATCGGATAAGTTTAAATCATCTGCATGGTACGTCGATAACAAAACACCAGGTTTTAATATAGCAAATACCGCATCACCGTGTCCTTCTGTTACCTTTTCGTGTATAGTAAACCTATCATCTAAAACATTGTCTTTAATCCATTGTGTTTGTTCCCGTGTCCAAAATTCTGAATTATCCACAAATATATCTGTACCTACACGTATAATACAACTAGCGTTTCCACCGTCTATAGGTATTCCAGGTTTCCAAACACGATCAAATGGATCAATAACGGATCCAGGTTTATTATTCTCGTAGTTGTCTATAATGGTATGCATTTCGTCAATAGGAGCACATACTAATAATTTTTCACCTAATGTTATTTGCCAATCCCTTGGTGTCAGTGGTGGCATACCAACTCCAATTTCTTCAACTTGGTGATAAGCAAAACTATCCTTATCCATTATGTCGGGTCTTCTAACTATTGCACCATATTCTTCTATTGTCTTTTGTAAATTATTTAAATCTTCTTCTGTCTCGTCAAGTATCTGTGCAAGTTGTAAACGTACATTTTCATCGACAATGAAATCAAAGTAATGTCCTGGATAACAGTTACCAACAATTACTTCTTCTAATGGTTGCCAGCTTGTGTAAGAACTAATCATTTTGTATAGCCTCTATAATATTGTTTAATCTATCTTCTTTTGTAGAAAGGAATAATTTTTGATTATGTAATAAATCATCACGGCATTTTTTGTAAAACTCTTTCAACAAAGAATTTGGGTTGTCTAATAAATTAATTACTTGTGTAATTAGTGTATTGTAACGTTCTGTTGTATTTTCTATTTCATCATAACCATTATCTAATACATCGTCAAATACACGATAACCTAAATCCCTTAATACTTGTAAACTACCACGTGCGCCAAATATAACAAACGGTTGTGCATTTTTAATTGGTTTGAAAGTTTTTTCTGTTAGCAACACACCCCCACTTTGATCTACATCCATATGAGATTCAATTACAATATTTAAGTAACTGTTATCAAAGTGTTCTGTGACTGACATTGTGTGATCGTTATGTTCGTCACTTGTAAGTGTGTCTGCTGTAAAAGGTAAACCTGCTATAAAACTTCTTGTGCGTTGTCTAAGTCCAACGTAGTTATCTACCTCAATGGGATTATCATCTTCTGTTTCACTTGCTGTTATTTCGTTTCCATAAGCAAAGTATCCTTGTGTGTCAAGTCGTTGTTGCCAAAGTGTTGACATGATATTAGCACGCCAGTATTTGTGCATTCTAACTAATGCTGTGTACTTCATATCTCTGTCACGTTCGTGATATTTAACAGCAGGTACTTCTGAATTACGGAATCTAAACAACAGTTCATCGTCTGCAACATAATAAAAGTAAGGCAATGTTTTAGCAGCTGTGTTGGCACTAACAAATAAAATTTGTTCTCTGGGTATATTGTGTTCCAAACATTGCTTTAGTAAATGTTCATCTATCTCAAATGGATTATCACCTTCGCTATAATAAAATAATATTTTAATATTACGTTCTTTTAATTTTTCAATTAACTGTTCATCCATTAAATTAAACCAATCTATAGAGAAGTCAAAGAAACTGAGTGCTATTGGATAGAATGTTCCTTCATCTGCTTTATCTAATGTAACTAATTCATAGTCAATGTTATGTTCTAGTAAATATTCTATCAACATCACAGGTTCACTAAATGGACTATTGACTGAAAATTCTCTCCACTTGGGAGTGTAAGGAACAGCATCTAATGTTGCTAAGTTTGGATAAGGTTTATCACCAACTATTTTATCTATGCAAAATTTTACCATTCATTTATTGTTTGTTGTAATTCGTTCCATAACAATTTTTCAAAGTCGTTACTGTAGAACCAATTAAAGTTATGTTCAACTACGGGTGTTATGTGTTTTTGTAATTGTGTTTTTTCTTTTATCGATAAAGAATTTAGATCTTTTATTAGTTTAACAATTGCTGTTAATCTATCTTTATTATTTAGTTCATCATAGTCTTCGTTCCAAAATTCACTAAATGTTTTGAATCCATATGATTTTAAATAATTTAAATTGTATCTTGCGCCTACAAGTATAAAAGGCATTTGCATCACAATCGGTTTAAAAGTTTTTTCTGTTAAATGTAATGTGCTATTTTCGTAAACTGTTTCCGTGATTATGTGAACAAGACTGTTTTTTGATTGTTCCCATAAATTTATTGTACCACTAGAGTTTGATGTTACATCTACATCGTTTTCAAATACTAATGGTAAATTAACATTATCAAAAGTTTGCTCTTCTTTGGTGTGTGGACATATTTTTGGATAACTTATTTTGTTATGTTCGTGTAGATTGTTATTAATAATTTCTTTAAAGAGATTTCGTCTATGTACTTGTTTATCACCTCCTACAATTCTATTTGCACATATAAAAGTATTTTTTATTACACGATCTTTGTAGTCACTTATTAATTTTGTATAGTTATAACCCCTAAACCAATCTAAACTTGCCCAAGCATGAAAGAAGTAATAAGATTGTCTATAGTCGTATTCTTCACACATTCTAGAAACATCTAAACTATCTTTTTCACTAGTCACAAATACAACCTCTACTGTCTTAGGAACACGAATTGCCTTAGCACTTAATGGACGTATAAAAGATAAATCAAAGTATTCAATTGTTTCTTTGTCTGTTTGATGAATGTAGGGTTCTTGATCCCACATTAAAATTGATTTATTTCTATTGTATAATTTTGGGTAAACGGATAAAGATAAAGGATCGGTTGATCCGAAGGGTGTAAAGTAATGAATACTTTCACCCTCTTTCAAATGAGGTGAAAATACATTGTCATATATTTCGTCTATCCTAATCATAAAAAATAAGTAGTTAAATGTTTGATATATTTTATATTAATAATAAACCCAACTTTGATGCAGTAAAGGTTAGTAACGTAGATGAAGCACGTGAATTATCGCGCACCAGATATTTATGGATTGTAGATGGTGCAAACAATTATTTAAACTTTGATTTCAGTTGGGAACCTGTACCGTGGGAAGCAACTCAAAGACATATCTTTAAAAGTCAACATCAAGACAACGGTGGAACAGAATTAATTCCAAAACAAGGATATGTAGACACAAACTACAGAGATGATTTTGTTGAACGTACACATATCGAAGATATTGTTTTTTTGGATTTTGGAAATACGGAGAAAGATTATTCCTATAACGAGATAATAAAAGTAACAGATAACATCACACATACTAGATTCATAAGCAGTTATCATGGTACACTATCGCGTATTATTAAAAAAATAGACAGTGAGTATGTCTGGGTTGTTAGTAGTATTTGTAGTTACGATGGGTTTGACTTCACTTGGCATCCTAGTGAATGGACAGACAAAATGTTGCACGTATTTGCTAGTAACGAACAAAAGTTTGGGGATACATTTTATATACACGTTCCTACATTTAGAGAACAAGTAGACAAAATAGAATTATTGGAATGGTATGATACAATTAACTTCATTTCTAATCCGTATGTTTGTAGGTGGGGAATACAAGATGTAGAGGTAGACGACAATAGTATTGTGAATGCAATTAAAGATCACGAATTTAAAAATCCAGTTTATTACTTTACAAATAAACCGTATATTGGTCAAGTAAAACCTACAATTAATATGTGGCGTGAAAAAACAAGAACTGTCGTTCCATTAAGTGAAGGTGGTAACACAACACTTGTGACACGTGATGCAAAAAATCATATTAAAACACAAGTATATGATTATCCTCATATAGACAAAACATATATTAAACATCATGATGATCCATTAGACATTGTCTTTATTAGTAATGGAGAATCCAATGCAGAAGAAAATTGGAATCACTTAAAAACAATAACAAAAGATGTTCCAAACAGATTAGTACGTGTAGACGGTGTTAAAGGCCGTGTGAAAGCATACCAGGAAGCCGCCAAATCTTCGCATACAGCGTGGTTTTTTGCTTGTTTTGCCAAACTAGAAGTAGATAAAGATTTTGATTGGAATTGGCAACCTGATAGATTACAACAAAACAAACATTACATATTTCATGCAAAAAATCCAATAACAGAATTGGAATACGGTCATATGGCAATGATTGCATATAACAAAAATTTAGTACTTTGTAACACAGCACCTGGGCTGGACTTTACATTAGACCAAGAACACGAAGTTGTTCCTGTATTAAGTGGCACTGCTTATTATGCAGATAGTGTTGAAGTTGCGTGGCGATCTGCATTTCGTGAAGTATTAAAATTAAAAGACAGTAATACAATTGAAAATGAATACCGTTTAGAAAAATGGTTAAGTAAAGGTGAAGGTGAAATTGGTATATGGAGTAAACGCGGTGCAGAGGATGCTGTTGAATATTACGATTCAGTGAACGGAAAGTTTGAAGAACTTAAATTAAGTTATGATTGGGAATGGTTAGACAATTACTTCAAGAAGAAGTATGATAAAGTACACGTTCAATAATATAATCAACTTCGTTGTCTGTTAACTCTGGGTACAGAGGTAAACTTAAAACCTTCCTACACAACACACTTGCTGTGGATAACATATTTAATCCACCTCCACATATTTGATATGCAGGCATTTCGTGTAATGGTTGTTGATAGTGTATGCGTGTTTCAATTCCATCTTGTTTCAGTTTGCCTTTAAGTATGTCTCTGTCTTCAACTTTGATAACATACTTTTGTAATCCGTGTTGTTCTAAATCTTCATTGTCTATTAGTGATTCAACATTTGGATTATTTGAGAAGGCATTGTTGTATCGTTCAGTGATTACCTTGCGTCGCATTTGCCAATCGTCAATGTACTGTGCTCTTACTAACAAATGACTGCAATCTAATTCACTCATGCGTGAATTAGTTCCACTAATAAAGTGGTTAGGTTTTCCGTGTGATTGATATTCTAATATCCAGTCGTAGAAGTTTGGATCGTCGGTAACAATCGCACCTCCGTTACCACTTGCGTTTAAATTTTTAGTTGGGTCAAAACTAATTGCACTTGCGTGACTGACACGTATTTGACCATTTGATAACCAATGTTGTGCCGCATCTTCTATTACAACATCACTTGTGATTAGTGGAATCTTTGGAGGCGCACCAAATAATCCTACATAACAATGAAATGCTTTATATTCTATATTATGACTATGTATAGCTTGTCCTTTACTATCACAGTCTAACAGTTGTACTCTCCAACCTGTGTTCATAAACGCATTTGCTGTTGCAGGAAATGTAAGTGTTGGTAAATGTACAATGGGTTCTGTTGCTTGTACTTCGTAATTGTTACGCCAGTACTTGGCAATAATTTCTAAAGCATTTGTTCCTGAATGACAAGTAACTGCATGTTTGGTTTGGTTTTTAGATGATAACCAAGCACAAAAGTGTTCTGTAAAAGGACCATCCATCAAACGTCCACTACTTAATACTTTATGTGTTGCTTCTGCTAATTCGTTCTGTATTAGTAAGTACTGTCTATCTAATCCAAAGAATTTTATATTCATCACTATAACATAAATTCAGATAACCTAGCAATTCCTCTCATTGACTCTTGCGTAGTTAAGTATTCATCTAAAATTTGATCATTGTTTTCACCTATGGCTACACCTTCGACATCACCATTGTATCGTTTAGTGATCCAATTAGTAGCCTTTACACTTAAACAACTAGGAAAGTGTAATAAAGCATAACTATGATCGATCTCTTTTTCTCTTGTGTATTCGATTATTTTTTGTAGGTTGTTTATATTTAAACAACTTACTGTGGTCCAAAAATCTAATGTCAAGTTACTGTATTGTCTTCTTAGTTCTAAATATAGATTTACAGTGTTGTTGTAGTTAGTAAACTTTACAGGCCACCTCACATAATCGTGTACTTCATCAATTCCATCAAGACTAAGCGTTACATTAACATGAATACCTTTGTTGAGAATCTCAACCAAATTTGGCATAACTCTATTACCGTTTGTATTGATCCTCAAATAAGACAAATTACTAGGTGGATCATTTAGTATACGTTGATAGTTTTTACTATAGGATGGTTCACCACCGTTTATATCCAGTTGTATGATTCTGTCTTGTGGTAGTGATTTAAAAACTTCATAATTATCCATCAGTACAGCTTCATTATTAAGTTTTGCAATTTTACTACTTAAAGTACTTTTGCATGTCAGACATGCACTGTTACAATAACTATCTAATACTCCACCAATTATTAAATATTCAGGATGTTTAGTTACAAGATCATCGTGACGTTTTTTACTATATTGTCTTATACTTTCGTTACCTACATTCTCAGATTCTTGACATCTTATACATTCATCAGGCCATTTGTTTTCTGTAAATTGATTAATTAAACCTTCAGTCCATTTATCAGATTCTTCAATTGATGAAAACTTTTGTTGACCTGTCATATGTCCACATACACCAATACTACCATCGTCATTGACACGTCTAAAGTGTTTTAGTCTAGTACATTGCATATCTGTTTGGTGTATCCTATTGTGTCGTTATAAAGTTCGTTGTAGTTACTTTTCAATGTATTTTTAATATCATCAAACGTTACTGTTTTGTTTATAAAATTTTCGTATAACACATTGTCAAGTTCCAAATAATATTTCAGTTGTTTATTTTCTTTGAAGTAAACATCAAGTTCGTTGTAATTTGATTGTTGGTTTTGTTTAACTTCAGTAAAATTTTCCAAAGTGTTTATATGATTTATACGAATTTTGGCCGAACAGAATCTTTGTAGGTTTATAATCCAAAACAACTGCGGACAAAAGTGGTTGTTTATAAAATATACTTCGTTTATTATTTTTGCTAAGTCCGGTATATTTGTAATACCATTTTTTGTTATGTATGTTTGTACACCTGACAAGAAACGAGTATATGGATCTCTAACAAATATATCGACGAGATCAAGTTGAGCAATTTCGGTGAAAGATAGTACTCGTTTTTGAATAGTACGCAATGTAGTACTAGCGTTTTTATGGATCAAATATATATTTTTTCCATCTAATACTTCAATTACTGTTATGTTTTCAGGAAATAATTTTTTATCAATGATTGATAACATCTAATGAAATTTAGAATTCTTCTATGTATTTTTTCAAACCTTCTTCTATGTCTACTTTGGGATTGTATCCCAGTAGTTCTTTTGCTTTTGAGATATCTAACGTTCCACGTTTTGGATATAACCCATCATTAGGTTTTACATCTAGTATTGAATCACTGTTAGTATATTTGATAATTAAATTACCTGCATCTAATAAACTACGAGAAACACCACGTGTGATATTAAATGTTTCGTTTGTGGCATTTTCATGTGTAGCACAAAGTATCATTCCATCAGCTACATCATCTACATATGAAAAGTCTAAGTTAAGTCCATCGCCATTGATAAACATAGGTTCGTTGGTTTTTGCTTTGACAATAAACTTACTTAATACTCTATCAACAATATCATAAGGACCATATACAGCACTTGGTCTAACAATAGAATATTCTAAACCATACAAACGATTGTAGTTGCGTACTAAGTTTTCAGCACACAGTTTCATAATTCCATAAGGTTCAATTGGATTCTTTGTAGCAGTTTCTGGATTACATTCAAACTCAAAGTCACCATATATCATTGAACTCGATATAAACACAAAACGTTTAACGCCGTGTTTAAGTGATGCTTCCATTAAGTTAATTAATCCTTTTAAGATTACATCACAGCCCAACTGTGGATTTTTCTTTACTACTTTTGCTCTTGGAAACGCCGCCAAGTGTATAACAACATCGGGTTTCTCTTTTGCGAATATTGTATTCATACTGAGTGTATCTACAATATCGTTGTCGTATATATTATGAGTTTGTTGGAACGAATCAATACGCCAATTCATTAAGCGTTGTAATTCATCTTGTTCTATAGCACCATCATAATCACTTTGATTATCAATAATAACTGTACTGTGTTCTGTGTTTTCTAGTTTACGTACTATAGTAGAGCCAATAAAACCTAGTCCGCCTGATAAAAGTATTTTAGACATAGGTTAATTTTATTACAGCTTTTGTTGATTTTTAAACTTAGTTAACAATTTATCAGTTTCTGGTTGGACTTCCTTTGCAACAGCCTCGATGTCCAAAAAAAAGTCAACTGCATCAATATGATCGTTAAGTTCGTACAATGTCTCATTAATGACGTGTTCGATATCTTCATGTCCGAAACCTTGTGCTTTTAACTTGCCTACATCAATTGTTTGTTCCTTTACCTCAACATATTCACTTGGTAAAAGTTTAATTACTAATTTTTCAATAAGATGAGTGGGTACTTCTGTTTTGTCTACAGTATTAATAATATGTTCCCATTGTTTTAGGAAATCTGTACTTAACTTAATACCCACTATTCTTAAACTTCGATACTGTTAGTAGTTGTGCTAACTTTCTTAGCAGTTTTCTTGGCAGTTGTTTTTTTAGCAGTTGTTTTCTTTGCTTTACTTGTTGTAGCAGTTACCTTAGCAGTTGCTTTTTTAGTTGGAGCAAGTTTCTTTGCCTCTGCTTTTAGACGTTTTGCTTCAGCAACAAGTTGCTTTGCTTCTGCTTCCATTTTGGCCGCTTGGTCTAAATTTGATTTAGCAAGGTCTTCGTCACTTAATGCACCTGTGTTGGCTGGTGCAGTTGTTTTTTCTCTTGGGTTAACCATTCCAGCATTAGCATCTAACTGTTCCATTTGCTGACGTGCATCTTCACCTGCTTCCATTTTATTAATAATATCGTTCATCTCTGCAAGATTAATACTTGATTTAGGATTAGGTGTCATATACACTTGCTTTGCTTCAACCTTTTTGAGATACCCGCCTGCGTGTAGCGTACCAAGCATTGGTCTACCATCACTGAAAAGCATTCTATTTAAAGCATCTGCTAAAGATTTTTCATTCTGTGCTTCGTTACTTTCTAATGCTTTCATTAATGAATCGTGCATTGGTGAATTAAGTGTACCTGGATACACCACTAAACACATATGTTCTTGTCCTGGAACTTCACGGAATACAACAGCAACTTTACGTTCACCGTGTCTTCCAATATGTTTCATATGTCTTGCCATTTTTTACTCCTCTGCTGTTTCAGCAGTTTCGTTTGAATTTTCTTCGTTTTTAGCATCTAACTGTGCCAAAAACATACTTAGACGATTAAATGTGTTACCAACTGTAGTAAACTCATTTGCTTGAAAACCGCCTCTCTTGCTTGCAATGTCAATTGCATCTTTTAACACACGCAAATCTTGTATAGTCAATCCACCTGGTGCTGATTCCTGTGGTGCTTCTGCTTGTGTCTCATCATTAACAGTTGTATCTGTCATGTATTGCTCCTTATTGTTATAACTTTAAGTAACTACTATTTAACTTATAATAAATTAACGCTTAAATTTTATGGTGCCGGTACACGGACTCGAACCGCGGACCTACTGATTACAAATCAGTTGCACTACCAACTGTGCTATACCGGCATGTGAATTATTTAGTAACTGTTTGTTTAGGCATAAAAAAAGCAACCAATGGTTGCTCTTTTTAATTACTATTTTTATTAATTACCAGTGTCCCAAGTCATATCAGAAACAAAAGGTTCTACCGTATTGTCTGATATGTTTGATAAAAAAGTATTTAATTGAGTTGTGACTGTGTCACTATCTAGTAAGTTAGCACTTACTACAGTATTAGGAATTGTAATACTCGCATCGGTTACTGAATATGTGGTAAGATCAGATGGGTTTTGTGCATCATAACTTGTTTCTCTACTAGTATACCATCCATCTGTTGTTCCTTCAGGTGAAGTAATATCGTCTGGTGAGAATAATTGATCACCCAATCCACCGATACCACCAATAAATCCTCTTACTCTCTCACGTGAAATATCACCATAAGTTCCTTCTAGTGTTATTTTTGCTAATTGTGCGGTTACATATGTTTGTGTTGGCATGATTTTTTACCGGGTTAAAAAACTTAACAATATTTATCTTTTTCAATAGAAATTTTTTATTCCATTGCGTTTTTATAATCTTGTCCATAAGGCAATTCGATATTGTAGTCTTGGCATAATAAATCAATTTGATTGAGATAATAACTGAATTCCTTAGTTGATAGTGAACTTGTAGATTTCCCATTTAAAAATCTACCTTTAAATATCTTATGTAATTCGTGAGTTGAATATCCAATATCTTGACCTATGATACTGTACCAAGTCCACAGTAAACTATTTTGTGCTATAGTACGACTTGCTTCTAACGGACGTATTTCCACTACCGCATTCTTTAAATCAGGATTATTAACAAAGAATTTAGTAACAACTTCTTTTATGTTATCTGATTTAGGTTCGTCTCTATAAACTATTGTGTCATACTTGTTCATTTAACACCGCAATCCTACCAACCCAAGCCGCTTGTTCTTGTAACAAAGGATCGTGTCTTACACAATCTTTAACGTAATCGGGTAATGGTTGTGTGAAATCTACGTTTTCATAAGATAACATTACATCACTACCAACTTCACCCAGTCTTTGTGAATGTAATATTATCTTAAGTCCAATCTCAATATGTGACTGGTCAACTACATCGATCATACACTTTCTTCTTCAACACCTGTTTCAGTCACTAACAACTTTTTTGTATCACCACCTTCGATAGTAATTGTACCGTTATTAAGATGATCAATAAGTTCTCGACATAGTTCTAGTGCTTCGTCTTGTGTGTCTCTAGCACCAACACATACATACATTTTTTTGAAGTTTACATTAGGGTATAGTTTTTCAACACTTTCCATAAATGATTCATTGTGTGTATGTTTTCCACTATGCCACATACAGATATTAAAATCATTTGCTCTAAAGTAAAGTGTTACATTAATACCTGTATTGTTGACATTATTTGAACTTACATAGTAAGAACTAGCATTTGTAAATGTATCTTTATTAATATCATAAAAAGATTGTACATCTGCTGCTCTTTGTAATTCTCTTTCATTTAGTTGACTACTACCTGTTTGTCTTGTATTTGGTTTAATACGTTTGTGAGCCCAATCAGTTGGTCTTAGAATAGTTTTAAAAAAGATATCAATTTCACCATTGTTGTCTTTAATAATTGTAGGACTAAGTAAAAAGATATTAAGTGGTGTATTTTCGTTATACCACTGAATAAAAGTTTTCATATGTTCTGTACAGTCTTCACTGATTAAAACACCATCATTACATCCCTTATCATGACAGTACCATGCAATCTTACTTGCGTGAACAGGATCTAACCAACCGTTTGCGTCTTGGGATTCAATTACTTGTACGACATTATTATCTTCATCACGTACAATTAAGTCCACTCGTTTACTACCAACAGTGTGTTCTTCTGGTACAACTTTGAAATCTAACATAGCACTACCAATTGCTTCCAATAAACGAGCACTGATAGTCTCATTGTCTGCTATGTATTTTGTGAATTTAACTTCACCCCCGAAGTCATTAACTGAAATTTCTTCCATATCCTCTCTCCTTATTCAGGCTTCCAGTCTTGTACGACCCAGTCACCAGTTTTTTTACTAATAATATTGTACTTAACGTCACAACCCTCTAACCAAGTTTGTTCATCTTCTACTTCGTAATCTGTTTGGTAGTCATGCACCCAACCCCAACTTGTGTATCCGTTGTCATCTTTAGGATCTCCGTCATACCATATATTTTCAAACTCTTCTTTTTCTTCGTCTGTCCAAGGTCCATCAAAATCAAACCAAGTACTACACAGATCTTCCAAGTCTGTATCAGGATACGGGAAGTCTGGTATATCAGAATGGTGATGCCACATAACTGTATTGTTACTTAAGTATGTTACGGCGTGTCCATCCATATAAACATTACCCCATCTATATGTCTCACTTATCGTAACAGTCTTTTCGTCGTTCTTCTTGTCGTACAACATAATTGCCATATAGACACTTTTCTTATCTTGTGGAGTTATTTGTATTGCAACTTCACTCGGTTTAAAACCGTACTTCAATGTAAAAACAATATCTTTTTGTTCTTGTTGTTTTTCTAATTGGCTCATACTCTGTTTACTCCATTCCAATGACTTTGTGTTTGTGCTTTAGATTTACGAACTTTTGGACGTTTAGTCTTGTTACGTAGTTTTCCAGGTGCTTCCCAGATTGTGTTTAACTGTATTGCTAAACGTTTTACTTGTGTAATTTCGTTGTCTGTAAGTTCAATACCCTCAGATGCTTTACGTACCAAGCGCGAGAATTGTACTTTTAAATGTGTTTTATCTAGTGTCATATCCTAAGTTTTTTGTTTACTTAAGTTATATTATAAACAAAATAAAACAAAAGGCAAGGATTTTTACCAGAATCTCATAGCAACACCCCAACCAAATACATTAACTAGACAAAAGTATGCCGTTAATATAGTAGGCCAAGCGAGTTTTCTCCTATAGTATGCATATGCACCAGTTGATGATCCAATAAAAAATCCTGGATAGATTAATGCCATATTTGGATCTGTTGCTGTAATTGCTAAAGATAAACTTGTCGTCACAGTAAAAATGAAACTAACAAACTCGAAGTAAAAGGCAACTTTATCACTGTGATAACTATGTGCGAAATAAGATTTAATCTTCTGCACTAAGTTCTCTCATTATTTTGTTTTGTTCTTCGTTGTATTCTTTCCATTTACTGATAATAAAATGATCTATAGTAAGTTCAGCAGTCATTAACACAAACACTGTTAATGGACCAACCCATAAAGTTTCGACAAACATACTTACCAATACACCTACAAGTGCATATAAAAAGAATCTAACGTTATGGCTTTTCCATTTTTTAACATTAAAGAGCCAACTTAAAAAGTAAAAATATTTTTTCATATTATTCTCCTTTAATTAATAGTCCGCACTCCTCTTCGTTTTTTAACTCTCTACGGTTTAAACAGGTAAAAAGTTCATCACAACACCAATTACAATTAATGTCAAAAACGAACCTGCTAACATTGCCATTGCAACACAAATTTGTGTGATGCCACATTTGTTAGAGCCTATTTCTTCTCCTTGATATTTCATATAGACCTCCTAAGATACGTCCATAGTCATATCACCACCCAACTCTTCCGAATCAATCTTTGCATCGACTTCTTCTTGTAGTTGGGCGATTCTGTTATCTAACACAGCAATAATCTCTTGTTGAGTTTTATCGTGTGAGATATTGTCTTTTGTCATTG
>Ga0255782_10001259_pt1 | contig 22229 bp, 34 predicted proteins | sample 101ome_26_FD_179980 | JGI IMG/M metagenome (GOLD analysis project Ga0255782, IMG submission 179980) | Coastal salt marsh microbial communities from the Groves Creek Marsh, Skidaway Island, Georgia - 101408AT metaG (version 2) | ecosystem: Environmental > Aquatic > Marine > Intertidal zone >...
TAATAGATGGGATCCATGTTATGCTCCTTCGCTTATGTTCCAGTTAGTGGGTGTTTCCACGGGTTTCATACCGAGTAGCTTTCTAACCTCATCACGGACTTCTGCTGATACTGCATGACCAAACATTTCAGGGTCTAACAAGTTCTTTAGAAACCGGTGTACATCATTATCCATAAATCTATTATTCACTTCTATCATTTTGCATCTCCCACAGTTAGTACCAATCAAATGATACCTATCATAATCGCCTTGTCTAACATTGTTGCAAATACACAATATCATTCATTATTTATTCCTAAAATACACCAAAGTCAAATGGGTCTCCATAGACCTCACAATAGTTTGTCCAAACAACTCTAATCCAACCAGCACCGTAGACGAACACTAGAACCATCACACCATACTGGCCATTGATATATGCTGTAGCGAACCAAAAGGGTTCACCAAACAAGCCAATGCTACCAGCAAGTAGACGCTTACGTGCGTCGGTTGACGCCATAAAATAAAGCGAGCCAATACCACAGAAAGTGAGTATGGCTTGGCACATATAATCAAATAGTTCTACGTTCACTTGTTATTCCTAATGTCTGTTGCACTGATTGCTTCTATTTCCTCACCCAGACGCTCCTGTGTGATGCTGTAGCCTACGTTACGTCCATAGGTAATGTCTACAATGTTAGGCACTACGGTGATTATATAGTCCCTGTCAATGTCGAATCCTGCTTCACGCAATGCTAATATGATATTGCGTTGACGCATTCCCATACTGTAGGGATTGTCATTGTCCTCAGGCACATCTCGTATCATAATACACACCTGACCTGTCTTAGCGTGTGCTCGCTTGAATAGCTCGGTGTGGCCATCATGCCACGGTTGCCACCTACCTAGTAGCTGTACTGTCGGTTTCGTTGGCTCGAACATAGTTATATACCTCTTCCCAGTTTTTCATAACCATTGCAGGGCCACTGTAATCCATGTTATGACCATGCTCTATTAGTACACTATCGAGGCCACACGCTGAACCTACATCAGCGTTTGCTGGTTTATCTTCAACCCACACATTGCCTGGATAGCGTGCTCCGTAATTTGCTAGTACCTCATCCTTATCAGCACCGCAGTCTAAGAATACAACTTCTTGGAATGTATTAGGTCCAAAGATCTTAGCCAAGTTACGTTCACGCAGCTTCTGTGCGTGAGGATCCAAACTCAAGCTAGTAATACAAATAAATTTATATTGGTGACGCTCATGTAGCATTTTGATATAATACTGAGCATCACGTAGAGGGGGTAGGAATCCAATCGCTGCTGACTCGTTAAACGTCCTTACTAGAGTCTTGCCTACCGACCAGTCGATTCCATACATCTTTGACACTTTGTAGTGCCCTTTCTCTTTTACTGTGTGTCCGTGGTGTTCCATCCAATTGTGAAACGCCCACTCCCAATCTAGGATTGCTCCGTCGCAATCTGTCAATATCACTTTTTCCATTTATATTCCTCACATAATTATAATAATCTTGTCTTTGTCTTTGTGTAGCCATTATATCACCTTCATGCTTCGAGGACAAGTATTTTTTGCTTGTTTTAATGTCATGTCCAGTTCGCCTCTGATAAAGTCTTTGGCCAAATCATGTTGTAATTCCCGTGCTTCTATTTCCCACGGTTGCTTTGAGTAGGGTAGGTCTGACATATCTTTGCCCATCCATTTCATTCTTCTAAAGTCTGATGCTAACTCGCCTCTTAGGTATTGTTTCATGTGAACCAACTCATGGGCCAGTGTAGCAATGTATTCGTATAGGTTCTGCTTGCTGTGTATATTAATCTCAAACTCATTAGTGTCTAAGTGTTCACACAGGCCAACCCAATGTTCCATTGTGTGGATCTGAATATCCAAATCCAACTTCCTCTTACGGGGGACAAGCTCGCCTATGATAAAGCGAGCTGCCTGTTCCGTAAGATTACGCTGAGTCTTAGTTCCGCCTTCAAGGCAAATCTTAATCATCTATGTTACCATAGTATGAAGTGCCTACCTGACGAAAACGCTTGCCGTCAGCAGTCTTGATTTCCTGAACCTTACCGTTGGCACCAGCCTGAACCTTAGCGTTGAGCTGATAGCCCTCGTCAATAACATTACGTGCCAACAGGTCAAACTTGATAAACTTGTCGCTTGACAGTATAGCACCTAGTGTAGTAGACTTGTAACTAGTAATGTCCTTGAGAGAAGCGGCTGACTGCAACTTACCATCAGACTTGAGGTCGTAACGGTCAAGTCCCAGTGTCATCTCACTGCGAGACAACTGAGTACCGATGGTTGAAGTAGTAGCTTGTGCTGTGTATTGATTAAACATATATTAAGTCCTTACAATTAATATTGAAAAAAATGCCCCCGTTGCCGGGGGCTAAGGGTTTGCTTAGGGAGAGGAAGACCCTAAGCAGCTTCAACATTTACTGAATCAGTTTCAGTAGAGTCTACAGTCAAAATAGCCTCAGGCCGTTTGTAACTGTCATATTTGCGAATCTTAGACTCGCGGGATTTGTTGACATAGGGCTTAGTCTTAGTGACTAGTCCTGCCTTAGTGCGAGCATCAATAAAGAGCTGCATATCTACATCTTCTTCCAGGAAGACAAACTTGTCTGACTGATAGGAGTGAGTAGAAACCAGAGAATGTATTTCCGTGAACGGAGCAAACTCTGAGTGTGGTACACGTAACCAACCGTGACCAGGGTCTTGAATGTAAGCGAATGTACGCATATTATGTGTCCTCCTTAGGACTTTGTTGAAAAACTTTTATTTTATAATCTATATTATACACGAATTTTGCCAAATGTCAAGCACTTTTTTACAATGTGGCCAGTGCTTCTTCAATGATACGTCCAGCCTCACCAGGCTCGAAACCACATTCATCACAAAAGTCTATGCTGCTCGAAGCGGCCAAATCGTCATGTCTTGTAACACCGTTGATTTCTAACAGTGTACGGAGATTCTTTGCGGTTGAAACACAGCCTATCAGGGTGTTTTCAATGTGTACTTCAATCATGCCTTCGTCTGCTGAAAAGAATACAAATTTGCTCATGTTTTTAGTCCTTATCTTCATTGTTTATATGCTATATTATACACGAATCTCACGAAATGTCAAGCATTTTTTTAACTTTTTTGGCCTAATAAAATCAATAACTTACAAATCTTTTAGCATTTTTTTCATTTATACCGTCATTATACACGGATTTGGCGAAAAGTCAAGCACTAAAAGCGCTTATATATCAATGACATATAAATAGTAATAAAATCAAGGAGTTACACCAACATGGCAAAAATGGGTAAATCAGAGGTTCAATGGAAATATCTGAAGATGTTAGGGACCATGCTGAGCACCGGAAGAGCTATCAAGTTTGACGGCAAAGGATCTGAAGTAATAAAACAATCGCCTGAAATCAAAACCTTAATAAAAGAAATCAAAGAGGTGGAGAGAACCAGAAATGTAGAGAAGGTAAAAAAGATATTACAACCAGGTAAACAGGTCTTAGGCGGCCGCTCGGATTATGCTCCTATATTCAATGGACTAAGATGGACTGACATTGACAAGACTCCTTTTTCAGGTGCAGGAGGAGGAACGCCTGATGCTAAAACAACTAAGATGCAAGAAGATGGCTCATTATATTCGATTAAAACATTCATTGAGAAAAACGGTGCGTTTACCAGTAGAGAAGATTTTTTAAAAAAACATAGAACAGATCTTTTAAAAATTTATCCTGACATGGATGATGAATGGGAAAATACATTTTATGAACAGGGTAAGAGAATACAAAAAGAGGTAGGAAACACTAAATTTGGCCATTATGACCGTGATACTCCCGGTGGTTTTATGGAAGAGGTCTGGAAGGTTGCTAAAAGTTACGGTGTTCAGCAAAAAGACACATGGAACCCTGCTGATATTTGGTTGGTAGCAAATTACGCTAGAGAGAAAAAAGAATTATTAGACCGTGCAAAAGATGACTATACAAATATAGAAGAATTTAATACTATATTAAAACACAAATTTACAGACAATGCCATTGTAGGTATATCACTTAAAAAGATGTCAGGCAAAACAGCACAATATGAATTAGTGAACATGGATAACTCTGATATGTTTTATGATGATGAATACAAATTCAGATTTGACAATGCTGTTTGCAAACTATCTGTTGACCAACAAGGAAATCTTAGTTCTTCTGATAGTTTGGTATATCTTAAAGGTAAAAAGATGACTATCAAAATGCAGATAAGGCAACAAGGCAGCGGAATCACTCCAATGAAAGTGGAAGGCACTGATATAGCTAACACAGCTGCCAAATTAGGAAAGGCTCCGTTGGATATGGTAGCTGTAGCCTTTAAAGCATATGGCATGAAATTCAATAACGATAAAAAAACATTTCCAATGGATACTAAAGAGTTTATGGAAAGATCTGATGAATTCTGTAAAATGTATGATAAACTAAAACTGGCGAGAGTCATAGATTTTGATGGTGTCACTTCATCTAAACAATTTGAAGATAATATTAGAAAGACTTTCTCAGGTTCAAATCCCGCAGCTGCACACAACAAACTCATGCAGATAAACTTACTACATGAAGTATTTACCAAACTCAAAGGTGAGTCATTAGATTTTTTCTGGACTGATATATGCTATTTCTGTCAAAAGAAAGGTAATGTGTTTGGTCCTTTCGGCAAACTATATTAATGAAGTCTTATTTTATTTTCAACACCAAAGATGGCTACTGTCTAGTAGAAGCAAAGGACGTAGATAAGCTACCCAAACCAAGAGAGCTTATCAGGCGTGCTACTGCTGTTGAAGTGTTGCGTGAGTATGCTGAGAAAGAAGGTATTGAGTTTGCTGTTGACAAAGCACGTAAGCGTAGTAAACATACACAGGAGACAAAGGATAAGATCAGTGCTGCTGTCAAGGCCAATCACGGACACAAGGATGGACTGAAAGAATCACACCGCCTCAAGATCAAAAAGAGTAGAACAGGACAGAACAGAGGCGAGGATAATAACTTCTATGGAAAGAAACATTCCTATGCTACAAAACTAAAAATGTCTAAGTCTAGACTAGCTAGAGGTAAATACAAGTATATTTGTAATGCTGATGGCTATACCGCTATACCAGAGAATGACCCCGTGCCTGAAGGTTATCAGCTAGGCACAATATACGATCCGTATAAGCCTAGTGAATCTTAACAATGTGAAAGACTACAGGGTTTAGGAACTTCAACTCGTGGTGTCTATCTTCAAGATCAATCCAAATAAAGTGCTTAGGATTCTTTTTAACAATCTTCTTAGCAGAGAATGTCCTTTCAGCGGGTTCCTTTTCTACGGTTGAACCATCTGCTAATGTAGCTTTTTCCCCTGGATAGTATATTGTTATCTCGTACTCTTCCCGGAAGAGGCCGTTCCACCAGTCAACTAGCTTTCTTAACACCTTTCTTTGCCCTCGCCTTTCTCTTAGGTTTTGCCTTAGTGGGTTTGTTATACTCAGATATACCAAGAGGTTTTAACAATGCTTCCATCTGAGGATACATTTCTAACAGCTTACCATCCTTAACTGCTGTCAGTAGTTTTGCTTCTTTGTGATGTATGCCTTCAAGGATATTACACCACTGCTGTTCACGCCTTACAGGAGGTAGATTGTTCATGTTGCTACCAGGTGTGATAAATGCTTTCACCCTGCGCCATTCAAGCTGTAGTGTAGTTTCACCCATACCTTCAGGAATATCATCTTGTATTTTTATACCTGTTTCGGGCATACCCTCAGGCAAATCCCATGTAGGTTTCTCAGCACCTACACCAATACGCACTACAGGAACAACTGCCTGATTAGTTTTGGCCCACTCTTTTAGCCTCTCAATCTGAGCATCTACTCCTTCTGCTTTGAATACCCAATCAAAGCCTTCATCCATCTGTCTGTGTTTCATTAAAAATCTCCCAACACTTCCATCATGTTTTTCATTTTGTTTTTGATAAAATAGTTTAGCAACTGACTTCTATCACCGCCCTGTTGCATTTCAAAACTATTTATAATGTTATCTTTTATCTCCTGAGGAGTTTGTGTAAGGTCAACAAGCATACGATTACGATTGTATCCGTGTGCCATATCACCCGTCACCCATTCCTCAGGTGGCTTAGACTTCCACTCTGCTAATAATGTTTTACGTATAGGTTTCTGTCGCTTGCCTTCTACAAAACAATCATCAGGCGATAACATATTAGGAATACCGTCACCCTTGTCGCCTGTAATGATATGTTCCATCAATACCTTTTCAACAGGTTCCTTCAGTTTGACCCACTTCTTAAATGCTGGGGCATACTGTTTCACGTTGTCCCATTTCTGTAGCTGATTGAAGTCATGGTCACCGCTGATAATCAGATAAGGAACAGAGGTGGGGTCACCGAACAACTGGTCAGGCTCTCCTAACTTCTGACTATATTCAGCAAGTGTACCGATAACATCATCAGCCTCAGCACCCTCAACGTCAATAACAGGATATGGGAAGTATTCTGCCAGTTCATCACGCACAATAGACAGTGCATCAAATATAGCATTCCAATCAAAGTCAGACTTCTCTCTGTCCTTCTTACGGTGTGCCTTGTAGTATGGGAATACCTTACGCCTCCAATAGTGCCTGTTGTCACAAGCAATAACAATTTCACCAAACTCATTACCAAATCGCTTCTTGTAGGATCTGATAGTGTTGATAATCATGTGACGGAGAAGAGGCAGGTTAACGTCAATATCACTGCCAGGCCTGTGACCTATTTCGGACATGAATGTAGCAATAGCAACTTGATTATAATCTATAACTATCATTTAATTACCCTCAACAAAACCATCGTGGCTTGTACACGGGACTTGGCAGGGTATCGCTTGCCTCGTATCGTGTCCATAAACTTGTGTAAGCCATTCTTACGACATTCCATAAAGTCTTTGAGTCGTTCCTCTTTACGTAATGTTTTCTCGTAGGATTTTGTGAGGGAGTAATTATCTATGACAGTACCTTTAACTCCCAAAGTGCCAGCATACTCTGACGCATACACACCCAAACGCTTACGTTTAATGTCATACACCCACACCTCACTTGCACCTATAATATCAACAGGATCAATGGACTTGTAAGTCTCATGTTGTTTGGTGTACTTCAGCCTGCGTACAAGTTTGTTCTTGTCAACAGGGCGCTTACGTCTGATACGTGTAATCTTTTTAGCCTGTTTTGTTTCCATGAGTGCTACTTGTAAGCCGTCAAAGAAAGCTAACAGATGCTTGAGTGTAGACCTTTTAACGTGTGAATAGCCTTCTTTCAACTGCTCATCGTCACCCTGTGCTAACTCTCTAAACTCCATAGCAAACTCGTCTACAATAGTAACAGCCTGTGCTGTCTCAGCATTGTTGAGTTTGTATGCTTCTACAAAGTCCTTGTAGTTAGTTACCTGTGCGCCATTGATAATATACTCAATGTTATCATCTACACCCATAGCAAACTTATTAAGATTCTCTCGTATGTTTACAACTTTGGGTTTGTCTTCCTTATCTGCTACATAGGAAGCTGCTTGTGATAGCCAAACATCTTTCTGTTTGTCAATGAAAGCTGCTGTTGATTCTGTCAACCAACCCAACTTACTCCAACAGTAAAAATATTTAGCAACTGAATAAAAAGTAGAGTCAGGCAACTTGAGGATAGAGGACACTGTGTCCTTGTCCCAGTTTGCTTTTGCCCACTTTTTAAATTGTGTGACACCTACCTTATCCTGTATCTCATAATGCACGAAATACAGACAACCGCGTAAAGCTATGTCTCGTTCTGTATCATCGGTGAGCAGTTTAAACTCTGCCCACTTAGGTTCCGGCAACACATAGGTGCTGCGTGCTCGTTTAGTTTTTGCCATGATGGACTCCTTCTATTCATACTACTAATTATAACAGAAAGAATCCTTAAATGTCAAGCTCTTTTATGTAATCTTCCACAGATATTGAGGGGACATCGGGGATAGGTGTAGATTCTTGGCTAATAATTCTACGGATACCTTTGTGCTGTATGGACTTGAATATAAGATACTTTGCCCATAAATCAAATTGAGCATCCTTCATATAACTCAATCTCAACAAACGGCCAGGGCCACAATCAAATCCTAATAAGTCTATTTCTGTGGCCCCTAAGTGTATTGCTAGTTCTAGTCCAGCATTTCCGCTGTTGTTATACTGTAGAAAGTCAGGGGAGTGCCAGTTATGTTTCGGAGTATCAACATCTCCTCGCAGTGCTTTGTGTCTGTAGTAGACTGGGTTATTGTAATCACTTTCATATAATGACTTCATCACCCGTTGATCCACTACACAGATATAGTCAGGAGTAAACTCCTCAAAGATTTCATTGCACCCTATTGTAGTGCCTGAAATCTTATCTAAAGGAATTGGCCTCCGAGAGAGGCCGTTTCCTATAACAGTTACCTTCATGTAAAGGACTTGATGTTCTTAATAATAACAGAACGCCAGCCGTTGTTTTCAGTATCAAAAACAACTAGATTAGTTTCAGGAGCTGTTCTGGTTCCTTTTGTTGCAGGCACTACACTTTCCTGTAGTGTGGCCTTCATCACACGTTCTGTGCCGTCTTTCTTTGTGAAAGTAATTGTACGCACACCTGTCTGTAGTGCGCTAACGTAATCTTCTCTGCTCATTTCATTCTCCATTATATTACAATACCGGAAGTAAACTCTCGCCAGGCTTTCTCAACGGCAGGATTTATTTCCATCACAGTTACAATCTGTCCTGCTCCAAATGTCACTTGTTTAGGATCTTCAATCCCTGCCATACTGACACCTTTAGCAAAACCCATACCTTGCTGGCTATGAACAATCATACGTGGGTCATCAATAGTTACACCCTCTGGACTGTCACTTACAAACTTACCAACAAATTCACCTACAGAGGTAACAACCGTCACCACATCATTCTTTTTCATCATCTTTCCTTTTTCTATCAATCAGCCAACTTAACTTACTTCTTACTGACCTGTCCAATCTATTAAACTGTTCTATTTCTGTTTCTGTCAAATCAGGAGCCTCAGGTTCGATACCAAAGTCCTCGACAGGTTCTTCTATTGTCACAAAGGATATTTTCTCACCTCTGCGCTGTAGTAATGACTGGTTGGCCGCTATCACAAGTAATATAGCCAACGGGTCAAATACTAATACTATTAATATTACTACAAGTCGCACCGTGTTGTCAAGCATTTCTTCAGGGTTTTCATATATAAGTGCCGCTATATACTTAACCGGGCCAACTTCTGCCTCTTGCTGTAATGCTGTTTGCCGTAGTGGCCGTAAATCATCCTCAAGTGATTCAATATTCTGCAATGCCTGCTCAATGGTAGCATTGAGTCCTTGTCTTTCTTCTGCCTGTGACTGTCTTACCGCTAATGCCCCATCAGGTCCTCGTATTCTGTCATACTCTTGGAGTATTTGGACAGAGGCATCGAGACTTTCAATGACGTTTTCCGCATCAGTAATGACACGCCTCTCGTTGGTGATTCGCCTTTCAATGCTCTCTATCTGTAGAGCATTGTTGCCTCCCATTGTAATAGTTTGTTCAATGTGTGCTTTGGATAGGAACCCATAGATTCCCATACTTGTAATAAATGATAAAATAACTACAGAGGTAGTCAAATAAACTTTGTGTAGTAGTGCTGCCGTGTCCCAATTACGATATATCCAAGAGGCGGTGACCAGTTTTGCTACTTCAAGCACTATTCCCATTGTTAAGATAGGTATAGGCACTCCTGGAAAGATAGCCATCAGTCCTACTATTGAGAACCAACCTGCTACTGCTGATACTGCTAATGCCGAACATAACAAAAGTGCTATGAAAAACATCTGTTAAATTCCTCTACTGTAATGCGCTCGTTTTCGTTTAATAATTTAAAATACAAACCCATTTCAGTGTCCCAATCATATGTGTTTTGAACCCATGCCCTTTTTTCTAGTTTAGGGTCTTTACGTATGTCTGGCACATAATTATTTAATTCGTTAAACAATAATATTTTGAAATTTATATCTAAGTCCAGTCTGTGTAGGAAAGGTGCTCCGTGGTACAACATGAACCTTTCGTAGTCATCATACTGTGGATGGTCTATATGATTTTGCTCAAGCCATAACTGATGCCCACTTTCAAATCTTTCTTTAGGGTCTCGCAACACAAGTATCTGTGTCTTGTCAGCCTGCTGTATCCTTTCCGGCACAATAAAAAACTTGAACCTTTCTTCTAGTGGCTGATTAGTGTCACCATATATGTCACTGTAGGAATAACCTAGTATGTGGTGAGTCATTGACTTTGTACCACACCTACCCATTGAATACAGTATTGCTTTATCGTTTTCAACTTTTAACATTGGGTAACCACTCTATAGGAACAAAGTCAGCTAATGGCTCTTTGTTCAGTCTTATATTTAACATGGAGTTTAGACATTGAGGATCGTGGCGTTGCTGCCACTGTAATAGAAACTCCTGCATCTTAGCATGAGACTTCTTCTCAAACTCGGCAATAGTTTCTTTTGCAAGTTCACCTTCATACTCCTTAACGTACTTGGAGCTACCATAATATTTTTCATAGAGCCTTTGAGGCTTGCCTGAGTATCCTATATAATAATCACCATTAGGAAAATATGTGCAATAAACTCTATGTATCTGTTTCTCTTTCGGTTTCCGTGTTTTCTTCTTCGCCATCAAGTACATCCTCATTATCAGATGTACTATTTATATTGTCTTTCTTACCGAAGATACGGTCCCAATTTTCGTTGTAAGCCTGTTGATCTATTTTGCGATACCTGGAGCCCTTACCGCCGTGCCATTTGTCTGTCATTGTGCATCTTCACCTAAGTCTAGTCCATTATCAATACCTGTTGCACAATATGGGCAAAAGATAGGATCATCAGGCGTGTTATCCTCGTCCCATGTCACCATGTATTCGACACCACAATGCTCGCAATAATGTTCTACTGTTGTTTTATTTGACATACTTCTATTCCTGCTTCTCGTAAAAAGTTATCTCCGCTCCCTTTAGTAGCGTTGTATTCGTTTATGTAATATGCCTGTGAGATGCCTGCCTGATATATCAGTTTAGCACACTCAATACAAGGAAAGTGCGTGACAAACAATGTAGCACCTTCACTTGAATCTGTTGACTTACACAACTTCATTAGCGCATTTGCTTCTGCGTGTAAGACTTCTGGTTTACTTGTGTAGTATATATTAGTTCCTGTATCTACTACATCTTCACACTCGTTAGTCCAGCCTGAGGGCATACCATTGTAACCTATAGACAGTATCCTGTTATCTTTTACAATGACACACCCTACTTGTAGTTTCTTTGCTGTTGATAGCTTTGCTGTTTCTTCTGCTATCTTAGCGTAATACTGTAACCATTTTAGGCCCATACTTCGTCCCAGGTACCTGTTGTCGCACCACGTGCATAGTCTGTTGCTCTGTTCTCAAAGAAGTTTGTGTGAGTAGGAGCATTTATCATTTCCTCAACCCACAACAAAGGATTCTTCTTAACTTTGAAAATACCTTTGAGGCCCAAAGTAATGAGACGCCTATCACAAATATATCTTATATATGTCTTTACATCTTCTGGTGTCAGGCCTTCCATTGGGCCCATAGCAAATGCCAAGTCAATAAACTTGTCCTCAAGTTCTACCATCTTCTCAGCAATAGTGTATATAGAGGACTTCAGTTTGTCATTCCAAATATCAATGTTCTCCTCTACGTACTCACGGAACAACTTAATCATAGACTCAGCGTGCTGTGTCTCGTCAACAATAGACCATGTAACAATCTGTCCCATGCCCTTCATCTTACCATGGCGTGGAAAGTTCAGCAACATAATGAACGAGCTGAACAACTGCATACCTTCTGTAAACGCTGAGAAGGCGGCAATGTTTGTTGCTACTGATTCTACAGTGCCATTCTTGTTTGACATATCCATGAAGTATTCGTGCTTGTCTTTCATAGCGTCATACTCAAGGAACTCGTTGTACGTAGACTCAGGCATACCTAGTGTCTCAATTAGATGTGAGTATGCTGCTACGTGCAATGCCTCTCGTGCTGCGAATCCTGCTAACATCATACGGACTTCAGGTTGCTTGAAGTATGGGAGATAGTTATTGACATAGCCACCTGCTACGTCAATGTCACCCTGTGTGAAAAAACGAAAGATGTTTGTAAGAAATGCTTTCTCTTCCTTTGTAAGTTTGTCCTTCCAGTCTTTTACATCCTCTGCCATCGGAACTTCCGTGTGTAACCAATGTGACTGTTCGTGCTTCAACCAAGCCTCGTATGCCCAAGCATAGTTAAAAGGTTTAAAGTATGAGCGTTCTTCCGTTAATCGTTTGTTATTCGGTGACATTCAAGGTTCTCCAAAAATTGTTTTTCGTATGTCCAGTCGAAAAGATAGTAGTATACAAATTGTTCTGCGTTTCTTATTAAGTAAGTACCCTCACACATTTTTGATTGTCTCATTCTAACGCCAGGTTTTCTATATTGTTTTACAATTAAATTACCTTTACGTTCTTCAGAGTATTCAGGATACCTACTAGGGTCATTTAATTTTACCCCTTTGTGTAGGAATGATTCATTATAATGTTCCAAAGTCACTGTGCCGCCCAAGTACCCCTGCTGAATAGCACAATCTTCTAATACGAAAAAAAGTTCACTTGTGATAGCAGAGGCGGTTAATCCTAATCCTTTACTTCTTAAATAACCAGGCACTTGATATGCTCTAGACTGTACATATATATTAGAATCCCAATCGCTAGGATACCAACCGTGTCCAGTAACAATTCTCCCGCCTTCAGTTTTTATTGCATATCCTGCTCTAGGGCCATCGAATCTTTTTTCTTTATATAAAAGATATAATAATGTATGTGGTTTATTTTCCCAATCTATCGGGTCCATATTTACAGCATTAGGCCTATCATCCCCTATCGCATTGCTACAAAACTCTAACATATGTAACAATGGAAAGGAGCTATTCACTATTTGAATCATGTAGTTTTTACCTTATTAATTACCCACCACCCTATGTCTTTTGTAGGATGGAACATAGGACTGCTCATTTTTTGATGGTGGTTGTCGTGCCAGCCTTCACCAAAAGTTATCCAACCAACCCATTCATCATTATGAGGATATGCTTCTCTATGCGAGTAGGAAAGAATTAATCCTATTATGCCTCTGGACAACCCTGCAGGCAACATCCAAAGATAAATTATAGCAAAAGGTTCAATCAATATACCTATAAGTGCAATCCACAAAAACATAAATTTTAAATAGTGTTTATGTTGAATGACTAGCATATTATCTTTAGCTAAGTCTTTCACATAACTCAAATCTACATTCTCAGGATAACCAAAGTGTGCTTTAAAAAAGCCCATCAAGGTTGGAGAGTGTGGATCCTTTTCAGTCTCAATGAATCGGTGATGTTGTCTATGTACCGAAGCCCATTGTAAAGCAGAACCCTGTAAGCTGATATGTGCAAAGAAAAGACATACTAACTGAAACCATTTATTACACTTAAAAGAATGGTGTGATAGGTATCTGTGATAATACACTGTGGTACCCAAACAAGTTATGCCAAAGTACATGAAAGCCGTTAATGCCCACTGCCACCAAGTACCATATAAAATCATAGGTATCAGTGACAGATACATAGGAATAGTAATGTATCCAATATTAAATTTCACTATCCCTCACACGCTAAGCATTCACTGCTCTCAACAAGTGCTGTCATATCAGCTTCTTTGATAATCTCACGTTCAATCCTACGTGATACTTTATCCGCCTTACCTACTTTTTCTGAGCGACAGTAGTACAGTGTCTTGAGTCCTGACTTCCATGCCAAGAAGTGTACAAGGTGTAGATACTTTTTGTTTACGTCTGGGCGGAAGAATAGATTGAGTGACTGTGCCTGGTCGATAAACTCCTGACGCTTTGAGGCGTGGTCGATAATCCAACGCTGATCTATCTCCATAGCAGTTTTAAAAACATTCTTTTCTTCTTCTGACAGGAATCTGAGTTGCTGTACGGATCCGTCATTTGAGATTATTGAAGACCAGATTTCGTCTTCTGTCTGTTTTGTTTCCCCAGCTTCAATCTTACTTTGAATAAGTCCCACCAGATGCTTATTTTTATTGAGATAAGCTCCGGAGAGAGTGTCTTGCCTATATGCGTTTGCCCTATACGGTTCAATACTAGGCGAAGTGTTACCCATAATGATAGAAGAAGAAGCGTTGGGAGCGATAGCCATAACATGACTAAACCTTCTTCCTGTGCCAACTGCATCAGGTGCCTCTCCTCGTTCTGTACCCAACTCCATATTTGCTTCATCAAGTTTACTCCTGATATGTCTAAACATTCTCATGTTAGCGCTAGTAGCCTGCCAACTTTCCCATTCTATCATATTTTTCTGTAGATAGGCATGGAAGCCTAGTGCGCCAATACCAATACTCCGTTCACGCATTGCTGAAAACTTAGCGCGTGATACTGCATCAGGAGCTTTATCAATAAAAAACTGTAATACGTTGTCGAGCATTTCTGCCATGTCACGGAGGAACATTGTGTTCTTACTCCATGAGTCATAGTATTCTAAGTTCACTGAGGACAAACAACATACTGCTGTTCTGTCTTTGTCAGTAGGCAAAATGATTTCACTGCAAAGGTTGGACTGGTGTATTTTTAGGCCCAAGTCTTTCTGCCATTGTGGAAGATGATTGTTGCTTGTATCAATAAAGTGTATGTAAGGTTCACCTGTCTCCATACGTAGTTCAAGTATCTTCTGCCACAGATACTTAGCTGAGATAGTGTCACGTATCTCACCTGTGTGTGGATCAGTGAGGTTCCAACCATCATCAGCATCAGGGTCTGCCATGCAGCGCTCAACAAGTTCCATAAACCTATCGTTAATATTGATACCGTGATGTAAGTTCAGGCAACGGACATTCTGGTCGCCTGTAGGTTTTCTCATTTCTAAAAACTGAACAACATCTGGATGGCTAATGTCAAGGTAAGTAGCATAAGACCCACGTCTAGTACGACCCTGGCGATAAGCGAGGCAACTGGAATCATAAGTCTTAAGATGAGGCATGACACCAGTAGACTTATCATCGGATGCCCTGATTCCGAACCCAATACCAACACCACCGCCAAGCATAGATAACCAATTAGTTTCACTGAGATTCTCCACTAGCCCTTCGGCTGTATCATTAATATAGTTTAAGAAACAAGAAATGGGCATACCCTTCTTGGAACGACCATAAGACAAAATAGGAGTAGAGTATGACAACCAATGCCTGCTTGCATAGTCATACAATCTCTGTGCGTGTTCAAGGTTACTTGCAAACTGTAAGCTAACAAAAGCAAAACGCTCTTGAGGAGATTCTTCCTCCTCTCTCATGTAGCTTTCTTTCAGTCTTTGAATACCTAACTTGTCAAATAGTTCGTCCCGGGACAGGTCAATTTGAATACCCAAATAATCTCTCTTAGCCATCTACTTATTTACTCCCACAGAAAAAATCGCAGGCTTTTATTCTGTCTTGTTTATTGTTCCATTTATTGCTGAAATCGTTAAACCATTCTATACATTCAGATAAAGTATGCTCGAGTGCATTATACTTATACATCATGTTACTTAGCTGCTCGTTCACAGCGTTCAACCCATTGTTGTATGATCTAAAAGTTTTAGGATAAAATCCTGTCCAACAACAAGGACTCACATCACCATTAGCTGCTACGTATATACTTTTAGCTAGAACAGAGTAACAAGCAATCTTTGTCATATCTGTTGTGTCATACTCATAATTTTTTTGTAGTTCATTTAAAGAAGTAGGGCCACTGTAATCACCTATTATTCTAACTAGATCGCCTTTATTATCAAACACAGGACCATTATCCCTACCTTCTTCTACTATAGAAAACATAAAAAAATTCATGTCCTTGCTTATCTTTTTAGCATTTTCTATCTGATGTTCATTGTGTTTAAACTTTATCATTTTCCACATGGCTATACCACCAGCATCAATAAAAGTTTTAGCATTTTTTAAAATAACATCATACCTAGTGTTTTGTCTATATATTGAATGGGTGTCTGACAAACCATCTATAGCAAAATTAATTTTTACTTTCAATTTAGCTAGTTCAGTCCACCAATCACTGTTTCTAGCAGAACCATTTGTATTCAATGTTATATTCAATTTTTCGTTTGAATTCCTGAAATATTCTACAATAGAAATTGTTTCAGGGTTCATAACGGCATCACCGTAGTTTCCGTTAATGTTGATAGTGTCTAACTGCTTCAAAAATTCTGTTGTAAAAATTTTCCTAGCTTGATCGAGTGTCATATTAGTTTCAGGATAACCGTTGTTTTCTGTATACCCATAACTATTTCTAGGACACAAAGGACACACCGCATTACAAAGTGTTGTTATCTCTAGGTGTACATTTTTTATTTCATTATAAGGTGTCACAGGCTTCTGCTACATCTGGAAAATGGTGTGAAATAACTTCCCAACATTCTCTAGCAATGTCCATATGTTCTTTTTGTGTACCGTTTGCCATTCTCAACTGACAATAGTGTACCCAACTTCTTAGAGTGCCTGACATATATAGTGTTGTTTCAGTATTACCCTCAGGCAAAACAGCTCGTGCTTGCTCTTTAGCAATACCTTTTTCTAAGGCCCATTGATATACTTCCCTGGCCTTGTTCACAACCTCATGTTGCTTCATGTTCCAATCTTCTTGTAGATACTTATCATCAGTCTCTACAGAGTTCTGCCTATTTTTAGGGTCTTGTAAACGTGCCTCTCTGTCTACATAGTTCTCTGATACAGCGTATCGCTGACTAAACTCCTGAAAACTAAAGCTACGGTGCCTTATAATCTGTCTACTAATGTCACGGGTAGTCTTTATCTCCATTGTTACAGAAACCATTTCAAATGGGCTCCAATGGGCATTTTTTATTAGATATTTTAGCAGTTTAGGTGCTGTATCAGCATTATTTTGATTCCCTGGGTTACTTACACGAGCGGCATAAGCAATAAGTTCGTTAGCGCTATGACAGCCTGTTACTGCTGAGGGCTGAGTCATTCCTACGAGCGATACATTCATTAACACTTTCTCCATTTTGTAAATTCGAGTCTTGCTTCAAGGCCTTGATAGGTATTACTACTTATAATATAATGTATTTTATCCCTTGTCAAGCCTGTCATTATCATTTCGTTCACATCTTTTTCGTACACATACTCAGGCCATATAACTACCCTTTCACCTGCATCTATTTGATTCTCAATCAGTTTACATACCTCATAGTTACGTGGCTGATTGTCAAATACCATTGTAAAGTGTGTCAGTTTTAGTTTGTCTACTTTACCGAATGCTGTGCCTACACAGGCAATAGCGTTGTCAATAAACAAACTGTCAATGGGTCCTTCTACTACATACACTTCCTTGTCAGTGTCCACATTGTCAAGTCCAAACACCTGTAGATCATTCTCTTTTATCTTCAACTGAATGTATCTAAGTTTCTCACCCCTCATGCCCCTGAGTGTCAGGCCTGATAGCTGACCATCAGGTGTGATACAAGGCAATGCTAAGCGGGGTTGTTTTATATTTAGTGCCTGAGTGTATTTGGTATTCAACTGTGACAATGTGCGTATATCGTCAACATAATATAGCCTGTGATATTGATCCTCAGGTATCTTTCTGCTTTGACAATATCTTACTGCTTCATGGTCAGAAGGCAGTGTGTCAAGCCTGTCCATGAGGCTGTCAATCAAGCGTGAGGGTTTGTCAAAGTCAGGCGTGAAGTCAAAGGCATACTCAGGGTTAGGTTCCTTCTTAGGTTCAGGCTTTTCATCTTTTTTGACAAACTTTTCTAACACATATTCCTTGTATAGTAAGTGGTCAACCTGTTCTAAGAAGTTAGCAATGGTTGTGCCATACTGACAGTTATGACAGCGATAAAACATATCGTTATCTTTACGGTAAAAGTAACCTCTGGCCTTATTTTTCTTGCGTTCGGAGTCACCACAGACAGGACATCTGCAATTAAAGAGGTAGTCGTCCTTCTTCTGGAACCTGTCCAGTTTGACGGAGACCATGTTGATAAATTTTAGATCAATAAAAAGTGACATAATGTATATAGTACAACATTATGTCGCCTTTGTCAAGTTATTTTATGATAATAGGAAGGATCTGATTTGATCTTGGTTGAGAAAGAAAGTTCCGGCCAAAAGTATGCCCATAAGAATCCAACGCCATTTTTCTAACCGCTCGATTCTGTCCTCTAACTTGTCGTGCTTGGTGCCAATATGTATTTTTAAGTCCTTAATGGCCTCTAATACTTTGTCTATATCTTTGGACATCTTTTCCTCTAATTCTGCCATGTCTTCTTGTATGGCGTTGAAGGTTCGTTCTCCCTCAGATAAACGCTGCTCATGGACTGCGAGTATTTGAGTAGCATTATTACATACTGTGCCTAGTTTGTCAAGTGTTGCCTCAAGTTTAACAAATAGTTTGCCTATTTGATTAACGTCATGCTTGACTACAGTAAGGTCTGCTTCTACCTGTTTAACGGTTGCCATTTTTCTTTTTCTTCCTGCGAATCATTGGCATCATCACAGGATCTCGTCCCGGTTCTGCTTGGTTTGCTTTAGTAGGGTGGTCAATGCCTATACCTGCTATTGCTCCTCCACCTACACCCATTTCTTCACGGAAAGTTCTAAATGACACAAGGTTATGTTCTAACAGTGTTGATTCTTCTATTACTTCACTGTCAACCTCATACATATCTAATAGTGATTCAATCTCATCTGAAGAATAAGAATCTATCTGTTCTTCACTGTGTTCCCTCAAGATTGCCATGGCTGCTGCTAATGAAAGTAACCTTCTAGCTCCTCTGTCAGGAGATTTCATTAGTGCATATTGTAATTTAAATATAAAACGATTCAGTATAGTGTATGCTTCTCTTTCACTAGATGATTTAGGATTTTTTATCTTCTTACCATTTTTGTCGATAATACCATATTTGTAGGCGTCAGACTTTTCTATTGGAGTCGTAAGTAACTTCAATATTCGTAATACTACTACTGCGTCTGTTAAATTTGCCACTACAATTTCCTCAACAATTCAACCAAATCTTGGTTTAAAGGTATTTCTGTTTCTTTTATTCCTTTACTCACAACTGTTTGTAAAGGCATTCTGTGAAGATATACTAGATAAGTTTTTAACTCAGGCCAATATTCTTCTTCTAACTTATAAAACAGCATATCTGTTGCCGCTTCATCAAAAACATTATACAATACTACAAGATGATTTAAAATAAGTCTCTCACTTGCCTCGCCTGATTTTTTGTATCTATTCAACAGACGTTTGATGTATTTAATTCTTTTTAAATCTTCTTCCAGGTCGCTCATACCCATGCTTCCCGGATTATAATAATGTTTTATTGCATAAACTAAAAAGTTATCTTCATTCAACTCAACCATGTTTTATCCTTATGAAATAGTAGCAGTACCTCCTATCATGTACCACTTGCTATTAGTATATATCATGGTTGCTGTATCACCGGCAGCATCAAACTCTACATCACCTTCTACATTGGAACCTGTGAGAGTCTGAGTAGTTGCACCAGTATTTGATACCATAATAATAATTTTTATTTGGCCATCACTCCCAGCAGCTAGAGTAAGATTACCGTTGCCTGAGGGATTTGAGACTAGTGTAATATTAGTAGTAACAGAACAAGCTCCTGGTTCTGTTATTGTTTCACTGTCTTGGATTTGAATCTTGTCGCCAAATACTGCAGGGGTGTCTATATCTGCAAATAAATTAGCAACAGTGATTTTTTTACTTGTGTTTGACTGCACAAGATACATTGAATCAGATGAGGCGGCCGAAGTGGCCGCCGTCAATTCTGAGAGTTTCGCATCTGCCATAAAAATACTCCTAAATTAAAAAGTATTTATTAGGCTACTGTGAGAGCTACTGCGTCTGAAGTAACACTGTCTGCACCGGTTGCGCTAACAACACAACGGAATTCGTTAGCATCAACGTATTCTGCATCAGTAGAAATAACTGTCAATGTTGCGGCAGTGCCGTCTGCATCCGCTGTGCTTGCCCATGTAGAACCACTGTCTGTAGATACCTGCCAATCGTAAGTGAGTGTTCCACCAGAACCAGTGATGGTTGCTGCTACTGTAAATTCAGCATCAGCAGGGCTTGTTACCGAAGCAGCTACAGGCTGAGTAGCAATAGCAATCAAGTAATCTTCAAATACTGTATCTTCTGCGTCAGAGGAAGAGAAAGCATTTTTAGACATTGCTACCAAAGTTTCAACAATCTTACGTGAACCACGTGTTGTTACCTTGTTCCAACCAGCGTGTGCTGCACCTTCCTGAGTCTTGTTAGCTGCCATTTCGTTGGTGTCTACACCGTAAAGGTCAGAAGCAAGAATCTGAATAGTGTCAGTATCAGTATCGCCAACAGCAGTGATGTTAATCTGTGTTCCTGCAGTTGCGTTTGAAGCTGAAGTAGCCAACTGATAGTCATGTGCTGTATCAGCAGCTGAGTCGCCTGCGATAATGTAATAAGTAGTGCCACTTGTCAAGCCACCGATAGCTGTGCCTGCTGTAGTATAAACAACAGCATCACCTGTTGAAAAACCATGCCTGATGTTAATAGTATCATCAGTAGTATTTACAACATCAGTGCTGGTGCTATCAATAGTGAAAGTAGTCGCCTCTGCTACAGGCTTGCTCGCCTGAGCGTCTGTATTTCCCCATGCGGACATTTTTATTCTCCTAAGTTTTCTGCGTTATTTAAAATCTTTGCCAGAAGTTTGTATGCTTCTGCTTTGTTATTGTTTTCTTTAATCATTTTACGAAGCTCTTGTACCTGCTCTTCCACATCTTTCTTAGTAGGAGCCATGCCTTTCTGAGCACCTTTCTGCTTCATCGCTGACTTGGCTGCTGCCTTGGCAGCTGATGCGCCACGAGTTTTACCTGTCACAACACGGTCATGTGCCTGACGGATCATTTCAAGTCGCTTAGCCTTGAATTCAGGTGTCATTGCTTCACCAAGTTTAGCTTTGCTGTCCTGTGCTGGAGCGAGTTCACCAACTGCTGGCTTCTCTGAGCTACCTTGCTTAGGAGATTCTTTATCTCCTTCAATACCTTTGTTTGGCATATTTGCTTCTTCCTTAGCAAGCTTCTTAGCTGCTGTCTGAATGCCTTTGCTTCTCATAAATGCTTTACGATCTTCTTTTTCGCCAGCACTGGAGCCCATATCTGGATCTTTTGCTAACTTGTAAGCTGCCTTAGAAGCAAGGTTTACGTTTGATTTTTTCTTTACAGGATCTGCTGCCTTCTGAATGTAAGAGGAAAGAGTAGACTTTTTCAGTTCATCAACCTGTTCTACATCTTCATTAGCCTGTTGTAAAGCCTTTTTCGCAGCTGGGTGATTAGAAAGACCTTTCTTAATTTTTTCCATCTTCTCAGCAGCGCCACTGTAGTCACCGCCTTTATGTCGCGGATCATTAGCAATACCCTTTGCCATCTTAACTTGCTTAGAAGTAATGTATTCGTTGACCTGTTCTACTTCTTCTTTCTTCATAGCCTTTTTGATAGCCTTGTCACGGGAACCCATGTATTCAGCAGTGCTGGTTTCAATCTTACCATCACCGTCATGGTCCTTCTTAGCCATCTTAGCTTCTTCCAAAGCCTCGTCTACAGTAGCAAAGAATTCTTTTTTCTTTTCTTCAGGCAAGTCCCTGATATTAGATACTTCAAAGTATTCTAATGTTGCTTCAAACATTTCCTGATAGGTATTGTTCAGTGCAATAACTTCTTCATCCATATCAGCTTTCTTTTTTTCTTTTTTAAGTTCAGGGGAAAGAAGCCTGTACTTGTCACGCTTACGAATAGAAAGACGTTTTGCTTTCTTCTCTGCCTTCTCTCTGCCCCTCACTTCCATATCTTCCTCGCCGTCTACGACTCGGACATTTTCATCAAGTTCCACGGTCGTTTCCTCCGTCTGGTATTTCGTTTTTTGTGTATGTAATTTTGCACGATTAAAAACAGTGGTATCTTTCAACATAATATCTGTCATGTTGAACATATACTTGTCTAATACTTTTCTTTCAGTTGGTTTTAACTGTTTC
>Ga0255782_10001269_pt1 | contig 22130 bp, 21 predicted proteins | sample 101ome_26_FD_179980 | JGI IMG/M metagenome (GOLD analysis project Ga0255782, IMG submission 179980) | Coastal salt marsh microbial communities from the Groves Creek Marsh, Skidaway Island, Georgia - 101408AT metaG (version 2) | ecosystem: Environmental > Aquatic > Marine > Intertidal zone >...
TCCCATTCCAACTTCAAACATATTGTTTCCTCCGTCTACACATATAATATAGTGATTGCAGACCCAGAAGTCAACAAAAAAGTGCAGAAAAGAATCCTGCACTTTCAGTGGGTTGTAATTTTTTTACAAACTAATGTCTTCTAGTCCTGCTGCACGTAGTTTGACAATGTTGTTGATTTGAAATTGTTTAGCATCTAATGCTTTAATAAGTCCCATATACTTGTTTCGTATAAGTGCAAACTCATTACAAATATGCTGTTGGTCAACTACGTCTTGTTCACCTTCTGCATATTTGTCCGCATCTCTCGAACTAAGAGCACGGTTATAATGTTCAAGAAACTTTTTGTATTTCTCTGTTTTAATTTTACGAAGTTCAATATTTAAATATTCTAGTATTGCTTCAATCTCCTGCAACTGATTAAAACGATGTTCAACTATACCAGGCATATCACGGCTATGCTTCTCAACATTGCCTTTAAGACTACACTCTAGTCTTGCTTCTTGTAGTTGTTTTTCGTAATAATCAATTGCAGGTATAATATTAGCAATATCTTTACGGATTTCATTAAACCAATGCATTAGTCCCAGTCGTCTTCATTATATTCATCAAAGTTTACATGTTCAATATAATGGTCTCTTAGCACTTTGTCAACTGTGCCGTCATAACCGACTAACTCATCAGCAACTTCTTCTATATCAATTGATTCTTCAAGTGTCATAACAAATTTTTGACATGCGTCATATTTGTCTTTTGCTGATATATAGGGTTTAATTGCCATCCAAAGGTTCATAAACTGTTCGATATCTTCTTCACTCAGTTTCATATGTTGTAGTTTCCTCAGATGTTGTGTGTACGTTATTTAGTTCATCAGCATCAATATCTTCTACCACATCGTCAACTTCACGATCGTTCCATTGCTTCATAATTAAGTCCAAGCAACCATCTTCATTGGCTTCCCAGGCTTTGCGGAATTTAGCAATTGCTTCTCCAGTTTCTTTGTCAATATACTCTAAACGGTTACCAGTCTTTTTAAGTACGCCACCGCCTTCTGCTAAGTCTACAAGACCACTATATGGCGACATTCCAGTTTCATAAGGAATTTTAACCTGTACACTTTCAAACGGTTTAGCATAGCGTGTTTTCATAACCTTACAAGCGGCACGAATACCTTTTACTTCACTTACTTTATTACCGGCTTCATCTTCTTTGAGCTTGAGTTTGCGCATTGCAACAACAATACTAGATGCATAGATAAAGCCTTGGCCACCGCTGATCTTGTCATCTGGATCAAACATATCTTGCGATGCATATGTGTGGTTAGTTGCTACTAGTCCAACATTGTAATCGCCAAACATGTTCACACAGTTACGTACAAGTGCAGTAAGTGCTTTGGGTTTACGTCCCAAGTCACCTTTCATATCACCTTTGTTAAACTGATCAATGTCAGTGGGTGTTAGCATCATACCAAGCGAGTCAATTACAAACAATACTTTAGGACGATCTTCTTCGTCTTTGTCTGTATACTGTGACTTATAGTCTTTCATAAACTCACTAATAAGTTTAGCAACATCATCGATCATTGCTACATTTAATTTGAGTAATTTTTCTTCACTTGTGTCAACGTCTAATGCTTGTAACCACTTTTCATCTAATGCGTTTTCTGTATCAATTAGCACAACAAAAATACCCTGTCGTTGTGCTTCACGTACCAAATTACCTGAGCAAATAAATGATTTGCCAGCACCTGATTCTCCTGCAAAGACTGATACTTTGCCTAGTGGAATACCGCCATCAAAACGTCCACTAACTAGTTTGTTTAATGTGTAGTTGCCTGTACTAATCCATGTATCTGGATCTCTAAATCCGCTACTAAGACCAGGCACACTCTTAGTAATACTCTTGCGAAACTTCGCAATGTCAAAAGGTTTTGCCATAATTATCTCCTAGAAAAATAATATAGGGCGACTGTGCCGCCCTATTAAATGTTATGGATTAATTTCCACGATTGCGAATTGCTGCAAGAATATCTTGTGCACTAGGCTTTTCGCCTTCTGCTGCTGGTGCTGTTGCTGCTACTGTTTCAGCTACCTGCTCTTGCTGTGCAGGAGGAGTAACTGGTGCTTCTGCTGCAGGAGTTGGAGCAGGTGCAGGAGTAGGTTGCGGAACACTTTGTGCCGCAGGTTTGGCCTCTGAATTGTTTGGCGCACTGTTAGCAGTATCAATTTGTACACCACCTGGACGATAGAAGTTACCCCACTGTTCTGGATCATATAAATGTCCTTCAACACTTGCTTCAAACATTTCGCCAATAACACGAAGTTCTTCTTCGCTAGGCTGCTTAGGAAGATAGTCATTTAGATTATACAATCCATAAGTTTCAATAGCAGAACGCTCGTTGCTGTCTAGTGAACGTTCACGGCGTGCCCAACTACTTGTACTGTAATCTGCATATTGCCCTTTTGTAGTTTTAGTAAGACGGAAGTCTGTACCACCTTCATAATCAGTAGGTAGTTCTTCAAAGTCACTGTCCATAAGTGCACCTTTAATGATGTTAAAGATGCTTGGGTTAATTACAAAACGCCTAATAGGATTTTCAGGAGTTTCCTCATCTAGTGATGACTCTACAACAAAGCCTTGGAATACATAACTACGCTTTTTCCAATACTTACGACCCATATCTTCTAGACTTGGATCTTTAAACCATTGGCGTACCTCCGACAGAATCGGACAACTACCAACCGGACCCCACATTTCATTACATGGGACATTTACTGTTACACGACGACTATCTGGTTGTCCTTTGATACCTTGAAAGTCTAGTCTAATCATTTGACGCTCACGCCAAAAGAAAGTATTACTCGTATCTCCATCAGGAAGGAAACGAAGTACACTTGTTGAATTTTCTGGGATATTCCAAAATGGGAAGATTGCGTTATCTCCGCCGCCGCTTGAGCGATTGTCGCCTCCACGGTTTTCTTGTGCTTGTAGTTTTGCTCTAATTTCTGCCAATGATGCCATAGTTTTTCTCCTTAATTTTGCCTATGTATTTGCCTAAGTTTTTGCCTTAAGTGACAATTTACTTATTGTCACCAATATAATACATGTACAAGTTAAAGTCAACTAAAAATTGAGTTGACGTTATATTTTTCGAAAACATGATTGATTTGTTTTTCCCACTCATTGCTTTCTGCTTGTACATTTTCTGTTTCACTTACTGTTAATTGTAGCTTAGGCATCAGCGATGCGATTGCTTTTGCTGATTTACCTAGCATAGCATCATCATTGATGCTGTCAACTAATTTACTTGCTTCAGATAGTAAGTTCGACAGTGTGCTTTCGTTTTCTTCTAAAACGTTAGCAATATACTCCATCACTGCACCTAGTTGTGCACGTGCTGAACTATCTTCAAATGTGTGATTCATTGGATTGTCTGGGTCACCAACTAAATCAGTTCCCTCTTTCATCCATACTGTATCACTGTTTTCAACAACACTTACAAGATTACTAATTGTTTCTTGTACTTTAGTGTTGTGTTCACGTACTGCTTGCATTTCTTTTACAAGTGCTTGTACGTATGGTAATGCACCTTCTACATTTTCATCAAAATATGAAACTGTAAACTTGTTTTTAACATCGCTAAAATCATCTTCGTCTAGTTGTTCATCTTTTGATTCAAAAGCTTCTAGCATTGCTGCATAGCTTCTACTGCCTTTCATTTTATCCAGTGTTTCACGAATACTCACAATACGGCCCACAACTGCTTCAACAATGTCTGCTGTATCTTCGTTGACTAATCCGTTCTTTTCACTGTAACGCTTAAACTCTTTAAGTTTCTTTAGCTCATTACACTGTTCAACAATATGTTTACCAAAATCATCATAAGGTGTACCGCCTTCTTTGACGTGACGAAGCATTGCACGGCCGCCGGCTAAATTGTTGCTTGGAAATCTATAACGTTCACCTTCTGCATTCTCAATGTAAATTGCTTGAATGTTACGGCTACGTGATCCACGCTGTTCTTCATTAACTGGTTTGTTGTGCTTGATTACCAGCCTTGCACTTTCTAATTTTTGGTAACTGCTTTTTGTACTACCATAAGCTGCTCCAATTGCTTCGTTTACTTGGTTCATATCTCTTACCTTTTGTGCTTGATAGTCGAAATCTTTTGGTTCTATATTTTTACTATATTGTTTTAGTGTATATTCAATAATACTACGATTTGCTAAATTTTTAACTTGGTATAATGTATCTTTTAAATCGGCATGTTCAACACCCTGACCTAAACTTACTTTAATTTCACGACGGTTTTCTGTTTCATCTAAACTGACCATTGTTCCAGTATCATTTAAAAAGAAACGTCTTGCAGCTGAAGGGTCAACTGTATCGGCGCCTTCATCTGTATATAATTTTAAATTGTGCCCGTTGCCTTTGAGTATTTTAAAAATCTTTTCTGCAACTGTTTCTGAACTCAACATATTATAAAACTTTCTTTACTAATACTATTTATACTAAAAACGTAAATGGCATGGGTGCAAGGTCTTCTTCATCACTAAAACTGTCTTTTAGCTCGTTGTATGCTGCTTCGTCATATTGTGCTACTTGGTTTGCGATGCGTACAACTAGTAATGCTGCCATAACTAAGTCGTCTGTTTCGCCTTCTTTTGCTGCATATGCTGCGCCACGAGCAATAAATGTTTTTGTTTCACGTAATAGTGCACTACTAGCAATTTCCATTTTATCAGTCTCAACCCAGTTCTTAAATTTACTACATGCCGCAAGTTTGCTTTTGTTTGTGGTGGTAAATCCACGTCTGTATGTTCTATTAGATCCTGCTTTTCGTGACTCAGTAATAAATGTTCCGGGAATATTATCTTCTCCCATTTCATTAATAGCAACCAATGCTGCTTCACCAAGTGTGTTATTTTCCACACTCCAGTATATTTCACTTTCAGGCGCCTGATCTTGAACTTCCTGTAACATTCCACGTAGGATACGTATTTGTTCTTGTACTGGTGTTTTATTATGCATCCATTCACCAACTTGTCTCATACCAGGAAGTTCATATATCTGTATCGCAGCATTGTCACCACCTGTTCCTAAACTAGGATCAAGTCCAGCAAGATAAGTTTTTCCTTTTTGTATAGGCCTATACCAACGTACTTGTGCTGTTTTACGATATACATCTTTACTTTCCATTAGTGACAGTTTTAAACTATCAATAAGTGTTTCGTCAAACGCAATAAACTCGTTTAAGTGTTCACGGCGAAAACGTTCTTCACCAATTTTACCCTGTTCTTCATCTGCCCAGTTTTGATCTCTATCTGGGTGCTGTTTCCAATCTGCACTATAAGCCTTAAAACCGTTCTTCCCCGTTTCTTTTTCATTTCCAAATTCGTCTTGAGTTTTGTTTGCTTCTCTCCAAATTTGTGCAAATTGGTCATCGTCTTGGTTTGGTGTACTTGTAATAATACATTTACCACCTGTACTAAGTGTTGGACTAAGTGATGTCCAAAACTCTCTGGCAATAGTAGGACGAACGAATGCAAATTCGTCCAAGTATGCTAGTGAAATACTTAAACCACGTCCAGTGTTTTCAGTAGTTGCTTGTGCAATAATACGGCTACCGTTGTCAAACTCTAGCGAGCCTTTGTTATATGCTGTAACGCCAGCTCGTATAAAATTGGGCAATAGTTCATATGCAAAACGTATACGTTGCATAATTTCCTGAGCACCCGAATATTTGTGGGCAGCAATAAGTATTGTTTGGTCTGGCACAAACATTGCATACCATAACAAGTATGCAGCCGCCGCAGTTGACTTACCCATTTGTCTACTAATAAGAGCAATACTATATTTGTAATTGTGATAACTGTCTAATAATCCACGTTGAAAGTCAAACAAATCAAATTTCATACGGCCTTTAACAGGATGCTGAATCCAGCAATACTCTTCAATGAAGTATTGTGGATCCATTGTACACTTAGCAAGTTCTTGTATTTGCTCTGCTGTGTACTTTTCTCTGAGATATGGTGTTTTTGTTAATTTTGTATCTACTGACATAGTAATACTTATCTTAAAAAGAGGGACTACATTTTCCTAATGTAGCCCCCCAATGTAAACCTTAAGCCTGTAATTAAGGTGTGTTCTAACTTTTATAGCCCTGCTAGCTTTTTAAGATAATCTACATCATCATCTAGCTTGTGTGCTACGTCTTTTTTCATTGTAGTTTTGTGTGTTTTACCACCAAACTCAAACTCTGGCTTGCCGGCACGTGCTGCGGCTGCTGCTGCTTGGTTAAATGCATTTTCATCAACCGCTGCTTCGTCCATATCCATTTCGTGATGTCTACGATAGTCTGAAACAAAATCTTCAATTTGATCTACATCTAAGTAACGTGCTAGTTCGTCTAGAACTGCTTCTGCACCATGTGCATCAATTAAGTCATATAGTGGTGCCGCAGCATCTCCTACTGCTTCGTTAACTGCCGTTGCCATTTCTTTACAATCACTGCATCTACCGTGACCTTTGTAAACATCCATAATAGGTGCGCCACAGCAATTACTTACCTTGCCGTGTTCATGTTCGTCACCTGGTGAGTATGCTTCTTTTGTGTTATTCATTTCTGATTCCCCTAGTTCATCACAGCGTGACATGATTTCACGTGCTACTCTATCACGAACATCTGTATCATCTGCTTCTTCAAAATCTGTCATTTCTGCTAAGTCCATTAGCATTCGTTGTGCTGCATCAACTGCACCCATTGCATCAACAGTACCACGTTTTACCATTTCACACGCATCGTTAACAATCTCTTCGACTTCAGCATCGCCTTCTGGAGTAAACATTCCGTATTCCATATTGCTAGAATATTTTCCAGCTGCTGGGTTATAGTCTGGTGCACCAGCTTCTTGTAAATAATCTTTGAATGTTTTACTCATTGTTATAGTCCTGCTAGTTTTTTAAGATAATCAACTGATTCGTCAGCTTTCTTTTTATCTTCTGTTGACTCATTTGTTTTGCATGAGCAGTCTGCTGGACAATCACATGGGTCATTTCCACAACATCCACATGATGCTTCTACTACTTTTGTTGATTCGTAATATTCATCTGCCATTTCTTTGCCATACTTTTTAGCAAACTTAGCTTTTGTCATTGTTTCTGAATCATGAATTACTAAATCTTTCATACGACCTTCATTTGTTTTTTTCTTTTTATATGAACCATATGCTTCAGTCACATCTTCAACTGTTAAGTCAGGATAAACATCTTCGTCTACCGTAACATGATCGCCTTTTGCTTTTAAGTAACGGCGTAGACTTAGATCTACATCGCTTCCATATGTTGCCATTGGATCATCCATTACTTCTTCTTCTGGTCTTGTTGTTGCATCTTCAAAACCTGCACCATCAGCTTCTTCAACTTCTGCTGTAGGTTGAATTCTGTTTAGAAGTTCTGGGTTTACGATGCCTGCTAGTTTTACTAAGTCTCTTAAATCCATTTTATTTTACCTTATACTCTGTCGCTAATTCTGATTTCGGTAAATTCTTAACAAATTTTTCTACAAAATCGTTGCCATAGTTATCACTGTGATCTACTTTTTCAGCGTCACTATAATCTGCGTCTGCTAATACGCTTTTACCTTCTTCGCTATCATCTGATTCTTCCAAATCGTCGATACCTTCTACAAATTCACCCTCATTGTACACACGAATAGCGCCAATGTGTACACCTGTTGCGGCTGCAATTTCTTCTTGCATTACATTTGGTGTGCTTGGTAATTTAGTTGCAATTTCGATTGTAGTAACTGCACTTGGACCAATATCACCAAATCCTGCAGGGCTCTTTTGAATAATACTTGTTTTTGGAGCACTAACGCTCTCTACATTGTATCTTGCAAGATACTTTTCTAATTTGTCTAACTGCTCATCTGACATTTCAGCTACGGTGCGTAGTCTGAAGTTGTATGTTTTCTCAGATTCTGCCAAATATTGTGCTAAACTTTTCATCGCTTTTTCCTTATACAGTTATTTATCGTTTTCTTTCATTTTGTTCATGATATCATTTAGTAATGATGAGCGGTCAAATGTTTGTGCCTCTCCTTCCAAGGCATTGTCAGCATCGTTGTTATCTTGCATCTTAGCAATTTGCATTTCAACCTTCTTTTCCTCTAAATCCAGCTTACGTTTGCGCATTTGCATTTCAATCATTTTAAGTTTCTTATCCATCTTTGCTGTCTTGGCACTAATAGCATTGGTCATCATTTTACTTGCTACATCAAATATACCTGCTGCATTACGATCTTCTACATTTTGACCTAAGTCCATCAAGTCTTGAAAACTTTTCATTGCTTCTTCTGCATATTTGTCCATGTCTTTGTCTAGTGTTTCTAAATCACGTACTGCTGGCAATGCCTGATCAATTTTGTCTGCTGTGTCTAGTGTTTCTTGTAGTTTTCCTAAATCAAATCCTGTTTCTTCTTCTGTTATAGGCAAATCAACAGAATCATCTGCTGGACTCATATTAAAAACATCTTCTATTTTTTTATTCATCTTTTCTTTTTAGGCTTCTTTGGTTGATTAAAGAGTTCGTTTTCTGTTAACACTCTAAAGCCTACTCCTTGTCTTTGCGCAAATGATTTTGCGGCTTGCCATTTTGCTTCATTAATGATAGCATGTGTTTTTTGTGCTGTACTTCTAGCATTTCCTAGTATTTGTCCTGCTGGTTTGATTTCTATAAACTCTGCATGTCTTTTACGATTTTTATCTTCATAAATTATAAAAAAGTCCGGCACATAATGTGTTTGTTTGTTTTTTATCGGATGATAATAAGGTATACGATGACTTTCACTTGCCCATGCAACTACACTAGGATGAGAATCACAAAATCGCATAAATTTTAATTCCCAGCCGCTTCGATATCTTGGCGTGTGTTTGCCAATATACCTGGTTGGGTTTCTCATTTTAAATAAACCTTGTTGAAACTTAGTTGTCATTATATATGTATTTATTAGCTAGTAACAGGGTTACCGTTAGTATCTAATACTGGGTTACCATTACTATCTACTACATTACTTCTACCAACGGCCACACCAGACGTTGTTGATACTGGTGTTCGTGGAAGTTCAGGATTTTGTGCACCAACTGCTCTACCGGTAGAAGCGGGAATGTCTGGTGTTGGTGCTGTTTCAAAATTAACGTGCTCTGGTTGAATGGTTGCTGTAAACATGACTAATGAGCTATCACTATAATCTAAACGATCATGTGTCACATTAGTAATCATACAGTTTATCATATCTACTACTCTGCCTGTGCCTGCTCCACTGTCTTCAGTCACAACTGATATATTAGTGAAGAAAAATCTTGAACTTGCTGATATTGGATTTAAACCCATTGGGCTAGTAACATTTGGATTAGTAGCATTGTTAATAATGTCTGCTGGATTTAATCCTGACAATCCTTGTGAATAATAATATGATGCATAATCTGTTAATAAATTTTGAAATTGATTATCTACTGTATCGTAAAATGAAATTGTTGCAGGAGATATTTCCTGCCTAGTTGTTATAAAACGTTGATGATTATATTGGTTTAATCTTGTTACGTTATACTGATAATCCGGCAATGATACGCCTGACACCTTTTCAAATTGAAAAGATCCATTAAGTGTTGACATAAAAATTGAAAAATTATATTTTTGTCTTGGCTTTGCAGTAATTACGGAACCTGAATCGGTTCCGTAAATTTCTGCTGCTCGGTTATAAAAGCCAGTATTCGAAGATAAACCCATTATCTATTAACCTGTAGCGTTAACTGCTGTTTGATCTGGTGTGGTACCTGTTAGTGTTGCATTACCTGATGCATCATAAATTTCAGCATTGTCATACTGAATTTGTACTGTTACTTGTACTTGATCACTTGACGCATATGCCATGTCACCATATTGAATGTTTGTAATATAGCAACCGCTTAGTTCAAATGTATCTAATACACCTGGTGATGGGTTTGCACCGTCTAGTGTTTCTACTTTTGTAGTAAATTTATACCCTGCACCTGCTCTAGTAGAGCTTTGGTTTGCGTGGTCAACTTGTCTATTAAGTTGATTGTTTAATTCACGTAGTGTAACACTGTCAATATCGTCACGTAAGATAATACTTACTGGTTCCCATGTGTGTTTACCTGCCAAATAGATTCTACTATTATATGCGTCAACTGGGATTTGTTCGTGTGTTAAGCCTGGTCTACTTGTGCTAATTACATTTCTTGTTGGTGTTGCACTAAAGGCTTCTCCATCAAAAATAACTCTAAAGCGATACTGTAGCTTAGGCATAATAGTGGTAGTGTTTCCTGCATTATCTGGAACACCTAATGTTGTTAAAACCGCCATATTAATCTCCTCTTATACTAGCTTATATGTATTTATGATATTCACGTAAAAAAATAGGCGCCCTTGGGACGCCTATTAAGTATATAGTTAATTTTTATTATTAATTTGCTGATAATGTACCAGTATTAACAATTCTAATTGGAATGTAGATGAATTCTACTGACTTAGTAGGTTCAATTGCTACATCAATGTATAGTTCGTTGCGATCAATACGTGCTGGTGTATTGTTTGTTTCGTCACATACAACTGCAAAGTCTGTTACACCTCTGCGTGTTAAAATGTCTGCTAAGAAACGTTCAAATACTAGTTTTGCTCTTGCACGTGTTTGTGCATCATTTTGTTCAAACAAGAATGGACGAGCAATCTCATCAAAACGTTCACGTAAGTAAGCAACTAAACGTGCAACATTAACACGGTCCATTGCAGTAGTTGTACTTGCAAGTGTTTTCTGACCAAAAATAACTGTACCCTGTCCAACAAATGTTGTAATTGGATTCAGTTTGTTTTGATACATACTATCACGTTGACCTTGTGTAAGTGAAACTGCTTTAAATTCACCTTCACTGTTTAAGTGTCCAACTGCACTTGCATTTTGGACAACACCACGTGTTAGCCCTGCTGGTGCAAACCATGGGAAACTAATATTGTCGTTATATGCAAATGTGTAAAGAGCCATATGGCTTGGTGGAACAACAACTGTGTTACCATTAACTGGCTCAGTTGTTTGTCCTGCAGGATAGTATGCTGCACTGTATGTGTTGTTAGTAACTAGTCCATCTTCGCCGTTTTCAGTTGCACTATTTGAGTTTTGTACCCAACTAATAGCGTTTGTTGGATTTTTATTCATTGGTGTATCAATGATAATAAACGCAGTTTCTCCACGATCACTGTTTAATGTTACTAGTTCATCTGTTAGTTCTGGATAGTTAGGTGCTGCTAGTAGACTATATGTATACTGTTCATCACGTAAATCCTCACCTGCTGCTACTGCAGCCATTTTTGCTGCAATGTAAGCACGTTGTGCATAGCGTCCAAAACGTCCGCTACCATCACTATTATTACTTACAGCATTTTGCCAACCGTTTGTGCTATCATATGCACGTACTGTGTTTTTACTATTTGCCATGTCAACTAGTAAAATTCCTTGTGGATAAACTAGTGCACTTGGTGCTGTTGAAAGTGGACTTCCACCACCGTCTTTATAGTTAGCAAATACCACACCACGCTCAGTTGTTTGATCTGAGTTTGTATGTTTAACCCAGTCAGCACCATCGTGAACATAAATTTTTGGATAATCACGCTCGTTAGCTTGGTTGTAACCTGCCAGTGCTGTGTCAACCCAAATATCGCCACTACCTAGTGCAGCGCCACTTGAGTCAGTTGTTGGTGCAGTTGATGCATATTGTACATCTGCTGCCGCTACCCAAGCACCTGCAGTTTGACTATAAATGCTTAATGAATTTACAGTATTATCAAACCAAACTTGACCAGCCGCTGCGGTTGCTGTTGGTAAACTAATACCAGCAGTTGTTGTGCCGCCTAGTGGTTCTGGTTCACCAGCTGTGCTTACTTTTGTTAAATCAAGTTGATCAGATGCTTTGCCAAGTAGAATATGGCCAGTTGTTGCTGTTGCTGTTGAAAGTGCGGCTGCACTAGATGCGTCTTGTGGCACATATGTTGTAATGTCAGCGTTATCACTTCCGTTACTTACACCTTGTACAGTAACTGAAGACCAACCACTTGTAGTTGTATATAATTGAATTACTAGTTTTACACCATTGCCTGGGCTAGTTGTTTTAACCCAAACATCACCATTGCTTGGTGCATTTGGTACTGTATAATGTGGATCAAGAGTTGCCGCTGCAGTTACCCAAGCACTGCCACTTTCTTTATAATATTCAATACTATTGCTAGTTGTTGAAATAACAACATGATATCCACCACCAACAACTGCCGCACTCGGTGATGTTCCTGCTGGATCAGTAATAACTTCCACTGTTGGTATTTTATTTTCCCAAACACCACTAGTACTATTGTAAACATGAATACCATATGCACTTGCATCGGTGTCAATCCAATATGTATTATTTGTACTGTATGAGGCTGTTGGTGCTGTGGTTGTTGAATCTAAATCAGCTAAATCACAGTCTGCACGAACAATATAAGCACGTGCGCCTTGACCTAAATAGCTATATGCAGCCAAAAGACCATATTCACTTGTCTCGCTGCCTTGTACAATTGATCCACCACTTGTAGCAAATGTAGGATTACCAAAATATTGTGTTAGTTCACGTTGTGACGTTACACTAACAACAGAACCAGCATTGGCACTTTTTGTATATTTTGCAATTCCATCGCTTTCGCTACCAGTAGGATCGGTTTTATTTTCTCTTGTAGCAACTACAAGAAGTGGTACAGTACCATTACCTGCTGCGCCATATGCGCTTTCATCGGTAACACTAACCTGTACACCTGGTGATACTAAAGCCATAATGTTTCTCCTCTGGGTTATATCTTAGCTGTTAGTATTTATTAGAACAGCTATATATCATGGGGGAAACAACGGTTAACTACGTAGTTAACTAGCACTATAACTATCAATATGGCTAATAAGTGCATGTACATTAAATTCTAAATCTTCTAATGTACCATTGTTGTCAATAGTAAAATCTGACATCCATTGTTCAAGACTCATACTATGTTTACTTTCGGGAGGAAGAAAATCACTGCGGTCAACCCATACACAATAATCAAACACACCAGTGTTGCGCATTGCATGATATTCTTTTTTGTTGCGTAGTCCACAATAAATGTCGTGTTCTGCAAAAATTTCTCTACCTAGTGTTGCAGGATCTGGCACGTTATAATCGCAAATTGCTTCGTACCATTCCTGTCTGTGATTATGCCTGTCGGCGTAACATTCCTCTTCGTTAGCATAGCCATATTTGTCTTTAAGATCATTGTAAATGAACTTCTTACTACAAAACTGACTACTGGATTCAAAACTATAACCGTACTTGTCTCTGAGAATTTCACAGACAGTATCTTTGCCATGCCGACCATGGCCAATTACTAACAACTTTAATTTCATGCTTATATTATAATTGGATCTGGACCGTTTGTCAACCGATAATTATCCCTAATCCTGCTTGACCATCAACATATGTTTTTAGTTCGTCTTCAAGTTTGTCAATTGCAGCTTGAGCGTCCATACGTAACATGTCTCCATTAAGTGTTGTGCCGCCTTGTGGTCCTGCGATAGTATTAAACTTACCACGTGCTTCCGCTAGTGTTAGTTTAGCATATGCAAGTGCTAATTCTTTAATCCATGGCATGCTGTATGGATCTGTCAACAATTCTTCTTCACTTCTTTGTTTATAAACATAAAGCAAAACTGTGTCTGGTGCTTTTTGTCTACGATGTATTGTTAATGATTTGTCAACAGTATTCCAGGTAAACATTAGTTTTTCACCAAACACACGACCCAGTGTTTCACGGTGTTGTGACAATGCATCAAATGTTGCAATACCACCTGCTCTTCCACTATAATTTAGATATGTGTTTAAGTATGCTGTTTCAAAAGGTTCAATATCACCAATACTACTACTATTAAGTGTACCTGCTACACGGCGAAATACATCACGCACTTCAATAATATCGCTACTCAGTGTATAGTCAGCAACATCAATTTGCAAGTTTAAAAAGATAAAATCTTCTTCAACTGCATTTTCACTACGTTGTCTATATTTTTCAAAAGCCTTACGGATAGCCATATCATAGTGCTCTGGATCAAGCTCTACATCAACCATTTGTCCGCCAAGGCGTAGTTCTATTTCTTTGATAAGTTCGTCACGTTTTGCCATACTAATATTTATGTTTATTTGAACACTTTTAGTATGACAGTGTCCTCATTCATTCTACCGTTCATTTTAGTATCAGTAGTTTTTAGGTAACCAAACTGTGTTTTTAGTTTATGTTTTGTAACTTTTTTCCAGTTAGGCAGTACTTCGTCAGGTTTACGTACAGTTTTTTGTCTACTGTTATTTTCATCAAAGTACTGAAGTGTAGTTCCTTTAACTTGAATAGTAGCATGTTCGGCTGCATAGTAAATACCTAGTTTACGTGTTTTACAGTTAAACACAACTACGGCTGTTGCACCAACTACATCTGCTGGATTAACACTTGCAATGCCATAATCTGCATCACTTGACTTGAACTTCATCTTTTTAACAAGATCCTGTGCACTTTTTTGCTTAGGCTTACGAACAGCACGAGTTTGTTTTTTCTCTGCACGAATAATTTCAAGTGCTTGGAATACACGTTGGTAAAAACCGTGTAGTTCTTTTTTCTCTTTTGTGCTTAGATGATTGTAACCTTCTGCCAACTGTTGTTGCATGTCGTTTTGTTTTTTAGCAGGCGGCAAGTTGACTAGTTCTGTAAGTTCTTCTAGTTCACCTTCGTAAAACTTTTGAATAAATCGAGCATGTCCTAAGTTAATTTCTAGTTTACGGAACAATTGCAACGGCTGCTTATCTTTAAGAGGATTCTTTTTAGCATCACGCATCCAATCATCTACCCATTGGTCAAGCTCTTCCATTTTATCAATAGTTGCTTCTTGTAGTCTTTCTTGAATGCTTGGTACATAAACATTTTTCTTTGCTTTTGCTTCAGTTGCTTTTAACTCTACAATTTTTGCACCTTCATCAGAAAGCTCTTTAATCCATGCATCTAGTCTTCCGACATATCCTGGATGTATTTTGTCAGGAGCATGTTCTTCAAAATGTGCGGCAGTTGCCCAATGGCTTTTACCTCCAATTTTCCAGTCTGGAAGTTTATTAATGTTGGCAATTGTTTTTTTGTCATAGTTACGCTTAATATAATTTTTAACTTTATTAAGCCATTCTTTTGTCTCAATTAAATAGTGTATATGATACTGTACAGCATGCCAACCTTTATCCATTGGAAGCTGATCCCATGCATTTGCTCTGCGTTTTGCTCTTGGTTGTTTACGCTTTGTTACACTTTTAGCCATTAGAATCTCCTGATTTGTTGCCTTTACTTATAAACGATATAGTATCTTAAAAGCATTGTCAAGCCATAAATATACATATGCCAAGATTAAGTTTATATAAACCAACAAAAACTAATGATTTTCACTTTATGGATCGACAAATCCGTGAACAATTTTGGGTTGGAGGCACTGGTGTTAATGTACACAAATACGTTGGCCCTGCAGTGCAGCCTGATCCAAATGATCCTTCACAACCTAATTATATTGAAGGTCGTGAAGTTGATCCACTTAGTGGTGACTTTATTAATCTTGACAGTATTATTAACGAAACAAAAATACAAGATTTATTGTTTTTAGAAAACCGTGATCGTAAGTATGATCCAGATATATATGATTTACGTGGCATTTATAATGTACAAGACAACGACTATGATTTAACACAATTTGGTATGTTTTTGTCTAACGACCAATTGTATATGACATTCCATATCAATGATATGGTTGAGCTAATGGGTAGAAAACTATTACCCGGAGATGTATTAGAACTACCACATTTACGTGACGACTTACTTCTTGACGCCAATAAAAACCCTGTTAGCAAATATTATGTTGTACAAGACGGCTCACGTGGTGCAGAGGGATTTTCACAAACTTGGTATCCACACATCTGGCGTGTTAAACTGAGTCCACTAACAGACAGCCAAGAGTTTCACGATATACTTGGTAATGTAGGAGAAACTGGAACACTTAATAACGATATTAGTACGTACAAAAGTGAGTTTAATGTTAGTGACGCCGTTGTAGCTAGTGCTGCACAAGACGACCCAGATGGAACATCATTACTAGATCACATTTATGGATTTGATTATGCAACTGCAGGTGGAGTTGTAATTCAGCCTGATGCTTACAGTCATGGAGAAACTATACCATCTGGTACTGAGTTTCCTAGCAACCCGCAAGAAGGACAATTTTTTATTAGAAGTGATTTTGATCCAGCACGTATGTTTGTAAGAAGAGGCAATAAGTGGGAACGCAGATACGATAACGTTGATGAAAAAACTTGGATTGATAGAACATATAATGCTAGTGATTACATTAATAATGACAAACAAACAACAATTGTTGATAATGAAGAATTTAACGAAAAGCAAGCAATAAGCGATGTAATATTACCAAGACCTGACAACAAATTGTTAACAGGCGGTTATGCAAGTATTGGTTATGTGCAGCCCGAATATGTTTATAGGAAAAAATAATGGCAATTACATTAAGAATTAACAAAGGAAGCGAATTAACATTTGCAGAATTAGATGAAAACTTTACAGATTTAAACACACGAATTAATACGTTAGAAGGTATTAGTAATACTGACAACCAAACGCTTACACTAGTAGGTACTGATTTAACTATTAGTGGCGGAAATACAGTTGATCTTAGCGGGCTAAGTGGAAGCGGTGTTGCACTAACAGATTTAAGTGTTACTGTAGCTGCAGCTGGTAATGCTAATTTAACTTATGATAACGCAACAGGTGTGTTTACATATACGCCACCAGATTTAAGCAGTTACGCCACAAATGTAGGATTGAATACTGCTATCGACGGACATTTAAACACAAGTACTGCAACTGCTAACCAAGTACTAAGTTGGGATGGGGCAGATTATGCATGGGTTGCTGATCAAACTGGTACAGCCGGAATTGCACTAACAGATTTAAGTGTAACAACTAATACAGCTGGAACGGCAGCATTATCATATGATAATTCAACAGGTGTGTTTACATATACACCCCCAAATACTGCTGAAATAATCGAATTTACAGTACACAACGACAGCGGCGGAGTGTTGACCAAAGGCGAAGTTGTGTATATCAGCGGACTAAACGGGAACACACCAGAAGTAAGCAAAGCACAAGCAAATAGTTCAACCACTATGCCAGCGTTTGGTATTGTAAAAGACGATATCGCAAATACATCAGATGGTACTGTAATTACATTCGGTAGTTGTCCAACACACAATGTGGCAGACTTTGGCGAAACAGGTATTACTTTTGGTTTAGGCAACACACTTTATGTTAGTGCCACAGAAGCAGGTAAACTCACAAACGTACCGCCAGCAGGTGAATCAAACCTAATACAGAACATTGGCAAGATTGAACGAGCAACACCAACAAACAATATAACAATCAAAGTTGGTGGCGCAGGTAGAACAAACGCTACACCAAACTTAGATGAGGGCAATATTTTTATAGGTAATGCACAAAATCAAAGTTCAACAGTAAGTTTCAATAGTACAGTAGACGGACATTTAAACACTAGCACTGCAACTGCTAACCAAGTACTAAGTTGGGACGGAAGTGATTATGCATGGGTGGCAGATCAAACCGGAAGTAGTTATGCAGATAGTGATGTTGACACACACCTAAACACAAGCACTGCAACTGCTAACCAGGTATTAAGTTGGGATGGAGCAGACTATGTGTGGGTGGCAGATCAAACTGGCAGTGGTGGAGCCAATGTAACTGTACAAGATGATGCTCCGACAAATCCTGCACCATCTGAAGGCGATTTATGGTGGGAAAGTGATGTTGGTGTACTTAAAATTTATTATGGTAGTACTTGGGTAGATGCAAGTCCTGCAGGTAATAGCAGTAGCGGTATTGCACTTACAGATTTAAGTGTTACTGTAGCTGCCGCAGGTAGTGCAAACTTAGCATACGATAATATAACTGGTGCATTTACATATACGCCACCAGATTTAAGCAGTTACTTAACAAGTTACACAGAAACAGATCCAGTATTCTTAGCAAGTGCAGCAAGTGGTATTGCAGCAGGTGATATTACTAACTGGAATACAGCATATGGCTGGGGAGACCACTCATTAGCTGGTTACTTAACAAGTTACACAGAAACAGATACATTAGATTCAGTTGTAGGTAGAGGAGCAACTACAACTACAACTGCAGTTATTCCATTCTATTATGCAAACCAAGCTGCATTTCCAAATGCAACAACATATCACGGCGCAATAGCGCACAGTCATGCAGATGGTGCTATGTTCTTTGCACACAGCGGTACTTGGAATCAAATGGCAAATAGTACAGATTTAGATTTTAATAATTTATCTAATCAAAATGATGCATACAAAGTTAATATTCAAAGTGCTAGTTTAGCACAAGATCACTATCCGCTAATGCATAGTGCTAATACTGGTACTGGTATTACGCCACTTGTTGATACAGAATACAGATACAATCCAGATACAAATACATTAAACGTACATAATGTAACGGTGTTAACCGAACTAACAGCACCAGCTATTAATCCTGTTACAGATACAGTTGGTGCAATTGGTACAGAGCTTGTTATTAACGGCGGTGATGCAACTGCACTAAACAGCCAAGGCGGCGACTTAACGTTAGATGCTGGTTCTGGCGCAAACTTACCAGGCGAGATTAATTTAGGTGTAAACTCTAGTAACACTGGTCAAGTTAACATTGGTTATAGTGGTTCTACAGTTGTTGTTGATGGACGCACTACATTTAATGGCGATGTTACGTTAACAACTGGCACATGGGAAACTGTAAACACATCAATTACAACAGGTGCTGCGACTGTTAACGTTGATTGTGATAGTGGACACATAGTTTATTTAGATGCAAGCGGCGGCGGGTTTAACAGTACATTTACTATAAACCTTGTTAACTTGGGCAATACAGCAAATGTTGCATCTGCAGTAACAGTAGTAATTAAACAACCAACAGGTGCTGGTGTACTTCCTAATGCAATACAAATTGGTGGTATTGGACAAACATTATTGTGGCAGGGCGGTTCAGCACCAACACCAAACGCAGGTGGTAATGCACATGATGTGTTTACATTTAGTGTATTAGATTTAGGTGCAACAAATGTTGTACTAGGACAAATGGTGGATTACGCATAATGCCGTTAGTTAGCAGTTTTACAGGAACATTTTTAAGAGGATTTCCAGCAGCGGTGGCTGCGGCGGCTAGTGATGCATTTAACATTGCTAATTTAACCGACGACAACATAAGATATAATTTTGGATCACAACACACACTACCGAGGTCAATTGAAATAAAACCTGACGGCACAAAGCTCTATATGACTGGGTCTAGTTCCGGCGGTACTCCTGGAGTTTACCAATATACACTTTCTTCACCATTTGATCTGTCATCTATCGTATACGACAATACTTTACTTGATACTTCGGCCTACGAAATAACTCCTATTACTTTCACATTTAAACCAGATGGGACAAAATTATGGGTTATAGGTGGGCAAGATATTCATCAACATAGTTTAGGAACGGTTTGGGATGTAGGTACAGCAACACTAGATGCAACATATTCTGGAACACTATTAGGTGCATCCCAGTATGGCATGGCATTTAATCCTACTGGAACAAAATTAATTGTTCAAGCTAGTGATGTTTTACGTGAATATGCTATGTCGTCTGCTTACGATATAAGTTCACTATCATATAATAATGTAAGTTACACTCTTCCTGTCGCCGTTGGTGAATGTAGAGATATAGAATTTACTGAAGATGGGCTTACATTAATTTTATCTGACAGAACCAATGACCAATTCCATCAACTGGATTTGAGTACACCGTATGATATTAGCACAATAACAAATAACAGTAAGACGTATACAGTGACAACACTGACTGGTACTACAAATATTCAACCAACTGGATTTGCATTAGGTGCATACGATCAGAAACTTTATATGGTCAACCAAGGTAACGACAATGTATACCAATTTGACACTGGGTATACACCTGCAGTTGCAACGTGGACTATAAATGACATTTCCACCGATGTAACAGGATATGACAATAAGTTACTAAATGTTGGTGCACAAGAAGGTACACCACATGCTATACAATTTAGTACTGATGGAACAGAATTTTATGCTGTAGGTATATCTGCTGATAGAATTCAACAATATACATGTTCAACATCATGGGACATAAGCACAGCGACTCATACACGATCTTCTAGTACGTTAGCTTTCGGAAGTCCTGTATGGGGTAATGCATCAAATAACCCATATGGGATGGTGTTTAAGCCTGACGGTACTAAAGTTTTTATTGTAGGTTCTAGTAATAATAATCTTTGTGAAGCAACATTAACCACACCATGGGATGTATCTACATTAACATCAGGTGTTGTACTTGACTTAGCAACTTTGATATCTGGCAGTAGTCTTCCAGCTGGATTAGTTTTTAAACCAGATGGTACTAGAGCATGGGTACAAAACAATCTTGGCGTAAATGAAATTAACTTTAGTGTGCCATGGGATGTATCTTCTGCTACCTTTAGTAATGTAAATGCGGGATTAGGCAATTGGGGGCAAATGCATTTTAACTCTGATGGAACACAAGTTTTTGTGCGTATTACAACAGGTATTAGACAATATGCGGTGCCTACACCATATAGTTTAGCTTCAATTAATACGGCTAGTTATGTTGATTGGGATCCAATTCCGGTAACTAGTTTAGATGCACAAACTAGAGGATTTTGTATGCATACAGGAAATGGTAGAAAAGTATATGTGTTAACACGAGCAGATTTAGTAGAACAACACAGTGTCTCATCAACATTTATATACTAAACATTAGTTTAGCACAGTAGATAAAACACAAATAAAAGGACAAACAAATGGCAATAACATTTCCAGGTAGCCCGACCTTAAACGACACACATACTGTTGGCAATATTACTTGGACCTGGAATGGTTCGAGTTGGACAGCCGCACAAGCAGGATCAACTTACGGCGATACAAACGTTGCAACGTATTTAAATGGTAACTTAGACACACATATTCTGCCAGATACTAATTCAACATACGATATTGGCAGTGCTGAATACAAAATTAGACATTTATATCTAAGTCAAAACAGTTTAAAATTTGTCGACGAAACTAACACAGAATTTTCATTAGGTGCACCTGGCGGTGTACTTACTTTTAATGGTGAAGCTGTAGGCGGAGGCGGAGGTCTACAAACTCGTGCTAATATTGGTGCACAAACAACAAGTATTAATGATAGTGTAGAAGAAGATTTAGATATTACCGGATATAAAAGTTATGGACTAATAGCAGTTACAACAACACATGCAGCAAGAGTTAGAATTTACACAACAGATGCTGCTAGATTAGCAGATGCTGCTAGACCGGAAGGTACAGATCCAACATCAGATGCAGGTGTAATAGCAGAAGTAATTACAACGGGTGCAGAAACTGTCGTACTAAGTCCAGGTGTGTTTGGGTTTAACAATGAGGGTACACCTACTACTGCTATACCTACTAGAATTACAAATAAAAGTGGCGGTGCTGCAGCAATATCAGTCACATTAACTGCATTACAACTGGAGGCATAAGATGGAATTATTCCAAGTCACACTCAAACGTGGTGAAGACATCCAAGCATTTTATGACGATATGGAAACACCAGGCGGTGCTCTACACATTCCAGATAGGAGTGTTGCTTGTGAGGACAGACGACCAACTTCAAGAACCACAGGCTATATGCTCACAATGGAAGAAGCACAAGAAGTTGCCGCTGATGATCGTGTGCAACAGGTGATGCCGCAATCAGTTTTAGATAGAGATATCACAATCTCAGAATCAACTTACACAGGTAGATTTGACAAAAGCCCTGCTGGTCTTGCCACAGGCACACAAACATTCACAAGAGCAGACGGCACA
>Ga0255782_10001299_pt1 | contig 21818 bp, 15 predicted proteins | sample 101ome_26_FD_179980 | JGI IMG/M metagenome (GOLD analysis project Ga0255782, IMG submission 179980) | Coastal salt marsh microbial communities from the Groves Creek Marsh, Skidaway Island, Georgia - 101408AT metaG (version 2) | ecosystem: Environmental > Aquatic > Marine > Intertidal zone >...
GCGTGTTGAAGAAGTTCGCCCGGTTCGAGTCCGTCGACGCGTACAACGCCGCGGTGAGAATGATGAACGCCGCGAGAGACGCGAACGTGAAACAACCGAGCGAGATCGAGTTGGTGGGAGAAGTCCAACCGCAGTTTGATTTTCACGAAGTGCCCGCATATATGATCGACGCCGGCGTGCGTCGCGCCGTCGCTGCGCGAGGCACGAACGAACGGAAACGCGAGCTCGCCGTCGCTGAGGGACGCGAACCGCACAAGTACACGTTGCACGAGCGCTCGGAAACGGGATCGACGACGCTTCGGTGCACGTTCGGGGCGCATCAGAAAGGGATCAAGCACGTTCGTCGCGCACACGACGCCTCGAAGACGTGTCTCTTGAACTTCGACTATCGTGCTCACGCCAAATCCGCCGTCCGCCAACTCGGCACCATCAAGATTAAGGAGCGCAAAGTGGGCGATCTCGATTCGAAGATTCGATTCGACGTTTTCAACGCGCCAAAGCAACTCGTCCAGAAGGAAGACGTGACGTTTGAGTTCGACAAGCGCCGGAACCGGTGGTACGCGTGTTTCGTGTACGACGACGAGACGACGCCTGGTTGCGACGTCTCCGTCGAACACGGCGACGTCGCGGTCCTCGATCTCGGACTGACGCCGCCCGCGACGGTGTTTTCGCCGACGACGAGTGCCGTGTACAATCCGTTTCCGACCGATTTCGATGCAAAGAGGCTCGCGAAGTGGCGCGCCATCGAAAAACTGCAAAAGGCAATTTCAACGAGAAAGTGGGCGAGGTTGCGAAAAGAAGTAGGAGTCGAGATTTTTCGGCGTCCGAGACACAAGTACAGACGAACGACACAACGAATGAAGGCGACGCTCGCGAGAAAACATTTGAACTTTGTGGAGTGGGTCAGGAATGTACACCAGTCGGTCGCGAACCATCTCGTTCGCGAGTATGACTTTGTTGGGTGTCCACCCTTGGACGGGAACTTTTTCGCCAGACACGCGAACGACACGACGCGAGAAAAAGCAATCAAGCGACGGTCGCGACGGAAAACCCAGGGCCAAGCGCTTTCGAAATTCACGAAAACGCTTCAGAACGCCGCGTATCGAGACGGCAAAGTCATCGTTACCGATCGCGCCATCGAATCTGGTACGTCCAAAACGTGCGGCGACTGCGGTGCTTGGAACGCCAATCTCGGCTTTGCGAAGACGTTCGAGTGTCACGAGTGTGGATTGAGAATCGATCGAGATATGAATGGCGCTCGAAACAACACCCTCCAGCTCCTCGCCGACGGTGGATTCGGTCGACAAATGTGAACAAAATCAACCACCCCCTCGTGAGCGCATGACACGCTTACATCAGTGAACGCAACGGGGACTCGGCGAAACCGACGACCCAGCGGGACACAAAATCAAGTCTAGGAGCAATAGCACCAACCTTGTAGTCATTGTTTTTGACATCTCTCCGTCTTCGTTCATGCCGAAGCCGTCGACCGACAGCGGCGAAAACAGCAGTTGGATGCGCCTAAAGACGACGCATCCGCGTCGAACCTTCCGGTCGTAAGACCACTTCTTGTCGACAGTGTTGAACGTCGCGACGAACAGGTCGACCTCGATGTCGTCGTCCGTCTTTCGACTTCCGGCGACGAAGAGACGATCGCGCGTTCGTCTTTCGACTTCCGTGAGTTGGTTAATCAGTCGGTTTGCGTGACGCTTGCCGTCGACGTGCCGCGTCAGCGGCTGTCCCCTTGTCGCAACGGGGTCCGTTTCGCGCCTTTTTTTGCTCTTCCGCGACTTTTGCTCGCTTTCCACTCGCTCAACACCGTTGCGTTTGTTACGTTTTCCCATCTGTAGCATTTTTTAATTCGTCAGTCGAGCGTTTTTTTTGCGTTTTTGTCCGCATCGCGACATCGCGTGCTCTGGTCCATCGGGTGGCGCGCGACGCGCGCTCGACGCGCGCGCGCGCGTAAAGTAATGCGCGCATTTACGCGCCGTTCGCCGCCGGCCCGCGCGCGCGGCGAGTCGCACGCGCGACGCCGTCTCGATCTAGACGTCGAACGCATCGATCGCATTCGATTGAGCGACGTCGAACGCATCGACGCGCGTCGGCGCCGCCGACGAACGCACGCGCGCGCGCGGACGCATCGTTGCACGCACCTTTTCTTTGAGTACGTTTTCGAGTTTTTTCCGTAGCTTTTCTTCGAGTCGCGCGCGTCCCGTACTGATCGCGATCGCGAAACGGCGTGAAACGCTTCACCACTAACAACTAACAACGGGAAACGCTTCACGTCGTGAAAACGCTTCACGTCTCGCGCCCGCTCGAGCGACGGCACTTTCGAGCGCACAATCCGTGCGTCGTCCTTCGTGATTCGCCTCCAAGAGCGCGAGAGCGCCATGCGACACAGGCGCCAGCGGCGTCAGTGGAAGACGAAACGGCGCGAGTGCCGTATTTGCGGCGTGCAGAAGAGCGCGAGAGGTTTACGACTGTTTAGCCGCGATTTAGTGGGCAAGCGACTCACAGATGTTGTGCACATCTCAGGCATCGCGAAAAACGCGAACAAGTGCTATCGAAATCTCGCGCGACTCCCGCTCGAAACCGCGATTCAACCAGACGACGCCGTCTGTCTCCTGTGCGCGAGGTCGCAGCACGGGGTGGAACTCGTCTTCCGGCTTGATACTGTCGCTACCGACGCCGAACGGGTCGAGCAACTGGCGAACGAACTTCGAAAACCCGAGCACGCGCTCGTTGTCCTCTGGGGAGATGCGAGACTCGAGATGATCGAATGGGAGGGGTCCGAACAAACACAAGTTCCGCGCCGCGTCGGTCTTTGGTGGCGCGGTGTTCTCGGCGACCGCAACGGCGCTCGGCTAGCGGAACTCGAGGAGTGCGCGTCGCAAGACGCGGCGTTGAAGCGCGACCTCGACGAGCTCTTCGCGCGTACGCTCCCTCATCAGGTCGAGACGTATTCGCGCAGAGTTATTATTATGCAACGGCACGTCGAGTCGGCGTGCGGTGGGTACGTGCCGCGGGCGCACGACACGGCACAGCTCGCCGGGTGGAGCGAAGAGGGCGCTCCGCCAGAGAAAGTGCTCGTGGGCTTTTGGTACCGTGACTTCGTCCAGCGCAAGATCGGCGATCGCCTCCGCGCGGCCGTCACGGAGCCGGCGGTTCTGGCCGCGCTCGACTATCTCGAGCAGCAGCCGCCGCGACCTCGGCCGCCTCAGCAGCGTATGGAGGATACTCGAAAAGTCGTCATCTTTGCGAAGCACGTTGAGGAGAATTGCCATGGTAAGCTGCCGCGGACAAAAGATTGCGCCGAGCTCGAGGGATGGGACCATGAGAACGCCGGGGCAGCACGTGTTCAAGTCGGCCAATGGTGGTACGATTTCACCACCAAAAACGACGGCGCTCGGAAGAAGCGCGTCGTCGAGGCCGCGGCACGCGACGACGACACGGCGACCCGAGCGGCGTTGCAGTACTTGGCGACGTGCGAGAAGCGAAACCACGGTGAATGTGACGTGGAGGGTGACTCGCGGAGAGTACGCATTCTTGCGAAGCACGTTCAGGAGACATGCCATGGCAAGCTGCCGCGGACAACAGATTGCGCCGAGCTCGAGGGATGGGACCATGAGAGCGCCGGGGCAGCACGCGTTCAAGTCGGCCAATGGTGGTTCAATTTCACCACCAGAAACGACGACGCTCGGAAGAAGCGCGTCGTCGAGGCCGCGGCACGCGACGACGACACGGCGACCCGAGCGGCGTTGCAGTACTTGGCGACGTGCGAGAAGCGAGACTACGGTCTATTTGACGTGGAGGGTGACTCGCGGAGAGTACGCATTCTTGCGAAGCACGTTCAGGAGACATGCCATGGTAAGCTGCCGCGGACAAAAGATTGCGCCGAGCTCGAGGGATGGGACCATGAGAGCGCCGGGGCAGCACGTGTTCAAGTCGGCCAATGGTGGTACGATTTCACCACCAAAAACGACGGCGCTCGGAAGAAGCGCGTCGTCGAGACCGCGGCACGCGACGACGACGAGGCGAAGACCCAAGAGGCGTTGCAGTACTTGGCGACGTGCGAGAAGCGAGACGAAAAGAAACGATCCCGATGAACGACGAACACGTACGATGAATTATAAATAACAAGCCTTGTAATGATACGTGTTCGAATGAAGCTCGTCGCCGCTTCACCCATGTCGCCGTACCAGCCGAGTGCAAATGGCACGAATTCGCTGAGCGGCGCCGCGTTGGTGAGGTCGAACACAATCTTAACGCTGTCGTCAAAACTAAAAAGACAGGCCCGAAGCGCGTCCCCTCGCATCGTTCACGTTCTCTTCCGATGGCGTACCACAACCTTCGATTACAAAAAACAATTTCTATGGGCGTGCACGAGCACGCGAACAAGTCCTCTACTAACGCGGTGTATCGTCGTATCGATCGTCGATTGATTTCATTCATAGCGGTTCGCCGTCGGCGAGGCATGTGTCGATGTGGGCGTTAATTTCGTTGTTGAGCATCGTCGCTGGAAATTTCAGACCGCACACGCAACACGTCTTCGCCGCGCTGGCGGCGATTGTGAAAGGGTTCGTCGATTTCTTGGTCTTTTTCGAGCGCCCATCGTCGTCCGTCGCCGTTAAATCCACCGGCGAGCTTTTCGTCTTCGTCGTTTTCATCGTCTTCGTGTTCGTCGTCTTCGTCACCGCCTTCACGCCGCCGAAAAAGTCTACGATGGTCTTTGTTTTTCTGAAACACTTTGCGAACGAAACCGGGTCGATCGCCGTCGGGGCTTCGACGGTGACGCCCAATATGGCGTTCAAGTTTTCGTCGCCGTCGCCGTCGAGCAGCGCCAACGACGACGGATCGGTAAACTTCTCCGCCCATTGCATTTCAATCGTTTCTTTGACGTGTGGCAACAGCGAAGCGGGGTAGCGCAGACCTATCACCTTGCGTTTGTCGCTGCCAACGACTCGCACCGTCCGCATGCCACGATCCGCGCGGCTGAATTGCCGCGCGTGTCTTTCGAGCACTCTCTCGAGCTCGCCCCAGCACGACACGACGGCGCCGCTGATGACTGTGCAATCAACTGTTCGCTTGCCCGCCGAACACAAGCCACCCATCGCCATTTTAACTTGACAATTTTCACCGTGCATGCAATTCTTCTCCGTGAGATCGTAAACCGCTTTCCATGCGTTTTCCGCGTCGCTCGGCGATTGGCACATCGTGTACTTTTGGCGCAACTCGTCGTACTCCATCTCAAATAAACTCGCCCCCGTATTTGGACGGTACAACATGAACAAGTTCCTCGAGCCAGGCTTGCTGAGAGCGAGGACGACCTGGGCGCGTCCATACATTTCGCGTTTCATCAAATAGAATCCATCACGTTCGTGACGCTTGTTCTTTTCCAGAATTTCCGCCGCGCGGTCGTACGAAATGCCGCGGTCAATGAACACCTTTGTCGAGACCAACGTCTGTCCGTGGTAAGGATCCTTCAAAATGACGTTCGATGCGTCGTCGATGCGAATGGACGAACCGCCGAGATCACTCACGCCTTCGGTGTATTTCCCCTCAGCCTTTGCGAGCTTGATTTCACAATCCAAAATTTCATAGAAATACGCGAAGAAGACGTTTTGCACCTTCGTCGGCAAACCGAGCAAGCGGTTTAAAAATTTGCGAACGTCACCCAAATCTTTGTTGCCGTAACCGATTTCTTGTAAAAGCGTGGTTTCCTCGACAGAAAAGCCATCGTTGCGCAAGCCTACTTGAACGCCGAGTTCTAGAAGCGCTGAGCGAAGCTCGACTCTGCACTTCTCCCACGTCTTCGGAACCGTCTCGCCTTGAAAGTCTTTTTCGCTCACGTGCGACAGAATGCCTTCGAACGTCACACCCTTTGGAAGTTGCGCGTCGTAGTTGACGAGCGCCTCGTACATCTTTTTCAACGCCTGTCTTCCGAGAGATGAATCGAGATTTCCATCCGATAAATCGATCCCCGTCGCTGCTCGTCGATCGCCTCGCGTGAGCGCACCGAGGCTTTGCAACCTTCTCGCCACCGCCGCAACGAATCGCCGTTCGCCGCCGATGTTCGTCGAGCACATGACATACACGGGTCCGGACGTTTGATTCGAACGATGCGTTCGGCCTAGTTGTTGAATCGCCTTGTCCGCGCTCCAAGGAAGCTCAATGGTAATGTGCGTGCGTCGGCGAGTGTTCTTGGCGCCTTGCGAGGCGTGCAGTGAAATTCCGGTGCTCGCCGCGTCGGAGATAATCGCGACCAGCTTCTTACCTTCCATGAATGCGTTCTTCTCCGATATGTTGACGCCTATCACGTCGTTCTCACCGCTCAAGCTCGTACCTTTGCGAGACGCGGTCGATCCCCGAGATTCATAGATCAATCTACTTCCTCTCCGAACGATTCGACCGCTTCTTCCCGTCAGTTCGGCGACTTGATCGGCGCCGCCGAGGCCGTCGATGAGCGCGTCCAAAAAGTTGTCTGGGAGTTGCATCTGGCAAACCTTCTTGATCAGTTCCTCTCTGGCGTCGACGAGCTCTTGATCGACCATCACCGGCGCGTCGGTGTGAAAGCGACCAGAGTACTCGGCGCTTCCGTCGTCGACCCAATCAGGAGGCAGCTGCCTCTCCGCAGCGGCGCCATCCGACGCGCCTCGTATTTCCGTCGGAAAGTGCGTGGATAGAAAGCTCACCAGCATTTCGCGCGTCGTAGATAAAAATCCCCACTGCGTGACGTCCTCTCCAAACTTCAAATCAGCCGACGCGTCTTGCGATTCGCCCGTCGTCTGTAAACCGATGACGACGCAATGCCCGCGCGCGATCGCCTCGTTCGCTTTCGCGATAACCTCTGGAACCTTCATACTAATACACAACAATTTGAAGAAGCGTTGATGGACGCTCCAATACGCGCTCCATATATTTTTCTTCTCAACGCCCGTCCTTCGAGCAGCTTCGATGCACGCGCTTCGAATGAGTGAAATCATACCGCATGCGTCGTCGTACATTATGCGCTGATCCGTCGTAAGCATCACCACGTGTTGTTCGAATTCTGCATCCTTGAACGATAAGCCGCGACTGACGTACTTCCCGCTCGCCTTCATCTCCATGGCGAGCATCTCTAAAAATCCAACACCTCGCGATTTCATGCTCTCTATGAAAGCTTCTGAACTTTTGAAGGGCGTCCCTTGTCCCCAAAATCCCAATCTCGACAAATAGCTCATGTGCCCAACCTCGGAGATTCCCGTCGCGCTCGCGTAGACGACGCGAGCTTTCGGACATCGATCCTGAATGGCTATGACCGCCGCCGCGACTTTACTTCCAGACTCTGAGGATGCGCTGAAATTCTTCGCCTTGTGACACTCGTCGAAGACGATGACGCCGTCGGCGTCGGCGCCGCCGAACCAATCGATAATCTGATCTAAACGATTCTTCTTTTGCGTCTTGCTCACCAGAGTGCTGTACGTGGTGAAGAGCACCCCCTCTTTATAATCTTTCGACAGCCCGAACGCGCGCGTTTCGCGATCGAGTTCTTGACACGAATTGATCACCTTCACCGTGCACCCGAGGTCGCCCAAATCGCGCTCCGCGTCGCGATGTAAATCGGCCGAACTCGATATCCACACGGCTCGGCGACGCCCGCGAACGTAGTTATCTATGATAATTCCGCTGATCTGTCTTCCTTTACCAACTCCGGCGCCGTCGCCAATCATGAAACCGGAACGCTTACCATCCGGCGCGAATTCGCAGTGTTTTTGGCACGCGTACAAGATGCCTTCGAGCTGGAGTTGACTGAGTTTTCCATTCTCCACGAACTCGTCTCCCAACGCGTCGAAGAGAGGATACTTGGCCGGCGGAAGATCTATACTCGCCAACGACGCCGCCTCGGCGATGTCCCCTGGATGAATCTTTCCTCGCTGCGTCGCGAAAGAAGAAGAAGAAGAGTCGCTCGCTCGCCGTCAGTCTCGTCTCGTCTCGTCTCGTCTCGTCTCGTCGCCAATCTCTCAAACTCTCTTCCTCGTGTGCGCGCGCGCGTCTACGCTCGCGCGCACCTTGATCGAGGTACACGCGTATCCGCTAAACACTTCCCCCACCACCTCGCTCACGCTCTCCTGCGCGCCGAGCCCGTCGTTTCCTCCTCGCTCGCTCGCCGGCAACTCGACCGCGACGTCCTCAGCCATCGACCTCGCTCCACGACGCGACGGACGCGCGCGACGGCGACGACGGCGAAGACGGCGAAGACGACGACGAACTCGATGTCCGACGACCGACCGACTCGACCGACGCGCGTCGCGCGGTGTCGTCGTCATCTCATCTCGCTCGGCTGTCGATCGAATTCGAAAAAAAACGACGCGACCGACCAGACCACCGCGGTCGAGGCGAGAGGAAGAGGCGTGGAGACAGAGTTCGACGCGAGCGCATGCTCGCGAGGTGGACGCGCCAGGGTCGGCATCTCGGACACCGTCTCGCGCGCGCGGTCGCGGTCGAGGAGGCGAGAGGGAGAGGCGTCGGCGGCGGCGGCGGCGGCGTCATGGCTGAAGATGTTTCGAGCGGCGAGCGCGAGGGGTCGACGCGACCGTGGTGGCGACGACCGACGCTCGTGACGACGCGAACGGTGGGAACGAACGCGGGAAGTGGTGAGGCGTCGAGCTCGGGAGTTGATGAACGCGCGGCGGTTGAGGCGAAAGAACGCGTCCAGAGTAGCGTGTTGGCAACCTTTGGGAGCTGGTTCGCGCAACGAGGCGGTGAGATACACGCATCGGTGAGGATGGTGTACCGTCCGGGCGCCGGGTGGGCGCTCGAGGCGGACGGCGAGATCCCGGCGGGTGAAAGATTGGTGTTTTTACCGACGGCGCTCACGTTGGGGTGTGGGACAAACGTGGTGAGCGAGCCGCTGCGTCGAGTCGTCGAAACGGTCCCCGACGAATTTTGGTCTTCGCGGCTCGGACTCGTACTATTGCGTGAACGCGTCGCGGGGCAACACTCGCCGTTCGCACCGTACATAAATTTATTGCCGTCTGTGCACGAGGGTTCGCCGACGTTTTATCCACCAGATGCCATTCGTGAGCTGCAATACGCTCCGTTGATTTCGCAAGTCGCCCGACGCGGAAAATTTCTCGCCAGCTTTGCGGGGAAAGGCTTGACGATAGATGACGGCGCGGATTACGTGAACGAATCTCATCCGGAGCGCCGGCGCGTGGAGATGACGATCGATGCGAACGCGTTGGGATGGGCATCGGTGTGCGCGAGCAGTCGCGCGTTCAAAATGTTTGGACGTACGCCTCTCCTCTTTCCAGTGATTGACGTGTGCAACCATTCGTTTGAGCCGTCCGCCAAAGTACAGTCGGTCGACGGAGGCGTGGAATTGGTGACGACGCGACATCTCAAGGCGGGCGAACCGATCGAGCTTAGCTATGGAAACCTCTCCAACGATGAACTCTTACTCGACTACGGCTTCATCGTGGAAAACAATCCATTCGACTCGGTGAAACTCAGGTGGGATCTTAAACTCATTCATCTCGCTCGCGAAATCGGTGGATTAGCCACCGCTCCGATCGGAGCAGCCGTGGTGGAGAAAGACGGCGTTCATAGCGCGTCGCCTGCGAGTGGTGACGACGCCGAAATACCTTTGACGTCGTGGCAAAAGGCGGCGATGGAGAGAATCGGACTCGGCGCAAACGACGAGTTGCGAGTCCGACCGAGCGGCGAAGTCATGGATAAGAAAGCGCTCGCGGCTCTTCGAGTTTTATATTCTAAGTCTCCGGCGGAAGCATCGAGAGCGGCGGATGCTCCGTACGGCGTATTGAACACAGAGGTGGTGTCGCGAGACACTGAAATCAAAGCGCTGCGCACAGCGATGTCGCTCGCGGCGCTCGCCACGGGCAACTTCCCGACCAACCTCGCGCAGGACCACGAAATTTTACGCTCGGCAAAGTCGCCCCAGGCTGCCCTGGCGATTCGCTTCCGAATGGAAAAGAAGAAAGTGCTGCGCGGCTGCATGTCGCAACTCAACAAAGCCATCGAACGCGCGGTGGCGTCGGCGTAATAGACGTCTCAGCGACGAGACCACTCCCGAAAACGCTTAAAAATATAATATAAAAGGACATCCTCGATGGCCCAGAAACCGTCTCCACGTCCGTCCGTCGTCCACAAGTCCCGTCGAAAACGCGCGCACGCGTAAACCCTAGCAGACCGCCGCCGACCTGTCCATCGATGCTCGAACTGAAGATAAAAAGTCTTCCAACGGTAATGCGCGCGACCGAAAAGACGACGCCGAGCGCGTGTCCCGGACGCGCGCGCGCGCGCGTCGAGACGGCGAACCGCGAGATGAGTGAATACACCTCGACGGACGCGCCCGCGACGGCGAAGGCGAGCGATGCGGGCACGTCGGTGCGACGGCAATTGAGCCGCGGTTCCTCAACGTTCAAGAAGTCGACGAGTGCGCTGCAACGGATGTTTACGGGCGCTCGTAAGACGATGCAACGGTCGCTCGGTGTGGATGATGCCGAAGACGACACGCACACGTGTTTGGTTTTGCACGGATGGCGGAGCAACGCGAGCGTGAGCGCAGTTCACGTTCGTCGCTTGCGTCTGCTCACGCATTACTCGAAGGCGCACTGCGTGAACGCGACTATGCAGGCTCCGCACGCGGCAAACGAAGCGACGGGCGTCTTGTACGATGGTCCCTGGTACTCGTGGGTCGACGCAATGGATGATTCGTATCCCGAGCATGAGCGAATCGAGGCGCTGTTGGTTGCTCTCAAGTCCATCGTACGATTCGTTCGCCATCACGGGCCGTACCGGTGCGCCGTGGGTTTTTCTCAAGGCGGCGCATTGATTTCTCTACTTTCGAACGAAGCCGTTTTACGCGCCCTCGGCGTGGAGAGCGGTTTCTTATGGGATCGATCGATCATTTGCTGCGGTGCGTCGTCTTCTCTCGTCGCCTTGGCGGAGAAAGCGCTCGGAATCGACTCGCTCGCAAGCTGCAAGTCGTCTCTGCCTTCGCTTCACATTTTTGGATTTCAAGACAAATTCAAACCACAAGGTGAAACCCTCATGGAGACGTTTGAGACGTTCGACGGGAACCAGAATTTGCTTCGTCACTGTCTATACTTTGACGCCGGGCACACCGTTCCGGCGTCGCTGGAGACGGATGTCGGATTCACAGAAGAAGTTCGAGCGTGGCGCGAGACGCCGTCGAATGCTGGCGAGAATGTCATCTTCGCGCCGGACGTCGAACAGTTTGGGATCGATTTGGATTACGTCTCGTTAAAGTACAACACGGTCTCCGAATCAATGCGACGAGAGATGGATGTTGAGAGAGGTGAAGTCGACGCGGGCGAGAGAGCGCAGACGAATATGACAACCTTCGCGACCATCGAGTCGTTGTGTTCGGCTCCTGACGTAGCGCAAACGAGAATGACGCCAAGCGACAATAAATTAATGTACGATGTCAGTACCGCGAGTCTGGTCGTTTGCGAGACGAAGGATGACTCTCACAAGCACGACGTTCTCGAGTTTCTTTCCCTCGCACCGAAAGAGTCTCCTCTTCTTTACGATCTCAACGGCGCGAGAATGACGTACGGTCAGGCAGCTGATTTCATCACATCGGGGGATGGGGACTTGCGGAAAATTGGCGTGCATCAAGGTAGTGTTCTCGCATACAACGTTCCTCCGGGTCCAGTCGGTGCTCTAGCCTTCTTGGCGGCGGCATCGCAGTGCACCGCCGTCCCTTTAGATCCAGGAATCGCTGAAGAGGACGCATTCGAAGCGCTCACATCGTGCCGCGTGTCCGTCGTAGCTTTGTTTCGAGGAACAGGCACCGATGCGATCGAAAAAGCGGCGAGTCGAGCAAATATACCGATCAAATGGTTGGCCATATCGAACGAGGGCAACGCTCGGGCGGGTTCGTACGCGCCGGAAGCTCCGGAAACTCCGAGCGGACCCGTGCTGCGAAAAGGCGCCGAAGAGGTCGGACTCCTATTGAGGACTTCCGGAACGACGTCAAAGTCGAAAGTCGTACCGTTGGTCATCGGATCTCTCACCAACAATGGGGCGACGCTCTCGCGGTCGCTTCAACTCACGTCGGAGGATGTGTGCATCAACGCGATGCCTTTGTTTCACATCGGTGGGCTTTCGTGTTCAATTTTGGCCACTATCGCCGCGCACGCTTCCGTCATTTGTTGCCCAAAATTCAACGCACAGGAATTTTACGACACGATCACGACGACGGAAGCGGTTAAACCAACATGGTATTCTGCGATTCCGACGATCCATTTGACGGTTGTGCAGTATGGAACCGCAGTTTCGCGAGGAACGCCTCCGGCTCATTCGTTGCGTTTCATTCGGTCCGGCGCGGCGGCGCTCAGCCACGCCGACGCTCAAAAGCTGCACGATTTTTGGGGATGTCCAATCATACCGACGTACAGCATGAGTGAACAAATGCCCATTTCTGGAAAGAACGTCAACTTACCGCTCGAGGATCGTGTAGATACCGTCGGTCAGCCCCTCTCGTGTTCGCTCGCTCTCGTCGGCGACGGTCACTGTAGACTCACGGCGCCGTTCGGGCAGCGCGGCGAACTTTCCATCAGCAGCTCTGACGTGATGAGCTCGTATCAAGACGCCGAGGAAGCGAATAATAAGACGTACTTTTATATCGGCGACAAACGTTTTTTGAGAACGGGTGATATCGCGAAAATGGACAAGGATGGTTTCATCTATCTCACTGGACGCAGCAAGGAATTGATAAAGCGCGGAGGAGAGCAAGTCAGTCCTCTGAAAGTGGAAGCAGTCTTGGTTCAGCATCCATTTGTGCGCGTCGCCGTCGTGTTTAGCGTTCCATCTCCGTTATGGGGAGAGGAGGTGGGTGCGGCGATCGTGCTCGAAGATGACTGCGAAGGCGACGAGGCGACCGCGCTGTCTTCCATCAAGTCGATGATGAACTCTTCGAAGGAGTTGTCGAGGTTTGAAATACCCGTGTATTGGAAGATTGTCGCCGATGACGACTTGCCTAAAACTTCGACAAAAAAGTACAAGCGCGCGGGCTTGGCTGATATTTTGGGCATCGGCGATGAGTCAAGAGCGCGAGCCTGCTCCATCAAATCGGGCGCCCGATCGAAACCCGCGGCGACGTCGACGGCTCTGGGCGGTTTACGCTACTGCATGGCTGTCGGCGTCATGTTCAATCACATCGGCGCCGTGTGGCAAGGTGAAGACGAACGGAATCCTCTCACCTACGGTCCTGCGTGGTGGTCGGCGAAGGCGACGACGTTTTATTTTCCAGCCACGACGTTCTTTGTGCTCGGAGGTTACACGCTCAGCGCCGCGTTGAACGGGAAAGAGGTGAAAAAAGGAACGTGGCTATCCTTCTACAACTCGCGGTACCAGAACCTCTTTCCTCTGTATCTCTTATCCTTACTCTTCGGACTGATCAACGTTCTCGTCGTCTGTCGTCCAAGCACGTTCAGTAGCGAGTTCAGTTGGCAACCGCATCCGGACACGCTGACGTTGTCGTCGGGAAGACTCGCCCAGTGCCAGACGGGACCCGTCGAGATGCCGTACGGCGCGTGGCTCTTCATGACGATTGTGGTTTTTTCGCTCGGATTACAAACGTGGTTCCCACTCTGGCTGCTCAGTTCATGGTTCATGTACTACACGTGGTTCAACGGCGTGTATTACTTCATCATCTTGGTCTTCCCGATGATGCACAACGCGCTCGCCCGCGTCAAGGGAGATTTGAAGGCTGTGAATAGATGGTTCATGATTTATTCTGCCGCCGCTTTCGCCACCGGTGGGCTCTTGGGGTTGTATTACGCGTTTCCATCATGGCAGGAGCACAGCGACGTGCACAAAGCGAAAAGCTGGAAGGAGAACGCGCAAAACATCTACGCGTTGTCGACGATGATGTTTCCTCCGTACTGGGTGCCGTGCGTCGGAACGGGTATGGTTGGCTACTTTTGGTTCGATGCGGTGCGCCCCGCCGAGTCGCACAGACGCGTCCTGTACGGTCACATCACGGATGGATTGACTCTCGCCTTCTTTGCGTTTCATCTCGCACACTTTCTCGATAAAAATTGGCCGTATCCCACAAACGTAACCGGAAAGATGTGGGAAGTCGTCCCCGAAGAACATCACAACTGGGCCACTGGCATCAAGAGATACGTTTGGTCGGTCATGATCACGCGACTGTATTCTCCTCTCATCGCCGTGTGGGTTACCCTGGTCTCGATCCCGGGTGGAAGCGTCACCACGAGGCTTCTGGAAACGAATCTGCTCACCAAGGTACTCGGTCCGACGAGTTACGGGTGCTTTTTGTTTCATCAAATTATCGGTCAGTGGTACTGGTGGGCGACTCGAGTCGGGAACGGGGTGCCGAGACCCGACGTCGGCGATAAAACGAGCTGGTCGTGGTGGGCGTACCCCAAGGAATATTACTGGTTTTCTCCGCAACCACTTCCAGTGGCGTGGTACGAATTCTTCTTCGTCGTCGGTCTGGTGACGTGCTTCTCCGCCGTGGCCGATCGCTTCCTCATCACGCCGCTGACGGTGATGTGGGTCAAGTTTATCAACTTTTTCCAGAACATCATATGGCCGGGCTCGGTGCAGACGAAGGGCGTCGACGGCGGAAAACTCTCGGCGGAGGAATCCGTCGTCGGCGCCGTCGCCGCGTTGACGGGCGTCGACGAGCGCATCTCTTTGGATGACTCATTCGACGAGATAGGTCTCGTCTCCGTGGGATTACCCGTCTTGGTCGGCTTAATCAACGCCTCCGAGCCAGTGGCTGTCATTTCGGCCCAGGAAATCGCTCACTGTCAAAATCTTCGGGCCGTCGTCGAAGTCGTCGAACGCAAGCGAATGCAAGCGGAAAACTCCGCCGGCGTCGGCCGATTCGACGACGGCGGGTCAGCGCATCGCTCGCGTCACTAACGAGAAGCTCTCTTAATCCTCTGTGAATCACGCATTGTGTACTTCGCGCGTTCCCGTCTCCTTCCCGTTCCTCCCCGTCTCCTCCTCCCCCTCCCCCTCCCCGCCCCTCGCCTCGCCTGGGAGCCCGACCGACCCCTCGTCCGTCACAATTCGTTCGTCCGTTCGTCATGAAGTACACGGTGACGAAAGATGCGGAGGCCGAGATCGAGTTCGAGGGCAAGGAAGGGATGGCCGGAGAGACGCCGAGAACCGTCGTCGAGGTGCGTCCGTCCGACGTCGCGTCTCCGCGCGCGAACGCGACGACGATGATGATGATGCGTCGGATGAATTTATCCGAATTATATCGCGTCGCGATGGATGACGACGAACGGTCGATCGGTCGCGCGCGATGCGCCCGCGAACGCGCTCTCGAGACGACCGATCGATGACGATCGACGCGATGGAACGACTGACGACGTCTCGGCGACGCGCGCACGCGCTTCGACGACGCGATGCGTAGGTGTTCAAGACCGCCGCGGAGGGCGAATTGAAGAACAAAATGGCGCTCAAGGCGTGCACGGGGGAGACGTGGACCGTGAAGGAGTACTACGACGATTGCGTGAAAACGGCGAAATCGTTCGTGTACCTCGGCGTGGAGCGCAATGATTCCGTGTGCATCTTGGGTTTTAACTCTCCGGAGTGGCTCATGTCGAACATGGGCGCCATCATGGCGGGTGGCTTCGCCGCGGGCATCTACACGACGAACGAACCGGCGGCGTGCGAATTCATCATCAGCGATTCCAGCGCGCGAGTCGTCGTCGTCGACGGTCAAAAGCAATTGGATAAGATTCTCTCCATCCGAAAGAATCTGCCCAAGTTGAAGGCGATCGTCATGTATCGCGACGAAACGTTTAGCGATCCCGAGGGCGCCAAGGATTCCTCCCTCGCCAAGGTGTACACCTGGAAGGATTTCTTAAAGCTCGGTGAGACGACGAGCGACGCCGAGCTCCAGGGTCGCATCGACGCTCAAAAGCCCGGTCACTGCTGCACGCTCATCTACACCTCGGGCACGACCGGTAACCCGAAGGGTGTGATGATTTCTCACGACAACGCCGTGTGGACGGCAAAATCCAACGTCTTGCACAACAAAGCCATCACCGCCGGCGATCTCCGAGTCGTGTCGTACTTGCCATTGTCCCACATCGCAGCTCAAATCGTCGACATTCACTCGCCTCTCATCTGCATCGTCGATTTTAAGAAGCCCGCCGCCGTGCACTTCGCTCGTCCGGACGCCCTCAAGGGAACGCTCAAGGACACGCTCATCGAGGCCAAGCCGACGGTGTTCTTCGCCGTGCCCCGCGTGTGGGAAAAGATGATGGAAGCGATGCAAGCGAAAGCCAAGGGAGTCACCGGTTTGAAGAAAAGCATCGCTGGTTTCATGAAAGGCAAGTGCGCTCAAACGCACGCGGCGTCTCAAGTTGGCGCCACCGTCGGCAAACCGTTCCTCGGAGGCCTTGCGGCGTCCTTCATGAAGAAGAAGGCGCACGCCGCTCTCGGTCTCGATCAAGCGCGCGTTTGCCTCACCGGTGCGGCGCCGATCATGAAGCACACCCTCGATTACTTTGGTATGGTCGGCATCCACATCCTGGAAGTGTACGGCATGTCTGAAAACACCGGCCCTCAGAACGTGTGCCAAACCAACTACTTCAAGGCTGGCACGTGCGGCCGACCGATTCCCGGCGTCGAGATCAAAATCGACCACGTCGCCGGCCGCGATAAGGAAGGCGAGGGCGAAATCTGCTTCCGCGGCCGTCACGTCATGATGGGCTACCTCAACAACATGGCGAAGACCAAGGAAAGCATCGACGAAGATGGATGGTTGCACAGCGGAGACGTCGGCGCCATTGATCCGAAGACGGATTTACTCAGCATCACGGGACGCATCAAGGAGCTCATCATCACCGCGGGCGGCGAAAACATCGCACCGGTTCCGGTTGAAGACGCTATCAAGTCTTTCCTTCCCGCCATTTCCAACGTCATGATGGTCGGAGACAAGAGAAAGTACAACACGATGTTGGTGACTCTGCGACAGGTACCCGAGGGCGAAGGCTTCACGGAGAAGCTCTTCGGAGCTTCGCTCGAAGTTAACCCGAACGTGAAAACCGTCAAAGAAGCCCAAAATGACGCCAAGTGGAAGACGTACATCGAAGAAGGCATCGCCAAGTACAACAAAACGGCGGTGTCGAACGCGCAACGCATTCAAAAGTTTAAAATTCTCGACACCGACTTCAGCGTCCCGGGCGGCGAACTCACGGGCACGCAAAAGCTCAAGCGTCCTTTCGTCGTTGAAAAATACGCCTCCGTCATCGAATCAATGTACTAAATCATTCTCATGCAATCTAAAGTACACTACAACATGAGCATTTCTATAAAACTATGCAATCGTGCAACACGAGGGCTGTCCCTTCTTTGTCAGCTGGACCTCGCTGGGCGTCGTCTCGATGAACTCGTACGTCTGAAGCCTCGTCCTATCAGCCTCTTTGGCTTCCTTCCGAGCGAACTCTACCGCCTGCCTCTTCTTTTCCGCGAGAGACTCGCTCATCCCTGATCCATCATCGCCTTCCAGCCCCGTTTCCACCTGCGACGCGCCCTCGTCCCGTCGCGTTTGCGTCGAATCGCGTTCGCGACGAGACGCCGCGTCCTCCTCTTCAATCCTTCGTCTCTCCGCCTCCTCTCTCTCGACTCGTCTGCGGCGCTCTTCCTCTTCCACTGACTCGCGTTTTTGCCGCTCCTCCTCTTCAATCCTTCGTCTCTCCGCCTCCTCTCTCTCGACTCGTCTGCGGCGCTCTTCCTCTTCCACTGACTCGCGTTTTTGCCGCTCCTCCTCGGCTTTGCGTTTCTCTCGCTCTTCGATCTCCGCGTCTCTCCTCTTTTGCGCCTCGGTCGCCGCCGCGCGCGCGGACTGCTTGTCGTAGAAATCATTCATCGCCTTGGTACTCTCCGCGTGTAGCCTCGAAACGCTCTTCGTGAGCTCTAAAAAGTCTTTCACCATCTTCTCCCCGCGCGGAACCATCCGCAACGGGGCGACAGTCGTCGTTCCTTTACCGCTTTTTGAATTCTTAATCTCCTTCTCATCCGGCAGGTGTACGTCGACGCACGAATACGGAAGTTTATCCAGCGCGTTCTCCCCACCGCCGCCGAATATGTCCAAAAACACCGTCAGGTACGCGTTCGGTGGTAACCCCTCCACGAGAGCCTCTCGGAGTTCGCGACGACTGATTCTCTGCGTCGCGTCGCCGGGGGTGTCAGAGGCGCACAGCGCCGTCTTCTCCGAACCCTTGAAATTCGTGTCGCTCTCGTCCCCGACGACGTCCTGTCGACCCGAGAAATAAAAAAAGAGCGAATCTCCCTCTTTCGCGCCTTGCGAGAGCCATCGACACGCCTTCAGAATGGCTCGCTTTGAGCACACGCGATTAACGGAGCCGTCCGTCGCCCGCGCCTCGGCGTCCTCCACGAGCACCATCAATTCGTCGTCTTCGTCGTATCCGCAGTGTGTCTTCAGGTAATCTCGCATGCGAATCGCATCACTTCCGCGACGTCGCAATCGCCACTCCTCTCGTCCGCACTCTTCGTAATTGACGCCCACGAAGACGCCTCGCCTGCGTCCGACGTTGCGCGCGGGTTTCGCGAACGTCATCCGCTCCGTCTCGATCGCGACGCAGCGATTCGACGACAATCGAATCGAACTCGACGTGCCCGGCGGTAAACGTTGCATCGATCGTTGTTTACTTCGTAAAAACTGTCCCCAACTCGCCGACGTCTGCCCAGTCTTACGTTCCAACGCGTTGAGCGTCGCGCGCGTGAGCAATCCGCCAATGTTGGCGCTCTCTCGCACCCGCTCTCGTTTCCTCGTCGCCACGAATATCCGTCGCCGCGTCGCCCATCGCGCCCGCCGTCGTTCGCGTCTCTCCTCCTCGTCGTCCCCTCCCGCACGCGCGCCCCGTCCGTCGTCGTCGCCGTCGCCCTCGTCCGCCTCAGCCTCGCTCGCGTGCGCATCCGCGGCGAGACCGTCGAGATGGGCCTCGTCTCGATCCCTGCTCGTCGCGAGCACGACGACGACGACACCGTCGCGCGCATCACCGTCACCCTCACCGTCGCCGTCACCGTCACCGTCGCCGCTCGCGCGCATCGGCGCTCGACTCTGCGGACGCCCAACGACACCAAACGACCGAACGGAGTCGTCACGGGGGGCTCTTTGACGGGTCGTGACTCGTGACCCGTCAAAGGCTTTGGCTGTTGCGATTCGTGATGACGGATGGCTCGCGCGCGCGTTCCGTCGCTCGGGAGAGCGCGACGCGACGCTCGGGAGAGCGCGACGCGACGCACGGAGGCGCCGTCGATCGATCGATCGGCGTCGAGGCGGGCGTGACGAGGACGCCGACGCGACATGCCGTCGAAATCCGTGCTCGTGGACCCGCCGCGCGCGCGTCAGCGCGAGGATGCGCCGGGACCGACGGGGACGATCGATGGGGACGATCGAGGCGGCGATAAGAGCATCGCGCGCGAGTGCATGCGGGCGTATTTTTTCGTCGCCGTGTGGATGTCGATATCGATGGCGGTGATCATGTTCAACAAGTGGATCTTGGCGTACAGCGGCTTTCGATACCCGGTGGCGCTCACGATGTGGCACATGGTATTTTGTACGACCCTGATCACGGTGCTCGTGCGCGTGTTCAAGGTGACGAATAGATTGAAAATGTCTCGCCGAGAGTACGTGCGAAAAGTGATGCCGATCGGGTTCTTTTACGCGGCGTCGTTGTGGTTGAGCAACTCGGCGTACTTGCACCTGAGCGTGTCCTTCATACAGATGACCAAGGCGTTGATGCCGGGATTGGTGTACATCGTCGGCGTGTTTTTCCACATGGAGAAATTGACGGCGCGAACGTCGATGAACATGGTCGTCATCGCCATCGGCGTCGCCATCGCGGCGTACGGCGAGTTGAATTTCGACACGCTCGGCGTCACGCAACAGCTGAGCGCCCTCTTGTTCGAGGCGGTGCGTCTGATGTTGGTACAAATCCTCATCACGCGGCAAGGAATGGCGATGAACCCGCTTCAGTCGCTGTATTACGTCTCACCCGCGTGTGCATTTTTCTTAGCCTTCCCATTGATTTACGTCGAGTATCCCGCAATGATGAACGACGCGACGCTCGTCTTCGACTGGGGCATGCTGACGCTCAACGCGACGTGCGCCTTTGCGCTCAATCTGGCTGTATTCTTGCTCATAGGAAAAACGAGCGCCCTGACGATGAACATCGCCGGCGTCATCAAAGATTGGATGCTCATTTTCGCATCGCAACACTTTTTCGGAAATCCGGTGACGTTCTTAAACTACGCGGGTTACGTCGTCGCCTTTTTGTCGGTGTTCATGTACAGTACGTTTTTTGCGACGCGTTCGACTCGACCGCGTCGACGCACGCATGCACCGACGACCGTGTCGTCTTTTCCACGCGCGCGTACTCGAGACTGACCGCCGTTCCCCTCGCTTTCGATCGACGCGCGCAGACTTGAACAAGCTCCGCGAGAAGAAGCGCGAACAGGCGAAAAAGCAAGGCGTCCTCGCCTCCGTCGCGAAGCGCTCGACGCCGTCCACGGGGTGACGCCGCAGACGCTGACTATGTTAGGATTAGAGTTGCTTGCATAATGCGAATGTATGTTTTGTTCCTTACAAATCATCACACACCTACAAACACGCGTCTCGCGTCGTCTGCTCGCGAGACGTCACCGGACTAGGACTAGCGAAGAGGCGCGCTCGCCGCGAGGGCGCGCGCGCCGAGTGTACAGCTTAATCGCCCTTGCGACGGAAGCTGCAACCCTCGGTGAGTCTAGCCTTACCACCGGTCGGCTGGCACAACACAGCCGAGCACGAGCCGCAGAGGACGACGGTTTGCGAGTGAGAGAAAACCGTGGTGATGTTAAAGCAACCCTGCGCGAGAACGACCCGATGGGTGGTGCGACCGATCCGTCAGTCGATGCGTTCGAGAAGAGGCGTTCGCGAACGAGTCCGCGCGCGCGACACACAAAGCACAGCAAAGCAAAAACAAACATGTATGCACACACACGCACCTGGCACTTGACGTCCATGAAGAACGAGTTCGGCGCTTGTACCAATCGCTTGAGCTTGTGCTTGGACGCCTCGAGCGCCGCGGGCGGGTTCAACAAATCGATATCCTGGGCGAGAACCTACGATCGGTGAACGCGCGCGTCGGTCCGGTCAGTACGCGAATCGTTCCGCGATTTTATCCCCCCCCCACACATCTCCGCGTTCACGACGCGCCCGTCGCACACCACCGCGCGTCGTCGCGATCGTCGGCGCATCCTCCGCGCTAGGGTCACGCGCTCGAGATGGCGCCTCCGTCCCCCGTCGTCCCTACGCGCGCGCGACGCCACCGCGTCACCACCGCGCGCGCGTCGTCGTCGTCGTCGTCGCGAACGCACGCACGACCACCGTCGCGCGCCGTCATGCACTCGTCCTCACGCACCATGGCTCGTCGTTCGGCGTCTCGGAAAGGCGGACCGCGCGACGTCCGCGCGCGTCCTCGTCGTCGTCGTCGGCCTTTTGTCCGCGCGTCCGGTCGCACACGTTTATTTATTTTCAGTTTTCACGCAGACGGACAGATAGACAAACAAAAAAAGATCACACTACGCACCGTACGTACATCCCACACGCACCACGTCAACCTCCACCTCCATACATACATACTCCACGCCGTGTCACCCCATGAATGCGAAAAAAAACACCCATCGACGTTGAGCCACACCCTCGACCGACGGCGGCGCCGACCGAGGGCGTCCGTCGAGACGTCGTCGAAGACGCTCATCGCGCCGCAGTGTGTGACGACGGTGACGTGACCGAT